>JAABUI010002207.1_pt1 | contig 10894 bp, 17 predicted proteins | sample 5559111 | NCBI WGS metagenome assembly JAABUI01 (sample SAMN10711870, study PRJNA513365) | rock metagenome | isolation source: Antarctica rocks | place: Antarctica: Victoria Land, Buttleship Promontory
CTGCATCCATATTACATATGTGTGCACATGCACGCTTCTTGAGAGTTGTCACACCCAAGCAGGCCAGCAAGAGACAAACTGGCTCTCAAATGCAGCAACAACTATGTGAGTGCAACATACACAACTTGATGACTGCAGTCAGTGTTGTTCAATACTTCAATATCCAATGCTTCTGTGCATGTCAGTACAGGTCCTGAATGCATAATCATTAAAACCACATCCACATCAAGCGCTTGCAATGCCATCTGTGGTTGCAATCTGGCTGCTACTGACCACATCATTATCTTGCGTCTGTCCATTCTGCTGGCTATGCGACGCTATCTGGCCATCAGAGTGGGCAGATGCATGGGGACCTACATGCTTCCACAAGAAGGTTTCAATGCGCTCCCATGCAAGGCCAATGTCCTTCTCTGATGCCTGAGCTTGACCCACCTCTGCAATGTCCAAAATGTCTCTACAACACAGCTTGCATTGATGTAGTTGAGCACAGAACAGCTTAGCAGCCTGCTGTCTTTGTGCATTGTTTATGCTGAATAATGCTACAATGCAAGAAGCTGGGAGGCATCCCCAGCTAGAGTCACCTCGGCTCTCTGCGCTGACATTGTGCTTTTCATCTGATGATTTAGCACTAAATGCCTCTGGCTCAAGCTCGCAATGCAGTGACTCTATGGCATATAATTGGACTTACTGTCTGGGTTGTTGAGGAAGGCATGGCCAGCTCCCTCATAGATGTGCAGCTCACAGCTGCCTCCAGCGACCTTCACATTTGCAGCAAAATCTTCTGCTGATGCGACCTGCATAACCAGAGCAACCATTCTGATGCAGCCACCAGTAAGCTCTGAGCACAGTAATACATCTGGCACATGTCAGTCAGCATGCAGCACCTCAAGCAATGCGAGCAGCTACCCCTGCAGGTGGTAGGCATCTCCAAGTCCGCGGTCAATGCCTTGTGAGCAATGCATATGTACGCACCAGGGCAACTTAGAGAGCTCAAGGCTTGGATACATACCGACACATAGTCATCCTTGCTGCCTACATGCAGCTGGATGGGAGAATTAACCTTGGATGGCTGCAGCAACACCATCAATCAGTGCCATGCGCCCCTGATTGACACATACTTGCAGGATACTTTGATGCAACACTGTCTGGCCGACAAAGGTGACCAGATCTGTAGCCACATACAAGAATACAACATACACATACGTACAAGAGTTCAAGTGTGCAGGACTGCTGCCTGGCAATAGAAGTACACAATCTCAAGGCACAGGCTGCAACAACGATCCGTCAACTGCAGCACAGCAGGATCCAGAGGTAGGACAGACAAATTGCGCTGTGATTTGCAGTGTACCAGCAAATCTAGGCTTGGTATGACCAGCGTTGTAAGGCGATGAACTCACGGGGCAGATTTCGAACTGGGGTATGCCATAGCATGCCACAGCAGCATGGATCTTGCCATACTGGGAAGCTGCAACTGCAAGTGAACCACCCATGCAGAAGCCAATGGCAGCAACCTGTAAGCAATGGACATCATTCTGGAGCTGTACAATGTGAGTCGAAGTAACATGTCTCAGTTGTGGCAGCTGCATTAGCATAGGTGCTCAACCAGCATGTACTGCGTGTAATGTACATCACATCCTACAGGATCCTCTTGTCAACAGGTATGGAACAGTGCATTCTGCAAGTCAGTACTCAAAAAGTGTGGTTTGCAAGGAGCTAGAAGCGTGTCCTGAATGCTGGTTAGTTCAAAGCATACCTTTGGACTGCCAGTCCCACTGAGGTACTCTGCAGCCTGAATCAAGTCTTGTACAGCAACAGGCCAGTCCAGGTTGTCATACATCTGCATGCATGAAGCCTTGAAGCTCTTGATCAGTATTGCAAGCTGCTTCAAGTCAGAAGTAGACCGGCCAGTGGTAGAAGCAGCACTACAGCACTCAAGGCTCCAGTGAAACTCACAGTATACACAAGGGTCAAAGTGCACTGTGTGTGTGAGTCTATCTCAGCAGATCTGGGGAGCAGGGCTTACATGCTTTGCTTCAGCAACTTCTACAGTTGACTTGCCCTTGTAGATATCTGGAATGAAGACTCTGCAGCCTCCCTTCGCGTGCAGCATCATGGCTTTTTCCTTGATGTCGTCGTTGATACCCCACCACTCCTGCATCAGGTACGACTGTGGGTTTGAGGTTCTGAGGTGAATTTGAGGTGAAAAGCTGCAATTCTGAAACTCGCTCCACTAACCTGCACAACCAGCAGTGCTGGTGCAGTCTTGTCACCATACTCTAAGCCCTTCACTAAACCAAACTCAATGGGCACAAGGCTGCTGGTATTGGGGGCTGCTGGCTTTACGGATGTGTGCTCATGCTGGTGCTCAGCTGTGGTGGTTGCCGCAGGTCCGCTGTTCGAAGTTGCTATCGCCGTCCCATTAGTGTGCCGTTCCTCGATCGGTGCGTCTTTGGTCGCTGGTCTTGATGCGCCGCAGCCCATCGCTGCTGTACAAAGCCACGACAGGTGACAGACTGGTCAAAGAACTGACGTGCAGCGAAACAGCGCCCTTGGTGAGGCAGAGCCACACAAGGGTGACAAGGAAGTCGCCCCTTGGAGTTCCAGATTGCCGCCGGTCAAGGTACTTAGCGCTGTCTTGTGACAAGATATTGTCGAAAGTTGTGTCTTTCTTTCATAATTTCGTGTACACAAGCAGAAGAAGAAGCTGGCATACCTCGGCTCTCTCCGACACGGAGAGTTTGTTCGCTCACAACGCGCAAGGAACCGATCCGCGCAGCTCACAGTACCAACATAAGCAGCATCTGCAGCCTTTCAGCAAATCATCGACGGCACGGCCGCCTCGACAGCGTCGATTTGTTGCATCGGGATTGCCGTGAAAATAGCTGTCGCTGGGCATGCGCAACTTGTCAATATTGCGTGACAGCATATGTAATTTTCCCGTCAAAAATGGAGATCATAATGTCCAATTGTGTACCGACAGCGACACTAGCCACGTTTATATAGCAGACGTAACGCACAGCACAGTCTGCTGCCTATCGGGCCTCAACCAGGTACGATCACGGGTTTCCCTGTGGTACCACCTTTCAGGATCTTGCGATGCTGAGGCGTGGCCTTTGTTCGCTCAGCTCAGTTGAGAAATGCTTGAGCCGTTCTATCAACGGGTATGCACAGGTGCTGTGGACCCGAAATTTGAGAGAAAATTTGGAGGACACTTCTGACGATGGCTTGGGACCCCCCAGCCGTGTTGCCGGGGTTGCCTATCTGCAAGAGCTTGAAGCTTTGTGCATTACTGCTACTGGAGGAGAAATCTTGCTTGCTCAAGGACCCAGAGAAGTTCAAAGAGGTGCACACTTTCTGCCAATCAGCGGCAGTGAGATGTTTTTGACAATGGCAGCAGAAATCTCATACGCAATGCTACAGTTCATCTAACACGGTCTATCTTGCAGGTTGGCAAGCTGCAAGAGGGCATCATCTGCAGCGCTTGGAGTCCTGACCAGGAGTTCCTGGCTATCTGCACTGGGACCCGCCATTTAGTGCTCATGAACAAGGTGGTGCCTGTATGCATCTTGTGTTCAGTAGGTGCTGTCACTATTGATATCTTGCCATGATCATCAGTGCTGCTTTCATGCGCATAACTGGAGGTCCTTCTGCTTCTTATTGTTGCCTAAGACATCATCCACTCCTGAAACCAACAGCATTCAACATACACAGGAGTGGGAGGTGCTAGCAGAAGACTCATTGGATGCTGTCCTTGAACCAGAAGATGAGATTCCAAGTGAACCAGATGTGCCAAGCGGTGCAAGCATAACCTGGAGAGGGGATGGAAAATATTTTGCCACAGTCAGTGCACCTGAAGGCAAGCCATTTTCGTGGGAACCTCAGCCTGAGGAATACAAGCACATATCCTCATTGACACCACTTATGCAGGCGCTGTTGCACCAATCTGAAGCTGCCCTGACTTGCGCTCTTTGTAGTAAGGGCTATAGTCTTGTCAAGCTGACACAGCTGTATGCATGTCTGCATGAATCTCAAGACATACATAGCTTTCCTGTATTTGCCTCACTGGTACAACTGATCCGCATCCAGCTTGCTGCAGAATCAGAGACAGTGGCAAACACAAGCCATGCACCATGCCATACATGCTTTCCAGATTGCACATGCTTTTGAGACTCTTAGGCAATGACAGCGGTACAACACTTGCTCAATGCAGGCAGTGATGTGGCTGGCAGCCTGAGGGTGTGGCAGACAGAGGGGTGTGCGCTGCATGCAGTGGGCAAAGCCACATCAATGGGGCTGTACACTGTGCTGGCCTGGCAGCCCAACGGGCGCCACCTGTACGCTGCCCATGCCCAAGGCAACCGCCACCGTGTTGCGCTGTATGAAACTAATGGCTTGGAGCATGGAGGTTTTGACGTGCCAAGATCAGGTCTATCTTTGCTTACCAGCTTATACCTTGGCAACGCGCCAATTCCAGCTGGCAAGCACTTTGCATACATAACAAATGTTTGACGATCTTGCTTTTGTAACTTGGTCTGCAAATTTGCCTTGATCATGCTGGGGCCCTTGCTTGCATGCACTCTGCATATCCTCTCATGTGCTTATCACTGTGCAGGCAGACTCACTCAGCTCAGCTGGAGCAGCAATTCAGAGCTGCTGGCAGTTGTGCTGACCGTTGCAACAGCTGGAGACAAACAAGGCGATGAAGATGTAGTACAGATCTGGCACCGCAGCAATTGGCATTGGTACCTCAAGCAGGAGCAGGTGTACACAGACGGACAGGTTGTGAGAGTGAGCTGGGATGAGGTGGCTGCCCTGAGACTGCATGTGGCCTCAGGGGCGGGCTGGTACCGGCAGGTGCGTTGGCCATGCTGTCAAGCATGCAGAAGCTGTGCATCCTGTTGTCAAACCCACATGCATGTGCAGGCCTGTACATGTAGGTTGACCTTGGTTGAACCCTGACCTTGGTTGAAGCCTTCATCACAGGGTAGGACTCACCATATCCTGAGACTCATGCTCTTGTTTCTCCTGTGCATGCCATGTCTGTCATGTGAACATGCAGCACTGTCAACCATATCCTGCTTGATGGCCCGGATTGCTTTGCTAGGCATTCGGAGCTACTGTAATCAGCTGTAGATTGGACAATCTGGTGCAAAGGCGTCCAACTCAGAAAACCTGATTCGAATGCCTGTGTTGCAGCATGACTGCTTCATTTGCACTACTCAAGTTTTGAGTGAATTTGTGAAGGTCGATCTTGCTATGGAGCGGACTGTCAGCAGCAGTGGTACAGCAGCAGTTGTAGATGGTGCCACACTTCAGCTGACTCCCTTGCAGAGGGCTCTGGTGCCGCCCCCGATGTGTGCTGTAGCTGCCGTCTTGCCTCACCCCGTGCAATGCCTTGCCTTTGGCAACCACCAGGGCCATGAGGTCAAACCCTTATTGCTTGCCTGCCGGCTGCTGCATGTGTGCTGCCCCTTCACAGCTGCATATCACGGGCATACATCACTCATGCTGTTTGCAGTCTTTGCAGCAGTAATGCAGCTCGATGATTTATGTCCAATTTGCTGTGGCTGGTACACTATGTCTCACATGTCAGGCAATTACTTGCCATCTCTGATGCGTGGGTCTGTGGAGCACATGCGTTTGTGGCTGTGTGTGACATGTGACTTGGTCTCCCTCTGAGAGGGACAAGTATACAATGCTTGTGCCTACTCATGTCTTTCCTCCAAAGCTACTGTTCTGGCCCTCACCTCACAAGCTGTGTCATAGGTGCTTTGTTGTTGAGCAGGTGGTGGCTGCGGTGACATCCAGCAATGAGCTGGTTGTGACACAAGCAGAGGAGGGGGACTTGTGGGAACCCACCACAGAAGCAGAGCTGGATGACATGGAGACTGAGGGCATTCAGCAAGCTGTCATTCAGCCCCACACAGTTGCCCTGGCTGGGCCTCTTGCTGGCGGAGCCATCATCAGGTGATGATCAGCCAGCACACAACATCAGACACCACACCTTAGGAAAGAGTCTGTTATGCCTGTGCAGACCTCCAGGCATCTGCTTCCGTGCTCACTCACATTTTCTCCTAAGATGTCTAGTGATGGCTATTTAGCTTACAGCGTCCACAGCAACAGTAAGAGTCATTATGATGCAGGTCTATAGTGTGGCTGACTGGCTCTTCTTCATTGCTTGTCATTGGGACACCCCTGCCAGGGGAAGGCGGGGGGGAGCAGGAGCACAGAGACGTCCTTCAACGACTAGATATTAGCTGGGGTGATGGCACAGAGCAGCCAACGGCAATAGCAGCAGGTGAGTCTTGTGCATAGCCACACACTTTCTGCATCAAACTGGAACATATTCAGAAATGTATGTGTCATAGCTGAAGGGCTGGCTGAGCTGACAAGCATATCTGATCAAGCAATTTATCAATTGCATACCCAGGCTCTTCAACTAACAACTCATATTGACCATAGACTGTTGACTGGGGAGCAGCACACACAAATGCATAATTATGTTGCACAACACAGTAAATGTGAGCCGCTGTGTATGCAGCAATGGAGCCTGCGTCAGGGTGCATCAGGATTGCAGAAGCCGCTGCCCATGAAGGTGCATTGCTGCAGATGCAAGATGGCAGTATGTGGACATACGCAAGCCCTGACCATGAGGGCTTGAGTCCCTGTGGGGCCGGCGCAAACTTCCCTGTGCCCTGCCCCTTCATGGTGCCCACCCCCCTGGCTGCAGTGCAACAGCTAAGTGAGTGGCGCCCTGCCTTGTCATCCTGTTCACCCTCGCTTGCCCTGCCCTGCCAGACACTGCCTTCTGCTGGCATTTACAGTTGCCTGTCTATCACACTGCATCGCATTGTGCAAGCTATGCAATTTGCGACTTGCTCATGACCGCTGGCTTGGTCCATCGCCCTCTGAGCAGCTGAAATGTATTCACATTGTGGTCTTTTGGCAAAGATGGGGCTAGCTTGGTGTGTACAGGGGGAGACACAGCTCCAGCAGTGGGCCTGTCAGAGGGGGGTCAGCTATACTGGGGCAGTGCCCCTATCCAGGGCGCTTGCACCTCAGTAGCAGTCAGGGGACAAGGCCCAGGAGGGCCCTTCCTGCTGTACACTACCAGGGACAACATGTTGCACACCTTGCCCTTCGCTCTTCTGGGTTTGCAGACTGCCAAGCCTGCACAGCTTGCACTGAAGCCAGGGTAGGTGGCCTCTTGACCATGCCAAGCTTCTATGTGCAGCACATGACATCCGGTCACCTACAAGTTGGGTTTCTCATGACAGCATGAACACTTGTTGAATGGCAATGTATCACTCTGCAATTTTGCCATGTGGTGTGTACGTTTCTCAGGCCCTGCATGTATTGTCGGCTGCATTTGTACTCTGAAGCTTTGCCTGATTGCTGCATGAGTCCATGCCGGGTGCATGCAGCCCAAGATATGTGTTGGCTGTGCAGGATGCCGGCCAACAAGGGTCTGGGTGCTGGCAAGTATGACAACCTGTACACAGCCATGCATGCGGCCATGAGGCCTCAGGGAGCTCAGGGGGCCAGGGACGTCACCATCAGGGCTGTTGAGCAGGGAGCCCGCCTCCTGGCTGCACCCCCTCATGGGGTCAGGGTTGTTCTGCAGATGCCCCGGGGCAACCTGGAGGGTATTTGCCCTAGAGTTCTGGTCCTAGCAGGCATTGCTGCACACCTCCAGGCAAGAGGCTGTATCATTGCATTGTACCAGCAACATTCTGATATTGATGGCAACATTGTGTCAGCCAGTTTGTCATCACGAAAAAGTATAGGGCATTGTTGGGTTGTGGGGTACATGCACTTTTGGCTTGCACCTGCCAGAGTCCAGCACTCATCCGTCTCCATCATGTAAAGTCTGCTGTCTGAATGCTCAAGTGCTTATTGGGTTACACTCTCAGCTGCTTCCTCCTTACCCTGTACTCAGTCAATACTGATGTTCTGACCCGGCTGTGCTGGCGTGATGCAGGTGCATGAGTATGGGGAAGCTTTTGAGCTGACATCTAACAACCGTGTAGACCTGAATGTCATTGTGGACTACGCCTGGCCCGAGTTCCTGACGCATGCTGAGGACTTTGTGAGAGAGGTTGAGGTGAGATGTACAACAGCCCGGCACAGCAAGTGTTCACAACCTCTGCCCTTGACTACATACTGTCTGTTCCATCAAGCAGTGTTGACTGTAATGATGTGTACTGTGTACCTGGTTGCAGCACCAGGTTGTGACAGCTTCTATCTTTTATGTATGCAGTATGATCAAGACATTGTGGACGTATTGACCAGTCTGAAGAAAGAGAGTGTGACCAATGAAGGCGGCATGTATGCAGCTGCCATGCCACCCCCACCATCCAAACCAGAAGCTGACAGGTCCTTGCCCAACCTAGAAGATGTTTCTGCAAATGATCCAGAGGTGTGTCTGTTTGGATTAGCCAGACACTGTTTACATAAAGATTTTGAGTACCTGTTCTGAGAACCAGTAAAATCCCATGCAATGCCAGCATGTTCTTTGGAACGTGTTTTACATATATGTGCAATTGTATCCAAACACATTCAACATTGACGACCATCAGACTATTCCTAGACCTGACACTGGCTTTGACTGTGGACTTGGAAGACAACATGCTGTTGCCCAACATGCTACAACACATTGTACAAGTGGTGTGTGTCACGCAGGCTGTGCAGCAGGATGTGTCACAAGCCAACAAGATTGAGCTTGTTGCAAAAGCCCTGAGGGCAGCTTTGCTAGCAAGCCCAGGTGGACAGGGCCGCTTTCTGAAGCCCATTCTGGCAACCTTTGCAGCAGTTGGGGACCTGGAAGGGGCTCTGGGGATAGTCAAGGAAGTGAAGGAAAGACAGCTGGCAGCAGATGGTAAAGATAACCTCACACTTGTGACCATGTTTGCCTCATTTCTTGCAGGGACTGAAATGCTGCAACAAGCAGGCCCTGATAGTTGCAGCAGCTATTTATTGTGACTGCATTCATCATCCTGCTCATGCTCCAGAATCACCTTGCAGTTGATCAGGCAACAGGTCTTGATCAAAATTTGGTTGTTCATTCATGGTGTTGCAAAGTGTTGATGGCGCGTGCCTGACATGTGTCCACTGATTGTAGAAGCTACGCCGCCGGGAGGCAAAGGCACAGGTGAGGGCTCTGATGAGGATGATGACATGCAGCTTGGCCAAGCCAGGCTGACTGCTGAGCAGGGCCTGAAGCATTTGCTGCTGACAGTGGATGTGGAGAAGCTGTACAGGCAAGTACCTGGCTGATGCTTGCTCACAACCCCTAATCCTAATTCAAGCATGTCACACTGCCAATCCTGGTTCAAGCATGTTTCACTGGCTTGCATTCAAAAGCAGCCTCCAAGTGCATGATAACCTGTTCAGATTGACCAGTGTTCAGCTGATGCTCAATCTGAAAGTCACCTGCTGATCATTTCTGCTGCCTGTTGATAAGCAGTCATCAGCTAAGTTTCATGAAATGCAAGTAAAGCTATCAAGCTGAGATTATCACTGCAAGGTTGGTAGCTTTGGAAGTGTGTGTGAAAGCTGAGTCTGTGGCTTGACTGTGCAAGGGTGATCATGTCGCATGTCTGCATTGTCACGCAACATAGTTGCACTAGGCACTCACATGACATGCACAGCAGCAACAGAGGGCAATGCTACATCTGAATGCATGCTGTCTGAGAGGCCAAGACTGCACCTCCTGTCCCTTGTGATCAGCCAGTCCAGCTGGTTTGCAATGCAGGACAGCACTGGGCATGTATGACGTACAGCTGGCCTACATGGTGGTGGCTCACAGCCAGAGGGACCCCGGAGAGTACCTCATGGAATTGCAGCAGCTGGTGAAGGCTCCCACAGAGGGCCTGCGCCGCCATGCCATGGACATGCACCTCGGCCGCTTCGACAGGGCCCTCCACCACTTGGTCCATGCTGGCCAGGACCACTTCCCCAAGGCCCTGCAACTCGCCAGAGCCAAGGTCACCATCTCTTGCACCCCTGCTATGTTGCTTCTGCTACTGCACTTGCATCAGGCATGAAACATGCTCAGAAGGCCAGTGACCTCCATGATTCTTGGGTAACATACTCAACATCTGCTGTAGCTGAGCCCAGTATAGCTTGCAGTGTGTGCGTCAGGTTGCTTGTACCTCATCTTTCAGGAGGAAGGACCAAGCAATAACCGATGCTGTGTTCTTGCAGCTTGGTCAGCAATCACAATTCCCCTTGACAGCAGCAGTGAGTGGACTGGCATCAGTAAAAGCCAAGGTCCAGCGGCTGATTCTGGCTGAACTGCTTTGTTGACGTGAGACATTGCTGTGCAGGGTCTGTTGAAGGAGCTACTGCAGTTGGTTGGGGACAGGGCAGAGGCCAGGAAGGCTGTGCTGGGGGTGTACGGAGAAGTGCTGTCTCAGCGCAACATGCAGGAGGATTCAGCCCTGGCCTTCACTGCCGCCCAGGACCTGCCCCGAGCCCTGCAAGCTTACAAGGTTGCTGGCCACTGGCAGATGGCCCTCACTCTTGCAGGTCAGACCATGCACCTGCTGGATGCTTGGCCACTGCTGTGTCTTGTGCAAAGTGTCCAAACAAGGCTCTCTCGGCCCTCAGCCTTGTGATCTGCTCACACCAGCTTGCAACACATGTTCATCACTTCTGGTTAAGCTTATGTATCTATCTTCTACATATCTATAATAGCTCAATTCATGCAAGCATGCTGCCCAACATGCAAACTCATCAACAACAGGTGTCATGCGCTTGCTCAATGATGTACCTTGTGAGCACAGAAGTGGTGGGGTACAGGGCGGTTAGGATGGCAAGAAGCACAGGTGAAGCGGCTGGCAGCAGAGCTGGTGGATGGGCTGTCCAGCCTGGGCAACTTGGCAGGTGCTGC
>JAABUI010002208.1_pt1 | contig 10886 bp, 10 predicted proteins | sample 5559111 | NCBI WGS metagenome assembly JAABUI01 (sample SAMN10711870, study PRJNA513365) | rock metagenome | isolation source: Antarctica rocks | place: Antarctica: Victoria Land, Buttleship Promontory
CGACGAGCTCCGCAAACTTTAGTTGGTCGACTCCTCCCGAAGCGCCAAGGCGCCCTACTTCGGCGACTACGGGGAGCCGTAGCAGACCTTGAACGCGACCGCGTCACGATGCTTGGCGGCACACCGGTTCGAACGGTCGGCGTTCCGCACAGTGATGCGGGCCGTCGACCAGCACAGCGAGACGCTGGGTGTCCGAAGAGCTGCTGGCGGTGGAGGGCGAGAGCGCCATCGAGCTGCTGGAGCGAATGCTGGGAGCCCGGCGGGTGGCGTAAGGGTCCAGCGGTCGAGGCTCGGAAAAAACTGCGCTGCCAGCGCTTCGGTCGGTCCGTTGCTGGTGCCGGGCCGGTCAAAGTAGGCCAGGATGTCGGCGGCCCGTTGCTTCGGAGTGCGGCCGAGTGTTCGGACTTCGACCACAGCAGCCGGGACGCCGGTGTCCAGCAGTCGATCAGCTGTTCTTCCTTTTGTTCACCGGCGGCCCGGTCGGGGTCCGGGTAGGCGCTGTGAACCGCCCCGGGGTGAGGACCTCAATCTCGCCTTGAGCAGCCCGTTCCCGGCAGTGACCATGTACGTCCGAAGTTGTTCAGGCACCTGCTCGGCCTGGCGGTTTCACCGACTATGACCTCGCCGTCGAGCCCCGTCTTATTCACCGGGCTTGCCTTCATCATTGGGATGGCTGGGGTTTTATTTTGACGCGCGCATAGAGTAGTTCCCTTTAGTCACAAGCTTCAGAAATTCAGCCATGCCAGCGACTGCCTGTCCGCCCATCCCAGGTTTTGGAGCGCCCACGGTTGTCCGCGGTACGAGTCGAATAGCCACAGCATGTCGGATGCCATCCCGAGCACCTTGAGCGACTCGCCTGATTCCGGTGCCCGCGGGAACTTTTTTGTGCGCCTTCTCGCCGGCATGAACAAACGTATTCCGTCGCTCCACGGCGTCGAATAATATGCCCCTCGCCGCGTCTGACAACCGCTCTTCCGTTTCTGTCAGCAGCTCGGGAAGGTAGTCACGAACCATTTTGTACACCGGCGGGGCCGTCAGGTTGTCCAGTAGCCAGTGCGCCTGGGGCACTCTCTCACCGATGAACTTCTTGAGCTCAATCTCGACAGCGCTTACGCCCAGGATGATCGCGGTCCGGTAGTCCCTGCGGTTGTGAGCGGCAACACCCGCGTGCCAGATCTCGCGGCCGAGTGGTTCGCGTTCGCCACTCGCTGCCATTTCGCTGAGCTGCTGCTGAGTCTTCTCCGACAACTCGGCGGCTGACGGCGCCAGCTCAAGTTTGAACTCGGTTGTGTTGCCGAGCGTCACCCAGGTCGATCTATCCGCGGACCAGCACAGGATGTTTGACCCATCGCCCTTGATGTTGTCGCCCGACCAGGTATCCGGGCTCAGCCGCCATCGGACCAACTCGATGAGGCGCAGTACAGCCGAGCGCAAATCATCTAGGGCGGCGTGGCACAAGTCACGAACGGCCGGTGTGTAATCGCCAACCGTCCAATAGCCGACGACTCCGTCGACTTCGCTACTCCGAACCTTCGCCAACTCATCGATCTGACCTGCGTCTACCACGTATGTGGCAACCGCCTCGACGACAGGATGGCCAAGACTCGCAGGCCCAAGGTCCACATGCTCACCGTGGAGCGTGACCAGTGTTTCCGGTGGACCCGGAAGAGTCACCTGAACCGAGGACATCGATAGGCCGAAGGTCGTCGGGCCTTCAAGACCTACCCGGACCCGAAACTTGACGGTTGGCCGGACAACAGGCTCTTCGCTCGTCGACTCGCGCACTGGCTACCCCTCCATAGAGATGCGTCGCTTTGGTCCGAGCGCACTCTAATGGAAGCATCTATCGGTGCGGGATGCCCCTATGCCGGCTCGATCACGAGCCACGCCACGGTCGACGTGTCTGTGAGGTTCGCGCTCGTGATCGTGAACGACGTGCCAGCGCCGGTTCACCGTGTGACCTAATTTCCGATGTAGATGTTGCCCTTGGTCAGCCTGTACGGCTCGCCAGTCGGTGGCGTGATCTCCAGGTCGTAGAAGCCGCGTCTAAAAGTCAGGGCGGCCGTCTCCCTGCGCGGTCTTGCTCAGGACTGCGGTGCCGTCGGATCCGAGGGTTCCAGGTTGCTGATCACACTCGGCCGGAAGCCGTGGACGCCGGTTTCGTGGCCATCACCGGATCGTGCCGGCCGCGGCACTCAGCTCGGACAGGACTGTGGGGTGTCCCGACCTTTACCCGAGCCTGCATGCGAGCTGTACAACCGGTGAAGTCGATCGGATGCCCCTCCGGCGCCTCATAGCGCAGTGGCGACGTGAAGCCCGACCACTGCTGGTCGTGATGTCGTACTCGCCGGCTAAATCCACGTCGCCCCCGCTGGCATTACGGATGGTCGGGCGGTGGGGTCCGCGCATGGCCTGACTTTACATAGTTAGTATAGCTTTTTTCCGACACCAGCTACTAGTGAGAGGCTTGTTCCCTAACACGCGTAAGATTTCCGAGATCGACCATTCTTGGAATCTCTAGACCGTCTCGGAGACCCATCCCCCACGAGAAGAAGTCTTGATCAGTGCTGTCGCCATTCGCGATTGCTTTTTTCCAGGAGACGTTTCTCGCGGCCGTCACCATGAGCTCGTGGTCTTTCTGATCGGTTGGCTCAGCTTCCACGAGAACGAAGACAGACCCACCGCCGAATAGGTGGAAGGAGCCGGCGACGAATTGAGCAGGTAGCAACATGCCCGTCTGATCGACCTCGTCTGACTCGGTGATCCAGACGTTGAATACGATCGCTGACAGCGGCTTGGGTGCTGGCCACCACTGGACCTTGGATGCGCCCGCGACTAGGCCCTCACCGACGTACAGACTGCTCTCTGGGATCTCGATCGCCATGGCCAGACGCCAGCCAGGGACGACATCTGCGGTTGGCTCGTACCGGTGGATGACCCGATCGCCCACCAGGCCCATCTTGACGGCCGCTGGCTCGGTGTACGTCAGTCTCCACTTACCAGACTCATGCAGGGACAGCTTGATGGTTCCGAACAACCGGCGCGGGCCGATGTAGATGTCCCTGCTGTTCTTCACAGCCTCGATCCGCCAGGATGCTGAGCACCTGCCAGCGGGATCTCCGATGCCGAAACGTATAGCTCCGCCAACGCCGTCGAGATCGACTGGTTGAGGCATGTTCACAGCTCCAATCGTGCCAGACTTACAGCCCGTGACCTTCAATTTCATCCTTTGCGGGTGGCTGTCGGTCCGGCCGGGTATCCTGCGGCGACGCGACGATACGGAGTCCAGATGGCATTCATCGACTGGAGCGCACTTGGCAGACTTGACTGGGACGTTCTAGTCGAGAATCTGCTTTACCGCATGTACGACACCGATGGCAACGAGGTAACAGTCTTCGAAGGCACCGGTGGTGACGGAGGCCGAGACGTGGTCGTCGACTTCGCCAACGGCACCAAGCAGGTCTTCCAGCTCAAGCATTTTCCTGGCGGTTTCTCCGGTGGATTCGTGAAGCGCCGTGAACAGATTGATGGCTCCTACAAGGCCGCTATGAAGCATGACCCCGACATCTGGACGCTGGTCGTCCCCGAGAACCTGAAGGCCGGCGAGCTCGAGTGGCTCCAAAAACTGGTCAAGCACCCGACCCCAAGCGCGAAGATGCCCTCGATAACCAAGATGGGTCGAACTGAGCTCAACAACGAGCTGGCCAAGTTCAAGGACCTGCAAGATGCCTTCGAGCGCAAAGAGAGCTGGGATGATTTCGCCACCAAGTGGAACGCCGACAGACGTATCGCACCGGGCACTCCCTCAGAGGTCCAGGAACGAGTGGCCCACACCCAGGAGGCGATCGACGCAGGTGATCTGAACTGGACCTGGGGCATCTCGACGATCAAGGGAATGGAGGCCATGGTCCTTCAACCCAAGCACCCCCGCGCATACGAAGTGAGCCCGGTATCTCTACATCTGGCTGCCGACCCCGCCCAAATGTCTCCGGAACTGCTGGAGTCGATGCGTGACGTTCTGGAGTTCGGCCTCGACGGTACGATTTCGCTCCCACCTGAAGCCGTTCACGAGTTCACCGTCAAGGGGCCACCCTTCGTCGCCGAGTCTTCTCGCCACGTCGGCATCGAGATCACTAGTCCCCTCTCACCGCCCGAGCAGAACCAACAGGTAACGATCGAGCTCAAATCGAAGGCCGGGAAAGTCATGGCGAGCCATCCGGCAACCGTCGAGCACGTGGGTGGATCCATCAGGGGCATGTCAATGCGGCTGAGCTTGTGCAACGGGGCAGGTCGACTGCGGCTGAAGTCCCCCCAAGACAATGTCCGCCCCACTGATGTCGGTCTCACTACCGTTCTGGAGCATGCTTCCGCGGCAGATGCCAGAGACCTCTTCGAATTCACAATAGACCTCTTCGAGACCGACGGGTTCGAAATCGTCCTTCCTGAGGGATCACGGTTCCCATACAACTCTGCGGGTATGGGAAAGAGCAGCATTACTATGGAGCACCTACGCGAAGACCGCGACTTCGCAGTCGATCTCGATCAAGTTCAGAGTGCCTTTCGGCAACGATTCTCGATTCCTATGGAGGCAGGTCCTCGCGACAGAGCGGTAATCCGGACACTCCGGCTCCTCTTGGATGGTCGCCGCACCACAATTCCTGATGTTGCTGAGGTACAACTTACACTATCTGGTGACGAGCCTGGCGAGATACTGCAAGCAATGATGGACGGTGAGGCGAGTCAGTTTTGGTGGCCAATGTCAACGCATAAACTAGTCGCCTTCGGTAGAGTATTTGAACTCGATCAATTCGTCGTTGGTGCGCCAGAGGTAATCCTGGTCAACCGCGCCGAGATCGCCAATGAGTACCGTCAGAGACTCACAGAACACAAAGCTGTTGTCCGACCTAGACGAGGAGGATTTTTTTCAGGCTTCGCCCCTGAGTACCTATTGGAGGAGGGGGTCGTCCCTGTCCTCCTGACCCCATGGGGGCTTCCAAGCATGTTCGAGCCGGGTGACGGTCCAGAGATCTCGTCTTAATGTGGCCCGTACAGATGCAGCCTCGCGCCGATTCAGCATCGCTGCTTTTCCGCCGGGTAAACCCTGAACACCATTGTGTTCCAGCCATCGCTGAACGCGTAGAACGTCATGTCGACCACGCCGACGATTGGACCCTTGGCACCCGCCGGCACGAGCCCAGCGGTCTGCCAATAGCACCCCGGGCCGGTCTTGCTGCCGAGAATCATGCCGGTGACGTTGGTGTCCCCCAGGTTGTCGACCCCTATCCCGGCAACGACGCGACACCGACTACACCCTTAACTCCGAAGAGCCCGATAACGGCAATGTTGGGTGCCAGTATTTTTTGCTCTGAAAGTATTGAGTTGCCTCGGGAGCTTCGGTGAATTCGAGTAGATTGCCGACCTTGTCAGCCAGCACAGTTCGCACTTGTTCGGGGGTGGCGAAGAAGAACTCTCGCCTGGGGTTGACGTAATTGACTTTGGATTCGGCGAACGTTTGGTGGAGCTGCGTTTCGAGTGTGACCGCGTCATTGGAGAAGTACAGAGTGTGGACGTCGAACGGGAACGGGACGGATGCGTCGCCGAGTTCTCTGACCCGGTCCATGGGCTCGAGTCGTCGGGTCATGCCGATCTTGACAATGTTGGGTCCGAACGCTCCGACGTTGCTGATGACGTACACGTAGCCGGCCCGGATATTGGCGGTGCGGTAGTCGTTGTGGGCGATGGCGTGATCGAGACCGGAGATTTTGGCTTGCAGTTCGGTGGCCCCATCGTAATCACCCGAGTCCTGCAGCGCCTTGAGGACATTCAGGTAGTGATTTCGCTCCTTGTCGAGGCGTTCTCGTTCGGCGCGCAGTTCCAACTCGGCCTTGCGCTCCTCGCGGAGCTGCTCCCGTTCTTCCCGGGCCTGCTCCTTTTCCTGCTGCACCTTCATCAGGAAGTCCTGGGTGAGTTCGATTTCCTGGATGCGTAGGTCTTGATAAGCGGGATCGATCCGCATCTCCATCATGGAACCCAGCCGTGCGATCGATTCGCTGGCTGCCTGGAGTCGTTTCACGGCGGTGACGCTGTTGCCGGCGCGCATGGTCCGCATGGCGTTGTCTGCTTCGGCGTTGAAGGCTCGGAGCATGAGCTTGGACAGGTCTCCGGTCATCTTTCGTCCTTTGGCCAACGACCCGCCAAAGGTGAACATCTCAGATGCGAGGACCGCCTTACCCTCGCGGATCGAGGCTTTGATCTGCTCGGTCAACGCGACGAGCTGGTCGCGGTACTCCTGGGAGTTCTGTACAGGGTGCCGATAGGCGTAGATTCCGACGTCCTGCAGCACCCGTTCATCATCCAGGTCAACCACCGACGACCCCGGCGTCAGGGTCACGACGGCAGGCCGCGCTTCCAGTTGCGCTCGAAGGCTCTGAACCTGGGTGCGGGCGTCTTCGAGTTCGGTCAGGGCCGATTCCAGTAGGGATCGCAGGTTGGAGACCTCGCCGGAAGGGCTCACCGATTGGGGCAAGGCTGCCGTCGCTGCAGGGATCGGTTCCACGGTGGGTTCTGCTGGGGCTGGATTCGTGGGTGGTGGCGGTGTGGCCAGTTGCCAGAATTGCCAACTCGAGGGTGCGGGCGGCCAGCTGGGGTCCGGTCGCCAACCCTCTGGTGGCTCCCAACCGTCGGGCGGTTCCGGCCAGCCAGGCGGCACGCGGTAGGTGTGGGCGCCGGGCATTTATCCGCGCACATCCCGGGCGACGTTGATGGGTGTCAACGTCAGGGGATTTTTGGAGATGGTGGCTTTCATCAGCGCCAAGGTGGCCAGCGGATCAACCTGGGCCAGGTCGTAGGTGGTGAAGATGTTGCGGTCGGCGGCGGCCGAGAGCAGGGGGATGGCTGCGGGGCGTCCGGTGCCTGGGTCGATCGTGACCGTTTGCACGGTGAGGGAGACGGTGCGGATGCGGTGGTCGCGGTCGGCTTCGAAGACTTCGTGGATGCTGCGCAGCGCGGTGCAGGCCAGGGCGGTGGAGTAGCGGAGTTGCTGTTCGCGTTGGGCAAGCATCACCGGCTGCAGCTGGTCCTTGGCGCGGTTGAACTTCACCTCTTTGACGGTGGGGAGTTCCGCCGGTGCGGGGACCGACACGGTCAGAGTGAGTTCGTGGTCGGCGACGTTGAACGTGTAGTCGTGTTCGACCGGGAAGATGTCCGGGTAGACGGAGTTGCCCAAGACGATGCCGACGTATTCCTGGATCGCTGATTCCTCGTCGTGGGCGAGACCGGCGATGAGTTGGTCGAGGCGGCTGTTTTCGTCGCGGGCGCTGTTGTCACGTTGCAGGCACTCCGCGTCGTACACGGCGCGGGCCTGGGCCAGCGTGGCCTGTCGGTGCTGTTCGGCTTCGTTCCAACGTTGGGTCTGCTCGGCCTGCCGGGTGGGGATTTGCGCGCTGTACTCCTGCCATTGCTGAAGGAGCACAGCGTGTTGTGCCTGCGCGACGGCGGTGGCTTCGTCGAACTTCTTGTTGCCTCCGAACACGCGGGACATCCCGGATGGTCGTGCGGGTGGTTGATAGATGGGTTGGTCCGGAGCGGGGATGGCCGCCGGCAGTGGTGTCGGGGTCTGCAGGTCAGGCCGATAGAACGGTGGGTGCTGCGCCACGACTCGCAACGTCTCGAGGTCGACGAAGTCGTCGACGCCAAGGGTGGCCTGCAAGATGTTGGCGATTTCGTTGTGCTGGTTGGTGACTTCCAGGGTTTGCAGTTCAGCCTGGGCCTTCATCGACTCCTCATGAAGGCGCTTTGCTTCGGCCTGGGCGAGCTTCTGTTCAGCGGCTGACATGCGGACAGCGGCTGCGTAGCTTCGTTCCGCGGCACGCTGCGCCTGTTCGGCACTTCGCTGCGATGCAGCCAACTCCCGCGCGTGGGTTGCCACCTGGCGTCGCCGCTGCTGCTCGGCGAGACGTGCCTGATGTTGCACTTCTGCAAAAAATCCCCGCTTGGCCACACGCCCTCCATTTCGGTTAAAAACCCTGCCGCCCAGGACTGCCGGACTCAGGGGACACCCTAGATGTAGTCACCCGCATGGCCCGACCGGGATGTCATCGTGCGTCGTCCGCGGGGGCGGTGTGTTTCGGGTTGGGTGCAGTGATGAGCGTGCTGTGTGACATTCTCGTCGGTTGAACTGTGCGGCCGTGGTCGACCAGTGAAGCGTTGATGCCGCCGCTCTACGGCGGCGACGCCTGGCCGTGACCTCCCAGCTATCAAACACTTCTATTGCGGTACCGCTACACTTGTGTGTATGGAGATCGGGGTTGGTGAGGCGGCGAACCGCTTGGAGGTGTCGCAGCAGCGCATCCGCGCGATGCTCGCTCACGGTCTCCTCGACGGTCGGCAGGTTGCTGGCCGCTGGCTTATCGACGAAGCTGCGCTGCTTCAACCATCGGCTGCGTCCCGGGCTCTATCGGACCGCATGACTAGATACCTCATCTACGCTTCCATCCGGCAACAGCTCGAATCATCCGAAGGTGGCACTGGTGAGCGAAGTTCCAACGATCCAGACCAGCTGAGCAACCGCCCTCGCAGGCAACAGGTCAAGCCGCCGACCGACGACAAGGCAGCATGGATCTGGTCCTCCAACTCGATCACCGGCTCCCATGAAAACTCGAATCGGTATGAAATCAGCTCGGTGGAGAAGGCTCGGGTCGAGAAGATGCTGAAGCGTCTACGCGCGGAGGACCCGCTCAAATGCGTCCTCCTCATCCAGTCGTGGCTCCGGAGCCGAGCGGACCGGCAACTGTTTGCCGCCGCCGCACCAGATGTTGCTGACCTCCGCGAGGACAGCCGCCTCTCAAAATCCGGCATCAGCGACGACCGGGCCGGGATGTCTGCCGCCGGCGAGGCCGAAGGTTACGTGCGGGCCGCGGACCTCAACGAATTTGTCAATGACTACCTGCTGGTCAAGTCAAAACGGCCTAACGTGTTCCTACACGTCATCGACAGTGAACAGCTGCCACCAGCGCCGATTCCGCCGTTGATGCTCATTGCCGACCTCGCTGAGCATGGCGGTCCGCGCGAGCGGGGCCAAGCCGCGCAACTTGTACGTCAGCTCTAACGTGGTCGCCGTAGCCCCCGCAATGACCGCAGCGCAGGAACAGTCCTGGAACGGTCTGCTAGACGTTGGAGACACGCTCCGCGACGGCTGGTGCCTCGTAGGCGGTCAGCTCGTGCACCTGCACTGCTGGGAACGGGGAGCCTCGCCCACCCGGCCAACCGATGACGGCGATGCGGTCGTCGATGTACGCGGCACAACCGCAGGGCTACATCGGTTCACCGCCGAACTGGTCCGGCTCGGGTTCCAGTCCTCGGGGGAAACAATGGAGGGGCACCAGCACCGCTGGGTGCGGGACGCAGCCCAAATAGACGTCCTCGTGCCTACTCGCACTGCACATTTCACGCAGCGCCGCGGCGTCACCGGCGGAACAACACTCGAGACGCCCGGAGCCCAGCAGGCACTGGACCGCACAGAATTGGTGGAAGTCACCGTCGCTGGCCGCACCGGTACGGTCCCCCGCCCCAGGCTGTTCGGCGCGATAGTCGCCAAAGCCGCCGCGTACACGACGAACGACCCTGGCAGAGACAGGCACATGGCCGACTTCGTCGTCCTCACCACGCTCGCCGGACGCCGCGACTACAGCGCCGAAACGATCACCTATCGAGACCGCGAATACCTCGGCCACATTTGCGCGATGACAAACAACACGCGCCACATTTGGACAGAGATTCAGGGTGGCGAGGACGGTCTGCAACGGCTTCGCGCCGCCATTGCTGTCAACCACTAAATCTGACCGGCAATTTTGCCGCACCGAGGCGCCAGCCGCACGCTGTGGTCGGTGACCCGAAGCGAGAAAGAGCGGCTCTACGAAGCCTTCCCGCCGGACCCGCACCGCGCCGTCCGACAACACTCCGACCACAAGATGAAGGGCCGCTCCGACGTCTCGCCTACGCGGCCGCTCAGACCCGTAAACCGATCCCCATCCCGTCCACCGCAGGGATGCGCCTGCTGCCGAGATCGATCTGTGACGGTGCCGCTGCCCAGTGAGGGGTTGTATCCGATGCGAACGACGGCATGCGCACTGACCCCCTGTTCGCGTTGGCGACGCTGGCCCACGGGTCTGGTTTCCTGGCGGTATTTGTCCCCGGAATCTACTTGGGCGACGCCCGCGCCCCATTCAAGCGGGAGATCGAACGGTTCCATTCTGCGTTGGCCAGCCTCGGTGAGATTTCAAAATAGACGCGGCTGTAGTACTGGCAGGTGGGCACGGTTCCGGTGCCGGCTACCTGTCTGCACCCGCCCGCCAGTTCATCATCGAACGTGACGGCGGCCGATGCGGCGTGTGCCACTCCCCCGGATGCGAGATCGGACAAATTACGAGTGACCCATCCGACCCGGACGCCCTCCGCCTGCGCTGTCACTCCTGCCGGGCGGGATCATCTTCGACTCGTCGGGATCACTGCGACACTCGAACAGAAGCGCAGATCGGTGCCCTGTTCAGCTGGCTGACCCACCGCATCGATGCCGCCGCGCCGACCCGAGCCTGCGACGCGTCCAACATGGCGTTGTAGCGCTACGGCCCTACAACGCGCAAGGCTTGAAGCGTCCAAACTCGGTAACTACCTAGCGCCACTCCCCCACCCTCGGCAGCCTTCTACGAGTTCCGGATGTCAGAACGTGCCGGAGGTGCCCGCGGTTGTCCGCGCATGCAAGAAGCGGGGCGACGACGGGTAGAAGCCTGGATTGGCCGATCCTTGGGTATACGGCTGGCACGAGATGTGCACCAGGCCACTGGAGGGGGCCGCGACTCCGGCAGCGGCGGTTAGATGATCATCTGAGC
>JAABUI010002210.1_pt1 | contig 10880 bp, 13 predicted proteins | sample 5559111 | NCBI WGS metagenome assembly JAABUI01 (sample SAMN10711870, study PRJNA513365) | rock metagenome | isolation source: Antarctica rocks | place: Antarctica: Victoria Land, Buttleship Promontory
CACGACCACGAAGCCGGCTGACCGCGCTCGCAGGGGACCGCATAACCATCGGCGTACGGCCCGAGGCCCTGCGCGTCGCGGGCGACTCGCGAGGGATCAGCGCCACCGTGGAACTAGTGGAGGAGCTGGGCTCAGATGCCTTCGTGCACGCTACCGTCGCCCAGGAAAGCGGTAAACCGGTCGTACTGATCGCTCGCGTGGACCCCGCGTCCCTTCCAGCAAAGGGCAGCAAGCTCTGGTTCACGCCCGAATGAACCGTGCACACCTTCGACACCCAAAGCGGCCGGCGCCTATCGGCCTGAGCGCCGCAAAGCGTGGCGGCGTTGGCACGGGCTGAACAACCCGGGCTCGTGCGGTGCCAGGTTGGTCAGGTACTTCGCGCAGGCGTCGGCACCTTTGCGGTCAGCTTTGGTCAGGGTGCGGTTGGTCGGAGCGTTACGGCCAGCTACCCCTGGCGACTGCTGCCGGCGGGCTGCTGCGGGCCGAGGCGTTGCGGCTGGCCCGGGCCAGCCGTCGGCCGGGACGACGCATGGGGCGCTGCTGATCACCCAGATCACCCGGCTGCGCTGGCGGTCGCCCGGTTGCAGGCGGCGGCGGGCAACGCGGACGGTGCGCACCGCCGCGGGGCATTGGGCAGCGAGACGGCTGGGTTCCTGGCCGGCCGGTCGGCAGCCGGGCGCAGCCGCCACGACGGCGCGCGCAGCTGCGGGATCCTGTCCAGCAGCGCTGCGCCGTAGCGCTTGCCAACGAAGAAGCCGATGCTCCAGCACCAGGTTGCCGCTGTTGTACATGTAGGCACCTGACCACGGGTTACCGGCCCGAGTCCTTGGGCAGCGCGCCTTGGGTCCCCACCAGGTAGTGATGGATGTTGCCCACCGACAACGCCGACTCCAGCGGTGTCGCGCCACCGGCCCCGGCCGCGTCCAGCGGGTCGGTGGGCTGGCCCTGGTAGCGCGGTGAACCATCCAGCAACCGGGCGAGCGTGGTCCCGATCAACTCGACGTGGCTGATCTCCTCCGTCCCGACGCCCTGGATCAAGTCCCGGTAAGGCTTGCCGGGCGGGCTACGGAAGTTCATCGCCTGGAACAGGTCCATCTGGGAAGCGCGGCATGCTGTCACCCGCTTCTACTTCTTGAGGACGTAGCTTTCTCCTTGGCGTGTGACAGCGCGGCGACGCAGCACGAGATATTTGCCTACTACTGCGATGAGCTGCGTGTAGCCAGGCGTCTGGCCGACGTAGCCCAGGAACCCGCGCGGCCCCTGGGTCATCGCTCCGCTGTCCAGGTCGTACCGGGACCCGTGCCAGGGGCAGACCAGGCAGCCGTCGGCGCCGACCGAGCCCTTCGACAAGTCGGCGAACTGGTGGCGGCAGCGCGAGGAGACCGCACGGATCTGTCCGTCACGGTTCACCACGGTCCACTGTCCAGCCCGTCGTACAGCGTCGGGAGGTAGTTGCGCGGCTGGGATCTCGGGCATGACGGTTCGTCCAAGTCACATGTGGGTCCACCCCGCTACCCGGCTGAACTGGTTTCAGACCTGGCCTGGCAGCGCTGCCTTGTGCGGGTGCTAGCCGGTGAGCAGGAATAGCTGCGCCCGGCCCAGGTCAACCAGCGTTAGCGGCGGCGGCGGAACATCGCGGTCAGCCCGATGCCCAACAGCACTCCGAGCACGATTACGATCAGGATAATGATCAGGACTGCGTGGCCGGCTTTGCGCACCACGCCACGGGCTTCCAAATCGTTGAGCAGCACAGCAGCCCTGGACACGGTCGGGTTCGCAAGCAGCAGCACAGGTGCCTCCACGTAGATGGCCTAATCAGTCCGCTACCGCCGGCCGGCCTTGATCATGCACCCGTGCGAGGCCAACCTCATCACGACGCGGCCGCGGGAGCACAGCCGGGGCCGCCCATAGGTGCGCTCCCGGCGACTCCGCCGGTACCTGCTCTCACAACAGAGGGGTGTCTGCGGAGTCCGTAGGACCCGCTTTGCAGGCCCAGCGGTGTAGGCCTCGAGCTGGATTGCCTACTCGACTGTGCCAGCCACGGCAGCTGGCTGAAGGTCTCGCTCGGCAAGCTCAACACCGAGCGCACACCGTCCCGCTCGATGAGAGCACCAGGCCGCGTTGGACGGATGGACCGCTCGACGCGGCCCTCAACTCGCACTCTTCCGCACCCCCGCCAAGACCGGCCCGGTGACTGACTGTTCCCGGGACGCGGTCGCGCGCTGTTGGCTTTCCGACTGCGCCAAGGACTCGCTGACGCCAGCGCCGCAGCGGGACCCCACGGCTTTCAACCGGGGGCAGTCGGCGGGAACTGGTCAGGTTCTAGTCAGGGTTCGGTGGCCGGGCGGCGGCCCGCGTGTGACAAGCGGCACCGCTGTATCGTGCTTGCTCCAGTTAGCACCGGGAAGACGTTCGGTTGTAGTCACCGGGTCGGGAGCCCAAGACCAACACGTGGCCCCCAGCACCAGGCAGGACCGACTCGGAGACGCCTCAGGGCGCCGTCCCCACTCGAGAGGCATGTTCATGGCTCAGGCAAAGGCAAGCACACCGGCTGAGACAGTCACCGCCACCGTCGACCTCACGGTCGAGGAGGGTGACCGGGGGCTCAAAGGCCCCGCCGGCCCCGTCGGTGCGGTCGGTGAGCGCGGCGACCAGGGCCCCAAGGGTCCGGCCGGCCCGGTTGGGGAGCACGGCGACAAGGGCATCAAGGGTCCGGTCGGCCCCGCCGGTGAGCGCGGGGACAAGGGCCTCAAGGGCGCCGTCGGCCCGGTCGGGGAGCACGGCGACAAAGGTCTGAAGGGCGCCGAGGGCGCCACCGGCCCCCAGGGCGAGCAGGGCGTGCAGGGCTCCACCGGGCGGCCGGGCGAGCAGGGCGAGGACGGCGAGACGGGTCCGCAGGGACCCCTGGGGCTCCGGGGTGAGACCGGCCCGCAGGGCCTGGTCGGCGGGCAGGGCCTTGCGGGTGAGCAGGGCGGCCCTGGTGAGCGGGGCGTTCGGGGGCAGGTCGGACCGGCCGGCGAGCGCGGCGAGCAGGGCCTGCAGGGCGCTTCGGGTGAGCAGGGCGTGAAGGGTGCGCTGGGCGGGGCCGGGCCGCGCGGGCCGGTCGGCGAGCAGGGCAGGCCGGGTGAGCCGGGGCTGCGCGGCGGCCAGGGCCAGCGCGGCGTCATCGGCGAGACCGGCCAGACCGGCCTGCCCGGTCTGCAGGGGGAGCAGGGCGAGCAGGGCCAGCACGGTGTCGCTGGGATCCCCGGGCAGCAGGGCCCCCAGGGTGTGCAGGGGCCGACCGGTGCGGCCGGGCCGACCGGGCTCCCGGGCGTGCAGGGCGTGCAGGGCGCGTCCGGCCCGGCGTGGCTGTACCAGCCGTCGTCGGCCGAGCTCGTCGCGAACGTCCGGGAGGCCGCCTCGGAGGTCTCGCTGCGCACCGTGCTGGACCCCCGGGTCGGCGCCCGCTACCTCACGGCGCTCACCTCCCGGCTGGTCAAGCTGCAGGGCGGCCTCCTGCTGCGTGCGATCATCACCACCGATGATGTGGTGCCCGGGCCGGCGGAGCGGTCGAACGTGCGCTCCATCGCCTAGAACACGCACTGCCGATGCCCCTCACTGCTCGACGGTAAGGGGCATCGGCACGTCCAGACTCCGCACGCGAATGAGGCCCCTGACCAGTGCCGTGCGTTCCAGCGCCGCGACGGGCAGCTGCTCGCGGGGAACGCGAGGCATGACGATAGCGGCGACGAGCTGGTCTACTGGCCACTAACCGGTGGCTGCAACCGGAGATGCTCGGGGCGCTGGGTCTACTCGAGCTGCAGGCCGGCCCGCGTTGCCGCCTGGTGCTGCAGGCCTTTGACCGCCTCGGCGCCGGCGGCGGCTACCCGTTCTATGTGGAACACGCCGAGGTCGACCCGCGGCACGGCAAGGACTGGCTGGAAAAGGCTGTCGGCCCCACCGTGGCCGAGCACCCAGGCTGGGGACCACGGATCGTCAAGGGCGCCTGGTGGCGCTCCACGATCAACCTGGCGTTCTTCCAAGGCCTGCACCGCCAGCTCAACGCCCTACAGGACCAGACGCTCAGCGCGGCCTGAACGTCAGCGTTCACCGGCAGCACAGTTGTGCGGAGCCGGCCCGGCGGCACCGCGCCGACGGCTCGGCAGCTGCTGACGTTCGGGTCCTGATGGCAGCCCGCTTCAGTTCGCTTCTTCGAGCCGGATCGCAGCGCTTCACGCGGCGAGCGTTAGCTGCCTGTGGCGGTGTGGCCGCCGGCCGGCGCGGCGTTCGGGCCGGTCAGCGCCTGGGCCGCGGCGTGCAGGCGCAAGTCCTCCAGCTGCTGGGCCTGGCGCTCCGCCCGGTCGATGAGGCGGTCCAAGTCGCTGCCGTCGAGCCGCGGGTCGTGATGGGCGATGCTGCGCAGCGCCCGGAACCCGGCGGCTTTGCCCTGCACGCCGAGCACCAGGGCTTCCAACTCGACCAGGTCGCTGAGCGGGGAGCGGTGCAGCAGGTGCCCGTTGGTCTTGAGCCGGCCGGCCTTTTCCAACGCCCACCCTGTTGCCACCTTGTAGTGCCGTACCGGGACCCCGAGGCGGTGCATCAGGGTGAGGAGGGACTGCCGGTCCTGGGTGACCTGACGGGTCAACTCCGCCAGCTCCGCCTTACTGACGCCTTGGGCTGAACTGGTGGCCCGGCGGAACAACGCCAAGCCGCCAGTGGCGCCAGCCAGGTGGTCGTTGAGGTAAATCCCGAGCAACGCGCTGCGCTCACTCATCGCCGTGTCCTTTCATCCCGCTTGCGGGAACCTCGGTGGCAGCGTTCCTACCCACCTCCTGCAGCCCAACGATCGTCACCACAGAGGTAGGTCACAACTTCCTGCCGGCGCCCGCGGCGCGTCCACCGAAGATTGGCTCGCCGACCGCACCGCACACATCATCGGTGTCCGGTGATTCATTGCGTGCTTGCGGGGCAATCCGCTTGCATCGGCGTGCGTGTCCGGCGTCCTTCTCCTGTCCTTGAAAGGCGTGCACATGCGAACAGCACTGGTCAGCACTGCGCTGGCGACCGGTATCGCGCTGGGTGGCGCACCGCTGCTGCCCCCCCCGGCCTGGGCCGCCAGCACCCCCAGCACCGCGGTGACTGCCGCGACCCCGACCCCAGCTCCGGCCGCACCCGCCACGACCCAGAGCAACGACAACGACCACACCGGCCGGTACGGGCTGATCGGGCTCAGTGGCCTGCTGGGGCTGTTCGGTTACAAGAAGTACCAGGACCTGCGAAGCGGCCGGGCCAGGAGCGGTCCGATCGGTGGCGTGGACACCGACGGCTCCGGCTCCCGCCGGGTCTGACCCAGCAAGCTCCCCACAGCTAGCTGCCCTCCAGCTTCTCTTCCCTCAACTCAAGGAGATCTTGATGCGCAAGACCATGACCGTCTTGGCCCTGACCGCCGCGCTGACCGGCGGCACGAGCACGGTCGCGCTGGCCGCCGACGTCACCCCAACCAACCTGCACCAGCTCAGCCAGCCGACCGCCGCCGCGGGCGACAACACCAACGCGCCATCGGACAAGACCGGACTGTGGGGCCTACTCGGCCTGCTCGGGCTGGCCGGCCTGGTCAAGCGCAAGGACGCCAACGCCAGCAGCAACCGCTGACCAGCGCCCACCACACCGCACCCAGGACAAGCGCCACATGTTTTTGTTCTTCAGCAACCGGCTGGGTTGCCTAGGTTCGCTGCTGCTGTCCGCAGCCGTGACCGTCGTCCTGCTCATCGGCCTCGGGGTCATCCGCTGACCTGGAAATGCGGCAACGCACGAGCGCTGCTCCAGTGTTGGCACGACAAGCCAGCTGTCCACCGGCGCCTCCGGCAACATTTGGCTTGTGGTGGAGCCGGGCCAGGGTGCCAGTCTGGTATGGGGTGTGGACTGCGGTGGTTCGGCCGTTCCGCGGGTGGGGACAGCCTGGGTTTGCACGCCGGCGCACTACCGCGCTGCCCTTTGCCTGGAGGTTGCTATGTCTGCCCATCCTGTGATCCGGACCCTGCACAACGTGGGCTTGGCGGCCTGGACCGGTGGGTCCTTGATGGGCGCCGTTGGCTTGAACGGCGCGGCCTCGGCCCTGGATGACCCGGCCCAGCGGTCGAAGGCGGCGACCGCGGGGTGGAGTCGGTGGGCGCCGGTGAACGCCGCCGCGATCGGTTCGCACCTGGTGGGCGCCACCGGTTTGCTGGTCACTGACTGGCCCCGGGTCCGCCACCAGCAAAGCGTGGCGAAAAGCAGCGCCATCAAGGCCGTCACGACCGGCGCCGGGTTGGGTGTGGCGGTGTGGAGCGCGGCGCTGAATCGCAGCATGGCCAAGGCCGGGGCCGTTCCGGTCGCCGGCGCCACCGAAGCCGCGATGGCCACCCCGCCGCAGGTCGCCCGAACGCTGCGCCAGCTCAAGCTGGTGCAGTGGCTCAACCCCGCCGCCGGCCTGGCCCTGATCGCTCTCAGTGACTGGCAGAGCCAGCAGCAACGAGCCAGCGAGGCCGCCAAAGGCCGGGTGCAGCGCCGACTGCCCGGTCCGGTGCCAGCGGTGCCGGTCGGCGCGCTGGCGGCCGCCATCGCCCTGGTTGTGCTGGCCAGCCGGCGACGCAAGCAGACCCCCGAGACCGCCCCGGTCGAACGGGGCGACGCGCAGGTCGGACTTGGCGACGTGGAGCTCGACGAGGTCGAGATCGACATCGTACAAGTCGATCTCATCGAGCCTGACGCTACCCGGCTGCCGACGCCGCCGCCCGCCCCGCCGACCAGCGGTCCTGGCACACCTCCCCGCCCCATCGGCTAGCAGCACCGCACCCCACCGCACCGCACCCCACCGCGCGGCGCGGCGCGTCGGCTGCAGCCGGCGGTCAGCCCAGTCGCTGCCCAATCCCGGCGACAACCAGAGCGGCCTTCTCCCGCAGGTCGCGAAGGACCTGCTGGCGCAGTTGCGGGTCGGTCACGGCCCGTTGGTAGTGCTGTACCTGCGGGTGCGCCTTCAACTCGGCGAGTGCTTGCTGTCGGGCTTGTGGGTCGGTCACGGCCTGCCGGTAGTGCCGCACCCGGGGGTGCCTGGCCAGCTCGTTGGCCTGCCGGTGGAGGCTGCGGTACTGCTCTTGGCCGTCGCGGTACCGCTCCCGCGTCTGGGCCAGCGCCTGCTGACGGGCCTGTCGGTCGGTCACCACCTGCCACACCGCCTGCCTGACGGCCTGGACCTGCCGGAGTTGGGCAAGCTGTTCGGCCCGGGTGCGGAGCTGGTCGTAGCGCTGCCGGCCGGCGCGGGCTCCCATCAGGTACCCGGCGGCGCAGCTGCCGGCGGTGGCCAGACGCCGCAGCTGCCGACCAGCTGATCTCCCGACGTTGCCGATGTGCCTGGCAGGTCCGGCAGCAGCACGAACCGCAGGTTCAGGCGCGAACGGTGCGGGGGCGTTGCTGATGGGCCAGCGGGCGGCCGGCGCGGTCCGGGTCCGGCGAGGCGCGAGCCGTTGCCGGCGACCGCTGCTGGTAGGTCCTGCGGCGACCCGGTGGTCACGAGCCCGCAGGCCGACCGCGACCGCGGCCGCCAGCGCGGCCAGCGCGGCCAGCGGCGCACCGCTGGCCCACGCCCCCGGCAACGGGCCCAGCGGTTCCGCACCGGACCCGGGCCCGGTAGCACCGGGACTGGAACTGACCGGCGGTGCCTGCTGGCTGGGTACACCCCGCCCCGGGCTGCTCGCACCCGCCGTGCTCGCCGCAATGCCCCGCACCGGAACCTTCGGCGGAACCCGGACCCGGGCCGGCATCGGCTCCGGTACAGCTACCGGCGGGTCATCAGCCGCGGCCTGCGGCCCGGGTGACAGGGTGGGCGCCGGGCTGGCTTCCGGAGCGGCCGAACCCGCCGCCGGCGCCGGGGACACCGGCGAGGTCGGGACGACCTGGACCGGTTCGGGCGCTGCTGGACCGGGCCGGCGGATCGGGGTGAGCCTGTCCACTACATACTGGCTGGTGTCCGCCTCCTCCAACGGCGGCCGCGGCGTAACCACCGCCGGTGTGGGCTGGGGCCGGGTCGGGGCGTCCCGGTCGGCCGTCCCGGTCGGTGTCACCGGCAGTTCCGCCGTCTTCGGCCCGGTCGGGATGTCTTGGCCAGTCCCTGCTGTCGGTGTCACCGGCAGGTCCGCGGTCTTCGCCTGGCCCGGGTCGGCCACGGTCGGGAGCAGGCTCGGCGACGCTGAGGCGCTGTACGGCACCCCGTAGTGCCGGTACAGCGCGATGTCGTCCCGCTTGGACAACTCGGTGTCGTCCCCGACCTGCGGGGCGGACAGCACCGCGGCGCGTAGGAACGCCACCCGCACCTGCCCGGCAACCTCCAGGGCGTTCAGCGCCGGCAGCAGGCAACGCCGGTGGCCCTGCACCGCCACCTCCAACCACTCAGTCGCCCCACTGGCTGCGTCAGCGAAGACCCCGGTGCACTCCCCGAGCCGCTCACCGTCCTGATCCAGCACCACCAAGCCCTGCCAGGCCTTGGCCACATCCCGCTCCGGCAACGTCACAGCACTCTCCCTGCTCGACCCGGCGCCAAGTGCGTCCCCCGGGTGCCACCGAACTACCCCAACCCAGCAACAGCACCCCTGCAACCAGTCACTGTGGGCTGCCGCAGAACATGGTCGGCGTACCGCTTACCGTCGGCCAATCCGAGCGCATGCCAAGCGCCGCCACCCCGGCCGCGCTCAGCCGGTCCAGAGCAGGAGATGGTGCGCTACCGAGCTGCGCCGTGCCGCGCCACCGCGACGACCTTGCCGGCCGGCTCGGCCGGCCGGGCGGCCGGCGTCGGCCCGCGGCGCTGACGGCTACTTGGGTTTGCGCCGGGTGGAGCGCGGCCGGCCCCGGCCGGGAACGACTACCGGGTCGATCAACGGCCGGTTGCTGGACAGGCCTTCCTGCTTCGGCGGCACCGCCGCCGCAGGCCCGGCCGGCACCTGCGCTGCGATGGGCTCGGGGAACTCCGCTGCGGGGGGCTCAGCCACGTGCGGTTGGGGCGGGGCTTGCGTTTGGTCTCCGGCTGGTCTAGTGACCCCGTCAGAACCGACTGGCACCAACGGCCCAGCGGCGGTGTTACCGGAGGCGCCGGGCGCAAGCCGTTGGGCGGGGAGCCGCTGCTGCACGACGGCCGGCAGCCTGCTGCTGGCCTCCTGCACCTTGGGGTGCTGCAGCAACCGCTTTGCGTCACTCAGCAGCTGCTCGTAGCGCTGCCGGCCGGCCCGGGTTCCCAGTACGTAGCCCAACCCAAAGCCCGATCCGAACCTGAGCAGCCGCACGATGATCTCCTGTCCCTTTAGCGCTTGACCTGCCCTGCACGCAACGACCCAAGATGGCGGCTGCAGATCGGGGGAGAGACCGCACACGACACTTGGCCACGCGACCCGCAGGAGTGACGTCGACGGCAGTAGGGCGAAACTACCCAGAACGTTCTACCGCCGGTCCCACAGCCACTTGAGGGTCAGGAACTCTGCGATGCGCTTCAACACGGTGTCTCCCGTCGCCGTCATGTCGTCCCCGGCAACTACCCGCCGAGGCGATCGGTAAGCCGCAACACCAACAGTCCTCCACACGGTGACCGCACCACCAGCGGCGTCGCGGCGACCGCAGGTGACCGTGGGCGTTCGCGGTGTCGGCCACGGTCTCGACGTCGGCGAGTGGGTCACCGCGGGTGGCCGCGCACGGCTCAAGATGCGCGGGTGCGTCGCGAGTGCGGGCAGCGAACAGCGAACAGCGAGCAGCGAACTGCTGCAGCTGTACTAGTCGCTCCGTCCGGGACATCCGGCGATCAAGCAGATGCCGCAGGGCGTACCGCTGACGATCGGGTCCCAGCTCCGGGAGGAGTCCTCACCGGCGCTCCCGCCGACATGCTCGCTGGCTGCTGGCAACCGCTGGATGGAGATGACCGAGGTCTTGATCGACTTCGGACTGATCACCACCAGGGAGCCGCGCGTGCCCAGCCAGGTTGATCAACAGCCGGGATGCGACTTCGTCGAGCCGGCGGACGTGGCCGAAGGTGAAGGACCGCAGGAACGACCCGAGGGTCGAAGAAGCCCAAGTTCCCTGGAACAGCCGGCGCATCGCGCCGGGCCGCAACAGCGTCATGTCCTCGATGCTGTGGGCGCCGGCGATCATCCCCGCGATCAGATGCGAACCTTCAGTTTCGCCATCATTGACGCCCGCCAGCTCCTCGAGGTGAACATGCTCGCCGATCAGCGCCTGCAGACAAGCTCGCTCGGCGAGCTGCAGCACCGGCGCCAACCCGGCGCACGCCACCAGATTCGGGTCGGTGAACGTGGCGGTGAAGCCGTGACAGACTCGCCTCTCGCGGATGCCCTCTTCGCCGGCTGATCTGGTCCCTAGACAAGATTGATTCTCCTGCAGCAGTAGAGGGGCATTTCGTTGCTACGACTCGCCCCGGCCCTCAAGATCGACGGTGGATCTGGGCTAAGCTCAGGAGGGCAGCGCGAACCACAGCCCGGTGTAGTGGCAGCCCGCGGCGGCCACGACAAGGGCATGGAACACCTCGTGGTAGCCGAACGCGGTGGGTGAGGGGTTCGGTCGGCGCAGCGCGTAGGCCAGTGCTCCCAGCGCGTACAGCACCCCGCCAGCGCACAACAAGACCACCGCAGCCACCCCGCCCCGACGCACCAGCTCCGGCAGCACCACCACCCCGACCAGGCCCACCACCAGGTAGGTCAGCACCCCCAACCAACGCGGTGCCGCCGGCCACAGCAGCTGAACCCCGATGCCGGCAGCAGCGCCCAGCCAGACCACGACCAGCACCGGGGTGGCTTGGGCCGCCGGCAGCGCGACCGCGCTGTACGCGGTGTAGCTGCCGGCGATGAACACAAAGATCGTGCAAT
>JAABUI010002211.1_pt1 | contig 10877 bp, 15 predicted proteins | sample 5559111 | NCBI WGS metagenome assembly JAABUI01 (sample SAMN10711870, study PRJNA513365) | rock metagenome | isolation source: Antarctica rocks | place: Antarctica: Victoria Land, Buttleship Promontory
CGATGAAGAGATTCGAGACAACCTTTTTCACATCGTTTGAGAGCTGTGATCAGCCCGTTGTTACTGAGAATCACTCACCTTCAGGCCATCGCTCAAGACCACAGAAACTGCAGACTCCTCCTTCCTCCGCCTGACAACGCAATTTCGGAAAGGGCTTGTCGCCGCTGCTAGCCACAACATCTCGTCCTCTCGGAAACGCTCCTGCACTCGCTGTAAAATTTGGGCCGTGGAGAGGGCATCATGTCGTGGTGGATCCACGTCGCAGGTGAAAATAGAGGAGTGCAGACTGAGGTCATCAATGAGGGCGAGAGCATGCAGCGGATTCTTCTGCATCATCTTGGTGATCTCGATGCCGATCCGTTCCTTCGACACCTTTGTGCGAAGAGCAGCCTGACGTCAACCGAATCCTCTGAGGAGCACCTACCTTGACTTCCTCTTCTTTCATGACCTCCTTCACGTCATCCGCGATGGTTAAACCGAACCGACTGGCGAATCGTACGCAACGAAGAACTCGGAGCGGGTCGTCGTGGAACGTCTGCCTCGGAGGTAGTGGTGTGCGTGCAATTCTTTTCGCCAAATCGTCCAAGCCCATTGATGTAAAGTCCTCTACCTTTCTGGAATGCACATTGTAGAAGAGTGAGTTGATGGTCAGGTCGCGGCGAGAAGCGTCCTCCGAGGGCGTTCCTAGCACCTGCTCATGAGCGATTGCCAGCCTAAACTCCCTCACCACTTTTGACGGTATGCGACTGTCCGTGTATGTCTCCGAACGCAGTCCCACGAAATCGCATTCCAATCCCATGACTCTCGTCGTTCCCGTTTCCAAATGTTTACTCTGCTCGGGATTGGCAGCTACCATTCCTACAGATCCTGTGGGTACGTTCTCGCCCTTGAGGTATTCGACAAAAGCGAGGGCGAAGGAATAACCGGAAGGGATGGAGAGCGCGACATCGAGATCATGAGAAGGGAAAGACAACAACTGTAAAGAATCAGGAGGATTCTATCAGGTCAACTCACCTTATCCCTGACCCATCCTCCCGCGATACGACATTCAACAGGAGGGTCATGCTGTTGAGCGAAATCATCCAAATATTTCACAAAACTGGTCTCGGTGGGATCCAATCTGATTATTGTGGCACTGGTGGACATGACTCTGCATGCTTGACGTAGATTGGAAATCAATCTCATCCAGCGGCAAAGGGCTAGAGAGAGAGAGAGGAGAGAGAAGAGAGAGATAGAACGGTACCAAAGCTTCTTTCTGGGGCTCCACATTCCGCCGCGTCTGATATCACCTGGTTTCCCCTTGGCTCAATTTTTCTCTGATTGGGCATTGTGTATCAGAAGCCATGAATAGCGACAGTTTGGCAATCGGATTGGACCGATTAAGATTCTACGCCAAAGATGCGGTCCTCACCTTGACACAGGTAAGTGATGAGGGATGTCAAAAGACAATTTGGCTCACGATGAATCAGTGCATCTGTAAACCGTGAGCTTCCTCTGTACGAGTTCCATTCTTATGAGTCGACAGAGATGCAACTCTCAAAATCAACGGTCGTTCATACAAGATTGAGAAGCTGTTGGGGGAGGGTGGCTTCTCGTTTGTCTACTTGATTCGAGACACATCTTCTGGAAGGCTGTACGCTTTAAAGAAGATTTTGGTCACTTCTGGACAGGAGGGCGTCAAGGAGGCTATGAAGGAAGTCGAGGCATATCGTCGCTTCCGGCATCCGAACATCATCAAAATCCTCGACTCGGCGGTCGTGCAGGATGAGGGGGGTGAGGGCAAGATAATCTATCTGTAAGTCGTCTTTATACGATAGAGTACAGTGACGAGATTGTCAGTTTTCTACCCTTTTATTCTCGAGGCAACCTTCAAGACTCAATGGCATCGGCCTCGGTGTCTGGGAATCCAATGCCTGAGCGGAGGCTCTTGGAGCTTTTCCATGGAACCTGCCTGGCGTAAGCTGCCTCTGTCGTCGCACGTTAAGTCTTGGCAGGGTTCGAGCAATGCACCGATACCGCTTACCGGCGGTCACCGCGAGCTATCCTCCGGAACGAGAGGAGAATCCCCTGATCAATCAACCGGAAGCAGTTTTTGATGGGGATGAGGAGCTAGCCGCCGTTGAGGAAGGGGAATTGGTGCCTTATGCTCATCGGGACATCAAGCCAGCGTGAGCGCTTAGAAGAAGGACTTGTCTGACGACAGAAATGTGATGATCGCCGACGATGGTGCTCCTATCCTCATGGATTTCGGGTCAAGTATCAAGTGGGTTCCATCCGAGACGGTGCTGAATGTAGAGCACGAATCAATGTTCAAACCCGCCAACAAGCTCTGCTGGAGCAGGTGAGATGCCCAAGAGATCGTCGCTGATAGGCAGGATATCGCGGGCGAACAGTCTTCCATGCCCTATAGAGCACCGGAACTGTTCGATGTGAAAACGGGGAAGATGCTCGACGAGAAAGTGGATATCTGGGTGAGTTGCCCCGTCAGGCAGGCTGATGGCAGTCTCTTGGCTGCACTCTCTTCGCCGTCGCGTATGGATACTCTCCTTTCGAGGTTGACGGTACTTCAATTGCGATGGCGGTGGGAAGTGGACGTTATCGTCATCCTTCGGGCTACTCGCCTAAACTTACCGCGCTGATCGACGCTATGCTTGTCGTGGATCCGGAGAAGCGACCCGATATCCAAAAGGTGAGCCCTATTCGAGTTGTCAGAGCTGAGGTCAGGTTATCGACTTGACCGAGTCAGCCGTGCAAGCGGGATAATCTTACATGGACTTGCCCCCGCATCATGGGGTTGTGCTCTGCCCGACTCTCAGCGATCTGTTTTGAGAACCTGGAGAAGATATGCACCGACCGCGATTGGGAGACTTGCGCGATCATCGGATGCAGTATTCGGGGTAATAATGCCGTGCTCATCACCATTCACAAAGGCGTGAATACGTTTGAAAGCATGGACCAGTCAAGAGGCCCTCTCACATTACAGTAGAAGGACATCTATGATGTTGATATTGACATGGATGGAAGATACAGCGCGAAGAAATCTTTGCCTCGATGGGACTATATTGCATCCTCCTCCCAGCTTTATGGGGCACGGCCTGCCTGGGGGATTGCCACGAAGCTTATCGGCGGCTCCGCTTCGGGCCAGTGATACTTAGGTTCCCCAGATGAACGAGCGATCGCCCAAGGCTTTCGATGGGTGCAATCTCTTGAGCCGCTCAATCTCGATATGGAGCTGAAGTCAGACTAATATCTTATCACCGACTCACACCAAGGTTGTCGCGCTCTAAGGACTCGGCGCGTCGTCTGGCATTGTCGGCAATGCTGAGGTAAGACTGCACATCGGGTAGGACCTGCCTAGCGCTCTGCTCGATGAGCGGGATTGGACGTCGGTCTTGCTCGCGAGCAAGTTGCGACTCCAGATTTCTGTAGGCCGTCAGTCGATGAAAGGATCATTAGGTGACTGACCGGATAGACTTGTATTGATCCCTCTTCGTTTGGTCGGAAACTCGTAGCGTTTGATCCAGCTGCCGTCAGAATCCTTCGGAGACCGTACTCTCACCTGAAAACATCGGGCACGCCATGTCTCGGCCTCACTTTGCGCTTGCTTGAGTCGTGCGATGTCGTCGTCCCTGTCGTCAACGTCAAGAAGTTTGCGTTGAATTCACCATAGCCGTTGTGAGTCCGTGAGCTGCTTCATTCGGATCTCGTAGTCCCCAATATGTCGAAGTTTAGGCGACATCTCTGTGAGCTGATTTTGAAGCTTGAACCGCCTAAACGACTCATGATCAGTTTGAGACAGACTTGTCAAGCGAAGGGCACTGACTCGTTCTTCACTATTGCAAGCTCGTCCTTCTGCCTCTGCACATTTGCTTGCGCCTCGCTAAGCTCGCTGCGCACGCGGGCACCATCACTCTGCCAGTCCTTCTTGTCCTCCCTCAATGTGGCCACCTTGTCATGCAGCTGATTTTGCCAATTCTGATGCTTGTGTTTCGCTTGAGACGCTTGCATGCGTTGCTGCGAAAGATCGGCGGTCAATTTGGCAATGATCTGGCCTTGCTCTTTCAGCCGATTTACCTGACATCAGCTTCGCTTCTTTGGCCCTAACTCACGAAACTGTGTATCTCCGCTTCGTCGCTGTCGAACCGTAGGGAATGCTTGTGGAGCCGACCGATGTCTATGGTCAGAGTTTAACTTTTGGCTGACTTACGATACAAATGCTGTTTGCGGACCCGGTCTTCGAAGCGTGCTTCCAGTCTGAGGAGATCGATTTCCCGCTTGAGCTTCCCCAGGTCGTCCAGGTTGTTGAGCGGAGCGCTTGCTTCGGTGCCATCGTGCGAAACTATACCTTCGGCATAGTCAACCTTCTCCAGAGTCTGCTTCACCAGCGGTTCGCCTTCCATAAGGTCGAAACGGTCGCCAGAAAGCAGTTCCGAGTGGGCGAGCATGTGCGACCGGGAGACGAATTCTGATGGGTCGACCTTGTCCCATCTTTTGGAGTCCGCAAGCTCAGACGCTGATGCGAAATAGATCATGGATGGGTGCAGATGGAAATTCCGCAGAAGCGGTCCTGCCCTTGCTGCCAACAGTCCCGGCTCCCACACTTCTTCCCAGTCGACGTCGTAGACCGACTCGGTCGCCTTGCCCCTTAGGTATGCGGCTGGATCGCGGAGGAAGGCGATGAAATTGGATGGCCAGGCGTAATATACGGCAACGAATAGCAATCGGACGATCTTCTCGGGCTGAAGATTCGGGGGTAAAGACATCGGCTTTTCCGTAGCTGACGTGGCAATCGACCAGGCGAGGGATGGGTTGGGAAGGTGAGTAGTTGTGACTGCATCTCGATTGGAAGTGCCTGCGTCGACAAAGGGGCGCAAACGCCAACAAGCCGCTCGACCCAGAATCGCCATCAACAGGGGCACCTTGCCGGTGAGAGCCTGCGGCGCGAAAGGAAGGATCGCGAGGAAACAACGGATTCCGATAGGGAACAACGTACTGCCAGTATCGAGAAGAAGGGATCGGAGCATGGACAGGAGGATCGGGTGTATCGCCAGCTTGGCCATCATCGTCGACCCCGCAAGCGCTCCCGGCTCATAAGCAGTCGACAACAAGACAGCCAAGACAAGCGTGAGGATCGTCAACCGGGAAGTGGGATTGACGAAATGACGATCGCAAACGGAAAGGAAGACCTTGAGTCATGAGCGTCTATCCTGGATGCTGTTAACTCACCTCGAAGTTGGTGATTCCCCACTCCACCAGGACGGTCTTGAGCCTCGGAGAATTGGGAAGAGCGACGTCGAGACATTCTATCCATGTTACTGGATTGAAGATTTCGGTCGCTAGAGCTGACACAATGTAATCAGAGATGACTTTGTCCCCATCGTCTTCCACCTCCTCATCCTGCGCCCATATCAACGCGACGACTTGCAAATCCGGGTCTGGAGGGAGTTGTGAAGCTGCGTGTAGCGCTATCCGTCTTTGAAGAGATCTATCATTGTCGATCGGGTGCTGTCGCAGTGATTGTTCTGCTTCCTCGGTCGTGATGGATCCGGGGTTTGACGGTGCCGGGAGAGAAGAGAGCTCCTGCGGAAGCTCGCCGAGAAACTCCATCTCCCTTCAAATCAGTCAGTGGTCGGCATTCTCATCCACGCACATTCACGTACCTGGCTTGCCTGTACTCATTGATTTTTGGATTGATTTTGTCCTTGAGGGAGAACCATTTCGGATGAGCATGAAGTTTGGTGAAACGGAGGTTGGAGGTATTTCCGTCAAAAATGCCTCCTTTCGTCGATCCCGACAAGATATTTCATAGCCGCAGGCTCCAAGTCATTGATGAGCGCTACAAAGATGGACATGGTTCCGTTGAAGACTCCGTCCAGCCGACAGCTTGCGGATCCTGACTCGCGAACAATCTGGGCGACCGCTTCATCAACATTGCTCCGTCTTGTGGGATACCTATCAATGGTATATCCCTACGCGGTACCTTGGCCGATCCAGGCAATGATTCCTCCGTTATCGTACTTGGTTTACCTGTCGATCTGGCTCGGTTTCGACCAGCGACGATATGGTCGAGAGGTTGTGGAAGTGAGAGAGATCGTCAAGGTGGTCGACGGTGGACGTGGCAAGATGAGGCGGGTGGATGGTGTGGAGAAGGAAATTCACGTGCGTCGTCAAGGCGAGGTAGGCCACACTGCCCGGGGTGAGCTGACGACAGATCCAAACGCATCCGAACGATCAGCTGGAACCGCCGAGCGTATTACCAATCGTAACAGGCACCCCGACATCGAACCGATACATGAATGTGATGTCCCTGGTGATCAACACGCTCATCACATTGGGGACCATCGATAGTCTCTGGTCCACCAGCCTCTTCCTTGGTCACGACGATCTGCACTATGCGAGGTGAATCTCATACCCAACCGAGCTGACTTTTAGGATATCCTCCCTGACCCCGCATTCTTCCTCGCTGTCCGTCCGGATCCCGATTGCCAGCCTGCTCTCTGAAAAAGCGCGTATCGCTTATCGACCTTTGGTTGCCCCCGAATTGCTATCTGCGGCATCACCGTCGTCATGGCAGCTGTCTGACGAGATAACCCTTTCCTCTCACGACGACTGGAGAGGATCATTCGAGCTTGATGATCTTTCCGCGGATGCGGAGTACGAATGTGAGTCGGTATATGAGGGCCCTCAACTGACTTCAGACCGGCTTCAGTCTGATGACGGCACGACTTATCCTACGCAAGGCGTCTCGTCACTCAATCTCACCACTTTTCCCGACCCTCGGTTGGCAAGAGCGAGCGGCTCGCATTTCCGTTTCATCCACGCAGCGTAGGTCGACATGCTGAATGCGACTGACTTCAGCTCTCCGCGATATTATCCTCCGCGGTATGAGCCTTGGAAAGCACTGCCTCCGATCCTACCTCTGCAAACACCGTTCATGAGCTTCTCTCCGTCTCATGTTCTTCACGCCGCACGTACGCATCGGCTACGACAGCCAGCATGGCGGGCATTGTCAAACTGGTTGGTCGACATGCGTCAGAGAACCGCGTGGGCACAGGTACAATTCGGTTTGTTAGGCGGGGACATGGAGCTCTGCGGTCGGAAGGAGAGAGCTTTGGGAATGTGGCGACAGAATCACTTGAGGGAGTCAAGGTGAGCTGCGGACATGACTTGTTCTGACAGCAGACAACTCATGGCATCACAAGACGTCCGTGACGTCTATGAGATCCTTCGTTCGTCGCAGAGTCGTGAATCTGATAATGAGACTAATCCGAGCCGGCAGCCATTTTGCCCTCGGGTTTGCATTCGTAAGTATGGTGAGTTTCCTGCGCTCACACGGAGACTTAGCGAAGGTTCCAAGCTTGAACCCGGCGCTCTTAGTGTCCCCGAGACCAGTTTCTCGTGAGTCAGAGATCGAACGCAATTGACTCCAGCTACGGCAACGCATTCTTCTTCCGATTACGCTTGCCTTTTATCGAGCACGGCGAGAGAGACTCGCAAGACTGGCAGCTCGGGGTGGATGAACTAGCGACATGGCTGGCATCTCTGAACGACACCACATTCAAGGTAAGCGCGAGTTTTACGTAGGTTGGGCTGATGTCAGTTTGTGCTGTCCCCGATCACCCTCTCCCCATTCTTTGGGGGAAACCAAGTAGAGGTGCCGTGGCGCAAAGCGGTCCTCGACGTGCTATCATTCGTTCCGAACGTTATTGTCCTCGCCGAATCAAGCAGTAGGTACCTCTTCACGAGCCTTACTTACTCCAGACGGCTTCTACGCAACGATCTTGAAACGGACAGTGGTGGAATTCGCCAGTCCGCCCTTTGATCAGCCGCCTCAATCTCCGATACCTTTCATCCCCACATCAGCGGTAATGCCTGATCATGCGCGCGCTGGGACAGCAACGACATACATGTGGGCCAAGAGGGAGGGTGATATTGCTGAGGTATCGACCTCCGAGCAAGTCGATCGCCTGATCAAGTTTGTCCCGACTTCTTCCGGTGCCAAGTGGTAAGTACACCTTGACATTGCACCCCTGACGCCTAGGACATCGATCGAGGTTGACACTACCGGCGACCGACCGCGAGCGATTGCTGTGGCTTTCGAGAGAGGTCAGCCCTTCTGGAGACTGGAGGTAATTGGTCCCTCGGAGAGTAGATCAAGCAAGGCGGTAGGCGGACTGACAGAGAGCTTCCAGAGCGTGAGTCCATTGGGTGATTTTGGCTCATGAGGAATCGCAGTTATTACGGAGACTGGGGCTTCTATCTCTCATGTGGTGACAGCCAATCCTAGGGATCTTTGGGATGCATCGTTGTAAATGGCTCAATCAATTGGAAGCGAGACAAGAAGGTTTCCACCTACGAAACTATCCGGGTATTCTCGGTGCCACAAATCGATCAGCTCCCGATAATAATAGATCTGTTTCCTCGTGATTCTGTATTCGACCATCTCCTCTCTGAGCAATCATTCACCATGAGCATGCGTCGAGCTGTCAGTAGCAATCTCCGAAACATCGACAACACCTTCATCCGGAACCTTCGCGATCAACGGAAGCGTGAATCAGCCAAACGATTTGAAGTTGAACGTCGGGCCTACCTATTCGTCGCTCGGAATACATCGTTACCGGCGACGGTGCGACATAAAGCTCAGCTCGGTCTCAACGCGCTCAACAATGGCGAGGGACGATTGACAGCGGTTAAGAATCGATGTATAGAGACAGGACGAGGACGAGGTGAGTCGTCGATTTGCATGTGGTGGAGCGGAATTGACTGTTTCATCATCAGGCGTGATCTCCAAGTTTGGCCTAAGTCGAGTACGTCCGAGGCGGAGCGATTTGATGAGGCTCTGCTAACTACTCTTCAGTATCAGTTCCGGATGAGGGCGTTGGCGGATGAGCTGCCAGGGGTTCACAAATCCAGCTGGTAACTGCGTCGAAGCGTGTAGGCGTTTCGAAATGTCATGTGTAACAGCATTCGCTTCCGTTCGACGAGGGCTCCTCCAGATCGAATGCTATTATGACTGAATGCACGTAACGGAGCGCTCGTATGTGACGATCAACTGAACCGGAGTAGACTCTTCGTCTTGTTCTCTAACGCTCCGCTCGGCGATGAACTCTCTGCCTGCCCGGGTCGGGATGTCTGCGGGAAATAGCACGTCAGATCGACGAGACTGCGGGCTGTGGCAGTAGACGGCTCAATGAGAGTCAAATTACAAAAGACTCAAAACATGCTTATATGCGGTACAACAGGGAGGCACACACTTTATGCTAGTCAACTTCCAACCCTTTGACGGCCTCCGCAACAGCACTGACCGATGAAGAGGACCGCTGCAATTCTATCCGCGCAGCGCTTCGCGTCCGCTTGAAACCGTAACCCGCCGGCATGTCTACCGGAATGATTGGAGGCTTACGTTTTTCGCGGCCTTTCGAAGGCGAATCTGCAGGTGCTGCATCGGGCCATGCTGGCTTCTCATCGACGGGAGTAACGAGGGCCGTGCTGATGGGACTGGCCGGAGGATTCTCCGGCTTGATCATTACTTTCACCTTCCTCGGAGTCGTAGTCGTCACGGGCAGATCCGCCGCGAACATGACGGCCTGACACCAACCCCCCAATGGACCCCACTTGTCGAGGAGAAAAGATTGGATCTCATCGTAGAGCTGTTTCGACATGGGTTTATTCCGCAGACGGTTAGGGAAGGACGGATGCCGCGCAGCGATAGCTCCGACGTGGGTGTCGACGGGAATGAGAGAGGGCTGACGTCAGCGGACTCACCAAACAGGTTACTCACCTGATCCAAGCACATGAGCATGACGCAGTCCGCCACCTTTCGACCGATACCTTTTAGCTCCAATAGCTTCTCTCGAACCTCGTCGATGTCACTTGTTCTCCATTTGTGCAGGCCGACTTCTACCTCACCGGGATTGTCGCCGAATTGAGCTCGCAAAGTCTCGAGAGATGACTCGATGAACCCTGCTCTATAGCCGAAGCCCATTTCTCGTAGAACGAGTTCGAGTTGCCGGGGCAGGAGGTGGGGGTCGGGGAAGGTATGGTAGGTCGTCGTGGCTAGTCCGTCTGGGTTTCCGAGGGTGAGAAGGGGAGGTGAAAAATGCTTCGAAAGGCGGTGCATGAGTGAGGTGATGCGTGAGATGTTGTTGTTGGTGGATGATATGAAGCTAACACGGTGAGCGGGCACCACTTCTACGCAACTCACGCCACTAGACACTCCCAAGGGTCTTGACGGAGAAGTCTGACGCCGATCGCCCTTGCATTGAGCTCCGTGTCGCCAAACAGGCCAGGATCTCGTGACCTCCAGTCCATGTACATCTCGGTCAGATCCGGATACGTCTCTAGTTGAAAGTAGTCCTCCACCCATCGCTTCGTCGTGCCCTTCTCGAGATCATCGACCGCTGCAGAATCTGTTGGATGGATGGCGGTATAGTAAAGATGAGTGGGGGATTGGCGAAGGCAGATGACACGAGATGGACTGTGTGCGGCGCGAGAGTACTCTTCGAAGGGTTGGAGGAGGGTCGAGGTACCTCCATCGGGAATGGAGTGACGATGCCAGAGGAATGATTGCCCAACTGGTAAGGTGTTGGCGAGGGTGAGATTGGCGGGTGTGGTCTGGATACTGGACCATCCAGATGGAAAGATTGGGCGAGTGTGCATGACTCGTATAACCCTTGTTGAAGGAAGGGACAAGATGGACCGAGTGAGAGTGATCGGATGGAACATGCAATACACGAGGCAGAATGAAACGATCCGACGAATACGGACATTCTCACGCCGTCGTTCATTCTTTGATTTGTTCGTTTCATTTCTTACCTGTCTTTGTCAATATCACACCATTGTCATCATCATTCTCGACAACGAGGGTGCCAAGGTTG
>JAABUI010002212.1_pt1 | contig 10874 bp, 13 predicted proteins | sample 5559111 | NCBI WGS metagenome assembly JAABUI01 (sample SAMN10711870, study PRJNA513365) | rock metagenome | isolation source: Antarctica rocks | place: Antarctica: Victoria Land, Buttleship Promontory
TAGAGTTGCATATACTAGTTTTCAACCTATTTAATAGCTATTTCACCATTGGATTTCCGGCTGTAAGTGACTACTAGGAGGACATACGACTAGAGAGCCCTTTACCTTATCTATGTACACCCTGACTGATAAAGAACATGGCATAAGGACTCCGTAAAACTGACATTTTCATTACTACTTGGCCATCATACCATTAATTGCGCATCCAAGCCAGACCAACATATAGAAACCACACGCGAAGATCAAAATCCAAATCAAAACCAAACTCGACAAAACAATACCAAACCAACAAACCAATCCCAAAATCATACCAACACAAACCCTCCTCCCCCCCTCACTCCCTACCCTCCCTCCTCACCTCCTCCGGCACCAACAAACTCCCCTCCGCCGTCTTAACCGCCAACGCCGCAATACTCTCCGCATTCAACAAGTCCGCCATCCCCACCGCACTCCTCAACACATCGAAAATCCAATTCCGTATCTCCGTCACAATCAAACTATCAACCCCATACACGCTCACCGGCTTCGACGTATCGATGTCCTCCGCCGCCATGAACATCACGCGCGAGAGCTTGGCGGCGATGGCGTCTTCGACGATGTCGGCGGCTTGGGGGAGGGAGGTGGTTTGGGTGAGGGATTTTCTTAGCAAGGCGATGGTGGTGGCGGTGGTGGTGGGGGATTTGCCGGTGGCGAGGACGTCGAGTTGGCGCATGTAGGCGTATTTTGGGTCGTTGTAGTGCATCCATGTTTCGATATGTTTCATCATCTGCGCCTGGCCGCCGCTGCCTGCACAGGTGCCCATCTGCGGCGGCATGGGGATATCCTTGTATTGGAAGCCGGTGATGGCGGATTCGATCATGGACCAGACTTCCGGCGGGTGGATGGACGAGAGGTCGTAGTCTGCGCGATGCTTGTCGGAGATTTTTACATTTTCGGCGGCCCAGCCTATGCCGGCTATGAAGCCGAAGTTTAGGGCGCAGGCGGCGAGGTTGTGGGAGCGGCGGTGCCAGGCCAGGCCGTCGAGGAAGGAGTTGCCGGCTGCGTAGTTGGATTGGGTGCCGTTGCCCATGATGGGGGCGATGGAGGACATGAGGACGCAGAAGTCGAGATCGGCGGGCATCAAGCGGTGCATGTTTAGGCCGCCTTGGATTTTGTTGCGGGTCGTGTTGTTCCATTGCTCGTAGGTCATTGTCTTGAAGTCTTCGTCGTTGAGAACCATCGTTGCGTGTATTACACCTTTGGTGGGTGGCATTTCGTTCGAGATGCGTGCCATTGTGGATTCGAATACTGTACTGTCTGCGACGTCGCAGATGTATGAGATTGCATTCACACCCATGTCTCGAAGCTCTTGCATGAGGGCCTTTGCTTTAGGTTTGACGTCTCCAGATCTTGAAAAGAAGGCAATGTTCTTCGCACCATGCTCAGCGAGTCGGAGCGTCAAGAATCGACCAATGCCTCCGAGCCCACCCAATATCACATACGTCGCATCTTCTTTGAGCTTCAAGGGATGCGGATTGCGTGGTATGGCGGGTACAAGATCTTTAGGATCAGACTTCAGGATGAGCTTGCCCATATGCTCAGCTTTTTCCATTATGCTGAAAGCTTTCTCCATTTCGCCGTATGTATATACCGTTGTCGGTTTAATTAGTCCAACAACGCCCGCTTCTATGAGATCAAAGCTGGCGTGCAATGCTCGAGCTGCTTGTTTCCTGTCATAGCGAAGCATGTTCTACCGGGATGTCAGCCATAGAAGGAATGCGGCTTGAAGAATGACTAACCTCGAGATTGATGCCAGTAAATGCGATGTTTCTGTGGAAGTGGCTCATCTCCAAAGCACAATTATGGAGCACATCTTTCTTTCCAAGTTCAACGAAGCGACCAAACATTGCTGTACACTCCCAGGTTTTCCTCAACGCCTCACCTGACAGTGAGTTTACTACCACATCAATGCCCTTACCTTTAGTGACGCGCATGATGCCCTTGGCAAACGACAAATCACGAGAGTTGAACCCATGGTCTTTGGGTATGCCGTTCTTGTTAGTAAGAGACTCGCGCCGGGCTGTAGATCCAGCTGTCACGAAAACCTCTGCGCCTACGTATTTAGCTATTTGTATTGCGGCTTGTCCGACGCCTACCCAACCATTAGCTCTATCATTGCAGTAGGACAGCTTTGTATCACTGTTGATGGATCGAGTCTTTGGGGCATAACATACCTCCTGTAGCGCTATGGATAAGCACAGTCTCTCCTTGCATTAGACGACCAACCTCGCACAGTGCTTGGTATGCGACGGTGTAAGCAGCTGGTAGAGACGCCGCGTCCTCCAGGCTCATTGCGTCAGGTACTTTCACAACGAGGCTTTCGTCTGCGCGAAGAAGGCTGCGGATCGCACCGCTGCATAGTGTCGCGACTCGGTCTCCAGGCTTCACGAGCTTGACCGTAGTACCGACTCGTTTGACAATGCCAGAAGCGTCAAGTCCCATTTCAGTGCTGTCAGTCAGGCCTTTGCTAATGGTGACATCGCTAGAGAAGCGTCAGCTACGGGAGGGGATCAATAGCCACAATGCTTACGAGAAGCTCAATCCATTCGCGTGGACCTCAATCTCGACCTCGTCATTGCCCAGCTGTTCTAGCGCCAAAGGGTCATGGACAAAGCGCAACGTGTCAAACTTGCCAGGGGTACCAATATCAAGTCGAAGTGGATTGTCATCCTGATGGAAAGATTCAAGCTCGGTCGGTGATTCCTTACCCATCATATCTAGAGCTCTGTTCTTGTACGGCTCGTCGTAAATTCTAGGAATGTGAAGACACCCGTCAAGCTCGCCATACTCGGTTTCAGCTTCAACTTGCAGCGAGTCTGCTTCAAAAACTGACTTCGTCGCCCGTACAATCAATGAGGCTGCCTCTGCGCTTGATATGTCCATCTTGGACGAAAACGCCAGCTCGTGCAGGCGACCTTCGGGATTTTCATTTCTGAGCGTGCGGATAAGGCCAATAGTGCTGCTAAATGCTGGATCACCCGATGGGTCAAGCTGCCGATTACTTCGTGTTATCCACATCCCTCCCATACCGCCAAGAAGAAGGTTTTTGAGCAGGCCGAATTCCTGCTCTGATAATGTAGCCACGAGGGGTACATCAGCCTCCAAGAGCGATATAATAGCTTTCCCGGTGATAAGCATCCGACCATATGAGTCCTCAGCAACGGCTTGCTCTAGCGAAACGACTTCGACGGCAAGTCCAAGGCTCGTAAGCTTTTCGGAGACGTTGAATGACAGCGTCTTCACGAATAATGAAGCGTTTTGGTCCTGAACAATGACCACACTACTGGGATTCATCTTTGATACAGCCTGTTTGCTGGTAACGACCATTGATGAACATTGATCATCATTTCCTCCAGTAGCTTTGGTCACAATCTCGATGCCGGTAAGTCCAGCTGCGATTAGATGGCGATTCCAGTCGGCCTCGCTTCGCGTACTAATAGAGGATGTCTCGAATTGAGATTTGCTCTCGGGGGGGAATTGTCTTTGGGCTATATCTGCACTAAGCACAAGTTTCCCGCCGGGCCTTAGAAGCTGGGAGCAACGAGATAAGGCAATGTCGATACTTTTAGCGGCCGACGGAGCCTGTTGTTAGTAATCTCAGTTTCGTTGAAAGTCTCTTTTGATGCTCAATTGGGCTTACCTGTCCAGCCAAGACAACGTCGAAACTCTCGAGCTCGAACTCTTGTTTGCAAAGATCCAGTTCCACATCGAGCTGTTTGAACTCAACGCGACCCTCCCAGGCCTTGAGACTCTTTTTGGACTCGACCCAGGATTGTGAATCTCGGTCGGTGAAGACGTACTGGCCGAAACAAGGTGTGGTCCCGTTCTGTCCACCTAGAGCTTCAAGAGCATGCAAAGTTAATAAGGTGGAGCCACCGCTCACTTCAAGAATCTTTTGATAAGGTTTTTTGTGCCCGCTAAGTTCCAGCCAGCGTGCCATCATACTGTTGCAGTCCAATGGTGCAGTACTGTCTTTCTGCGTTGTGGTTTGAGAAGAAGCCTGCATACTCGGAGCGAACAATTCCATCGCTTGTTCTTGATTGATCTGATCTAAGTCTGGCTTCCAAACGAGATTCGAGCATATCTTCTTGATCTCCCATGGCTGCTTTTTATGCGTTGTCCCACCGCTCGAGCTGGAAATTCTTTTATAATTGACACCTTTGGCAACGACCTTCGGTCCGCTCCAATCTTTGTCGCTCATGACCACTGAGCCGACCAGCTTGGTAAAGCCTTGTCGAGTCAAGGTCGAATATCCCACAAATTCAGATCCCGCGCCCTTCGGCACGTCCGCAGAGATGTAGACGGAGTCAATGGAGGTCAGCTCTCTGCTTTCATTATTGCCCGAAATGGGAGCAAAAGTGCCTTGGAAGCAAGCATCAAGGGTGGTCGGATGCATAAGATGGTCGAATTCAAATTTTGCTGGCATCTTCTCTTGGGTATCGCGAATCGAAACGGTAGTACAAGCGACAGTTTCAGCCGTTTGAATATTTACTAAACCCTGAAATTGTGGTCCTGTACATGCGTCAGCTGAACTGGTCATTTCTACTCACTGGTGAAGGGCCTCACCCCATCGTATGTCATAAGATTTCCAGTCCTGATAGAAGACTTCCGGGCTCACGGGACGCTTACAATCAGCCCGATATCTTTTATACTCATCCGCTATAGCCCGTGCTTCTTCGAGGGCTTCATAATCGCCGTCACCGTTGTTATTTTGGTACTGAATCTGAAAAAGTCCGGAGCAGTGCTCGATATTGATGTCGTCATTTTGCTCCGAGTATAGAGTGAATTCCTGCCAATTTGATTCGTCGATTTTGGATCCAGTCCCACGTCGTCGAACTTGCAAGAAGATGCCGATCCCACTCTCTTCTACTGCTACTACAGCCAACTCACCAAATGTAACGTTTCGAAATTCGAACCCCTGCAAAATTCTCTCACTTTGGGCGATTTGGCGGCCCGCTTCTAGAACTGCGCAAAGCATTGATGCGGGAGAAAGAATAACTTGGTCCTTCCTCATATAATCCGCTAGCCAAGGGTTTTCTGATATTCTGACATGATTGACCCAGCGAGGCTCAAGAGAGTTGAAGTCGTTAACGGGATACCCAAGCAAGTCGAGACGCGGAGTACGTCTAAGACGATGATTCTTGTTGGTGTGACTTTCATGCCAGAACTTATTGGTATGACTAAAGCATCAATTAGTCTGTATCAAATCACAAACGGACTTCAACACATACTTCCAAGGATATAATGGGAGATCAGTCAAGGATTGGAGGGGTTCAGGATTGGCTTCGGGACTGTTCATATGCAAGAAATTAAGTGTTTGTCCCTTGGTCCAAAGATTGCCCATGACCTCGAGCGAAGATACGATAGCGTCTTTACCGCGATGGAGTATCGAGGAGTATTGCGTCTCTTCGGTACGTCCGTTCTTGGCTAGAATTTGTCTTACAGGTCCTTGTAGGGCGCCGTGAGGTCCTATCTCGAGGATAGTGTCTGGTAACAATCCGTCCCTACGGCGTCGCCTTGCGCCGGCTTTCGCTAACGGAAAGATTGCTCCAAGGGCTTCGACAAACTGCACAGGTGATACCATGTTGCGGACCCAGTACGATGCCTCTAAAGCGGAGGGGTGTATTTCAGCCCCAGTCACAGAAGAGTAGAAGGTCGGTGCCGTCTTGTCTGTAGGAAGAGTCTGGATTGACTCTATGGAGGCCAAGTACTCGTCGGCAATAAGTCGCATGTGAGGGCTATGATAAGCCATCTCAACTTTGATACGTCGAGCGAAGACTTTTTCGGACGTCAGGCGCTCTTCAAGCTTTTTAAGGACAGCGCTGTCGCCAGAAAGCGTGACATTCGAAGGGCTGTTGATGCATGCGATAACAACAATCTCGGAGGGGTCTAGCTTGTTCATGTATGGCAGTACGGCTTCTTCAGAAAGCCCCACGGACATCATTGCTCCCTTTAACTCTGGAGCGATTTCATTGACTTTTTGTGATAGACGACCTCTGTGGTAAGCAACCTTCCAGCAGTCTTTCCCAGATAGCGCTCCCGCAGCGTATGCACCAGCTAATCAAGAGTCAGATTAAATACTTTCGGTTGCTGATCTAGAGACCTACCTATCTCACCGCTCGAATGCCCAACAACTGCAGCCGGCCGGATGCCCCAATGAGTCAGAAGATCTACAAGAGCTGTTTGCAGGATTACGCATAGCGGCTGGGAGAATTTGGCCATGTGGATTCTCGAATCCCTTTCTGAGGCATTCAGCTCCTCCAGGACACTCCAGTCAGCTTGCAATTCTTCTTTGAGGTATTTGTCTGCGTTCTTCATCGTTCCAACGAAGACCTCGTACTGCAGCAACTCTCGGCCCATAGCATGCCATTGGGCGCCTTGCCCCGTGAAAAGGAACACGGACTTGGGTGGCTTTCCTGAGCGATTGCTTTTGATCGGCTTTTCCAGCGTGGAGATGAGCCCATCGGCAGAATCAGCAACTAATGCTGTACGCCACTGAAAGAGGCTCCTCCGATTACTAAGTGTAAAGGCCAAGTTGGCAAGTGTATTGTCCCTGTTCGAAGGAGGCTTCATACTTTTGACGTAGGTGGCGTACAGATCTGTCAAGCGCTGAAGAGCAGCTTGTTCAGGCGATGATAGTATAAAGAGCCTCGCACGTCGCACGTTTACCTCCCTGTCGGGAGTAGATGGCAAAGAGCCGAGGCCAGAGTCCACGTCTTCATCGAGCTCATTACTGAGAGGTGGCATTGGAACAGTGGCGGAGTGGCCTTGCAGTCCGTGTTGTTCCAAATAATTGTGCGCATCATCAACAATGCAATGGGCGTTGCTTCCTCCATAGCCAAATGAATTCACCGAAGCACGGCGTAGTCCGTCTTTTGGCCACGGAGTCAGCTTTGTCGGTACTTTCAGATTCCATTGATCAAGAGGTAATTTAGGGTTTGGTTTGTCGAAGTTGAGATGCGGTACGATAACGCCGTTCTCGAGAGAAAGTATCGTTTTCAAAAGCCCTGCGAGGCCTGCTGCTCCTTCAAGATGGCCTATATTGGTCTTGACAGAGCCAACATACAGAGGATCTGCAGCACTTCTCTCTCTCGTTTTAAGGCTGTTCACGAGAGCATTAAGCTCAAGAGGGTCGCCAATACGGGTACCAGTCCCGTGAGCCTCAAAATAGTGTGTGGTTCGGGGATCTATCCCAGCCGCGGCATACGTTGCGCGGATGAGATCTTCCTGGGCTTCCGAATTTGGCTGTACTATGCCAGGTGTTTTTCCTTGACAAGATCAGTCCTTATCAGATCACTAATATGAGCGACTTTGAATCTCTCACCGTCTTGGTTGGTGCCGCTTCCTCTTATGACAGCGCGAATGGTATCCCCATCACGAAGTGCTTCGTCAAGATCTTTTAGAACCATGACACATATGCCTTCGCCACGGGCGTAGCCATTCGCTCGGTCATCAAAACTGAGTATGATCAGATTCCCTCAGCACATCGGAGCTTGCACAGATCTACTCACGTAAAGCAACGGCCATCTGGGCCCAAAAAGCCTAATCGGGAAAGAGCTACAGGGCCATCGGGAAGGAGCATGAGTTGGGACGCCGCGACTACACTCATCTTGCTCTCTCCCGTCCGAATTGACTGACAGCCAAGGTGCCTTTAAAAGCTTAGTGAAGCGCAGAATCAGAGTGACAGAGGACACTCTACTTACGTGGCAACAAGACCACTTGAGCACGCAGTGTCAAGAGCGACAGATGGTCCTCGGAGATCGTAGAAGTGTGAAAGTCTATTGGCGAGCATAGAAACGCCAGAACCAATTGCAGCATAGAGGGGGATGTTGTCTTGAATGTGGTCAGTATCTGACGGGAAAGTCGTGGAATATGTGAGGATGCTGTCTGAGCGAACGACAATATGAAAATCTGGGAGCAATATCTGCACTGACTCAATGCGTTCCGTGAAAGATTAAAGACTCAGGCAGGAAGCGGAGCAGACGCAAGTATTGTTTGTTTTAAAAATTGAGATTTACCAATGTCGCTGCCCATGATGTGAGCATATTCTACCCACGTCAGCCGAGTCCATAGCGCTAGGTAAGGACCCACCTGAACTTGAAGACCCTACGAAGGTTGAAGTGTCGCTACCGACTAGACTTTCTATTGGTAGGCCGGCTGGTCTCATGTCAATTTTACCATTTCTTGAATAAGCAAAAGATGATAATACCACTCTCGAAGCACTCAAAAGTGATTTCCAGCATCATTCTGAGTTGTGGATCTAGTGATGCTGCTTCAGAAGCCGTCATTGAGACTGCAAATGTAAGCAGAGCCACAATTCACCTCTGGAACCATCTTACAAAACTAAGGTATTGGATCAGCTATGGCTTCTTGGTCAAGGAGGACTCGTAATCACCGGTGCATCGAAGACCGCGGGATCCTGCTTCACCCAGTGGGCTCCCTTTGTATTAGTACTCCCTATACGGGTATTGCTGGGGTGGTAGTACGAGTCGACATTAAATCGATTCTTTGGAACTTCTGACCACGCAGAGCGGCCGTTGGCAAGCATGTCGTAGAAGGCAGAGGGGCAAGTGGCATCATCAGGGAATCGACATGCCATGCCAACGACAGCTATTGGCTTCATCGCGTCCCCAACCTCAGCGTCCATCTTAGCAGAGGTGTCAACAGCTATCTGGACCTTGAGTGAAAGTGGATTCCTCTAGCGAGGAATTGATCAAACGTTGTAGAAGGAGACGGGCCAGCGGATTTAATTTCTCAAAGCATCAATGACTCAGCGTTCCAAAGGAGCGTCACAGCTCCTTATCACCGTCAATCATCATGCTTTCTGAATTATCGTTGACTTCTACTACATAATAGTAGTCTTCATGCGTTCGCCAAAAACAGCCTAGCCCGTAGCTTTACTTGACGGAGGATCAGCCATTCAGGCAACATGGCCGCTGTCCCAAGTAAGACATCGACAACAGTGAGGCGGTCGACAGAACCGCAGTCACGGGCCGAATGGATTCTCGACATTTGTGAGGAGATAACGGGATATTCTCAATCCCGAATATGCATGGGAAGGTAGTGAAAGATGGTGGCTAACGGCGTGTCCGATGGTATGCAAAAGGATTCTCGAGACTAGAATATGTGGATGCTGTGGAGCTGAGCATGCAGGCATATTGAAAGAAGTGCTCGACAATCGATGCATCTGCATAGGAACTCTGATAGCGCTCCAGTCGTTTAAGAGTCCAACCGCATGCGATTCGGGCGAGGGGATCATCTGGAAAGGGCGATGGCGCAAGATTGGCGAAGTTGAATGACATATGGTGCAGATGTCATGTAATCAGCAAACACTGTAAATCCACCGATCAAGCCTCTCTGGGAGGGCTGCTGTCCGCTACTGTCTGCTACTGTCGCCAGCCGTCGCTAAAGGCCCACTTATTGAATGGCTCCGGATCGGTCGGTCCCACCAGCGGTATGGGCCGAAATCATATGCAGGCTTCCCCCCAGGCGAGCCAAACAGTGAGTGCCTGATCTGGGACGTCCCCAGCAGACTCTACTGCAGCTATATTCCCGAAATTCCACATGTTCCCACATGTTGGCATTATCGCTGCGCATGAGTTTCGCGAGCAGCCTCTTGATTAGTCTGTCACACGCCACATGTTCGGAATCTTTTCGTTCCAGCGAAGATCATGAAGTTTGTGGACCCAATCGTCAGGCACTGAATTGGATGTTGACCTGATTGACACCTAGGTCGGCACGCACGGAATGACCTTAGGTATAGGCCACACAGAGACCCGCTGTCCTGGTTCTAGAGACTTACCTGCATGTCATCGGATCCTCCTGGACATCCCGTTGTTGGGGAATGCCAGCCGAGTCCTGTGACGGAGTCGTCGTTTGCACGTTGGCTCTTATCTACAGTCATAGTATCTGGCGCCGTTCTGTCTCGAATTCAACGGAGCAGCACAGAGCTCAACAGAGTGTAGACTGCCACAATGGCATCGGAGTCCGAAAAAGGTCCCACCCCCCCAAGCAGCTCGTCAAAAGAGGCTATTGCAGAAGATGCGGATCCAGCAGCATTGGCCTCAGAATTAGAAAAAGGTCCATCCCCCTCAAGCAGCTCGTTAAAAGAGGATATTGCGGAAGATCCGGGTTCAGCAGCATTGGCATTAGAGTCAGAAAAACCTCCTACTCCCCCAAGCAGCTCGTCGAACGAGGCTGTTGCGGAAGATTCGGGCTCAGCGGCAAAGCTTGAAGGATGGCGTCTTATTGTCGTTGAATTTTGGTAGTGCTGCCTTCAGCCTCATTCGCGTGTCTTGTCGCTGATGAGATGTCCAAGCCTATGCTTTGGGCTTTTCTTCAGTGCCATCGATTCCTCGATAGTTTCAACCGCTCTAGTCACTATCGGAAGTGATTTTGGAGACTTTGTGAAGGTACGATTTCTGCTGAGCCTGTCAGGGACAAAGCTGATAGTCTCGTCAGACGATATGGATCGTTTTAGGCTATTTGCTCGCATATATGGGTAGATGGACACGGAGCTTCTCATTCCAAGGTCTTACTGACTTCTTGTATTGCAGCTTTTGCAATGCTATGGGCCCGATTTAGCGATATGTTCGGTCGAAAAGCCGTAAGTATCTTCAGCATATCAGCTTCAAGCAATCAGGCATGAGATGGATCGCAAGAGGCTCACAATCGCAGTGTGTGGTGGCAGCTTGGGGCATTTTTACAGCTTTCTCGATCGGTTGCGGGCTTGCAACATCGCTGAATCAGCTAATTGCCTTTCGAACCCTGCAAGGATTTGGAGGAGGTGGACTGTATTCGTTAGGCAACATCGGTTAGTGGAACAATGCTTAATG
>JAABUI010002213.1_pt1 | contig 10873 bp, 9 predicted proteins | sample 5559111 | NCBI WGS metagenome assembly JAABUI01 (sample SAMN10711870, study PRJNA513365) | rock metagenome | isolation source: Antarctica rocks | place: Antarctica: Victoria Land, Buttleship Promontory
TTTTTCGAGCAGAATTCCCACCAGCTTGGTTTTGTTGCACACCACATACACCTGTGCTTTCAAGCCAGGATGTCTGATGAGTCACAACTGGCTCCACACCCCAGACTGTAAGGTGCTAAATGAAATACAGGTGTCAGCAGGTGTGTTTACCACTGTAGGGCTTGAAAGGACATCAAGAGAGGGCTTGGGCTGCACCAAGCTGCATGGGTTGTATCACTTAGGGGCTGGTGCCCAGACTTGCTTTGCAACAAGGTGAGTTCAGTCATATGAGACTCTGCTATCTTGCTTTTGGTGTTGTGGTATGTGTTGTGATGAGGTGTGACAGCACATGAGTGCCCTGAGTCATGAGTCAGGGCTGAGCCTGAGCTGTGAGCTGTGAGCTGAGCTCACTTGCTCCTACAAGCTCACACTGGCTTTTTGGGCCATGCATGCATTGCTGGCCATGCTCACTTGCCCTCTCATGTGGCTTTGTGAAACATGCAAGAGCATTGCATTACCTGTCCACAGCTCAAATTTTCAAAGCAAATGATCAAGTACACATCATGTGACAGCCCTCTTAGTCATGGCCCTTGAGCGCTCTCTCCTAGGCTGCATGGCTTGCCAAGGTTGTCTGCCAGCACCTAATGCCAGATCTTTTGCCATGATTGTGTCTCATGTTGAGGGGCACCCAACTTGCTGACCAGGACTGAAACTGCAGGTCCCAATGACTAAGCATGTTAGCTTCTATGGCTTGGCTGAGTCATATAAGCCTGATGTGGATACCCAAGACACTTGGTAGTTGTAGAAGAGCTTTTCAGCAATGGTCTTGGGCACTTAGCAGCATGTGAGTCACACCCTCACCCCCTCCAGACCCACCCCAGACCCCTCACAGCCCTCTCACCTGATTCAGCCAGATCTCAGGGTCTTGAGTCTCTGAGTCACTCACAGTAGCCTAAGGGCCAATGCAAAGCAGGGCAGCTGGCTCTGGGCAGTTGCAAATTGACTCAGGGCTGTTGGCAGCCCCTCAGACACCCCCCACAGACCCACCTTTGCCTGCTCACAAGCAGCTCTGCTGAGTCACCTCAGATTGAGAGGCTTGAGTCTCAACACTCGAGCAAAAACTGCACAAGGCATGTGCCTACGCGATTTAGCACTTGGCATTACTTTGTCACAGTTTGATCTTGGGGATCTTGGGGATCTTGATTCCCACAGCTTCCCCTAGCTAATTCCTGGTGTCAGCCCGCAGAACGTCCAACAATTGATCGTCTACATTCCGCAGGCTGAACATGTGCATTTGCCAGCAGGCCTGGCATACAAGCAACATGCATGTGTAGAAAACAATCCATTACAGGTAAAACCAACCATACTATGATAGCAAGCAAATCGATCAATCTGAAGCCAAGCTAGATGTCCGAATACATGTGGTATAACGGTAGAGTCAGCTAAGACGTCAACATACCAAGGTAGACAGTATATCAAAGTCGGAAACAAGGCTGCTGCAAGTCCGGGGGCCTGCTGCCAATTGGTAATTAGACAGCCTTGTGTACGCTACAGTGCAGATCTACTTGAGTTTTGTAGGATTGCAGTCAACAGGTATAGTATTTGACAGGTAAAATGTACAGCAACAAGTATAGCATGCTGCGCAGCTTGTCTCACATGACTATACGCACGGCTTGCACAACCGCATTGTCAGACGCAAACGACCATTTTGATGCTTTGATTGTAAAGCAGCTTTCAGCACTCAACATAGCAGCTTGGGAGGACTTACCGCGAGATGCATGACAATGCATTTTATGCCTACAATTGTGCCCCATAATTTGTCACTTGATGTCCACTTACATATAAGTTCCTTGCTGACTACTGGCTCTGATCCACTTCACAGGAAAGATTTTAGGTCTTTGCAGGTCTGTGGGTGTGTGTGTATTCCTACACTTCTTCTATATATCTTTTTATTAGATTCAAATAAATATAGAGAAGTTGAATAAGAGCCGGCCACAATGATGAGGAGAAACACATAAAGTTCTATGAAATGGCCACTTTTTTTAAGGGTTCTGAAAAGGTTTGTCTGTGGCATGTAGCATTACTAAGCAAGTCAATGACATAATACCCCACCATAGACCACCTGCTAGACCACTTCTGAGGGTTTCGGAGGGCCGCAGGGAGGCCCATGCAGCTCCCATACAAGGATTCTAAACATTTCACAATAATTACGATCTGTAATAGGGCGGTTACAAAGTCTGTGAGTGTCTGCATGCAGACGGATGCAGCCTTTTGTCATGGTTTCGTGCAGATTGCAGAGCGCGATTAGTCAGTGTTTTGTTTGTATTTCTTACAGATCGAGACTAGAATTCCAATACCCTATTACGCAATGCCTTTAGCGTAGTCCGCCGACACTCTAGATGGCAGTACGGTTGTTGTAATATTTGCCCTGACTTCCAAAGCAAGGAATACGGATAATAGGGTTCTGAGAACAGTGACTTTCATTCAGAGTTCCATTTTGAGCCATCAGAAACAGGTTAAACTTTCTCCTAACAGCCTTGTATCTGAACAGCCGTATCCTCACAATCTCATACACTCGGTTGAGTGGTCCACAGCACAGCTTTAGAGAGCGGTACACTACTAGTGGCATCTAGTTCTGCTATCCTGAGCCTAACGCGATCCTTCATTTCTTGCAAACTAAAGTCAAACATTTCATTCACTCTCACGCCATTTAAATAGATTTAAATAGATTTAAATAGACATTCGCCTTGTATCTGTTACGCATGAAGTTGTACATCATTTCCACGTCAACATGTCTCACTTCCTGTAGGGGCGGGTGCAATAGGCAGCTCCCTTGCGCTTGGCTGTCCTTGCCTTGTGCCTGTGGTGACGCACATACTTTTTGTGTGATTTCTTGTGGGCCTTTTTGTGAGCTTTCACGTGCTTTGCCATAGCTTTTCTTCTGATGCCATGCATCTGTGTGACAATGGCATTGCTTGCACCGCGACGTGTCGTTACCATTGGATTGCTTAAGGAATCCAAGCTTGGAGGTGTTGTAGTGGTGTAGTGAATGGCACCCGCCGATGATGCAGATGCGCTTGCAATTGTGAGGCTGTTGTTTGTGTTTTGTATATGCCTTGTGCTTTTTGTGATCGCACGTCTAGCTTGAATTGAGCACGAGTCCTGACCACTACTGTTACACGCAAAAATCAGTCTTCAAATGAGTAGTTCTGAACTACAGCAACGTCAGTGCCAGCCTCTAATAACTATACCCTCTCAACCTTAACAGATAATTTGCATTTGGCCTCAGCAGAAAAGTACAGGGAACTCAAGTTGCATACAATCCTGACTTTGCTGCCAGCAGGCACCATGTCAGACAGCTGCGGTAGGGAACTGTCTGTCTTGCTGGGGTTCATCTGATGTCCATGCTCGTTCTCCACTATGGTGGACAAAACAACCTTGCCACCTGCCAAGCGTTTTGTTGCTCGAACTTTGGTCACTTTTGGTCGGCAAATGCAGTGTGCTTCGGGCTTGTATTGTATGTTCGTCGCTAACTCGTGTGTGCTCGCGGCAGACGTGCGTGGCTGTCAGGTAGTGTTCGGATTGGTGTGTTCGGTCAGTAAGTGATCGCTCACTACCCGCTATGACCGCTTGCAGCACGCTATTCCTGTCAGGGATGCATTGCTGAAGGGGCGCAGGAGTGGCATATGCAAATGCTATGCAAGTTTGAAGAGCAAGGAGCGAGATCACGACGGTTTTGAGCCGACATGGCAGCCCCTACCTGCCAAAGCGGCGCCTAGCTGGTTCTCTCTGTCCATTGTTGGCCCTCTGTTGCTTGCCTCTATTCAAACGTTTTTGCGAAGAACATTCCTCACCGGTGGCGCATCTTGTGCTGTCATTTTTTTGCCAACCTCATCTATCGAGAAAAAAGTCACCGAATTGCTTGCAGCTGATTGCAACTTGTAAAAGCTCATTCAAATGAGACATGGCCAGTCATCACTCACTAAAATTCAAAAGTGCTTGACAGCTGTTGGGGTTTTTTGTGGAGGGACGAAGAACGAAATCTCTCATCTGTCGAGAAAAAACTCACCGAGTTGCTTACAACTGAAGACCTGGTTGCAGCCTGTATCACCTCATTCAAACAGAACATGATCAATCAACACTCAAGACCTTTCAGGAATTCAAGGCTCGACATCTTTTTGTAGAAGCATGAACGTCTCTCATCAAAACTTAAATTTCGAAATCACCAAAAGATTAGTCTCAAGAGCACAACAAAGTCCCGGGCATTGCGTGGCCAGCATGAACAAGACTAGGCTATAGACTGGATGGATGGGTTTGGAATCAACACAGCTTGCTTGGCATGGGAAGCTGCTCGATATTGGCAATAAAAAATGGATATTTGTTCCATATAAAGATAACGCGTATATACAACTGCTTTTGTAGTATGGATCAGAGCTTACCACTAGCCAAAAAGGCAAAGTCCATCGCCTGGCCCTTGGCTTGATTGGTCATCCTCACTAAGCAAAACTCTTTGCCCAACCTCTGGAGCTGAGTTTGGTCTACCATGACCTTCACGTCTTCTTTCTGCACAAGCAGTCATCAACTAGTTTACTCTAATCACCACCAAGTGTCACGGAGTACAGAGCCTGTTTGACTACAGAGCCTGTTTGGACTACTGAGCCTGACTACTTGAGCCTGACTACGTGACAGCCAAGCCGCAGCTGCTGACAACATGACTGAAGACTGCCTGATCAAAATAGGAGCATGTGAAGAAGTGCGGAATCTGTTTGCCTTGTTAGCACGATACACTGGGCCCAACACTAGTCGAACGGCAGCCAATGATGACAAGAATGAAGAACAGATACATGATGCAGTGCTATTAAAACAATATACACTTGAGGAATCAAATACACGCAAGGGCCACGGCACGAGACTCAAACGTTGGTACTGGTATTGCAAGGAAGGAGCATTTGTGGATTGGCACCCTTATAAGGTAATAACCCTGCTACCAAACTGCACAACTACTTGAAGGTGGAGTTGAACAGAAATGTTGCTCATGGCAACAAGGGGATTGCCAGCAATGGGCCGAGAGCGACTGTAGAGGTCACCGGTGAAGAGTTGACGCAGACATCGGCTTTGTGTGTTCAGGCGCCCAGCACTTGGTGTTACAAGTGCAACCGACCTACTGTAAGATCTGATCTTACACTGACTCATTCCAGTGATACCTGCCCTCCACCCCGAAGGCGATGATGATCGTATACCTGAGTGACCATGTCCTTCATGGCTTTGGTGAGTTGCGCTTGTGCACGTTTGACAGGTTGCACAAGTGTAGGGAATGTAGGGAAGTCGACGTTGACTCGAAATGTATCGAGCAGACAGACTGTGCTCAATTACTTGGCGTCGGCAGGGTTTGGATTACTAATATCTCAAACAGCTGTTTTTGTCTTTATTGAAGCTCTGACAAGAGCTGCCAGGCAAAACTAGACATACATGCAATGGCATTCTCAATCACGCTTCACCTGCATTTCCGCAAAGTCTGACGAGCGTCGCCGGTATCTGTGGGAGCAACGACAGAGCTTTCTTGGGTGACTTCGCCGCTTTTCGAGCAGGACAACATCTTTCGGGGCTCTTTGATTCGCCGATGCTGAAATGCAGGTGCTGTCACAGTGCTCGCTTGCTGAGAGGCCTAGCTGACAAGATACTATCCAGTGTATTACCTGCACACCGCTTGGTGCAGGATCGTTGTCACCCTGCTTGTCCAGCACTTGGACTTTTAGTGGCACGACTTGGCAGCGTTGGTGCGCCCCTGTGTGTATACAGCAGTCTGGCGATACTCAGGTGAGGACAACCTACAGCACAGTCTGCTTTGCCACTGCTCTATTCGCCTGCGTGACAAAGGATCTTGCCCTTGCTCCCAGTTCTGTTGCACTCGGCGGAAGATTTTTGCAACTTAACACTGACTCCAAAGCCATCGCTCGCTCATCAGCCATTAACAGCTCCAAACTCAAAGATGCATACTGTTGTGGCGTCTTCTACATATGACCTTTCTGCAACTTCTATGTGCAGCACTTCTGAAGTTGAAGTTGCCTCAGGTGCAGGCAGCTCGTTACAGTTGCTTCCCGCTGCACATGTGAGACTTTGCCAGTACAGTACAGCTCGATGGGTGACGCACACTCAGCTTGGTTGTTGCATGCACATTGACTGGACTTGAGTACTTTAGCGCTGTCTCGTCTTGGCTGACAGCAGCATGTTAAACCCTATCAAATTCTTGGTGCATGGTCAAGGAAGGTATGCCTGCCGCACCAGCAAGGACAACAGCTATGTGCATGTAGAGATGCATATCATCTTACAACATGCAGCCCAGGTTCCGTTATGTGCTTGCAGGCTTGCATGTCATTAGAGCAACATCATGGAAACCGCTGAAGAGCTAGAAACAAAAGCTGAGCAATTAGAGCAAGAGGCTATCCTGCTGGAGGAGGCAGGGAAACCAGTCGCAGCAACAGCTAAGCTGCAGCAAGCCAAGAGACTAGGGGACAGGGCATTGTTGCTTCGTCAACAAGCAGGTAGGCAGCTCCAGTGTGCCTGTGATGTATGGACAACAGGATCTTGCCCTCTGACCAAACGTTGTGCACACTGCTACCCGACGCACCAGCGAGTTAGGCTCCATACAAAACATAGAGCCTATGTGTTACATGTGCTTGGGTCTTGTTTGCAGCCTACATATAATTAATTATGCTTAGCAGAGCTTAGTAGAGTGAATACAGCCTCTCAGCCTCTCCTGTGGCTTAAGGGTTTGCTCGTGATCTCACAGCATATCTAGAAGGCATTGTCACTGCAGATCAACACAGCCTCTCGGCTTTGTCTGTGGCCTGAGGCATTCAAAGCTTGTCTGCATCTTTACAAAGCTTCCAAGCATATGCAACGCAGAGTCTCATCTGCTTCTGTGGCTTGAGGATCTTGCAAGCAACTTCAATGCCCATGCTGTCTGCACCTGCAAATCACATCTGAGCAGAGTCAATGCGGCCTCTCCGCCTCATCGGTGTGCGCCATTGTGGCAAACCCCACCTGGTGCAGTTGCATAGCATCTGAGCAGAGTCGTTGCATGTTGTCAGCCTTGTCTGTGGCTTGAGGGTTTTGCTGTCGACATCTGTGCATACCCAGTTTGCATGTGTGTTCACAAGCATCTCAGTCAATGCACCCTTTCGGCCGTGTCTGTGCCTTGAGGGTTTGCCTTTACTGCTGCGCATTATCAAGCTGGGGTGTATCCTTGCATAGTGCCGTTGGACTGTATGAAGTGTGCTGTATCTTTTGCAAAGACGGAGATGCCCATAGCAGCAATAGCCATGGCTGTAATCAAGCATGGTGTTGTCAGTTGTATGAGTTTGCATGGTCTGTACAATCAACTTTGTCTGTCTCAGGGCAGTTCTGCACCTATGATCTAGCTGAAGCTTGCCTCATCATGTTTGTTTTGAGTCTCAATGTGGCACAGCTTACATCCACAAACTAAGCATGTACAATTTCATGCTTGGCTGCTGAGTTGTGACTCATCTAGCTTACCTGCTTTCTGCCTTTGTTGCTTCTGTTGATTAGCAAGTCTGGTTGGGGTCTTATAGTGTATTGATGCCTTGCAGACACTATTATTGACATGCCTACCCAGCAAGAGGTCACCGTAGAGATTGAAGATGGAAGGGAGTATCCAGCCATTTTATTCGGTGGAAGGCTGGATATAGATGTTCTCAAAGACCAATTGGCGCAAGATGGTCTGATCTTGACCAAGCTGGATGGCAAAATCCCCTACCGTAATGGCAATGGACTGAGTCGTACAGTGTTTACAGCAACCATTATCAAGGCCCGGACTATCAGACACCCAGGTGAAGCTAGTTCACCTCCTCTTTCTGTACATGCACATTGACATGCCTTGCAATGCTGTCCAATCTCAGTTTGGCAGCATTGTTGTATTGCAGTGTCACTGCTTACATCACAAAAGGTGATCGAGGCCTTGCAAGACAGCATGACTCTCACACGTCTACTGTTAAGGGGCCAGCTCAGGCCAGTTTCGAGCTCAGCAAGCACCAAGCGGCTTGGAGAATATCGGCGTGTTGCTATTGAGCACTATTATGGGAGCCATACAGACTTGAGCAAAATCAGGTGCATGGTAACTGGGGAAGAGGTTGATTCCAAGCAGATCACTGCTGGACACATTTACCGACAGGGTTGGCAGACTGGGTTACTGGTAAGCATCTTGGCATTATATTCCACAGGATTGAGCTACACACCATGCAAGCTGCTCAACCCAATTTCTAGCTTCTTATTGCCTCCTTTGTGGCTTGCATTGCAGCGAAACTCTGCCCTGTGACAAAGGCGAGGATGCTGAGTCACCATGGAGGCCCTTAACTGACATGTCATCCCTGTTACCTCTTGATCAAATTCTTCTGACTGCCCACAATGTCTAGAAGCGCAATGAGCTGTCGGTTGCTGCTATCTCTCAAATGTGTATGCTGACATGCTTGCCCTGCTTGTGCTGTGGAAGGCCATGGGTTGTAGGCTGCATGATCCCTGCAACATCATATTGATGCAAAAGCAGCTTGAGACGCGGTTTGATAATTGGGAGTGGACCATCATCCCAGAAGGACCTGATGCCTTTCGGGTAAGTTTTGTTTGCTGTTGGCTTGTGCAGCGTTGGCTTGTGTAGTGTGTGAGTTGCATAAAGCGCTGTTTGACCATTACCTGGACATGCAGAGCATCTGTGAGCAGCAGCTCAAATTTTGAGAGCTGATTTGTTACAACTGCATTTTCTACTTGAACAACGTTGACACTCCAGTGCGTTGAAACAATGTTTGATGCCTTGTGTATTCTTACCTTGACACGTGTCAACAACATGATTATGGGTCAAGCAACAGCTGTGGCATAGATCTGCAATCAAACTTCACTTCAAGAGCACACCATCAATACCACAACAATCTTAGTAGCAAGCGCGTGCACCGTGTGCTGCCATAGGCGGGTGGTCATTTGATGTTCTATTGTTTACAGGTTCACGTGCTCAACCCACAACTGTTAGATCCCAAAGGCCTTGCACAATATATCACTGGTCATGCTGGGAAGGGCACACAATGGAAAGACATTGACAAGACGCTGTTGCATCTACCACCGGTGGCTCGCCCTGCGCGCAGACTCTGTGGCTTGCATGCAACATTGGCAGTCCAGGAAGCAGACAGCAAAGGATGGTTTGATGAGGAGCATGAAGCACCAAAGGTGTCAGAGGCATCTTGGGGATCACCAACTTTTGATCAACAGCTGATGAACAAATTTTTGAGTGACACCAACATAGCTGATGTTTCAGTTGAATGATCATGCAGTTGTAACAGGTAACCAAACAGTTTGACCGTCAAGCTTTCATGCAAAGGTTTGCCCTAGCTCTTGTTGAGTTTTCCTTGTTGGTGCCACATAGGACTGTGAAGGCATCAGCGACTGCAGGTCCTGAGCAACGTCCGCAGCAATAAACCTTACATTTTTGCAACTTCAGTTATACCATCATGTAGGGTATGACAGTTGCACGCCTTATATCAAGTGTGCACAAGGAGAGACAAGAGCCAAATTTGCAAGAAACAAACTCTACGGTCAGTTTTTGCGGCTCCAACACAAGCTGGCTAGAATGCAAAATGCCGAAAGTATCCGCAGGCAAACCGGCACCAGAAACTAAATAAATTTCGTTTATGAATGACTCCATTAGCCAAGAAGCGCCTCATCACTCATCAACCGCCGCACGCACGTGTGTCTGCGTGCAGATCTGCAGCGATAAACGTAGCCGATGCGTCTTCACAGCAGATTGGGCACTTTGTTGATTGCAGGGCTTTAGCAAGGCGCTGAGGCCTCGGGAGCCCAGCGGTGCTGGCTGCATCAAATTGTGTCTGACGGTTTACCAGGTTGGTTACGGTCCAAACAACCGTCGCGGAGACATGCCGATCATGGAAGTCAAACTGGATTGGGCTCAATTAGTTCTCGGCTGAGTGATCGCCCGGGCACCTTGAGTGCATTAGTGTTTTGGCTTTGCAGCATTGCCTACTTGCCATTGTGCGTCAGGCCTGAGATTCGTGCTTTTTGTCTGTAATTTTTTAAGGGTCAAAAAAAGGTAGAAATAATGGAGATAGAAATAAAGGGGGGGGGAGATTTACTAGGCCTGGTAATCGCACTATCTAGGTATTACCATGTTGCAAACTTAGTACTTTGAGCTACCATGGTTAGCACAATTGACGCCTTGGTAATGCCCTAGTACAGCATTGGTAAAAACATGACAGTAGTCACACAGATCTTGTGTAATTACTTATAATTACTTATAAGTCAAAGGCTGATGCAGAGCGCATAGCAACTCCATTGCCGTTGCCTGAACATTTGCTATTAACTGTTTACAAACAAGTATTGCCTTATAAGGAAAAGCTGCAAGAGCAGATATGCACGAACAATTGTATACATTTGTACAGTAGTAACACAGATATTGTGTAAGTCAAAGGTGATGCAGAGGACAGAGCACCTCCATTGCCTTTGCTAGTTACTGTTTACACTGTGTGACACAAGTAGTGCCTTGTAAGGAAAGCTGCAAGAGCAGACATGTACAAACAACCACACGTGGTGCGCACCAATCAAGCAAACCTTGTAACAAGCTAGACTGTAATACCGAGCAGTATTCCAAAGCGGAGCGTCGATATGACACTGGTGATTGATGCATAGCAGTTTTGGTCGTTTCCAAGATTCTGTGTTATGTAAGATATTGAGTAATAACTTGTACGACTATGTGACGGTATGAGTCAGACAATAGTGACGGTAAACTGTTACAATCGCCCCCTCTTTGAGAGCTTTTGACTGTATGGTATCTGCTTGCATGGATTGAGACTGCAATCACCAGCTTGTTGCCGTGTGG
>JAABUI010002215.1_pt1 | contig 10863 bp, 15 predicted proteins | sample 5559111 | NCBI WGS metagenome assembly JAABUI01 (sample SAMN10711870, study PRJNA513365) | rock metagenome | isolation source: Antarctica rocks | place: Antarctica: Victoria Land, Buttleship Promontory
CTGTCAGCTTTCAATCCAGACTGCACGCACCATGGCTGCTGACGTTGAGGTTCACGTAACACTGCCTGGTGCGCATGGCATGCCGAGGTCTCAATGTCTTTTTGCTATCTGACCCAAATTACCAATGCCAAACATTAGGATCATTTTTGTGCAAACTTCTCAGCAGCTTGCTTTTGTTGCACATCACATTCATTTTTGCTTGGATGCCTGAATGTTTTGTTCGAATGCCTGAGTGTTTTGCGCTTGGTTGACAGGTTAGGACTATGTCATGACATACCATAATGGGCATGACTGGGCAGAGCATGAAAGCTGTTTAACATGGAAGCTGTTTAACAATGTGCAGGTGCAAGACGGTGACATCATTTCCATAGATGCAAGCTCACGGCAAATGGACATGGATGTCAGCGATGCTGAGCTACAGAAACGAAGAGAAGCTTGGACTGCGCCACCATACAAGAGCAAACGAGGGACGCTGTACAAATACATCAAGAATGTGTCTTCAGCATCTCTGGGTTGTGTGACAGATCTATAATGGCTAGGCTGACTCAGCAAAATGCATTTGGTGGTGTTGACCATGCGGGTTTTGGTCTCATGGTGCATGTGTCCTTCTTTGTGTTGCGGTGGTGTTCTAATTTGACTGCAGCAGTACAGTAATACAGTAGATGTTGTGTTCGAGGCATGTTGGTGGTGCAACAAGTCAGGAGCTTATGTTTAAGTGTTAGTTGCTGTTTCTGCCATTATAGTAGCTCAATGATAGCTACAAGCTCCAGAGGTAGCAGCTGAGCAGGACCAACGTTTCTAGCATGGTTGCCATATATGGCTACTCTCTTGAGCATAGCTCTGTTGATTCAAATCAATTTTGAGCCAGGGTGGGCTGCTATCTTAACAAATATACTCCAATGATTCTGCTGATATAGGTATAATCACTGACACAACCTCCAATCTCAGCTCTACATGCATTGTGCTTGCGCTTGTGGCCGGCCATCTGAACTGTCAGCTTCAACTTAACAGTCAGCAGCAGATGCTACAGTTCTTTCTCAGCAGCTTCCAAAATCAGCAGTTCTACGTGGCTGCAAGCATAGCTTCCGAGATGCATTTCAACGCATTTCAGTGCATCGCGCAGCCTAACACAACCTTGCATGACTGCATACTGTATCTGACACAATATTTCTATGACCCAGGCACTTCACCGGGTTCTAGAGACAGCAGATCTGCATTTTTGGACACGTGTATCCTTCTATCATGGAGGAGGAGTAGTTTATATCTTCAGCCAACCATCTAGGATGGAAATACATTGTTTTTAAGTAACAAATATATTCCAATCGGCTTGCGTCTTCTTCTTCTACCGGTGACTAAGTGAGCATTACTTCATCATACAATCGTTCCTGCACCGTGCACTTTGCGTGTGCAGGAAGCAAGACTGGCGCGAGGGAAAGAAAGCAGCTTAGATGGCTGTTGTTTGCGGCTTGTCGTCGTTGGCCATTATGCAGTCATGGTGTTAGACAGTTGTACAGGATCCATTTGAGCACCTGGCTGGTGGGCACCAAGCCGTGTTGATGGCTGGGTGGCGATCGGTCACCCTTGTGGTGGCTGTTTGCACGATCTCGCTGCGTTCAGCCTTTGCTGGTGATGCACAGGTAGTCTAGTCGCCCAATGTTGTGTCCTGAGGTACTCATCGGCTGTTTCAGGACTCTCGTTTTTGCTGAAGCTCTTCACCCGTGCAGGTCTTCTCTATGGGCCTGGAAGACGTCCTAGAAGACGTCAGTCAGCTCAACCACACGCTGCCCACTTCCAGGTTCGGTCTTGTGAGCTTCGCTGCCCGGCTTTGGCGACAGCAAAAGGCTGGCTGCACCTTTGGGCTGAACCAGCACTGCTGAATACGCTTGGACAGAAGCCTTGACGAGGTCTATTTCTCTGCAGCTATGTATCTGAATCATACAATCTGCTCAGCAACTTGACCACCAGCTGCACCAGAGTCCAGGCTGTCTCACCCAGGACGCCTTATGCCTTGAAGCTGCAGCATTTTCGCGAGGAAGATGACTGGAAGAATAGCATAGCTCTGCCGTTCCTTTCGCAGGAAACAAGGTGGGCTAGCAGGCTTGGCTGCATGGTGTAATAGTGCCTCCTCTCATAAGCGTGATTGCATGTGTGCGCTGCAGCTCTCCTCAGCGCTGCTCAATGCACGGACCCAGCATGGAATTGTTACACAGCTCATTCTGAGGACGTTGATTGTACCTAGTTTAGCATACATTTATGTGTCCAACTTGGAATGCAGGGCAAAGATGCCACGTATTGTGGCAGCCTGGTTGCGATGTTATGTCATGGTTAATGTAGTGTACTTCCTTACGGGTGGTATGTGGGCGTACTATGTATACGTGTGCTGGGGTGACAAGTTTTTTGCGCCTGGAAACATGCCAGCCTTGAGGGATATGGGAGAGCAAATCAAGGTACGTGATCTTAACATGTTGAACTCAGACTCCAACTCATGTTGGCTGCCCACCATATTTTGCAAGATGTGCTGGCCAAATTGGTCAAGACTGCTGTCTGGAGATATTCAGCTAACGTGACCACTCAGCTGTTGTACAGCATACTGTCACGTTTGTCCAGATCAGCACAAGAGGTGTTCAGCTGCTGTTAAGGGCAGGTATGGAGCCACTCAGACAGTAAACCTGTTGTACGTATAAGCTGTTGAGTTTGTAGCACACCCCTAGCTGAGCAACTCTCTGTGACACGGATGATATTTTTGGCCTGCAGTTGCCCAAGTGGCAATCTTTGGCCTTGTAAACCTTACAGAGATGCTCTGGAGCAACAAGATTTGCTCCTGCACATACCAAGCTCATCATGGGCCAGAAAGCGTAAATATCATTTATTTGTTATTGTTGTTGTTATGTCGTGTCAGTGCCCCTGTGGCCTATGCAGGTGTCTATGCTGTCAATGCCACTGTACAGCATGCTACCAGCAATAGCAGAGCATTGTGTGGAACAAGGGTGGACACGAGCATACAGCAGGGTTACAGACATTGGCGTTGGGTGGTACTTGGCGTACTTTGTGCTGTACATGATGTGTGTGGAATACTTTGTGTACTGGATGCATAGGGGGCTGCATGATGTCAAGATTGGCTACAAGTAAGCTTCCTTTTCCTCTTCTGATTGCATCTGAGCTGGTGAAAACACATCAAGGATTTCCTGGAGTCTGCAGATTGCTTGTCAATGGCTTGATGCATCATGCAAGACTTCATTCATGCACGTTCATTTCAGTGTCTAGAGCATCAAGCATCAGTGAGATTGTCCACACAAGACAGCATAGGGTACCGTGCAGGTTACAGTGTAGGTCACAGTGGTACAGTGTAGGTTACATTGGTAAAGTGTATAGGTTACAGCGTAGGTTACAGTGTTCAGCATAGGAGACAATAGATGGAAATGCACCACAATGCATATAGCAACTTTATTTGGGGATGCCATGCATTTCGGGCCACAAACCATACGTCCACCACCTAGACAGGTTTCCTGTGGAAAGCTTGGATCAACAAGTGGTGTCTGGTTGTGCAGGGTTCTGCACTACATTCACCATAAGTACAACAAGGAGCACACGCTGTCCCCCTTTGCTGGGCTGGCCTTCCATCCCCTTGATGGCATCCTGCAGGTTGACATTCATTCATTTGTTCTTTCATTCATTCATTTGTTCTGGCTGTTCGCTGTAAGAATGTTTTATTGATAACATCTGCTGCAGTACAGCACATGACAGTCATGCAGCAACACAGGGGTCATGGGTGAGACTTGTGAGTCACAATGTCTGTTGGTCAGCTTGGTCGTAAAAAAGAAGTGACAGCATCTGTAGGAGTGATTGTTGGCATGCTCCAGCTCTGCACGATTGCAGCATTGTTTTGGTTTCAGCATATACTTGTCTCAAGTGCATGTCTGGGGATCATAGCAGTTGTAGTAGTTTACTGATGCTACTGGAGTGCATAAAGCACGTAATTACATGTTTGTGTCTGCAGGCGATACCATACTGCTGGCTGCTTTTCTTTGTGCCAATGCACTTCCTGACCTTTGAGCTGTTGCTCTTTGCAACTGGCGTTTGGACCACCAACATCCATGACTGCATACATGCCAAGTAAGCTCACATCTTGCCAGATGACCATTGCCTGACGTGAAGGGCTTGATCAGCACACCCCCCCCCCCTCTTGTCCAACCTGCCCATTGCATTACAACCTGTGATGCTGTTTTCCCACTCCTGTCTTTTTGTCTCCCCAAAAGCTTGTCATTGCTCAGATTCAACTTGCCCTTGTGCTTGTCCCACTTCTCTCTAGAGGCATGCCTGAATCTGCCTGTTGCTGCAACTAAAAGCCATTTGTCAGCTGGGACACTCCAGCATGGCACAATCCAGCACAGCAATGCACAGCTCAGCACAGCACAGCACAGCACAGCACAGCACAGCACAGCACAGCACAGCACAGCACAGCAGTGTTTAGAAGTGCAGCATAGCTAGCATGGCACAGCACAGATGTGATGTCTTACAACATCTAGTGTTGTGAACAGGACAGTTGGATTGGATTGGAACTTCACTGATAGACACCGTTTTGGTTGCAGGGTGGCGCCTGTGATGGGCGCTGGATACCACACTCTGCACCATACTGTATATAACAAAAATTATGGTCATTACTTCACATACATGGACAAGTTGCATAACACCTTGTTCACTCCAGAAGAAGATGAGGAGCGGAGACAGCAGAGGCAGCAGAGACAGAAGTGATTTCATTTGTGCGTTACCGTATGAGCGCAGTACAGTCATTTTTTCAGAACGTTCTGGGTATGTGAGAGATGTGTGTTTCTGTAGAGGCTTGCTTAGTCATGCCAAGGTGCAGAGTGCAAACTGACCAACGTTCATTGCCATAGCCTGCTAGGTGACCTGCTCAGAGCTGTATTTACTGCTAGGAGCACTGAGATAGGACCAATATCATTGCAGATTTGAGCGCTACCTAGCTGATACCAAATTGGCTGTCAGTACCATTTTGCTCACCAGGTTGGAGGCATTCACATTCCGAACTCCTGTCATTGTACTGCAAACTTACTGACATATTAGCTGTTATTTTCACCAGGACTGCGAGCAGATGTACATAACAGGGTTCACTGTCTGATTCTGCCTTCCACATCAACCGGTCACAAGTAACTTGTTTGTTGACTCATGAGCAATGTGGAGACACTGATGTCTCAGGCGTGCTTCAGCCCATGCGGCTCTCCATGACAAGCAGTAGTGCTGGTAGTCAGCTGGGCGTGTTGGAGGTGCATGCCGGGCTAAAGGTATTATGTGTACCACAGCCTTTGGTCCCAAAAGAAGTTATAACGCCAGCCAGCTGTATCATCATTTCCCGCCAACGCATCTCGTTTACCGTTTGAAACGCCAGCAGTTGCGCCAGGCTGGTGGCACAATGTGACAAGCATTGAAGCATATCTTCGACATTACGGAGGCGCGGGTATGCAGAGATTCCTACACGCGATGCCTCAGACACCCTGACATGTCTGCATGTTGAAGTCGAAGGTTGCCTCTAAACGGTCTCCATATGTGCAGGCCACGGTAGCCTCGGCTGTTTGCTGCTCAATTTGTTCAGTATAAGGTCGTAGTATCACGTCTGAGTCGCGATGCACACCTTTCACGCTCGTACTGCGGGATACTTGTGATCTCAGCTGCACTCCGGCAAGCCTGCTCGTGCTAGGCCATGTCCAATCACGCCATGTGCATGGTGATGGCCTTGCACTGCCAACAGATGGCAGTTTTAGCGGTGAGATCCACCGTCCTCCAACAGTAACTGATTTTATGCACGACTTGTTGCCAACCCTTAATAGCTTTCTCCCTGACATCACGGCGTCAGGTGCATTTGACTCAATCACTTTTGTCATTCTTGCTGCTGCGCATGCTCATGGTGACAAGCCCGTTGTTTATGTCCTGACAACATCTAACTGATGGTCTTGCCTGTACAGCGACATTGATGCCCAAGGTAGCATGCACTACAACTTGCCATCATCATGGCATGAGGGCAGTAATGGGCTGGCAATGCCCTATCACATGATGTTTGCTACTTTCTGCTGACAGACCTGGTTCATGTCTTGCAGATGCTTGCTACTATGAGCAGTGATGACGACGAAAGCGAAGAAGATGAAGAGCATTACAGTGATGACGATGGAAGCGAAGAAGATGAAGAGCATTACAGCGATGGTGATGACAGCAGTGAAGGAAGCGGTGATCAAAACGATGATGATGACTTTGAAGCGGACAGGGAAGAAGAGCAGGAAGAGGAGGAAGGTGATGACTCTGATGAAGAAAGTGCAAGTAGGCACATGTGTAATGTCAGTCGTGAAAATTGTTTCACTTGTGAACATTGCCACCAGCAAAGCCATGCATGGATGACTCATGCAATTCAAAAGCATTGTGCAGACAACAACTGTGATGAGGTCAAGCTGGAAGAAGAAGACAAAGAGACAGAAGGACAAGATGCAGAGGCAGAGGTTGATGAAGAAGAGGGCAGCGATGATTCTGATGTTAATGATGATGACATTGCCAGTGACAAGGAACAAGATGATGAGTCACTGCAACTTCAGTCACAGGTAATCTACTCCAATGCACTAGCCCTGCAAGGTCGTGACAGCTCTGTCATCTTCCCACAACCAATCAAAATGTATGCTGCATTGTGATGTGAATGCCTTGGGTCTTTAGTCCCATAAGAAATTGCAACAGTCAAACATGTGCTGCATATTGTTCTGTCCACTGTCACCATTTCCAGTCAGGGACAATAGCAAGCGTTTTTGTGCATTGAGCCACTTGTCTGTGACACAAATCATGCTGTGTGCCATCCATCAGATGTGCGAGCTGCTGCTGTGCGTGCATGCTGTAACGATGGTGACAATCTGATGTTGTCTGTAAATGTCACAACCATCAAGCACTGCAGGATACGCACTACAGCTGTATATGCAACTTCAACTGTTGTGCAGTCGCACCATAGCAGAACAATCAGTCAACAGCTCTCAGAACATTCAGAAGCGAGGCAGATCCCAGTGGTGCTCAAATTGACTGTCAACGCACAGAGTGCTTATTCTTGCACCTCCGTCTTGAAGTGCGGCTGTGTAGGTGTTGCATCCTTGTCACTTCAAAGTGTTTATCATACTAGAAAGCGTTCTTTTCCCCCCTTTTTTTTCTTTTCTTTTACTCCTTTGCGGATTCAGAGATTCTCAAAGCCTTTTGGTAGCGGAGAACACAAAGTCTGGCGGTTACATATCATGTGATGAGTTTCATGCTTGGCCTTCAGGATAACTTGGCTTTGCAGAAGGCTGCAGCAGAGACCAAGGTCGGCGCTGTCAAAATGCTCTCAGCTGCTGGCGCTCACAGTGATCTTCAAGATGATCAGGTGATTCAGAAAGAAAACAAACGAAAAGACTACACCTTTCAGCACTGAATTAAAACCCTGACGTGAGGAATCGTGATCTTCAAGATGACTAGGTGATTCACGAAACATCTCAGGCTTGAGGTTGCATTTGCCTCAAACCTGGTGGCAGCTGGCATGACAGAGAATCAATTATTTTGTGGCAACCTGGGTGTAGCTAATTTCAGAGAGCTTTGTGAAGAGTCTGTGCAGTGAAGCATGTGTCTGAGCATATGGCTGAATGATAGGTAGCGGGGCCTGCATTCAATGGGCACACTGAGCTGTGATAGGCAGCAGAGGCCACATCTGATGGGTATTTGCATCTTGATAGGCAGCACGCATGCATGCATTGAAGCAGCTGCTCTCTGGGTGCCATCATGCTGGTAGCTGCTTATGTCAAGACCATTATGCAAACAGCTTCCCAGCAGGTGTTGACAAGCGCAACATATGTCAAGACCGTGCTGCAAGCAGCTTCCCAGCAGGTGTCAATAAGCAAGATGTATGGTGCCTCACAGGCTCCCACTTCTGATAGTGATGAAGTAGCGTCAGACGAGCTTGAAGAAGAGGACTTCCAGCCAAGGGGTATAATATATCGGGAAATGCGACAGGAGTTAGAGAAGAAGATTGATGGGGCTGCCAAAGGACAAGAAGTAGACAGCAGCGAGGACGGTGACGCTTCTGACTGTGATTCTGATGAAGAAGGTTGGGATGAAGAAGAAGAAGAAGATGAGGACCTTGCTAAGAAGAGGTGTAGGTCAAGAGCAGTGCAGCTGTTTTTTGCTTCAGTCATTTCTGTCACTGCATGGTTTTGCAGTAATCCTGCTGATCTAGCAAGCTCATGCAATGATGCCTCAACGCCACACACCTCATGAGTGATCAATATTTTCTTGGACAGTATTTTAGCAGCCCACTTATTGTACACCATTGTTTATATTGTGTTTTATTTACCATACTGTCTTGCATTTGACACCAACTTACCTGGCTGCATACATTTCACAGCAGCTGCTGCACACCATTGCAGATTTCTGTATCGATGCTGTTGCACAAGGAGTAATCTCCTAGTTGCTGTCTTGCCAACATGACACATGCAGATTTGGTGCGTCTGAGCAAGTAGATCAGCTCACTGTGATAGACCTATCATCATTTTCCATGTGACAAGAAGTGCATGTGGCGTGTGCAGGCTGCTTGAAGCGCAGGAGGCTGAGTGGGGACTTCTTGACTGTCGCGTGAAAGTCTATGCAGCATGCCTATACATGCTGTGGCTATAGTCTTACAGCAATTGGGGATGAGCACTGGCAGGCTGCGGTCTATGCAGCATCTACACAGATGCAGTGCTGCATACTTTGCCAGACTTGCCAACTTGTGGGAGCTATACAAATTACTTGATGCAGTAGCACAGCACAGGGCCTGAAGTGCATGCAACAGGAGTGCAGTGTGTCAGTTTTGTACAATACTGTCTGTATTTGACAAACTTGGATTAGTTTGACCAACAGTGTTTCCAAGACAGCACTTACACTCAAGATTAGTTGCCAAAGCCAAGAGCTGCATTGGTGCATTTCAGTACTCTGTGCACTGATGCTCATCCTTTTCGTTCCACGAGGTTCCTGGCCATTTCACAAGGCATTGACACTTGCGCGGGCGTTAGGCTGCTTTGTCTGTCATCTGAGCATTGGCTTTGTACAGAGGTTTCATGCAGACTAGGATGTCATGTTTATATGCTATATGTAGCCCAACTTTGTCAGACAAGGGACAGAACACAAATAGAATGAACTGTCACAGATCGATTGAGTGTACCTGCAGAGATGTTTGAATATATGTATATATATGACGGTTCAGTGATGGGCAAGCTGTTTAATATGATGTAACAGCATTACAGGGCATGGGCCATTGCTCAGTGAGCAAAGCGGCAAGCAAGCCCACAAATGCTTCAAACAGGTAGTTCCAGCACTGGTTCATGCGCAGCTCCAGTTGTCAAGAACACAGCTCTTTGTCTGCCTTGCCAAGCTAATTAAAGCTTAGCAGTATTGTTTGATATGCAAGCCCACCCATACCGCTAGCTCCACAATGGTTGAGCCATTGACGTTTAGGGCATCACATGTACAGTTACCTACAAAATCATGTTCTTCTTAATCCACTATGCGCTGTCACCAAATCTTTGTCTACTGCATAAGTAACGCCAAATTCACATATTGTGACTACACAGGTCATAATGAAGATGGAGCAGTCTCCTGTTCTTCAATCTCATCCCACCACATGCTGTCATCAAACAGATGCTCAGCCTGTAGCTTATGCACCGAAGGAGTGACAGTCTTCACTGCAGTTGCCGCCAAAAGTCCCCCACCAATTGCCATCCCCAGGGTGACTAGCATCCCAAAGATCTGGTAGACTGCTTGATGATGTCCAGCTGGCATGAAGCCCTTGTTCGCGCCATATGACGTGACAGATATCAGTGCTGCTGTCAAACCTCCAAGTAGCCCAGGCATTCCATGCAGGTTGTGTACACCGCAGGTGTCCCTCAAGCCAATACGCGACTCCAGCATTGGCGTCAGATGCCTACAATGCAACACGACTGCAGCGTGTGACAGAAACACTAAAGCAGGCTAGCATGAGCTGTTCAAGCAGTATGGCAGCTTGCTGTCACACAACTCCAGCAAGCCTGCAAATCAGGGCCAGCTTCATTGTTTGAGGACACAGCAGAGCACAGCACAGCACAGCACAGCACAGCACAGGAAATCATGGTGGCAAGCTTCCATGTATAAGATAACATATCTTGGTGTTGTACAAAGCAAACGTTAGACTGCATGCCTGGTAGTACTGTACGTAATGCTGTAAATTCCAGCTAAATTCCGGCCAGATGTGCTTAGCCATAGGAAAGATGACATCATTGGATGACAGAAAGGTGCTACCTGAATCCCATAGTACTCAGAATGCCAGCAATAACACCAACTACCACAGCGCCTGCTGGGGAGAATGACAAATTTGCCGCCGAGCCAATTGCAACCCCGCCAGCTAGGGTAGCGTTTTGAATGTGGACCATATTAAATTTGCCGTTGAAGGCAGCAGAAGAGGCAAAGGCGGCGATGGCAGCGCCCAGCAGTGCCAGAATTGTGTTCATCACGCAGAAGAACTGCCTCTGGCCCCCGCCTGCCTCAGGCATGCTTGCTGCTGGGTTGGATGCTAAAGCTCCATTGAAGCTGGGCTGCACAACAGGGAACTCATGAAAAAGAAACAAATGAATAAACATGTTGCAATCAGAATATGAATATGGTCCAGATTTGCCATGCCTGCAGCACATGACAGAAGTCGTATTGACCCCAAAGTAATTTACTTTAGTTTAGTTTATGGAGAGCAGCATGTGGTAGGGCTGCAGACTGCACATGAGATGTTCCCAGTTGCCACCTTTCTCTGGCATGCTTGCTTGACACACAGTCATGTCTCTATGTGCAAGC
>JAABUI010002217.1_pt1 | contig 10860 bp, 9 predicted proteins | sample 5559111 | NCBI WGS metagenome assembly JAABUI01 (sample SAMN10711870, study PRJNA513365) | rock metagenome | isolation source: Antarctica rocks | place: Antarctica: Victoria Land, Buttleship Promontory
CTGGCAATGCAAACATGTTATTGCATAGTGGCCTTCATGCAACTGCTCATCAAACAGCCTGCAAAGCATCTTGTCACAAGTCCTGGCATGACTTGTAATTGTGTCTGGCTGGTGGGCGGCATCCAGATTAACATCAGCGTGGAGTTGTCCCGGGTGTTTAGGTATAAAGGTGCTGCTGATCACACATGTTGGCTTCTTTAGGGATGCGCATGGATCTGTCTGAACAACGAAGTCATCACCCACACAGTCACTCTGCCTGTTGGCCGCCAGCAGCTAGCGCTACATCTGATCAACCTAACTGTCATGGCCTTGAGTCAAAGCATTCTGTGCAGGGCTTAGCAAGCACAGACTTGCATCCTGCTTGCATGCTCACTACCAGCCAAATGTGCATAGATGCACGACACCGCACAGACATTGCCATTTTGAGAGCCAGAGGAATATGTGACTGACACAATACATCTTGTGCAGGGCCTTCATGCACAGACTCGCACCCAGCTGGCTTCCACTGAGGTCGTGCGCATAACCAGTCAATTGTGCATGAGTGTTGATGCTGCATCGACTCTGACATACATCTATGCCAATTTCAGTCCCCAAGGAATGTGTCGTTGAGTCAGTACATTGTGTGTGCAGGGCCCACCCGGCACAGGGAAGACTCGCACCCTGCTGGCTTTCATTGAGGTCATGGTCAACAGCAGGCCTGTGCACCCTTTCACACCCATACTCGCATGTGCTGACACCAATGCAGCTGTGGACAACCTTGTGGAGGGCTTGGTGGCAAGGAGGATCAATGTTGTGCGCCTCGGGCAACCTGCCAAGGTATTATATTGTGCTCTCAGCGTTACACATTATGTCTGCTTGTATGTATGTTTTATGCTTTATGTCCAGAATGGTACCTGCAGGTGAGAGCGGATTTGCGGTCAGTATGCCTGGAGGCCTTGACTGAGAGAACAGCAGATGGGCAGAGAGCTGTCCAGCTGCGCAAGGAAGCAGACAGACTGATGGAGAAGTATAACAAGGTACGCACAACACCAAACTGCTGCCACTACTGATCCCTGCTCTACTGCTACAGCATTATGGCTACAGCACTACTATTGCTGCCATTGCTGCACCACACCTACTGCCATTGCTGCACTGCTACTACAGGTTCATCCTGTGACCATTATGGCCTTGAATGTACCTGAAACATCTCCCCAACGTAGAAACGCGTTTTTACTGTCCCCAGGCGTTTCTGAGTTTAGATTTCCACTGTAGAATGAAAGTTTCTGAATTAAAATAGACGTTTCGGGATTGAAAAGAGCAATTGTCGTGTGTGAAGAGGGCAGCTTGACATGCAAAGGGCTTCACTGTACCTGTGGCAAAGATACACAGGTAATCAAGAAGAAGTGCCTCAAGGCAACATGTCCAGAAAAGTGAGGGAAAAGCTTGTAGGCACTAGGGCAGGAGCTATAACATCCCATGCAACAAACGATGTCTCAAACATGAACACTGAGACAGAAACTTTGCTGCATGGTTGCCCTCTGCAGTTTTGCCATATGCAGCCCCAAGCAGCGATACACACACGTCCTCATACAATGTGCATGCACCTGTGTAGGAGCTTTATAGCCTGCTCTGTCATTCATTTTGGTGAGTTTCCTATTTCAGTCCATTCAGTACAGATTGCAAAAACAAGACAGCCCAGAATGATTGCTGTAGGGAGGGGAGCTCTTTGAGCAGCTGACGCCTACAGATCTCATAAGCTTCAAGCGCGGAGCTGTTGACAAGCAGCGGCTAGCAAAGAAGCTCATCCGAGATGCTTCCACACAAGTCATCCAGAACTGTCAGGTGACTCTCAGCACTCTGTGAACTCTTCAGTATGTTATGCCAAGTATTGGTTTCTCATCAGAAACCCTGGCTTGAAAGCACAGTCGTCATGTGCAACAAAACCGAGCTGGTGAGCATTGTGCTCAAAATGGGCCTAATGCGTGTTGCTGGTGACTCTGAATTGCGTCTTCTTATGGTCTGCCGTCAAGCCTGTGATACCTCGACCTCATGTTAATGGCACATGACCACAGGTGCAGCTACATGTAGCAGCATTTCACTCCTCAGCTGATCAGATGCACAATCTGCACATATGCTTCTTTCAACTTGGCCCTTCAAGGCAGCACAACACGAGACTCAAAATCAAAACGACGCCCAAGCCACCCTTTTTGGGAGGAGGGCAAGACTGGTCTTGCACTCTACATGCTCACCTCCTGGAACCAGGGCATGAATCCTTTGTTTTTTTAGTCCTGGGTGTTATCATCAAATTTTTCCATTGTTGCAACCATTTCAGTTACCCTCATTGAACCCTTTCAATGAGCCATCTCACTTAATCAATTAACTTCCTGGTTGGTTCTGCAGGTCGTTGCTGCAACATGTGCTGGAGCTGGCGATGAGGCTCGGTTGCACAATCATATCTTCAGGATGGTAGTCATCGACGAAGCCACTCAGGCAACTGAGCCGTCAACCCTCATCCCATTAGTCAGAGGGGCTGAGTCAGTGGTGATGGCGGGAGACCCAAAGCAGCTTCCTCCTACAGTCATCTCCAGAGGAGCTGAAAAGGCTGGACTGCAAGTTACTGTCTTCGACCGCCTACAGAGATCAGGTGTGCTTCAGACGATAATAACAACAATGTTTATGTTTTCTGGCTCATGATAAGCTAGGTGTGTGTCGGGCAAGTCTTGTCTCTCCAGAGCAATCTGCTCTGGGCATCCCTACAAGGTCTTCTGATAGCGCATTGCATCTCCACATCATTATTGTTTGAATGCAACATGCACCTCAAAGCAGGGTTTGACCGGAAGCTACTGTCTTGGAGCAGTTGCAAAACTCCAGGGATGTGTCTGCCTTGAATGTGTCCAAGTGAATGTGTTTACAGTGACAGATTGCTTCCAGGCTGACCTTGATTTTTTTAAACTGTAATGCAGACTTCAGGCTTGTACTTTTGTTCAGGCCGTGTGTTCACTCTACCAGATCAAAGGTCAACTTGACCATCAACGGCCGTGGCCAGCTGTGCAAGGTGACAGCAACTCCGTCTTGCAGGACTACTGGCGCAGATATCCTGTGTGCTGATGCATACTAACTTTGTCTGCTTTCTCTACATGCTGAGCAAATTGAAGTGTGTCTTCCCCCGCAGGCATTGAGCCTTTGTTGCTGGATACGCAATACAGGATGCACCCCCTCATTGCCCACATCCCCTCCAAGCTGTTCTACGACGGGCGCCTGCAATCAGGTCAGCCGCTTTGGGGGCCCATCTGTTCACCCTCTTGTTCATTCCTCTACGCATCCATTCACTGCTCCACCCTTCCATCTATTTCTTTACTTGCTGGTATTTTTGTTTGTTTGCTGGTTTGTTCTTCGTTTAGTCACCCTTCCTCCCGCCCTCCCTCCCTTCCTCCCTCTCCCTTCGTTTTTTCATCTGTTCATGCACTCATTCATTCATTCATCCATCCATCCATCCACGCATGCATTCATTCATTCATTCATGCATCCATCCATTCATCCACGCTTTCACTTCTTTGTTTGTGCGAACAGCACCTGGGTCACAGTTCTGTGCAGGTGAATAGTTCCCCGTTTGTGCACTGGCTGTTCTCTTCTGATCGTGTTCTTGCTGTCCCTGCATCATATGAACAGCCGGAACTCATAAGCAATGTGACAGGTGTCTAGAGCAGCAGCAAAACAATGCATTCAATGTGGCAGTGAAGGAAATGACAGCTGGCCAGCGCATGACTTTGCAGTCAAGGTATTCTGTGCTTGCTGGAGGTGCAACCGCAGCCATCTTTTTTCATGTTACAGGATTGCTGATTTTGATCTTAGCAGCTCAATGTAGAGCAGATGGCTGTTAACCATTGGGTGTTAGGTCAGTACCGATTTGAGGAGATGTTTTGTATACAATAATATGAAATAGGACCAATGTGTGCAGACTCACCCACTCCCCCCCCCTTTCTCCCCCGACCCCTCCCTCCCAATACAATCTGCCTGCCAAGTAAGCCATCCCTGCCTGACGCTGCCTGGGTGCTGCGCAGGGGTGACAGCTCATGAAAGGCCACTTCCAGCAGGCTTCCCCTGGCCAAACCCCAAGTGCCCTGTAGCCCTGGTACCCTGTGACTTTGGCAAGGAGCAAACAGGTGACGTGTATCTGTCCAAGTACACTTTCTTACGGCATCGTGTGATACTGTGACGTTGCTGTTTAGAGCAAGAGCTGTTCTCTGGCACTCTGTTGACAATCACTCGAAACCTGTGCCAGCATTAGCTGCAAGGCTAGTCTTGCTTCTTCAGAAAGGCTGGTCCCGAACATGCTTACAAATCTTGGCACCAACACCCAAATTGACTTCACAGTCTGAAAAAGCATTTATTTTGCAATGTTGCCATTTGCAGTTTACATTGTGCAAGCTGTCATGTATTGTATTGGCTCTAAAAACATTGAGGAGTGCCCATTGAATGGAACGGACTGTGCCATGCTTGACTTTCATCACCCCTCCCCCCCCACCCCCTTTGTCATGCATGTTGCTGCATGCAAGTGTAGAGTTGCCGACTCAAGCTGCTCTTATTATTGCATCTGCTTTGGGTTTTAATAACAATTTTTAAGCTGTCTGCAGCAAGTCCAATTTTCTAGAGGACTCTCAACCGTCAGCACCAACTTACATACTGGAACATGACAATGCACACTTATCTTTTGATAATCCAGGTGATCTCAGTGATACTGACAGCTGTTGTGATTGCAGGGCAAGCATCAAGAACTACACTGTTGGCTGAAGGGGCTGCAGCGGTTGCTGGGGACGTTGCAGAGACAGGCGCATCCTTCAAGAATGAGATAGAGGCTGCCATTGCAATCAGGTGCTGCACTTAGGCTCTCCACCTCCTGACACTTGCATATGATGAAAATATTCATGAAAGTAGCAACAATGATAATGATAGTAGCAATAATAACAAAGACGTGAAGATTGGAAAAAACACCATATTAAGTAACTCAAAGAGAAATGTTTGCAATTCAGTAGCCTGCAAGTATCCACATGCACATGTTTGCATGGTAGTTGTTGCGCAGCAGGAGTGCAGCAATTCACACTCTGCCACCAATTGGTGTGTATGTCTGTATGCACCCTGCAACATTGCATTTGCTCAAAATGCAAACTGGTGATGAAGCTCTGGCGCCATTTGAAGCAACAGCAGCTTGTCATCATGTTCTTTGCAGGATTTTTCGATGCTTATTGCTCATCAAATGATCTTCTCACGTCACAGGATGCCAGAGAGGGCAGCAAAGTATGCACTCAGGGATCTATGAGACTGATACATATTTTGCAGGGTGTTGGAAACTCTTTTGTCTGGAGGGCATCTGCAGAGCGCATGACTGTATGTAGGGTTCATAAGAGTAACACACATAGAACCTCAAACCCTACACATGATGCAGGGTGTTGGAGACTCTTTTGTCTGGAGGGATCTGCAAAGCGCATGGCTATATTCATAAGACTGACACATATAGGCCTTAAACCCTACACATGATGCAGGGTTTTAGAGACTCTTCTGTCTGGAGGGGATCTGCAGAGCGCAGCCTTGCTGACGCCGTACAACGGACAAGTGCGCGAGCTGCAGCGTCGCTTCTCCGGCAGCAGGCAGCTGGCAGCTTATGAAGGCATGGTGGACATCTCTTCAGTGGATGGCTATCAAGTAGGCTTTGTGTTCGACGTCTGTTGATCTTCGTAGCTAGTGGTCGGAAGCAAAGGTTGAGTTGTTTAGGTGCTTTATTAGCAACGCCAACATATTGAGACAGAAACATGCACCAAGGAGCGTTCTCTCAAATACCTCAGCTGCATTTATTGCTTGAGATATTTACAGTATAGAGTGTTTAGAGAAAAGTTTTTTTTGGAGATTGTTTGTCTGCATGTTTCAGCTGTTCTATCACTGCCTGGTTGGTTGAAGCTTTGAAGCGTCCCTGCCTTTAGGCCTGTACATTAGTTCCTTCCCCTTTACAAGCCATGACACATTAACAGGCAATGCAAGTTTGGTTCTGCACAGCTTCAGTCAGGCATCACTGCTGCCAAGCTTGCTGCAGGACTGCGCAGCTCCTGTCGGCGTATGATTTGGATGTGTCAAGTAGTTTGGTGGGGTTTGCTTATGTTGCTAAAATTCAGCATGTTTGTGTTTGCTGCAGGGCCGTGAAGCTGATGTGATTGTGATGTCAACGGTCAGATGCAATAGGGACGGCAAGCTGGGGTTTGTCACAGATCCAAGAAGGCTGAATGTGGCTATATCTAGGCCTCGCAGGTATGCACCATGTCACTTCTGTGTCTTGTGGTATGTAGGTTGATTTCACCATGCGGCTTGGGTGTGTATATTGATTTCACAGTACAGCTTGGGTGTATATCTTGATCTCACAGTGCAGCTTGGAAAGCTAGTGACAGTCAAGCTGAGTTATGCATACCACCAGTTATTTGAGCCTTTTGACTGGTGGTGCAGAGGTCTGGTAATTGTCGGGTCTCCTGAAACTCTGAAAGCCAATCCTAATTGGCGTGAGTGGCTGGACTGGGTACGCAGCCAAAATGCTGTTTTACACTCAGATGATTTGGCATAAACTGGCTTACGAAATTCATCTGGCATCATGATGCAGCTTTAAGATATTGTTGCAGCTCTCGTTGTAGCAATCTGCAGTTTTGAGGGGGTAAAATAGTTATGCTCCATCTTGCAGTTGCTGCTGCATGGAAGGGCGTGTTTCGTTTGTGATGCTGTCTGTCTGGGTGATCTCGTAATTTATACTGAAATCATATTCTTTCATTTGGCATTGCCGGATTTGACAGCTACTGACATACCTGTGACAGAGCAGAGAGTAGACTGTGATACACCATGAGCATTCGGCAGTCTAGGGCATGTGTATGCATTCTCATGTGATGGATCTTGCATGTGGGGATAGGTTAATGATCCCAGATTCCTGAATTGACTGCTCATCAATATTGGTGGAACCTTAGCAGTCTCGATCAAGACTTGACAGACACAGAACATTCATTGTCGCTAGGTCTTGGCATCACACAACAGGTGCACGCCTTCGGGCTGTGCACCTCTCATTGTAAGTATCGCACCCACTCATATTGCGTGTGCCTGTGCTGCGCCCTTCACGGGGCCGAGCCTTTCTACCTATTTTGAGAAAGTTGAGGTGCATTTTGCTGAATCAATGAACCATTTTGCTGACAACTGAACTTTATGTCAGTGGTGATGAGCTTTGTGAGGCCGAATACTGTATATTGATGCATTGCTGTGCGCTGTACACAACATCTTCCAGACATGACTAAGCTTCAAGCCAAAGACTGACATTTACTGAAAGCCATCCTACATGTAGTGACAGCTGATTTACACCTGGCATGACCCTAAGAGCAGTAGCACATCTCGAAATCTGTGGAAGGCTGCTGCATGGCAAAAGGCACACGAGTGATGGTCACAACATAGAGCATCAAATGGTTGCATAGTCTCAGCTGACTTTTTGTCCATGGAAGGACCTGGTTAATGAGGCCTGAGAAGACAGGCTCAGGTCTTCTGAGCTGATGCTTGCTGATCAGGAGTCCAGCATTTCTTGATGGACAGTGCATGTATGTCTTTCATCTCCTCTTTCAAGGCTGCATTGACCTATATACACCATGCGCAGCAAAAATTGGGCAAGTCTTTGAAAAGTGTGCAAGCGGACGGCGAGTAGAGACCAGTGAAACGATGCAGTCTTGCATGTTTGACTTACCAGCTTATGCCTGTCTAGAAGCTTCTTGCCTTCGAATTGAGCTGAGACTACAGCTACTGTGAAGCTTGATCCACAGCTGCAAGGGTAGAGGGCATATCAGCAGCACAAGCGCATACACACTGCTGCCCAGAATATGTCTACAAGAGCTCACCCGCCTGAATCGTCCACAACCGTCTGCAACGCACATCGGCTCTCAAACATTGCATCGGGTTTATGCATTACACAGTATTTCTGACACCCCACCACGTCTTTGGCTTCTAATCTTTGCTTCAGAGCCTCTTCCACCTCACTAGCACTCACCATGCCCGCCCAATCGCTTTGGCGACTCCGCTGAGGTCTGATCAGCAAACCTTTGTTTAGGCTTGGAGCAGCCACGCGCGCAGCGCACTCACATGACAAGTCTGGACAAGCAATGCTCGGAATACGAAGCGGCGTCGTTTTCAAGTTTGACCTCAGCTAAAGCTGTCTGCAGAGTCGTGACAGCTTTGCCGCAAACTGGTAGTGCTTCAGCCACGCGTTTCGTCTTGTAGCGGTAGGCTACTGATCAATCCCAAAAGCAAAACTTAGTCGCTAGGTGCTCTGAGCCTGTCCACAGCTCGGCTGCTAGACGACCAGATCACTGCAGAAGCTACTGCAGGTCTACAAAACACCTCTTGTTTCCCTCTCTGACACGGGAACCATCCAGCACTCTCTGCAATAGGGCCCAAGCCACACACAGCTGTCGACGAGCATGGCTCACAACAGAAAAAGCACGGCTTACAACAGGGATTTTTAAGAGCAGCATTCTCACCAGCATGCGTATCGGCTGAGGCCGTCAGGTCGTAGGACGTATGGCCTCACGGCCAGACAGGCCTTACTCTGCAAAGTCGCGGCTCGAGTCAGCAAGGCCCCTCAACACCTCCCCACCTGTCTCCAGGCTGCTAGCAAGAAGTCAGAGTCAGTCCACTGCAGACGCAAAAAGATATCAAAGCAGCATAGCAAGAGCTCAAGCACTAGATGATTCAGCCAAAACTCACAGCTCCCCTTCAAAGACGCGCAGTCTCAGACATAATGAAGCCAGGCCGGAATCAGCCCCTCAAAGGAGAAGCGTGTCTCTTTCCTTTACAATTTTGCTAACAGTACTTCTACTGCTGTTCTGGCAGATTCTGGTTGTCATCATCCTGTCAGTATCACTTCACTCAGCACAGCAAATCAATGATCAGATAGCTGTGCAAGGTGAGATTTGGAAAATGTCTGCTTCTGGACATGCTAGAACAATACATGCTTGAACAATGTAAGGAATGTCTGTATTGGGGTATTTTCTGTTATGCTGTGCAGCACATGCAATACTTGTTTGCGTTAAAATTTTGCTAGCATGTCAACTTTGTGTGGACGGCTAGCATAGTGCTAGCGGGCTTGAAAACATGTAGATCTTGCTGTGCAGGCGCTTTTGGTGCGCTTTTACCACCAGATGGAAACTGGACACTAGCCTTGCAAGACATGCGGCTGTCTATGAATGTGACCAGCAGGGGCAATTCAAGGAAGGACATATTTGCCTTGCAGTCTGCCAACAGTACATTTACCAGGTATGTTTGCAGATCTGACACCATGCGTTGTAACAATGTGACTGCCGTCAACTTTGACTTTCCGCATTTCTGGCCTGGAGCTGTATTGAAAATTCCGTCTCACTCCTCACGGGCTGCTAATCAATTGACCACTGGCCTAACGTGCAGCAAGATGCCCATCACCAGCAGACTGTCTCTTGTGTAGTCCAGTGAGCCGTTTTGCCTGGTTCTGTCCCTGTGGTGCGATAACCATACACCACTTTTGCGCATAACCAGTCAAGTTTGTCAGCGCTATCAGTAGCTGAGCAGCTGACGATGACAGCAAACTCTCAAGCATGTTGCATTCAAGGAATGAATGTGTACATAATGTGTGCTTTCTGCAGGACAACATCTGTCACAATACCAGGCAGCATAAGATCTGTAAGCATCTCAGCTGCTGGCACATGGACCATTTTGGGAGCAAACACACTGATTCTCAATGTCACCACTTGTGGTGGCGATACAGTATACTCCTGTTTAAGCAGTGATGCCACTACTAGCTACACTTTGAGAAAAAAGGGGAACAGCATGATAGTTCTGACTGACCCAGATGGCAGCAGTGCATTGACATATGCGTATCAGCCAGGGCTGCCTCAGTAGCAGGCTAAAGCAAAGACAGCATGCTGTGATGCTATGGGATGCTATCTTTTATGGTTCTGCGACAATTTTTGAATAAAGCTTCCTACGCTGTTTCTCTGCAACACTCCTGTTGCTTTGCAAATGATTAGCATCTTCTACGTGTGTTGCATTGCTGCTGTTCTGATCCCAGTTGGGTGGCGAGTATATAAACGTTCCTAGCAAGTGCATCTGCAAAATATGTTGCATGCACAAAAGTCCAGTTCCAGTCCGGGACCTCAAACGCAGGAGAAACTATAAGTGCATGCAGGATTCATCAAACCATAAACCCTCCGTGATGGCTGTGTACAGCAGCATCTTGCAAAAAAAACACAGCAGCTTCTTGCAGCCTAAATAGATCAAGGACAAGAGGAATTGCTTGCATCCAGCAATCACCAGCCACTAGGCAAGGTGCTCAGTGCAATAGTGCTGAATCCTCAAGGAATGGCGCTGGCAGCTAAGATCATGGTGCCACAAAAAATGCAAGACAATCAGTTCACAGAGTCTCTGCTTCCAGCCATTTCAACATCAATCAGAGCAAACAATCAAGCGGACTGAGCAGAATCTGATATGCTTGCTGGTGGCTTTCAGATGCATTCAATGCTGAGCCTGCAAATGATTCTTGCAGCTGCTAGTGTAAAGACATCTATGCTTTGTCACTTGGAGCGGTGCTGCGAGATGGGCGCTTGAGCATCAAGTAGGGGTGTGCGGCTGCTGCCTGTACATCAAGCCTGTCTTGCTGCCGATGCGCCAGACACCTGCATGCAATGAAGGCCATAACTTTCCCCTTGCAATGTGCACATAGAGGGACAGTGCCCACTTTAGTATGCATCATGCTGGGCAAGCAGCAACTGTTATCAGAGGAACCAAACAGGTGCAGCAACTAGGCAGCTGCTTGGCCTGTCTCTTAACTGCAGTGCTGCACAGTCT
>JAABUI010002218.1_pt1 | contig 10858 bp, 8 predicted proteins | sample 5559111 | NCBI WGS metagenome assembly JAABUI01 (sample SAMN10711870, study PRJNA513365) | rock metagenome | isolation source: Antarctica rocks | place: Antarctica: Victoria Land, Buttleship Promontory
CTAGCCATACCCATGATCCGCGGCACATAGTTCTGGGTTTCGGCGTAGGGCGGGATCCCACCGCTGGACAACACCGCCCCGATGCCGGCGTTGTACCCGGCCAGGGCGAGTTCGGTCACCGACGCCGTGGCTGGGAGTCGCCCACTGTGCTGGGCATCGATCACCTGGTTGGCCAGGTCACGGTCATAGCGTGCTTGCGCGTCCACAGCATCGGAGGCGTTGTTCGGATCAGCGAATCCTTTGCCGGTCGTGTCCTTGCCGTAGGTCGCCCACGTTTCCGGGATGAATTGGGTGTACCCACTCGCGTTCGCACCGTTCGCGCCGTGCTTCTGAAAGTTTCCCTCTTGCTTGATCTGGGCGGCCAGGACCGGGGCAGGAAATGCTGGGGAGAGCTTGCCGGCCTGCTGGATCAGCGGAACGAACTCCGCTGGGATACCTCCGACCGACAGTGCACCTGTGCCGGGCCCTCCGACACCCTGCTGGTCACACGAGCCGCCGCCCGCGCCGCCCATCATGGCGATCAGGGCGATCAGCGGGATCGCGAGGACCATCACCGGAATCAGCAGCAGCCCCCCGATGAGAGCACCGGTGGAGGACTTACTCATGGCCATGTCCCGGCACTACCGAGATAGCCGGCTGGGCGGGGCCTGCGTCTGCCTGCGTGCCGCGAGCCGGGCCCGCAGCAACTGTGATGCAGCGTTGTCAGGCCGGGTGGCCTGAGCAGGGGCGCGGGCAGGGGTCACTGGGCGTGGCGCTGGCGCAGAGGCCGGACCCGGTGCCTGTGTCCCGGTGCGGTCGGCACTGCCCACACGACTCTGACCGGTGGTGTCCGCGCCACCGGTCAGTGCTCGAGCATTCGCGGGTGACGGCGGCGACTGCGCGAAGGGCATGCGGGGCGGCGACGACGGAGAGGACGCCGAGACCAACCCACTGCCCTTGCCCTTGCTTGTGCCCTTGCCCTTGTTCTTGTCCTCACTGGCATTGGACGGGCCACCGCCCTGTCCCCTCGCGGCGCTGCTGCCATGTGTGGTGGGGACCAGCACCGTCTGCCCGTCGGTGGTGACCTCATCGAAACCGCCCCGTGCTGGGGCAGTGGGCAGGGAGCGACCACCGCTGCCAGGACTATCGGATCGACCCCCCGGTAGTGCCTCCGCAGCTGGGGCCGTGGGCAGGGAACGACCACCGCTGCCTGCACCGGCCCGGCCTGGTAGGGCCTCCGCTCCACTACCGCGCTGCAAAGAGTCTTGCTTGCCCGCGCCCCCGACAGCGGCGGAGGAGGCCAGACGGGCCGCGACAGCAGCGCGGCGCACATTGTTGGCGGTGCGGACCGCTGAGGCGGCGGTGACCGCGGTGGACGCACCACCGGTGGCGACCCCGGCCGCAGCGTTGGCGGCCACCTTCAGCAGGGTTCCGCGGACCGCCTTCTTGCCTTGAGACTTGGCGAGTTGCACCCCGAGGTCTTTCGCTGTTCCCCCCGCCCCCGCACCCGCCGCAGCTCCCGCGGCGGCCCCAGCTTTGCCGCCGCGGCGACGCGAGCCCGCACCGGCGGCACCAACTGCGGCACCGGCAGCACCAGCGGCCCCGCCACCGCTGGCACCAGCGCGGGGCACGGAACGAGTTTCCCCCTTGGTACCCGCCGGCACCCACCCACTCTTACCGGGCTCAGCACCAGCCCCACCCGAACCTCCGGAGCCCGATCCCTGTGCGCGCTGAGACAGCATGCGCCCGGCCTGCAGGGCGGCGGCTTGCCCGGGCAGACCAGAGCGCTGCGGGGCCGGGAGCCGGGACGGGGATCCCCCGGCGGGCCGTTTGGCCATCATCGCGGCCAACCGAGCGGCGGAGCGTTTGAGGGCGGTGCGTCCTCTCCAGAACATGATGATGCCCATGAAGATCAGCAGGTCGATGAAGATGAAGGTGGCCATCACCCCGTTGCTGCCGGAGTTGGAGGAGGAGAACACCGATTGCAGCAACAACAGGTAGGCGGTGAGGAACACCACCGCGAACGTCATCGTCGCCAACGCCATCACCAGGTTGGCGAAGGTCTGCCACAGTGATCCCCGGGATTCCCCGGGCAGGATCGCCCAGACCATCACCACGATCAGTTTCAGCGACTCATACAGCACGGTGACCACCGCCAACATCACCGCTACACACAGCAGCAGGGCGAACAGCAACACGAAAATCGCCGAAGGGGACAAGATGATCGTCGAGATCGCCATCCCCGAGTTCGGGTTGTCGGCGTAGTCACCCATGGAGGCGTTGCAGTCCTTCATGGCGTTACGCACGGTGTCATCACCGCCGTGCGGCCCGGAGCGCATCACCTCGTCAAACTTGGCTTCGCAGGGGTCGCCCTGCAGAGACCTCCCGAAGTTGATCATCTCGTCGGGCATGCGGATGAAGGTGTCGACCAGCATGGCGCTGGTCTGTTGCCGCATTTGATCGGCGTTGCTGGCGGTGTCACCGTTGTGCGCTAACCCTGAGGACAGCTCCAGACCCAGGTCGCGGGACTGCATGATGTAACCGGACTGGCCGGTGACCAGACCGACAGGGTTGGACAGGCCTCCCACAGCCAGGGCGGCGATCGCGCAGCCCACGACGAGATCGAACGCCCCCAACGTCCAGCGGCCACGGATGATGTGCACCGCGGCGGTGGCGGCCATGATGGTCAGGAACGTGGGGGCCAACCCGAAGGTGTGGACCAGGCTGGTGATGCTCTTGCTCAACGCGATCACCGGGGTGGACACCCAGTCCAGCCACGAAAAGCCCAGTACCCAGTTGATCAGCCAGATCGCGAAGACCACGATCGCGCGGTAGCCCTGCCACACCAGGGCCACGAGGAAGGACCACACGAACTTGCCGGGGCTGGTGACACCACCGGTGTTCAGCGACATTTCATAGGACCACACGTTGATGCCTTTGGAGTCCTTCAACACCATCCAGCTCAACGCCGGCGGGGTTTCGCTGGTGGCCCACGCCGGGACCGCGCCCCCGATCATCACCCCCGCCGCCGTGCCCAGCACGGTGAGCAGGCGCCGCCACCGCGTCGGGATACGGCGCAGCACCTCGATCAGCGACGGGGATGCGGCGCTCACGCTGGTGCCCCGGCCATCTCGGAGTTCTCCGGCGGGGAGGTGCGCACCGCCGTGTTGCGTTCGGGCACCGAGGGGGGCAGCACCTTGATGCGACCGATGTTGCCGGAGGAGTCCCGCAGGAACGCCTCACCGCGGCGGTGCTCGGCGACGCCTTGCCCGGTCACCGGGGAGGTGTCCTCGGTGAGCATCGTGACCAGGTTGTCGTCCTCCGGGTCCAACCCCAACCATCCCAAGCCCCGTTTCGCCAGGGTGTGGTCACGGTGGCGCATCAGGATGCGGGTGGGAATTAGCCCCTTCAGCGTGTCCGAACCGAAGTCCGTGTCCGGGTCGTGTGAGCCGAGGAACACCGCCCCGTTGTGCTTACGCCCGTCCCGGACGAACTCGGCGATCTCGTGTTCACCTTCCGAGGAGGTGGTGATGTGGTGGGCCTCATCGACACCGAACACACCCAGGCGGGTGGGATCGTCGAAGCTCATCTGCCGGGCCAGGGCGGCGATGTGGGCGTACATGGCGCGCCCGAACGTCCGCTCCGGGCGCATCTCGTCGAACAGGTGGGCGTTCTCCAGCTCGATGGGCCGCGGCAACTCCAGGGTGTGGGTGCGGATGATGACCGCCGCAGCATCAGCGGGAACCACCGGCAGCGAGTCGTCGAAGATGACGCGTCCGAAGTCGCGGCGGGCGTAGAAGTTCATTGCCGAGGCCAGATCAGTCGCACCCTCTCGGGTGCAGTCCTTGCTCTTCAGGTGCGCCAGCAAACCCCCGAGACCGGTGATGGCGTATTCCTGCCGGTATGCGGGGTCCAGGACCTCACTGAGCAACAGGCCCAGCGGCGACATCGGCTTGATCTTCGTCAGCGGGGTGAGGAAGGACTGCGCGATCTGCGCGCCGGTGGAGGGACCGAACAACCGCAACGGGTCCAAGCTCGCTGTGGGATCAGCGATGTTCACCACGAGGGCGTCAGTGATGGACGCCGCCCAGTTCGCGTACTCCCCCATCTTGGTGCGGTCGATGCACAGGATTCGCCCGCCCCGGTCAACGACCCCACCAAGCAGCATCTTCAGCAGCAACGACTTCCCGGCGCCGAGCTCACCGCACACCGCCAGCGACCCGGAGATGTCGCGCAGGGAGGCGCCGGCGGGGTCGTGCAGCACCGCACCGGGCGGACCACCGGAGATGTTCAGCGCCATCAAGATGCCCTTGTCATCACCTAAATCAGTGCTGGCCAGTGGGACCGCGGCCGCCAAGGCGCGGGAGGTGGTGATCTGCGTGAACTCCCGCACCGCTTTGTTGGTGGGGGCCCCGGGGACGAACGCCCACCACAAGTGCTCCTGGTACCCCAAGGGTTGGGCGGTGCGGTAGCTGGCCGAATGCAGGTACTTCGCCAACCCGTCGGCCTGCTCGAGCGCCGACTCGGGGGTCGGACCGGCCACCGCGAAGATCACCGTCGCCTGAATCTCGACCTCGAGCTTGTCCGATTCCAGGACCGCGGCGAACTCGGCCTGACTTTCCGCGACCCGGTCCAGGGTGTTCATGGCGTGACTCATCTCGCCCTCACGCTGACCGTATTGGTCGTTGAGCTTGATCAGCGCCCGCCGGTTCTGGGCGGCGGCTTGGTCACCGGAGCGGGTGGTCATCCGCAGCGCCCAGTCAACGTCGTAGCCGGCTTCGTCGATGCGACCCAGGAACTCACTGCCCGGGAAATCCATGCCCTCGGTGGGCAGCCCAGCCAGCACGACCATCGCCTGATACGACGCCTCCGGGGCGTCCGGGACGTCGGGTTGCGCCACCTTCAGGTATCGCCGCTCCCACGGCGTCCACGCCTTCATCTCCGACCGGGTGAGGTCGGTTTGGCCGCCCTCATCCAACAGCGGCTCCAGCATGGAGGATCCCGTGATCGACGGGGCCGGCGCTGCACCTGCAGGGTCACGATCACGGCTCGACTCGGGGGGCTCGAGGTCGGTGGCCAACCCGCGCTGTTGGGTGTGCAGATCCAGCCAGATCATCTGGGCGGCTGTCGCCGGCACGGGCTTGAACACCCACGGAATCGCGGCCGCGATCTTGCGGGACTGCTCAACGCGGCGGGCGATCTCCTTGGCCGGCACCCCTGCCCTGGGCAGCGCCAAGCTGTCGCGGAGCTCGTCGGCGGCGGCCCGGAAGGACCCCGTGATGCTCGTACTGGAGCGGCCGTCGCTGAGCGGCACGCTCAACCAGTAGATGCGCTGCCCGGGCCGGATCACGTCCAAGGTGTCCAAGGTCGCGGCGCACTCCGCAGCCCAGTCCGGGCACGTGTCGAGGTCGACACCCTCGATCATGCGTTCCACGATCGCGGCCGGGTTGAGCCCCGCACGCACCCCCAGCAGCAGGGACTCACCGGGCAACGCCCGAAATAAGCCGGTGTGCATGTCGCGGACGACCCGCTTTTCCTTGTGCGGGCGGTAACCGTAGGCCGCTCCCGACAGCAGGAAATCCGCCCACACCACCCCAGAGCGGGTCCAGCGCAGGTTAGCGGCCATGGTGCGGGTCGGCGAGCGCATCAGTTCTCCTTCGGGGTGCTACCGACGCTGGCCAGCAAGGCCTGAACACCGGTGAGCTGCGGGGCGGTGGAGCGGCGGGTGGACCGCGGCGGCCTGGGGGCACGGACAACGCTGGGGACGCTCACCGCGTAAGCGGGCACCGCCACAGGGGCGTCGGGTGCGGGTGCGGGTGCGGGCTTAACGTCGGGCCCTGGAACGGCGGGCCCTGGGCCGGCGGGTCCTTCAGTGGTGTCACTCGCCGAGCTCGTGCTCGACGGGGCCACGGCTTTCGTGAAGGTGGGCACCGAAGTGCGCTCGGGGGCGGTGACCGGGTCCTCGGCGGGCGCGTCCACGGGTATCGCAACACTGGCGGCGGCAGTCTCGGCCACCGGCGGCGGGGTCAGCGCGGTGCAGATCACGACTCGGTGTGTCAGTTGCCGCGGACGGCGGATCCGAACGGGTCGCCCGCGCAGCCGCCCCCGTTGCGGCGCAGCGACCGCACGGAACGCGCCCATACCGATCGCGGCCGGGTTGCGAGCACCCAGGGGGATGCGCCCCAGTCCGAAAATGACGGCCCCGGTGAGCGCTAGCAGGAGCGTGTAATTGCCCAGCACACCGAAGTTGGCCCACAGCCCCATCGAGTAGTAGCCGACGACGAGGACGATGAGACCACCCACGGCTTGGGTGATCGTGTACGGACCACCCGGGATGCGCGCCCCGTCGGGGGTGCGCCCAATGAGCTGGGGAAACTTCCGGGCAAGCGTGAACCACTTGACCCGCTCCACCGTGGGCTGATCACCCATCGATGCTCACCACCTTTCCCGGATGACTGCGCACGACCTGGCTCAGATCTGGGCAGGGCCGGGCGGTGCGCACACCGAGGTGGCAGACGGGGCGGCCGTGGCCCTCGGCTGCGCGGGGCAGCTTCTGCTCATTGAGTTTTTGATGTCGTTGCCGACCTTGGTCTGCAGAAGGTCGATGTTGTTGACCCCCCATACCGCGCCGCCACCGACGATGAGACTGACGATGATGGCGCCAGCAGCCATCCGGGTGCGGACCAAGGTGACGAGGATGAAGATCGCGGCGACGGTAAGGATCGCGCCCTTGACGAGGGTCTGCACGCTGCTGGACAGGCCGCCGACGGTGGAGATGACTCCACCTCCGCCGCCCTGGGCGAGGACCACCGATTGGGTGAACATGATGTGTGCGGACATGAGATCTCCTAGTGAGAGGGATTCATCGAGCGGGGACAGCAGGGGCGGCAGGGGCGGCAGGGGCGGCAGGGGCGGCCGGGGCAGGGGCTGCGGAGGGTGCTGCCGGTGCGGCGGGAGCCGCACTAGCGGTGGGGGCAGCAGCCGGTGTTGAGGAGAGCGCCGAACTGGGCGCCAATGTCGGCACCCCCGCTGCCGTGGTACCGGTGAGCGAGGGCCGCGGCTGGGCGTTGGTCAAGGGAGCGGGATCCAGGGAGGCGACCTCCCACCGGCTGGCGCGCACCGTCAGCGTGAGCGGGTACTGCACGGTGATCTGCTGCTCCGCGCTCACCGTGGCCGCAGCGGTGACCAGCACATGCAGATCACTGCCCCGAGGCACCACCATCGGGGAATCCCGCAGGTCTTGATCGGTGCGCACCTCCAGCACCCGGACAGCGCTGTAGGGGGCCGGGGTGACCGAGGTGATCGAGGTCCCCGGAGACACATACCGGGTGACATCCCCCGTACCGGTGAGCAATGCACCCAGGAACTGACCGACCATGCTGGCCAGGGGCTCCGACAACGCGGCCGTGTACTGATAGGCCAGCTCCGGTGTCGCCGTCGTCCCGGGCGCCGGCACCGGAGCCGGCAGCGCTGTGGCGATCATCGACCCGGCCGCATACCGCACCGGAACCTGGAAATACCGCCGCGCCAACCCCGCCGCGTCGGTCACCGTGGCCCCCACTGACACCGACCACATTCCCGGGCCCGCATGGATCAGCTGCGCAGTAGAGGGCTGGGAGGCAGTGACCGCCTTGAGCGGCAACTGCAGATTCGCGGTGTCCACGAACCCGGCCAACGCCGACTCCTTGCCGCGGGGTGTCTGCAGCCACGTCAGCACAAACTGTTGAGCGAACTCCCCCACTGCGACCTGCTCACCGCTGGTATCAGCAGGAAGCGCAACCTGCGGGGCACTCGCCGGGGCGGCAGAAGACGCCTGATTGACCACCAACGCCAACGCCACCGGACCCGCGATGACCGCAGCCATCAGCCCATAGGTGACTCCGCGGGTCTTCAGATTCGCACCGTTGGTCCATCGGGCCTGCAGCTGCGTGTCGGGGTCTGCCGGGGCCGCCGACTTCTCCTCACCCGACGGCGGTTTCTTCCACACCCGAATCTCGCGTCCCGCGATCTTCATGACGCCTGCCCCGAGGGTGGGCGGGGACGGTGAGGGGTGGGCTTGGGGCGCGGAGTAACGCCCCGGCCCACTCCCTCACCGAGCTCGGTCACCACCCGTAGACCGGGCGGTGCAGTGAAGGCTCCCGGGAGTGGGGCTTGGATTTGCATCCGCGCCGCGGCGCGCTGGGCGCCCTCGACGCGATCAGTCAGTACCTGCCGCATCCGCACGACCGCGTCGGGCAGCAGCGGGTGCTGATGCAAGTCGGCGGCGGCGGCACTGACCTCGGTGGCCACGGCATGCACCAGGGCGAGGTCGGCGAGATCAGTGGGCTGGTGCTCATCGGTCATCGGGGCAAATCCCTTCCACGGGGGCTTTAGCAAACGAGGAAGGTGCCCGCCAGACACCGATGTGACGCTCGCACGGAAATTTCTTTTGCACCGCGGCCGAATTGATGCGTTACCGCAGGTCAGTGCCGTGCACTCCGGGCAAATTTGTTGACCGCGACCTGCATAAGCCTCCGTGGTGCAAGACATCGTGCAAGCAGGGCTTCTGAGGCTGCGGATATCCCGCGACGCCACCGGATTGGAGCCCCACCGTGTCGACCACCCCCCGTACCCCGTTGCCCTACCGGCACCACACCCACCTCCCCGAGTGGGTGTGCCCGACGACCACCGACGAATCCGGGTCCGTGTGGGGGTCCACCGACACCGCCGACCTCTTCTACCGCGGCACCCGCAACACGGCCTCCTCCGCTGCTCGAGCCCTCGCCACCGAGTGGCCCCTGGTCAACACCGCACACCGATCCGACGTTCAGGCCTGGGCGCTCACCGACCCCGCCCTGGCCGGCTTCACCAGCGGAGGCGCCATCCTCGACGCCATCGACGACGCCAGCAACGCCCGCCAAGATCAGCTCCTGCTGGCGTTGCTGCGGCTGTCCCAGACCGGGGAACGCTTCGCCACCCGCACCCTGCTGCAGGCGATGATGCCCAAGCTGTCGCAACTGGCCCACTACGCCGACACCGACGGCGACATCAAAGGATCAGACCGCAGCAGCATCACCGTCAGCGCATTCCTCACGGTGGTGCACACCTACCCCGTGCAGCGCCGGCCACGCAGCGTCGCCGGCAACCTGGCCCTGGACACTCTGCACCGCATCGCCGCCAACCGGCGCACGCCCACGACCACCCCCACGCGTGTCCTGAATTGGGACCCGTGGCAGCTGGAGTACGCCGCGGCCGCGGAGGGCATCGGCAGCCTCAACCAGACACCCCTCACCACGGACACCACCGCCGCCGCCGACCCGGGCGACGAGGTTCGCCAGCTACTCACCTGGGCACTCGAGCACGAGGTGATCACCACCGATGAGGCCACCCTGCTGCGCCGCTCATTTGTTACCGACCCGACCGACACCACCCCCCGGGGACACAGCGCCGCCGCCGAGGAGCTCGGGCTCTCCCCTGCCGCGGTACGGCAGCGCTGCAGTCGCGCGATCCGCCGCATCCGTACCGCAGTGCACGAACAGCTCGGCAGTGACGACCTCCTCGACGCCATGACCGTCGCCGCCTGAACACCTGCCACCACGCCCCCCTCTCCGACCTTCTCTCCGCGATGCCCACTCCCCTACCGCCGCACGCTGCCCAAGACGGCATGCAGGGCGATATGCGCTATCACGGGTATCACCACGGAACCTCCGGTGTCGGCATGATTGCCGTCGAGGACGCCGAAGGAAACACGCTCGGCGTCGTGCACCATGTCGTCGTCGACTCCCCGACTGGACTGTCCTGGGGCTTCGTCGGATCCGGACCTGCGGACACCGCCCGCAGCGTGCTGCTCGCCGCCCTCGACGAGGACGCGCGGTGTCAAACCTGCCGCGGCACCGGGTACCTCACCGCGGACAACGCCGACACCATCAGGCGGGGTGCCGCCAGCACGGCCAGGACCGCGTGTACGGACTGCGATCGGGGATACCGGCACGTTCCCTACCGGCTGTTCACAACCGACCACGTGGCCCACTGGGGAGAGCAGTGGTGCATGACCCGCCAGCAGGTTCTGGACTGGCTCGCCGCCCACCAGCACGGCTGACTCAAACTCTTACGCTCGAAAAACCCCCACAACTCCTTCCGTCGCGCAGCCACAGCCCTGCAGTGGCCACACCACCACCTGTAGGCGGCCTTCTTGCCGCAGCTTGCCCCATTCACGCCCCATATTTGACCCATGCATGTGGTTAGTTGTTGCCACTATGCTGCCTTGTTTACCCACGCATGTGCCACCATGGCCCATTCTTTGGCCATACGCCCGGCAACACAACCCCACGTTATCCCCATGCAGCGGTACCTTTGCCGCCCTGTTGGGGCAGGCGTGGGGCAACTTTTTAGCCCCGATGGCCCACATTTGCGGCTGTGGGGCACAGGTTGGCCCTACAGTCCTTCCCGAGGTAGATCCTGACCCCGCACCAGGCGGGTGACGACGAGTTTGGAGTAGTCGATGACGACAGCGCCCACCGCCGATGCCCTGGCCAGGGTCATCGCGGTAGTGAACGGCAAAGGGGGAGCGGGCAAGACCAGCATCACCGCCAACGTGGCCGGCCAACTCGCCAACAGCGGCTACCGGGTCCTGGCCATCGACCTGGACCTCAGCGGCAACCTCGGTCTCGACCTCGGTTACATCGGCCGCGACGGCGACGACGGCGGCAAAAGCCTCGTTGACAGCGTGTACTCAGCTACCCCGCTAGCGCTCATCACCAGTGTCCGAGACGGCCTCGACGTCATCGCCGGCGGCCGCCACCTCGAGCTGCTGACGGGGCTGAGCTTCAGTGCCATGGCCGCGGACCTCCCCGGCGGGGGAGTCACCGGATCCTTCGCCCTGCAGCTCACCGAGATCGCT
>JAABUI010002222.1_pt1 | contig 10850 bp, 9 predicted proteins | sample 5559111 | NCBI WGS metagenome assembly JAABUI01 (sample SAMN10711870, study PRJNA513365) | rock metagenome | isolation source: Antarctica rocks | place: Antarctica: Victoria Land, Buttleship Promontory
TCGGGCGGCAACGGTACAGCTTGAATCCCACTCAACTGCAGGGATACATCCGGGTCCGCGTCTCGCTCGAAAATAACCCAGAGCGTGAGGCCGTCGCCGTGACGAGACTCAAACTGCACACCATTGATGAGGTCACCCGCGCCGTCACCCAGATCGTACAACCAGGCTGCGATGCGTTGCGTGAGCGCTCGCGGCGCGGACAAGCGCAGCGCGCCGGCGTCCAGATCGGCCAAGCCGTACCGGAGTGCGGTCGAGAGAAATGCGTTCCGCAGCGTGGGCAGCGACTCTTTGTCGGTGACCGCGCAGAAAATCCCCAAGAGGGTCGCGGTGCTCGCTTGGCGTGGTGACACTGGTTGTGAAACACCCTCCGCCAGCCAGCCGATCGAGGCCCCACACGCCCGGATACGACCGTCTGTGCCACTGCCATCAAGACCGGCCCACAGTCAGCAGTCGCGAGGTGTTCCCTCGGGTTCGCTCCATCACTGTGTCTACCGGGGCGCCTTGCCCGATCGCAGTAGGCCGCCGCCAGTTTGACGTTCCACTACAGCAGGGCGACGCTAGTTGACCTTGTTGTCTACGAGGTCGATGGCGATCGTGGGGAGATCGGCTCCGTGCTGGTCGACTCGAGTCCCCAGCGTCCGCTCAAGGACTGGTCGCAGCTTCGCCCAGGCACGAGGATGCTCACTGGCGTAGCGGCCAATTGATGCGGCGGACGCGTCGGAGTCGAGCTGGTGCGCGAGTGCGGGTGCCGGCTTGTGGCTGGCGAGGAAGACACGCACCTTCGGGTTGGCCTCGACCTTGCGGAACCACTGAGCGCGCCCGCCGCCGGACGTACCGCAAGGTTCGGCTAACGGCTACCCGTGGTCGCACAGACGGTCGTGACGGTCCACGAGCGCGTTGACCAACTCCTGCGGCGTGCCCACTACCTGGTCGGCACCGGCTGCCTCCAACTCGCCCGGCTCCGCATAGCCCCAGGTGACGCCGATGCTCGGCAGCCCCAGGGTGCGAGCACCGGCGACGTCCTGCGCGCGGTCCCCGACCATCACAGCGTCGGCAGGGTCGGCGGCGAGTGCTGTGAGCGCAAACCGGATGACGTCGGCCTTCGTGCGTCGGCTGCCGTCGAGAGTTGCACCAGCGACAACGTCGAGGTGTACGTCCAGACCGAAGTGCTCCACGATGCGCTGAGCGAAAGGCGTCGGCTTCGAAGTCGCCACGGCTAGGCGGAGCGGGACGGCGGCCAGCGCCGCCAACGCCTCCGGCACGCCCTCGTACACACGGTTCTCGTACAGGCCGTGGTCCCGAAACCGTTCGCGGTACAACTCCACGGCCCGTCCCACGTCGCCCTCACCCAAGCCAAGGGAAGCGAACTGGTCTTGGAGCGGCGGTCCGATGAACGACCGGAGTTGTCGCTCCTCCAGCCGCGGCAGGCCCAGGCCATCGAGGGCGTACGTGACGCTCCTCGTGATGCCGTCATAGGGATCGGTGAGCGTCCCGTCGAGGTCCAGAAGAACAAGCACCCACCCGACGGTAGTGCCCGATCTATTGCTGGGCATCGACGCCCCCGCAGAACGATCCCGACCCGGGCACACCGGTTGCGCTTCATCCTCACATAAGTATGTGAGGCCGGATCATCACCGACTAGGACCGTGGCCAGGCACGGCTTGCGCCCAGTTCGTGCCTCGAAGGCCGCGGCTCCGGACGCGGTGACACCGATTGAGAACTCGGCGACAGATGTTCCATCCATGACCTGTGCGGGCATTCCTACTCCTCAGTCTTTGGAATGAGGGCACCCAGGCGGACGATGTTGACTCGCTGCGCATTCCCTGGTGGTCTCCCACCCAACGCCAGTCGTGCTCCGCAGAGGTTGCGTGAACTTCGTGGGCCCTGGGCCGTGGCGTTCGGAGTCGAGTGTCGATGTCGCGACGGCGTGGAACTCCGGCTGGCAGTTCCGGAACGTGCGCACAGCCGGAATGCGGTGAAGGCACGATCTTCGTCCCGTGGATCGCCGCCGGGGCCGTGAGGAGCCGCGCACCGTTCGGTGTAACCAAAGGTGCCGACGGATGTCCTGAGGATCTGAGACAATCGGGTGGTTGAGCGTCTGAGGAGGGGTGCGTGACGGCCGAGAGCAGCGAACCGGAGGAAGTCGGGCAGGAGAAGCCCGACGAGTCGGTCGTGCTCAACCTCGATGACTTCGCAGCTGAGCTTGAGGACGTCGAGGTCGATGAGGCCGAGGCCGCTGAAGCGGGTCGCAAGTTGGCCCAGACGCTGCACCGTGTCACATCGCCGCCCTGGCTGGAGTCGACCCAGCGCCTGAGCAAGTTGCTCGAGGGCGCAGTCCGCCCGCAGATGCTGGAGTCGACGCAGCGGATTCGCGACATCGTTGCTGGTCCGCAATCGCCGGCTATGTCGGTGGTGAAGAGCATCACGGAGTCGATGGCGCTGCGCGAAGACCTCATCAAGCCGCGGTTCATGCTTTCTGACGCGATCGCGAAGTCCACGGCCGAACGTGCGGCGTTCTCGGTGGCTTCGGGGTTGAAGATCTCAGACTCGGTGACGTCGATGCTGAGCAAGCTGGTCGCCGACACCGGGGGTGTCGGGCTCGCCGGTCAGTCGGACATGATGGGTGCGCTCGGACTGGCCGCGAGCCGGGCCGTGAGTGACTCGGTTGCCCGGTTCGGGATGTCTGCGACCGGTCAGTCGGCAGGGTCCCTGGGACTTTCCGCGAGCAGCAGTATCGGGCAGACCTTCGCCGGCCTCGCCGCGACCTCGGATTCGGTTCGTCGTATCACCGAGGGAGTGTTCGCGAACGACATCGGCCGCGCCCGGTCCCTCGCAACGATGCAGCTCGCCGCCACCAGCGGAATCACCGACCTCATCGCGGGCGACAAGATGATGGCGTCCTGGCGCCAGTCGTTGCTATCGGAAGCGACAGCACGGTCCTTGGTCGGCACCATCAAGCTGCCCGACGGCAACGCTGACCTCCTGCGCGACATCGTGGGCATCAACGCTGCGACCGCCCGCGTAGTCAGCCTCTACGCAGACCAGAACAAGTACCGGATGCTCGCACCTGCAATCAGCGCGCGGCCGACACGCGAGCTCCGCGGCTACCTGGCCCGGATGCCGCTGGCCCCAGATGTCGACGACCTGACCCTCGCAATACGCGCGAGTCGCGGAGTGGCCGGCATCGCAGCCGTTGACCTGCTCGCTTCGCCGGGCATGATCGACCCCGAAGCCGGTGAGCTCCTCGAGGAGGAGGTGGTCGAACCGTGGGTGAGCGGTCTTGCGGCTTCGCGGAAACTGCTCCTCGCCCGACTCGGCTGGCTGGACGGGACCGTCCCAGACCTGCTGCGAGAAGCATGGCACCAGGTCGAACGAGACGGACCCTCAGCCGTCTCCATGGCCGCGCACGCGGTTGTCGAAGTCATTGACCGGACACTGCGGGCAGTTGCACCCGAACAAGCCGTCCTGGAGGCCCACGCATCCGGGCGCCTCAATAGCGACGCGGTCTACGACAAGAACGGAAAGCTCGCGCCCACCCGGGCCGGGCGAATCGCCTACGCCTTGCTTGAGCGACGCACCGAAGAAGCGAGGCTGGTGGCCGCACAGACCAAGGCGTTGGTCAAGAGTGTGACCTTCGTCCACGAAGACCTGCAAGCCGGCAAGCACACCTCAGAAGGAACAGTCGGCCTCATCCGCACCTACCTCGTGTCAGTTGAAGCCACCCTCACCCAGCTCCTTTACGAGCCCGGGGACTGAACCTGAGTCGGCTGGCCTCAAGGCCGGTTGCCGACGAGCGCAGGTTCGGCATCCGGGAGTTGATGGTCTCCCGCAGGTGGAAGCCGGCCCGCTTGGACTCCTGGTCGATGGCGCCTCCGGCTGAACCTGACCGCTCAGCGACCCTTCAGACGCAGACGCGGTCGCGGTGCCATAGCGCCAGCGTCAATGGGCTATGGCACACCAGCCAGATACGCGTTCCGGTGAAGGATCCTCCGACCGGACGCTACAGCGGCATCCGACACGGATCAGCCGGCGCTACCGATGGATCTCGTTCCGTGGTTCCCCGCGGGCCGGGTCGACATCAACTTGTGAGGCGGTGGAGGACTGCGTGCGATAGCACGGTGGGCCGCTCCACCTGGATGAAGTGCCGGCAACCGGTGAGTTCGACGGTGGTCAGCCCGAGGTGCTCGGCGAGGGCGGCGGCGGCGTGGTGGCGTACTGGCGGGGAGTCGGCCCCGGTCGTGACGACCACCGGCCCCTGCCCGCTGCGGGGCCGTGTGGGTTCGAAGGCGCTGAACATGGCGAGGTCGCGTGCCACGGCGCCGGGCACGGCGGGAGCCATCTCAGGGCTCCAGCTCGGTCCGTAGAGCTGTCTTCCGAACGCGGTCACCCCACCGTTGGAGAAGGCTTGTGCCATAGGGGTGAGCAGGCCGGGGAGCAGCGAACCAACGGCGGGTTCGTGCAGCAGCGCACCCGAGAGGGTGACGTCGCTGGCGGCGAGCGCGAGTCCGAGGGTGGCCCCACCGGAGACTCCGACGACGAAGGCGTCCTGCGCCAGCTCGGTCAACGCGGCGAGCTCGTCGGGCAGGTTCCCGGTGCAGGGTCGCTCCGGTGCGACGATTGGCAGCCCGGGTCTGCTGCGGCGCAGTGTGTCTGCCACGGTGTCCCAGCATCGGGCGGTGGTTGCCGCACCGTGGACTAGTAGCACTCTCGACGCGCGGGCAGCGGGCATGAGGACCCACGTTAGCGATGTCGCGTTCAAATCCGGTCGGCCGTCATGGTGGTGTAACGCGGGAGACGTGTGGTGGACACACGGGGTTCCTACCGTAAGGGCATGGATCCGCTGGTGGACACAACGTTGGACACGCTCCTTTCGGACGTGTCGGCGGCGTGGACCCCGGCTGGTGAGTGGGCGCTGACCAGTGCTGACCTGGCCGGTGGGCGGGGTGATCGTCGCGCGCTGGTGTGCGCGCGGCTACGGCGGATGGTGCTCACGGGGGTCTTCCCCACCCGGTTGCGGCTGAGGGAGGAGGCTCTCGCTGACATTCTCGGGGTCTCCAGGACACCGGTGCGGGAGGCGTTGGTGCGCCTGCACGTCGACCGGCTCGTGGCCCGCGGACCAGACGGTGGGTATTACGTCGCGGAGGTTGACCTCGATAGCCTGCGCGACCTCTACGAGCTGCGGATCACCCTGGAGCTGCGGGGGCTGAGCCGGTCGCTGGAGGGCTTCGCCGAACTCGACGTCGCGGTGCTGGAACCGCTGAGAGACCGGTGGCGCGGCCTGCGCGCTGGCCTGCCCGCCCCTGACGCCATGTTCGTTGAGGTCGACGAGTCGTTCCACGTGGCCCTGAGCCGCGCCACCGGCAATCACGTCCTGGCCCAGACCTTGGAGACGGTCAACGACCGCATCCGACCGGTACGCATGCACGACTTCCTCACCGAGGACCGTATCGAGGCCACCGTGTCCGAGCACCTGGGAATCGTCGCGGCAGTCCTGGACCGTGACGTGCCCCGCGCCCTCGACCGGATGCGCAGCCACGTGGGTGAGTCGATGAGCGTCGTCGAGGGTCGCGCCGTCGCCGCTATCACCGCGATGGCTCTGCACCGGCGCACCCGGCGATGACAACGACCCCGCCGGTTAACCCCCCACTGCAGAGAGGCCGACGATGACGACCCTTGACAACGAGCATCACCTCCCATCGCACCGCCCCGAGGGTGGGCAGATCGTGTACGGCACTGTGGGTGCTGACCCGTACCCGTGGCCCTACAACGGGTCGTTCGACGCTGCCAGCACCGCCGTCCTCGCCATCGACTGGCAGGTCGACTTCTGCGGGCCGGGTGGCTACGTCGATGCCATGGGTTATGACCTCGAGCTGACCCGAGCCGGGTTGATTCCCACCGCTGGGGTGCTCCAGGCGGCCCGCGCTGTGGGCATGACGGTCATCCACACTCGAGAGGGCCATCGTCGCGACCTCGCCGACCTGCCGGCCAACAAACGCTGGCGGTCGCAGCGGATCGGCGCTGGGATCGGGGATCCCGGGCCGTGTGGACGCATCTTGACCCGGGGCGAACCCGGGTGGCAGATCGTCGCCGAGGTGGCCCCGTTGCCCGGCGAACCGATCATCGACAAGCCTGGCAAGGGCGCGTTCTACGCCACCGACCTCGACATGGTGCTGCGTACCCGAGGCATCACCCATTTGGTGCTGACGGGGATCACCACCGACGTCTGCGTGCACACCACGATGCGCGAGGCGAACGACCGCGGGTACGAGTGCCTGCTGCTGTCGGATTGCACCGGCGCCACTGACCTGGCCAACCACCACGCGGCGCTGCGGATGGTGACCATGCAGGGCGGTGTGTTTGGTGCGGTCAGCGACTCGGAGCGGCTGCTCGCCGCACTCGACGCACCCTCGGTGGTGCGGTGATTTCCGAGCGGCCGGTGGTGGTCGAGGTGTCGGGATCGGAGCGAGTGGGGTCCTTGCAGGGTGGTGTGCTGCGTGCGGCGTACCTGTCGGGCTCCTTGGGCCCGGTCGACGTGGTCGATGTGGTGTTCGAGCGGGTCGCTGCCCGAGGCGAGGACGGGGTGTGGATCCACCTTCTCGATCGTGCTCGGGTGCGGTCAGCCGCCGCGGCTCTGGCCGACCGGTGGGAGGGGGTCGAGCTGCCGCCGTTGTTCGGGGTGCCGTTCGCGGTGAAGGACAACATCGCGGTGGCGGGTGTGCCGACCACGGCGGGGTGTCCGGCCCGCACCGGTGTCGCCGAGGAGAACGCGCAACTGGTGGACCTGCTCGTGGCGGCCGGTGCGCTGCTGATCGGCACCACCAACCTGGATCAGTTCGCCACTGGTCTGACCGGGACGCGGTCTCCGTTCGGGATCCCGGTGTGCCCGGTCGATCCCACCCGGGTCGCGGGCGGGTCGAGCTCGGGCTCCGCGGTTGCTGTCGCCACAGGACTGGTCAGTTTCGCGGTCGGCACCGACACCGCCGGGTCCGGGCGGGTCCCGGCCTCGTTCACCGCCACGGTGGGGGTCAAGCCGAGCCGGGGCCGGGTCAGCACCCGCGGTCTGGTTCCGGCCTGCCGCTCGCTGGACTGCCCCAGCGTGTTCGCGCTGAATGTCAGCGACGCCGCCGAGGTGCTCGCTGTCCTTGACCATTACGACCCCGCCGACCCCTACTCGCGTCGGTTGCCCAGCGTGCCGCCCTGGGTGACGGGGGCCGCGCCTGCCGGGGTGCGGGTGGGCGTTCCACCGCGCAGCCAGCTGGAGTTCGAGGACGACGACGCCGCCCGCGCCTGGCAGTGTTGTCTGGACCAGCTCGATGCTATGGGTGCCGAGCGCGCGGAGATCGACCTCGATCCGTTCCTCGCCGCTGGGCAGCTGTTGTACTCCGGACCGTGGCTCGCCGAGCGCTGGGCGGCGTTCGGGGACTTCCTGATCGATCACCCCGACGAGGTGAACCCGGTGGTGGCCGAGGTGGTGCGAGGCGGGCGCGAGGTCACCGGGGCGGCGGTGTTCCGCGGCCAGCACGAGCTCGCCGAGCTGCGGCGGCGCAGCGAGATGACGTGGGGCCAGGTCGAGGTGATGCTGCTGCCCACCACCCCCGAGCACCCCACCATCGACGCCGTGGCACACGACCCCATCGGGGTCAACGAGCGGCTCGGCCGGTGGACGACTTTCGCGAACCTGCTCGACCTGGCCGCTGTCGTGGTACCCGCCACCAGGACCCGCACCGGACTACCTGTCGGCGCGCAGCTCCTCGGACCCGCCGGCTCCGAGGCGACGCTCCTGAGCCTCGCTGCGGCCTGGGAGAGCTTCCACGACATGGAGGCGGGCGCCACCGGTCACCCCGTCCTGGCCGCCGCCCCAGCCCCCCAGACCGTCGCGCACCCGGCAGAGGACGGGCTGACCCTGCTCACCGTCGTCGGAGCCCACCTGTCCGGTCAGCCCCTCAACCCGGTGCTCGTCGAGCTCGGCGCCCGGCTGCACGACACCACTCCCACCGCCGCGACCTACCGGCTCGTGTCCCTGCCCGGGGGGCCGCCGGCACGTCCCGGTCTCGTCCGCGTCCGCACCGGGGGGAGCCCGGTCGAGGCAGAGACCTGGTCGGTACCGACTGCTGCCCTGGGAACGCTGCTCACGACCGTGCCCCCACCGTTGGGCATCGGGCACGTCGACCTCGCCGACGGCACCACCACCCTCGGTTTCGTGTGCGAGGCAGCCGGCGCCGCGGACGCCCTCGACATCACCGACCACGGCGGCTGGCGGGCCTACCTCGCCGTCTCCACCAGATCGGCCTGTGCTGTTGTCACCTCGTCGTAACGACAACAGGAGTTCACCGAAACATGAGTCCGAGATCGTATCCGGCTATGGATACAACACTGTCTCCGAGCGTGGCCGCGGCCACGCAGGATCACACCTCGTCATGGAGCACTGGGCTTCTCGGGTTGCAGCACGTCATTGTGATGTACACCGGCTGCGTCGCCGTGCCCCTCGTGTTCGGATCCGCCGTCGGGTTGGACACCCGCGCGATCGGTCTGCTGGTCAACGCTGACCTCGTCGTGGCCGGCATCATCACCCTCGTCCAGGGCCTCGGGATATCCACGATCCTCGGGGTCCGCCTTCCCGTCATCGCCGGAGCGTCGTTTACCGCTGTCGCCCCGATGATCCTCATCGGCTCGCAGTACGGTCTGCCCGCGGTGTGGGGCTCGATGCTGGTCGCGGGAGCATTCGGGGTCCTGGCTGCCGTCCCGTTTTCGCGGCTGTCCCGGTTCTTCCCGCCCTCGGTGCGGGGATCCGCCGTGACCATCATCGGGCTGTCGCTGATCGGCAACGCCGCGAAGATGGTCACCGGCAAAGCCGACCAGGCCAGCGGTTCCAACCTGGCGCTGGCGGGTGGTGTCATCGTCGGGATCGTTCTCCTGATGCGGTTCGGACGCGGCTTCCTGTCCCAAGCAGCGGTCCTCATCGCGCTGGTGGTCGGGACGCTGGTCACTGTGATCACCGGGAGTGCGGACTTCTCCGCGGTCGGCGGTTCCGGCTGGTTCGGCCTGCCGCACCCCTTCGCCTTCGGTGCCCCGACGTTTCCGTTGGCCGCGGTCATCTCGATGTGCATCGTGATGCTGGTGATCTTTACCGAGTCGACGTCGTACATGATGTCCGTCGGAGAGATGGTGGGGCGCCCGGTCAGCCGCTCCGACGTCGCGAGGGGCTTGGCCGCAGACGGGGCATCCGGGATCCTCGGAGGCGCGTTGACCGCGTTCCCCGACACCATCTTCGCCCAGAACGTGAGTCTGGTGCGCATGACCGGGGTCCGCAGCAGGGCGGTCGTCGGCGTCGCCGGGGTGGTACTCGTAGCGATGGGCCTGATCCCCAAGCTCGGCGAGGTGATTGCCAGTGTGTCCCCGACGGTGATCGGGGCAGTCAGCCTGGTCATGTTCGCCCTCGTCGCCGGCGTGGGCATCAGCATCCTGGCAACTGCACGGCTGCAGGAGAACTCGAACCTGCTCGTCGTCTCGCTGGCACTCGGACTGGGAATGGTCCCGGTCGTGCTCCCCAAGCTTTACCAGGGATTTCCCACCGAGGTACAGATTATTGCCGGCGGCGCCATCACCAGTACCGTCATCGTGGCTTTCGTGCTCAACCTGCTGTTCCACCACCTCCCCGGGTCACGACCGCCCGACGGTGACCGGGTGACTCCCGAACCGCGTGCGACGCCCTCGACCCAGACCGAGAAGCAGTCGTGAGCGGCGTCTCGCTCACCGTGGCCCCCACCTCGAGCCCCGACGACACCGCGGCACTGAGCACCCTGACCGCGCAGGGAGCGAGCGCGGCCGACGTCCTCGCGGTCATCGGCAAGACCGAGGGCAACGGGTGCGTCAACGACTTCAGCCGAACCTTGGCTGCCGCAGCGTGGGACCCGCTGCTGCCGGACAGCTCGGTCACCATCTTCTCCGGCGGCACCGAAGGGGTGCTCAGCCCCCACACCAACCTCCTGGTCCGCGACCCCACCGACCACCCCGGTCACGACCGCGGCCTGGTCGCCGCCGTGGGCCGAACCCGCGCGGTCGCCTCCCGCGAGCTGGGGCGACCCACCCAGCTGACCCTGGTCGCCGAGGTGGTGCGCACCCTCGTGTCCAACCTCGGTGTCACCTCAGACGACGTCCACCTTGTGTTGGTCAAATGCCCTCTGCTGGGCCCGGCCGGCAACGGTCCCGACGCGCCACACGAGGACGGCTACGAGTCGATGGCCCGCTCCCGGGCCGCCAGCTCCCTCGGCATCGCTGTCGCTCTCGACGAGTGCACCGAGGCCGACGCAATCAATGCCCTCAACGGCCAAGACACGGTGTGGTCCTCCCGCGCCTCGGCCAGCTCCGGGGCCGAGCTCAACGACTGTCACGTCGTTGTCCTCGCCACCAGCACCGCGGCCCGCAACCCGCTCCGGGCGGTACACGGAGTCATGCGCGACGCGATCGACCTGCCGGCAGTCACCGCCCTCCTCGACCAGGTACACGCCCAAGGCGGAACGCTCGTGCAGATATTCGCCAAAGCTGAAGCCGACCCCACAGGAACGGTGCGCGGACACCGCCACACCATGCTCACCGACTCCGACCTCAACCCGACTCGCCACGCCCGCGCGGCGGTCGGAGGGTTGCTCGCCGCCGCCCGCGGCAACGGCGCGGTCTACGTCTCCGGCGGCGCCGAACACCAAGGACCCCCCGGCGGAGGCAGCATCACCCTCGTCTTCACAGTGGCGGCAACGGCAACCAACAACGCACAGAGCTGAACCGCCTCTCACGCCGCCGAGGGCAGCGCAGCAGATGCACTCAAATCGGACTTTGTTGATCTTCAGATAGCC
>JAABUI010002224.1_pt1 | contig 10847 bp, 15 predicted proteins | sample 5559111 | NCBI WGS metagenome assembly JAABUI01 (sample SAMN10711870, study PRJNA513365) | rock metagenome | isolation source: Antarctica rocks | place: Antarctica: Victoria Land, Buttleship Promontory
CATAGGCGCTTACGCACGGGCAGTGATCGGGCGATGATGGGCGCATGGACGACCAAGAGCGCCGCCGCTTATCTGGTGAGCTGCAAGCCGAGGTTGTCTGGCACACCGCGCCCGGCACCCCGAGCATGGTTGATCACCTGATTGCTGAGCGCCGCATGGAAGCACGCGCCGAGGCCGCGTGGCTGACCGGGGGCGAGGAAGGCGAGCACGCGGTGCGTAAGGCATGGAACGCGGAAGCCGACGCCGCAGAAGCGGCGGGGCATGCAACGGAGTGGTACGCCGAGCAAGCTCAGTGACCGTGGTGCTCGACGCGTCCGCTTTGCTCGTCTACTTCCGGCAGGAGCCCGGTGGCGAACAGGTAGCCGAGCTGCTCACGGATGAGGCTCGGGTGTCGGCGCTGAACTGGTCGGAGCTGCAACGCGGCGCGTTGAGGACTCCCCTACCTATTAGTCGTCGACCGGATCGGCGGGGAACAAGTCACGATGACGCCGCTCGCGCTCGGCCCAGTCTTGTTGGAGGTCTGCTAACTGGCCGTCACAGAGGTCGTTCGCCAGCTCGGCCAGTCGGCGCCACCAAGCCGGAGGGACTGCTTCACGCACGGCGAACGAGTTGCGGAAGCAGTATCCAACCAAGGCTGCCTCAGCAACGATTTCACGCATCGTCGTTTGGCACTCGGCGGCGTCGAAGGTCGGGAACGTTCGCGGAGCAACCGGGCCTTCCTTCGGCACAATGTAAGGGATTGTTGATTGCGCGGCCGGGTGGGCCATCATGCTGGCCTGCTTTAGTACTCCCGATGCGCGATATCGCCGTGCGCGTCGGGACTCATCGCCCTGGCGTAGTCGCGGGAAATGCGGTCAGGCACCACTGCTGACTTGCGCAGCCAGCGATCGGCGAGCTTGTGGTCATGGGCCAGCGTCCTCGCTAGCGCCGCCGACTCGTATGCGGTGCGCATCATGACCCGGGACTCGGTGTAGAAGCCATGGAGGCAAAGCGTTGCGGCCGCGCGAATGGTGTGGATGGCTCGTGCGATGCCTGCGACAGCAGCCAGCTCGTTCGACGTGTTAGGTGCACCGCTGGTATTTGCACACACCCATGCGAGGCCTGACTCAATGAGTTCGACCAGCTCTTGAAGCCGAACGGAGTCGTCCAGTACCACTGGCAGAGTTGACTGAATATTCTCCGCAGGAGACAACATCCAGACCATTGAACTGTTTGTTCCGTGGTTCATGGCTGCGGTGTCACCGATGTTTCGATGGCGTCCATGTCTGCCATGCCTGCAACAACGATTGCGGTGTAAACCTGACCTTTGGGAACGCGGTGGCGGTAGGCGATGTCGTCAACGGCGGCGATGAGCGTGGCCGCAACGTCGTGATCGAGATACAGGCTTGCTCTCGTGCCGGTGGCCTTGGCTCGGCCGGGTCGGCGTTGCCGTTCCACGGGCTCAGCCGTGTCCGTCTCGGCCTCAACGGGTGCCGCGGGGGCGCGCTGGGCGCCGTTGGCGGCTGTGCTGGCGAAGCGGTTAGTGCTCGCGCGGCGCGGTTCGGCAGGCATGGTTACTTCCCTTTCGATGGGTGGGTGAAGTTGGCGAAGTCGAGTAGCTCGGCCAGGACAGGCGCGTAGGCAGCCTCGGGCGCTGGCCCACCGAACGCGAGCACTATCGACTCACGTAGCGGGACTTCGGCGTCCAACACGGGCACGTCGAGTTCGGCGAGCGCCTCGCGCACCTCACGGGCGGACCGCGTACTGGCACGTACGCGGGTGAGGACCACGGCGTAGGGCCGAGGGGTCTCATTCTCGGCGGGCTCGACCTCGGCTAGTAGCTCGATGACTGCGGCGAGGCGGTCGACCTCTAGGAGTGACGGCGCCATCGGGAGTAGGACAACACTGGCCGCGAGGATGGCGGCGCGGGTGATCGCAGGGTCACCCGGCGGTGTGTCGATCACGACTGGGACACCTTGGGCGAGAGACGGAATGCGCCTAGCGAGGTCACGGACGGGCAGGCTGATCACATCGCATGCGAGGGCTTCCCCTGCTTGCACTGACCATGTGAGGGCGCTCGATTGCGTGTCAGCGTCAACGAGCAGCGAGCGGGCGCCGTTGCGGCCGAGCAGGGAGGCCAGGGCTACGGCCGCCGTCGTCTTGCCGACCCCGCCCTTGAGGCCCGCTACAGCGATCACGGGCGCGCCGTTCTGTGTCATAGCCCGAGCATATCAGTAGATCGGTAGCCCGGTAGTGACGTAGCCCGTTGGCTCAGTGGCTCAGTAGTCGAGTAGTGCAGTCGCTCGGTAGTTTCGTAGTCACGTGGTCATATGGCTGAGTCGCACAGTAGATGCGTGGCTCTGTAGCGGCGTAGTCAAGTAGTGCGCCGGCGCGGTAGAGTTGTAGAACGCGCCACCGTGGCGCGCCTATCAAGAGCGAGGATTACGACCATGCGAAACGACCTCCCACTTACCATCACAGGCAATCTCACGGCCGATTCTGAGCTGAGATTCACCGCGGCCGGTGTCGCCGTTGCCAACTTCACGGTTGCGTTCACCCCGCGCCGCTACGACAAGGCGGCCGACGAATGGAAGGACGGTACGACGACGTTCCTGCGCTGCGACGCGTGGCGCCAACTCGGGGAGCACTGCGCTGAGTCGCTGTCCCGAGGTTCTCGTGTCGTCGTGACAGGCACGCTGAACACCGAGCAGTGGGAGACCGAGGCGGGGGAGAAGCGCTCAGCGGTCAAGTTGACCGTTGACGATGTAGGTGCGTCGCTGGCCTATGCCACGGTGAGCATCCACAAGGCGGCTCGCACGGACGGTGCAGCGCCCGCGGCCGACCCGTGGACTGGCGAGGCAGCTACCGAACGGACCCGGCCATTCGATACCTCGACCTCTGCCACCGGGGCGAGTCCGCGATGAGACCGCGATCAGTTCTGGGCCTGGTGTCGGCGTACGAGGTCGGGAAACACCGGGGCGAGCACCGCGGGGAGCGTCGGACGGGGGAGCGGCGCCGACACCCGTTACTGTTCCTCGTCGCTGGCCTTGCGCTACTCGTGTTGGGTCTGCTGGGTGCTCTCGCCTCCCCTGGTGCGCCACCACCTGAGACCGCACCGACTTCGACGGTCGTGCCCGCGCCGAGCCCCCCGGCAGGGGTGGTGGTTCCGCAACCGGCGGCGCCGATCATCGGGGTACCCCCGGCGTCCCCTGTTCCGCTGCTGGGTGTACTGCCGACTGAGGCCGCGTCGCCGCCGGTCCCCACGGGGGCTGTACCGCAACCGGATCTTGGGATCACTGGTGCGCCCCCACCGCCCTCGGGCGGTGCCCGATGACCACCGAGGATCGTGCGGCTGACCTTGCCGTATGCGATGTTGGATCGGCGGGGTCCGGTGGACGGTTGGGCGCGGTTGTGGGTGCGGTGAGTGCCGTGGGGGAGCGGCGCGACGCGCTTCGTGTTCGAAATAGCCGCACTTCGGATCTTCTCGGCCTACGGTTGGGGCCATGACGGCCGCAACAGTTCCCTCGTGCACACCGTGGGGCGACGATGCCCTGGTGCCGCTGCTGACCGTGGCGCGTACTGCCAACGTGGCGCGCGGAGACCTGCACAAGGCCGCAAAGCGCGGGCAACTACATCCGATACGGCAGAGCAATAAGCCGGGCAGGCCAGCACTGATCCCCAAGGATGAGGCGATAGCTGCACTCACGGCCGCGGCACTCTCGCTTGCCTCGGGCATCGCGTTTGCTACGGCCTTGCGGGCTGTACTCGCGGGTGCGACGTTCCCGCTGCCCGAGGTGGCCGCATGATGGCCACTACCTTGCCCCGCCCTGCTGCTCCCGTGTGGGCACACCCTCCGATCGACGCGGAAGGCGACCGTGTGCCTGGCCTGGACACCATCGTTCCCGGCCAGATGGACGGCGGAACGCGCGGCGGCAGGTTGCGTGCCGACTTGCGGCCGCAAGCACTTGTGTGCCGGAACGCTGTGGCCGGTCTGGCCACTACTCCCACCTCGCGGCGGCTGCTAAGGCAAGCCGACCGACTCGTGGGCAAGATCACCGATCCGGCATGGGCGCCGGACACCCTTGACAGCGAGATAGCAGAGCTTGAGGACCTGCTCACCGATCTGCGCGTGCTCGTTGCTGCCCGCGCAGCGCGGCCGGTGTTCACCAAGTACGCCGCGGCTGTTCAGTTGCTTGGCCTTGTTCGTGCTCAGCAACTAGCCGAGCGGCTACCTCCAACTACTGATCTGCCCGAATGTCTCGGGCAGAAAAAAGCCTTGTCGAGTTCCCTGTCCTGCTCAGGTCCCCCGTCGTCGGATCACTCGACGGCAGCGACCTTGGCTAAGGAGCTCATAACCGTCCCCATGTAAACACCCCTGTAAATAAGAAAGCCCCCCGCGGGCGCCTGAAAGTCTCTTAGCCGGAGAAGGGGCACCCGCGGGGGCACTAAGGACCATCATGCCATCCCCAGCGCACACGCGCATCCTCACCACCCCGCAAGCCCTTTCCGTCCCGCCCGGCGCACCGATCACATACGCCGCCGCCGACGACGCCCGCCACTACTTCGCGGCGATGCGCGACCGGGCCTATCCGCAGCTTGGCCTATTTCCCGACCCGTTGGCCCCGGTGCAGCTCGCCTTGTTCGGTGACTCGGTGAGTGCGGAGGTCGACCAGTGAGCACGGCCGAGACCGGCGAGGGTGGCGCCGTGGCGCCCGATCTGCCCGCCGACCCGGCCGAGTTCTTCGGCCAGCTCGCCGACCTCGACCAGGTGAGCGCCCTCGGCCGGTTCAAGGCGATGATCCCGGTGATAGCTCGGGCAGGCGTAGGCCCCCGAGCGAGCTGGCGGGACGAGCTGCCCTCGACTGTCATGTCCAAACGCACATTCGACGCGCACATGAAGCAGGCTGACGATGACGTCCGCGACGCGGACCGGGCAGGGGACCACCGCCGCGGCGGCCCGCGTCCCGATCACAGCGTGAATGTGTCCTCACGCAACCCGTACCGCTACTCGCTTGGTGGCGCGTTCGGTCGGGCCATGTTCGAACGGGTCCGCGGCGATGATGGCGACGCCACTTGGGCGTGGCGCGCGTCGCTGCCCTACGTCCATGCCCGCGTGGTGCGCCGCGACGGCACCCGGCGCCGCGTCGACGTTGAGTACCTGATGAGCGCCGAGCAAGACGGCCCGCGGGTGCTGGTGAGCGATGACGAACTGACCGAGGGGCGGTGGGCGCGCAAGCTCGGCGCGAACCTGTCCAGCGACCGGGACATCATCGCCGCGGCCGGTACCGCCATCCGCGACGTGGCCTACCGGCACGCACCCGAGCGAGAAGCCGTAGCCCGGCTCGACGCGCACACCGACAGCGGGCACCTCGACGTGCCGGTGCCCGAGTGCCTGCCCGCCGGGTACCTCACGATGCCGCCGGGTGTCACCGCCGAGCAGGCGCGGCAGGCGTGGCGTGAGCTGGCCGCGATCCTCGCCGAGCGGCCGAAGATGGCCCTTGTCCTGGGCGCCTCGGCCGGTGCACCGTTCGTCGGCCCGCTACGTCGACAGTCGCATTGGGTGGACCTGTACGGCGATTCGCAGAAAGGCAAGAGCACCACGCAAGCCATGGCGGCCGCGGTGTGGGGCGATCCGACCATCGGCGCGGGCATCGTGTCAGGGTGGGATGCGACGAGCATCGGTGTCGGGCGGCTATTGGGGCAACTGGGAATCCTGCCCCCGTTTTTTGATGAGCGGAAGGTGGCGCCGTACCCGCGCGAGAAGTGGGGGGAAGTGATCTATGCGACGTGCCAGGGTTCGTCGCGGTTGAAAGCGGAGGCGAACACTGCGCAGGGAACGCACAAGGCATCGCCTTGGTTCGGGGTGCTGTTCAGCACCGGCAACCATCGGTTGACGGACGGTATCTCGGCGGGTGGCTTCGCGGGTATCCCGGCGCGGGTGCTGGAGCTGTCGGCACCGTTCACCGCTGACCAGGCCGAGGCCGAGCGGGTAGCGGCGTTGCTGCGCGGGTGTTACGGGTGGCTCGGTCCGGCGATCATGCAGACGTACACGCTGCCGGTGGTTCGTGAGCGCATCGCGGACGCCGAGGCAATGGTGGGTGTACCCGAGTGCGGCGGGGTGCCGGGCACGCTGGCCAAACATCTTCACATGGCGGTTGCTGGGGCGATGATGGCTGACGAGCTACTCGGCACCGGTTCGGCGCTTACGTCGGCCGCGTTGCTGGCAGCGTGCGATCACCTCGAGATCAACGGGCACGAGCCGGTGCACGACGCAGACCGGATGGTCGACGCGCTGGCCGAGTCGCTGACGGCGCGCCGCTCGGCGTGGCCGACAGAGGATGAGTACGTGGAACTGCACCGGCCCCGCCCCGCTTACCTGGGCGACGGGCGTACCGAACTGCGGGCGACTGAGCTGGCGCAGCACGGCTACGACCAGGAATCCGCGGGTGTCCGTTCCGATGATGGGCGATGGTTGTACGTGTTCCCGGCGACCTGGCAGCGCCTGGCCGAGGAGACAGGCGCGGATAGTTCCGTCGGGTGCGCTGAGCTGTACCGGCGCGAGCACCTGCACGTGCCCCCGTCGTGCCGCAAAGAGGGACGGTGGAACTGGCGGCCTCGCATCGGCGGCGGAAAGATGCAGGCTTATCAGGTGGCGATGGCCGCTATCGATGGTGAACCAGACACGGACCCTGAGCCAACACCGGACGCCGACCCACTGAGCGGCCCCGGCGACCCCGAGCCGTTCCCTGAACCGGAGCCGTTCCCTGAACCCGAGCCGGAACCCGAGCCGGAGCCGGAGCCGGAGCCCGAGCGCGCCAAAGTGCCGGCATCCGAGGCGCGGCCACGCAAGGCGACGCCGGGTAGCTCGCTGGCCGACGCCCGCGCCGCGCTCGCCGAGGGTCGCTCACCGCGGATACTGGCCGCACTAGAGGGTGAGTACGCACCCGTGCGGCGGCGCCAGCGGGAGCCCTACTGGCGCCCGCCGCTGCCGGGGATGACGTTCGGCGCTGACGTGATCACGTCGTGGGAATGGGAGCGTCCCTACTCGGGCGAGGTTGCGGTGCTCGACCGCTCTGGTTCGTTCGTTGCTGCCGCGTCATCGGTACTCGTTGCGCACGGCAAGCTAGAGCACACCGGCCCGTGCGAGTTCGACAACCGGCCCGGCTACTACCGAGTGCAAGTGCACCCGTGGCATGAGGCCGACGCGCTCCCACACCCGATGGGGGAGTGGGGCAGCAAACAGGCCGAGGTGTGGGTACCGGCGCCCGCGGTAGCTCTGCTGCGCGACCTCGCCGACGCGGGCCGCTGGCCCGATGTGACCGTGCTCGACTCGTACACGGGAGACGGGGTGCGCCTGTCCAACTGGGCCACGTTCGTCAACACGCTGCGCGCCGAGGCGATCACCGAGCACGGCCGCGACGCCGACCAGTACGCCGCGGTCAAGACCGGGTTCGGTCAGGCCCTCGCCCTCATGCTCGGGCGCCAGGGCGACGGGGGACGCCGCGAGTGGCACTGCAAGGCGCGACGCCCCGACTGGACGCACGCCATACAGGCACAGTCCGCGGCGACACTATGGCGCTGGGCAGATGATTGCCTCACTGTGGAGCCCGACCTAGGCCCCGTCGCGTTGCGCAACGTTGACGAGCTGGTGATCCCGCAAGCCGCCCTAGAGATCGTCACCATTACCAAGCGGTCAGGCGGCCGCGCCCCGCTGGGAATCGACCCGGCCGGTATCAAGCTCGGAACCTTCAAGGTCAAGGCCGCCCAAGCATGGAAGGACGGCGCATGATGGCGCGCAAGAGCAACACCGGCGACGGCGACGAGTACACCGACCACGACGAGGTGATGTTAGAGGCTGCCCTAGACGACGCGTGGCAGGACTACGACGATCTTGGCCCCGGCTCAGCACCGACACACATTGACGTTCGGGCACAGATCGAGTGGGCCGGTGTCGAGCAAGGCCCCGGCGGCATGCGCTCCACAACCCTCGGCCCCGTCGACTTGGCGCCCGTTAAAGACAAGCTCGACGCAGCCAGACAGGCAACCAGCAAGGCGGCCGCCGCGGCCCCGGCCAGCTCGTACACCGCGAAAGGCTGGCGCGCACAGTTGCGCGCCCTGACCGGCACTACCCGCGGCTCTGTACTGGCCGACCGTGCCGGGCTGAACCCGACCGCACGCACCGTGCGGAACTGGCTGTCCGAATCGAACGCACCGAGCAAAAGGAACCAAGCGAAAATAGCCGAGGCATATACCGGCCTCGGTACATGGCAGGTGGACACGGCCAGATCGTCCGCTACGACCGCGCAGCACGAGCTGGCGGAAGCGCTCACCCGGTCACTGTCAGGCAAGTACGGCTCGACAATCCGACTCCGAAATATTCAACGATTGAATCTGGAACCGTGACCGAACTAGGACGCCCACGGCCCCGCGGAAAGCGATGTGTCCGAGTAAACCGCGACATGCTCAACCTCACTCAGGCTCGGAGAACGGCGCTCGGCATCTGCCACGTCCACATGCTCGACGGCGGCACTGTCCTACGGACGTTCCGGGCACTGACACCGCGGGCCGCTACCCGCAAAGCAACCCGCTACATCACTCATCTAAAAATTGAGGACCGGCGTAGCCAACACGCCGAGGAAGTCACAACTAAAAAAGGAATGCACTGGGGATTACCCATCGTCACGGTTATCCCCGTAGGTAAGCGCATACCTCGTTTCCATGTGCATAATGAACATTTTCCGGGCGTATTCTCTAGCCTCCGAACCAGGTTCATACATGCCGAACCGTAGCAAGAGCTGCCCATACCTATCTTTAATCCAGGCGTTGCCTAGACTGTCCCCTAATTCGGCATTCGTCCACTCATAATCTCCGACCACCGTATTGCTCACATTCTCATCATGGGGAGCCTCTCTGCTCGGGTCATTACAGTTCTATTTTACGTGATTCCGAGTACGACGGCCAATAACTGTGGGGTTCAACTGGACGCGGCACGTCCCCGAAGGCGGGGAAAAACGACCGGCATTATTCAGAAGATGCCGACGTTCGAACGCGGGGCGCCAGAGCAGGCCATGAAGCACGGGACCGTGGCCGGGTGCCCGTCGAGATCGTGGACGCCTACCGCGGGGGGTTGTCAAGCCGCGTGCACTTCCCACCCAGCCCCGGCCCTGTAGCTCACCCGTTACGGGACCGAAGTGCGTTCCGGGACGTATCCTTACCCCGTAGGAGCTACGAAAAAGGAGGGGGGCGGCAGAGTGTCGGACGGAAAGAGAATCCAACTACAGTGCGCCGCGTGCGGGAGCTATTTCCTGACCGCGCGCCGCACTAGAGATACCAACTGCCCTAAGTGTGGGCAGCGGCGATACGTTCCCGCACATCCGGAATGGGAAGGGCCGGGAACGCACACGGAGAAAAAAGAAGCGTTACGCGCCAAACATTGGATGCGTTGCCCGAAGTGCGGGCGGACGCGCACGACTCCGCAACGGGAAGGAACGCCTACGCACTGCACCGGGAAGCTCGGGTGCGGCGCGTCTATCCGGGTCCGGTACGTCGGGGGCTCAGCACCACCCCTTAATGCTCAGGGTCAAGATCAGCAGAATCTCGGGGCAGTCAACCCGCCGACCCCAGCAAGGTCGGTACGGACCACACCACGGCGACGGCGCGACCTTGCCCCAAGCTCGGCCGCGCTACTGGGACGAGAGAACGCGCAAAAGCTCCGCACGGAGCGAACGGCGGAGCATAGAGCAGAGCGGGCAACGGAACGCGCAGCGAGCGAGAAAAGTATCAACGCAGGTGCGCAGGGAATATCGGCTATCGCGAACTCGGCGCGACAGATCGCAGCAATGATGGGAAGGCAGTTCCCACCGTCCCCAGGGTTGGAAACACCTGTTGCTGTACCGGAGGCGCCGCGTGCACTCAGTATCCGCGGCATTCCAGTAGCGCAAGGTGACCCGTACTTGTGTGCTTGGCGCGCGCCTTACGGTCGGTGCAATGTTGGCCCCGTCGTCCTGACGATAAAGGGACACGGATTCTGCAAGGTACACAAGAATGCAATCGAGCTAGCCGCTAGCTAGGGCGACCTCGGCCACGGCCCGGCCACGGCCCGGCCGCCTCGACCACGGCCTCGGCCACGTCGGCTCGGCCCGGCCAGCACGGCTCGGCCCGGCCAGCACGGCCACAGCCCGGCCACCTCAGCCAGCACGGCTTGGCTCGACCACGGCAGTCGCCTGACCGGCGTCTGTGCTAACGAGCAGCGGTGGAGATGCTCGTGAGGGTGGTGTAGGCGACGACGTTGGACAGGTAGCTGCGAGTGTGGGTGTCGAACGCTCCGCCACAGGTGACCAACTGCAGAGCGCTCCCCCCGTGTGATGCGTACACCTGTTCGGCGGGGAATTGGTCTTTCGGGTACTGCACCACGGTGGTGACCATGAAGTGGGCGATCATCCCGTCGGCCAGGCTCACCTCGACTTGGTCGCTGGGGTGTAGAGCGCGGAGTCGGAAAAATACTGCCGGGCCTTGATAGGAGTCGACGTGTCCGAGAATGACCGCTGAACCCACTTGACCAGGCGAGGGGCCCAGGTCAAACCATCCGGGTTCCTGAAAGTCGGTGGGTACCTGGACGGTGCGGTCGGGGTTGAGCCCCAAGGTGGACAACGACACTGCCAGATTAATTGCCGGGATACGCAACGCAACCGGAGTCGAGCGGTCAACCGGAGACATCACCGTAGGAGGTGCCGGTGCGGTCTGCAGCGTCGTCGCTCCCGTAGGAGGTGCCGGTGCGGTCTGCAGCGTCGAGCCTCCCGTAGGAGGTGCCGGTGCGGTCTGCAGCGTCGAGCCTCCCGTAGGAGGTGCCGGTGCGGTCTGCAGCGTCG
>JAABUI010002226.1_pt1 | contig 10842 bp, 9 predicted proteins | sample 5559111 | NCBI WGS metagenome assembly JAABUI01 (sample SAMN10711870, study PRJNA513365) | rock metagenome | isolation source: Antarctica rocks | place: Antarctica: Victoria Land, Buttleship Promontory
TCAAGCCTTCGAATTCCGAGACCTTATCACTGTAATAAAAAACCCGACTCCTTCAAGCAAAGACGATCTGACAATGCATTTTCAGCTGACCCGCTGTGGTCTAAGTGACGACTTCCAAGATTCGGACGCAAAGATTCTGAGGACCCTGACTACCAACCAGCTGAAAACTCTGACAATCCGAGGAGGAGGAATTGGCCTTGATTGAAGACCGAGTTGATGATTCCAATACTGAGGCCGATAGAAGTCCGGACAAAGAAGAGGGGCTGCCCAGTTTCATGACAATGACACCAGAAGAGAGGTGATTATTCGACCAATATGACTTTTTTATCAAGCGAATGCTGAAGGAAGACGCGGAAAAGGTCTATGTTGAGAGCCAAACAATCTCATTGCCGGATGCTGTCACGGATTGGTTCCAGAGAAAGAAAATGTACATTATTCTTACTGTTCATACCCTAGGGTCCAGATCCGAACCTTACTCCTCAGCACCTCGTATTCGACAACGAAGCCTTCCACATCTTCTAACATCTCTGGACCTCTTTCATCGATACCCAAGGATCTCAATGTCGGCGAAACACCTTTGTTGGGCGTTAAGAAGAAGAACACTAAGAGACACCGAGAAATTTCTGGTGTCGCTCTTATCACTTGTTCTAAAAGCCTGCGACGGTCTTGTTCAATGGGACCGAGAAGGGAATGGGTTCCTGAGAGCATCAGCCACGAGTTGCAAACGACCGCTGCAGACTCCTTGTCCATCTTCTGACGGAGGGACCGTGGGTCTTGTCATTGGTCCTACTCCAGAGGCTATGATATGAACACGGCTCTTGATGATCATGTGATCTTTATGCGGACGTCTCGATCCCAGGAACAGCTCGTAGACGGTAGTCCTCACTCCCTCCGAGGATGAGGTTCGAAAGGATCATGATGAAAAAGGGTGTCAGCAGATTGAGAAAGAGCGAGAGGCGGAGATAAAGAAGAACGACGCAAGTTCCCAGAATTTCTGGTACCTCTACCTTACATCTCATTTACTTGAGGAGAGGAAATGGTACGTTGTTTCTAGATATTCTTTGAAGCTGTATTCCACTTGGTCAAGAGACTGACTTCACATGCAGACCTTAGCGCCTCTGAAATCGAGAAAAATACCCAAGAAGAGTAAATAATTCAGGTGTGAGAGCCAGAGAGCCAGAGAGCTAGAGGAGGCAAACAAGGGAGCAGCACCCTCCGAAGAGATACGGGGCAAGTCAAGGAGAATTGAAAATAGCATTTGGCGGGCTGTAGTAGCTCAATGCCACAAGGGCAGAGTAGAGCGTCCACAATCGGACAAAAGCAGACAGATAACCGGGAGAATGCCAAAGAGGAGGCGCAGGAAAGGTAGTAGCTCCCCGAGATACTATCAAGGCGAAGGACAAGAACGGCCATCGAGGATCTTTTGCCAGATACGGTGTCTCTCAGCAGCAGCATCTCCTCAATAAGAACGCCAGCGTGGCGAATTGAAACAAACCATCGAGCTCGAATGTGGTAGGAGAAGCTCCGTGGAAACCATCCAACGAGAATGGCTCCCAGCAACTCATTCGCCAGTCGGCACTCAGCCCCTGATTCCACCCGTTGTCTACGATTCGTCCAATTCAAAACACGTCTCCGGGTGGACATTGGCGCCGGAATTTCACTCTTCTTAGCATTCATTTTCTAGAGGGAGTACCGAGGATGCGAGCGAAGCCGACAAAGCGAAAAAAGAGCAAGCAAAAGCAGACACCAGCCGATACTAGGCAAGGATGGCAGCAAAAGCTAGTAGCGGAGGATGCAGCTTTACAGAAACCCAAAGGTGAAGCGCGGGAAGGGTCAAAAGCTACCTACCATTCAAGATACCCAGCATGCCTAGAGAAAAGGCAAAAGAAAGCAAACGATCCGTCTCCACACTGGCGTACTTCATCGAGTCGCTCGACATCGTCCTTGTTGATCAAGGATTTGTTTGCCAGCTTCCAGAAGGCACTTGATTTAGCCCGGTCGAAGAAGGAAGATCCTGCAAAGCTTCAGGCGAAACGTAATGATCTAGCGGATGGACGAGATATGCCAGCCAATAGACGGCTTGTATGTATGATAGGTTCCCAGCAAGAGGAAGAAGAGAAAAGAAAGCAGGAGCAGATGAGAAGAGCGGAGTGGGCAACTAACGAAGCGTTTTCAGGTCTCTCAGGCCAAAAGAGCGAGCAGCATCAAAGCTGGCGGTGCTCGAAGTAGTGGGAAATTGCATCGTCGCTCCAAACCACCTTTTTGGCTTGAGAAAGTACTTCTTGTCGCTCCCCGCACATAATTAGAAAAAGGGTGGCGTGAATTACTTTTTCGAAATTTTGTCGAAAAATAAATATATGTCAAGACTTATTGGCGGAGAATCACGTATTCATATGAGTCTTCGATCATAGCGGCCACTCTGTAGAGCCAAAAGACTTGCGGCTGCTACTGGGCATGAGACCTTGCTCTGACCCCATTCCACCCCATTCCAAAGTATCAGATGAGTTCTAATTTCTTGGGTTCGTGTTCCGAGCGCTTACAATCGCCCATCAATCGAGAATATCTTTCTCATCTCTATATTTGGCATGTCGACAAAGGTGGCTTAAGCTTGGAGCAGTCCAGTAGTCGTACGGATTTGCAACAACGGTCGGCATCATACTCACCATCGTTGACCTCTTATCACATGCGATTGGAGGGACAGGATCCGGCAACATGGTACACTGCGGGGAACGAGAGCCGCGCAGGTCCTTGGCGAATGCTGAGAGAGGCTACCAATATTTGTTGGTGGCGGTCCCCACGATTCTATCTCCTTGAACACTCCCAATTGGAGACCTCACGGATTGACCTGTCTCAGCAAAATTGTTCCTCCACAGAGGTCAACGCATGAGTGTGGAATGAGAAAAGCTCCTAGATCAGACTATGCGCTTCGCTTTCTCCCCAGCTCGCGTTTGAGGCTGTAGCCAAATGTGTCTCTGTTATTGTCACGTAGGTAGAGGCGCCCGCCCATTGCTTCGGGCTCGTATTTCTTTCCGTAGGTGTCTAGTCGTACGACTCTCTGTTGGGCGACCGCTCCGTTGGTATGGCATCTAGGCGCTCTTGCTTTTCCCCTTCTCTCTTCCGTTCTGTGTAACAATCACATATCACACACACCCACACAAAAAGTCAGGATGACGCACCAGACAAGGAGTAAAGGTTTGTTGTCTCCATTCTTACTTTAAAGTGGTATCTTGGAGAAGTGTAGCGTTGACAGCCGTATTTTTTGTTTAGGATTGACTGCTTCCTCGGAAGCAGTCAAAGAGCAACACGAAAGGGCCCGAGAGGTCGAGGAGGCGAATAATGCCGCGGGAGCGGCAGCTGGGAGATATGTCTTTGTATATCGAGACTCAACCGTGAAGACTTTTATGATCTGAGACTTTGGCCACTATTGCCCCCTTGCAGAGTGGTAACGGCCCCTGCGTTCAAGCTATGACCATATTTCCAGAACATCAGATGAAAGTGGAGATGTTGGGGCGAGTCTCAAGCGCTTACAAGTTCCCCTGACTACTCATTTTTCTCTTCATCATGGCCAGTAAACCAAGAAATGTGGCGCAGGACTCCGAACACGTGATTAATAATGGGACTTGGATCATGCATGGTGCCTTGCCGTGGTCTTGAGCCTCAAATGGTGAGCAGGATGGAGGGGTAGGGTCCAGAGTTGTGGGCTACCGCTAAGAGCGATAGCAGCTTGCGTCCTCAGTGACTGAGGAGAGAAATCTGATTGATGGCGCATCCCATAATCCTATTCTTGCCTTCCCCCCTCAAGATCTTATGGTATGTCTGCTCCAATGCTATATCTTCTCCATGGTATCTTGAAATCTCATGTACGGCATCGAGCGGGACTGAGCCCATCGTTGGCGAATTAGTCTCGAGTTTCCTTCGCAATGTCCCCAATCCATGGTAAGGACCGTGACAATAATAGCTCAATCGGTGTTCGTGGTTATTGGGTTCCACGAGTAAGCACAGGCGCCCACCCAGTACTTTGGGTCCACCGTTCGGTTATGACTCTGCCCTTGTTATGTTGCTGAGATTTCCTCCGTTGTACAAGCACATCAAAACATCACAATCACAATAACATTCGAAAAAAATGGTTAAACACTCTAGGAACAAAGGTTCGTTGTGTCGATGTCCTGTACTGAAGCTGCATACTCAAGCAGGGCGTCGATTTGATTCTAACTTCATGTACAGAGCCCAGTGAGGCCGAACGAGCAGCGGGCGAGGGAGTGGGCCGCGCAGTGGGAGGAGAAGCTAGCAGAGGAGGCGAGACGAAGGGCTGCGGCTGCCGCTGCTGAAGCCGCGGCCAAAGCAAAGGCATCAAAGGATGCCCCGTCAGGAACACATAAACCCGACGGGTAAATCTCGTCTCGTCTACTTTCTCCTAACCTACTTGTAGCGTGTTCACGAACCTGCCCGTCACGCCGACAAGCTACCCTCCACAGACGGAGACCATGGCGGAGACAGCAGAGGAATACCCGGGCTGATGTACCCATAGGTGGCTCCTAAGCCAGCACTACTGGGACAATTGCGTTCGATGTCATGAGATATGGAGAAAAAATCATGGCTGATGGCCCCACACCTCATCAAAAGAGATGACCAATGACCTACACCGCATACCTGGTGAATGTGAGGTCATCGGACCCAAGACCTTCGGAACGAAAGATCTGTTCCTATTGATCGAGGGGAAATTGTCACATCTTCAAGGAGCAGACACTCCGGCGGCAATACAACAACCATCCAAGATGTCAAGGCCAAGCGGAAGACATAACGGCGCTTTCTGACCAAAAGCAGCGACAAATTGACGGCAATCCGAACAATGTACCAAATTCCTGGTGTGACTGACATGGCCATTGGCTAGTGCTGAGACTCGTTCCCGCAAAGTAATGTGGACATTGCGGAGTTCAAGAGGGGCTGAGTATGCATTCGGAATCAGATATGCGCTGCATTGCTGTAAGGAGAGAGCGGTGGCAGCAGATGTTCGCTATAGCCTCAACCGGAAGGTAAAGGCCGATCCCCATTGTTGAAACCGTATCTGTCATACTGGATGAGCAATGACCTGAACAAGCACAGTCCCCAAGACATTTCCTCTTCCGGCTCCGTCAACGACTGCAGCAGCTTGCAGAGCCACCCTCGGTGACCTATACCTCTTTCCACAGAATTCCGATCAATGCCCATCGTCGAGGCTTCAGCATTACTACCACAAAGTGCTACTTGTGGGCAAATAGCGACTTCAGCGATAGTGACAGCAATGCTGTCCATATCGGTCCTAGCGAAGCTCGCCTGGGTCTAGAGAACCTGCTACGACTTAGCAGTTGCGGTATGCAAAGACACAAGGATTGTCAATGACGTGTCCGATGCTGACGCGGAACATAGAAACATGTTCTGCGAAGCGGCCAACCCAGCGACGCCAGTTGCCCTGTTGACCAGGAAAACCGCTGAGCCAGACATCCATCTTACTGAGCTTTAGTCTCGCACCTCTCATGAATCAATCACATTCGGGCCATATATTGCGGCATGTGGCTGTCAAGACTGCTAGATTGTGGATCTGTTAGGCATTGTTCAGACCCTAGGTGCGCCATACACGCACGGTTCATCTCCGTTCTAACAGCATAAACCGAAAGGCATTCTTGACAGACCAGCACAACGACCTGTGCTTGCCATTAAATCGATTCAAGCGATGATGTCCTCGTTGGCGAAGAGACTGATAATCTGGCTCCGAGTGACCTCGAAGGTGGGAAGCGTGACTCTGCGCAATGGGAATTTTGTGTCATGATTCCAGCAAATTCTTACGCATCGAGTCCAGCGCTCATCACACTTCATACCATACCACACCACACCTATCTCTACGCAACATCTCTGGGTTTCCCACCCACGAGATCCTCCTCAATCGAGCTTATGTATCTCGCCAATATTGAAAGGGCGAGAGAAGACTTTCCAAAACGTCTCCGAGGAGCTATCCCGAACCCTCAAATGACCATCGTCGAAATAAAGACACTTCCTACGTACAGGTTCTCAATGAATCTTTCCCCACAGGATCGTTCTCACGCCCGGCGAATAGCACGGCGCTGATAAAGAATACTCATGGTCTCTGCCAATGCCTACAGCCCAATATAAGAGACAAACCACCAAAAGGGCGCGAACAGCAGGCTGTTGATTGCTGACACGAATGAAGACAATCAATAGCGTTAGGCTCTCGGTCGGTTCATGTCCCTAGCCGTCTTGCATGACTGTTCCGAAGCCGCATAATGGTCTCCAATGAAGCTCCTTCAGTCGAGGGAGGGTGCGTGCCACGTATGAGGTGACCAATACCCTACCGTCAGCACAGGGATTTCGCACATCCCTACTACGTCTGCTTTCCATGACTGAATTTATGAACCTCTTCAATATCTATCAAGCAACGTGACAAAAAGGACAGTGGTATAAAGTCGCTATGAAATCATTGACGGATTTGTTGCGGCCTAAAGGTCTAACATCGTCGAACATGAGCCTACCCGGCTCTGAGAAAGCAAGTAGTACCTTGCTGCCGTGCGGACTTCGCCCCAGCCAAACAAGTCTTGGTCCATAGGCTAATACTGATCCGTGAAGCTCACTAGGAGGAACCTCTCAATCCCTGAGTCCCGTGGCCAAGGAAGCTGGCTTCGGGTCGCAGACATGATGGGCGGTAACCCTCAAATGGCTGTTCTACGACGATTCCGGAAGGTTAACGTGCTCCGACTGTTGGAAATGCAATCGAACTTAGCCCAACTTGAAGAAGCATATGAAACCAATTGCTTGGCTGATGCAAGTGCCGACTGTCCTACAAGTCGATCCTACATGAAAAACTGGGAGGCTTTGGATGAGTCGAAAGGGTATGGAAAGGATTTCCAAAGAGAGGCGTGGAGAAAGCTTCGGGATGGACTTGGAGACTATAGTAAGCACATCCATTGCTATTCGAGGCACGAGGAACTGTCAACTAATGTCGCCGAAAGACCAAGCTTTGTTGCAACAAATCGAGATTAGCAAACAAGATGGACCGACCGAGCGCGATTTGCGCGTTCTTCGAAACTGGCTGATCACCGCTGATGGTAATGACTCCGCTCTGGTAGGGCCGGGTGCCGCCGCATGGCATATAAGAGATGAACAAAGTTTCCACTGTGAAAACGACTTCGTGGTATTTTCTGCGGCGCATAGGTATCGAGACCGCTTTGAACGATGGACTGGGGATACGGTCCTTGGTAAATATCATCGCTTCATTGCCCGCCACTTTAAAGTATGCCCACTTGAGTGCGTCCCAATACAAGGAACTGATGGCCTAGAAGACGATCATCAAAGACGAAGAGCATGGACTGACCGAATACAATGACGCGAAAATTTCCGTGGCAGCGGAAATGTTCATCACACTTCTCGCTCCATTGATAACAACTATTCCGATGTTCATCCTATACTTTGTTTCGGATATAAAGAACCGTCTGGGTATCATCATGGGCTTCACCACTTTGTTCTCGATCTGGTCAGTGTCCATGTCCCCATCTACAAGATCAGGACTGATATTGCAGATAGCCTGGCGATATTTTCAAATGCAAGTAGAGCGGAGGTCTTTGCCGCAACCTGTGCTTTTGCCGCAGTGCAGGTCGTCTATGTGGGAGTAAGCAATTAATGTATAGTCCGATGTAGTCGGCATTTAGGAGTACTGCAGGGATGTGGTTGCCAACATTGGTGGCTGTGGGACAGATACATATAGGCCACGTATTGCGAAGTACTCCTCTCTTCTACCTCATTTTTCGCCTTCTCATTCTTCCTCGTGTTTGCGTCTATAGCTGACTGGATTGCCGACCCGCCCATGCCTGATGGAGGAGCTCATGTTTCTCTCACTCCACAAACACCGTCGCTGAGACGTTGGGGGTTCTTGGTGCTGCGGGCGCTTCTCATTCGCCGGCTAGCCTGGGAAGGTGTTCGTTCGGCGACGCCTTGTGGTGATGAGAAGGTCAACTAATGAAGACTTTTGATACACTGTAAGATAAGGCGAAGCACTCCTGACTGATGATGAGCACCATTTGTCGGTTTGTCCCTCCGCTGTTCAGTGTTAAGTATCAGTCCTGCGGGCTGCTGGAGTGAGTGCGTGGCACGGATACTCACGGTTCTGAACCAGTGGAAAACTTGGTGTCGGCTAAGGCCGATAGGGCCGGCGCCAAGGGGAGCGCGATAATAAAATCACGTGACGCCTTTCTTGTCCGGTCCGTGTCATGTCTTGAGGTAGGATCTCTTCAAGGTAAACGTGTGGAGAGATGTGAAAGATGTCTCCATCCTGTGTCTATCCCAACATTCCAGCTGCATCGCCCATGATTGCTACACAGTCTAGCCACATCTTCGCATGCCTCGACCATGCATTTCGAGTAGAGGTAGTGCGGAAAAAGCATGGGAGTTGAGTTGCAACCCTTTTCGTATAGGAAAATCAAAAGTACGAATACAATTCATATCTTATGAAAATGGAGATCAGAATGTTGATTTAAATTCAGGGTTATCTACTTGCTCTGCCCCTGAGTGTATATACGACTGTCTAGGAAAGCCCAATAACGCCGGACAAAGCCTAGGAATTTGAATATCCATGCCCTTGGATGATGAGAGGAGACTTCAGACGCATGAACACTCTCCTCTATCTCGTAACATTAGATCTAGAAGAATATTGGGATTCGACTGGAATCGTAATTTGTTGATTTGGCTTCCACCCCTGTTTGTACTTATTCTTGTCTATGGTTCAATAACAGAGTATAAGAGGGGCAGCTCTTGGACTCCAAACCCTGACATAATGGTTAAAGGTGCCCAAACACGAGTCCGCATTCTTCTCGATGTACCTGACAATACCGAGTAAGTCTGGTCCTTCGTGGCTTGGAGTTTTTCTATGGTAATGAAGAGTTCCAAACACATGTGCCAATGTCCCTCGATAAGCCGAAAAATTGGCAGTCGGTCCAGAGATCTGGGAACTCCAAGCCCTGGGGTCACGGGTGGATTACCTAATTAAGTATTTGAGCAGCTCTTTACGAACCCAAAGTATTAAGCTGTTCCCGGAATTGAAGGCTCTAGATCCTCCCATGAGAATAGGAAACCATTTAATACATATAGCCGAATCTTTCGGCAGACCCATAATCAATAGGTAAGATTGGGGTATGTGAACCTCGTACTTCTTGATCACGGGGAAGGGTCTTGAATATATATGCAAATGTCTTCTGATGAACCTAAAGCACGAACTAAGTCTAGAAATCTCAGACTTCGCCTTTCGGGTATAATTATAGCGAATCCTTTACATATGCTTAAGTGTGTTCAGATGAAGCCAAAATCTGGTGATAAAGCTTAGAAACCTAAGGCTGAAGACTACTTCATAATAGCGACAAGTCCCAACATTATATGCGAATATGGCTTAGTAAGGCCCAAAGTGCTACCCTGATGTAGGTCGCAATATAGAATGTTTCTCGTCATTAGATACGTAACTCCCCGTAAATATTCGTTTCTTCGACACTACGGTCTCTTGACTCTTAATACGTTATCAATAACATATCCGGAGCAAGATTTCCGAGACTTTACCTAAATTACTCGCTTTCAACATCATTAGTCGAGATAATGTAAATTCCCCTACTCCTTAAAGCCGTTCTTAAGGTGGAATATTAGAGAAAGAGGATTAGAGGCCTAAGGGTAAAATCGTAAAAAAGCCCTCCAAAGCATATAAATTAAGGAAGCAAGTACATTTCTATAATGTTTATTCCTCACCACGCACCGCTGACTATTCGTATTGCAAATTCCACGTGTCTAGAGAACTCACCTTATTAGCGGGACCGGAATTAGGGACTCAATTGATTCTGGCGGACCAGTCACCGACAACAACATAATTTGTTAGCATACTACTGGCAAGGACGCTGGAACCTCGGGTACAAACCCCTTTGTATAAGAGATGTTTATGGGGTAAAGCGAGTAGATTCATGCGCTAGGGCTTGCCACTTCTCTATATTTTCATTGCTCATTAGTCTCTATCACAAATCCGCCAGCTTTTAGAATACTTAGCGTTCTCGATAGAGTGCGTTTTTGGGGCGAAACCCCCGTACATTAAATCTTATTATTGGGCTCAGCCCAGTGCTGGGATTAGAACCCAGATCGCTAAGCTATCAGAGCAATAAGATCACGAGATTCTGCCCCTTAACACTTAATTTGTAATAGCAACCCCGATTCAAATTCCTTTTAGTATCGGTCCTCCACTATTAGAATTTTTGCACAATTGGGCTCTACCTAGGATATTCTAATACTTACGATGTAATTTGACGCACGAGTAAGTTATATATACCGGAAATTCGATATACTCGCTATCTTTTGCTTGGGAAGGTTAACGTCTTTACGAATATTGGATGGTCCCGTCAGCTGACCCAACACTTCCCTAAGGGATGTCGCCCGTCAATTCCAAACCCTTGCGTGAAGGTCCGTCCAGTTGATAGCAAAACGACAGCTCGGAATTACAGCTTCATCGCAACTGAGTTCCAGTCCGTGTGATCGAGCAATGTGAACATCATTCCCAAAGTGAAACTCGTCATGCATCGAGCGTAGCCCAATCTTGGGGACTGCTCTTGGGTATATAAAGCCCATCAATCTCCTCCACAAACTCTTCTCTCCATCGTTTCATACCTCCAACAGCCACCGCACAGTCTTTCTATAAACATATACATGCGTCATCTATTTGCACTACACCTATCCTGACCACCTCCAGCCTCTCATCAATCTCTTCACTATCATTTGTCAAAAACAGGCACACCTCTCAATGACCAATGTCAACGTGAACTCCGCACAGCT
>JAABUI010002230.1_pt1 | contig 10817 bp, 8 predicted proteins | sample 5559111 | NCBI WGS metagenome assembly JAABUI01 (sample SAMN10711870, study PRJNA513365) | rock metagenome | isolation source: Antarctica rocks | place: Antarctica: Victoria Land, Buttleship Promontory
ACATACCTGTGACTGGTATTGTAGGTTGGTATGGAGCGCTACAGCTGCTGCATGCGCATGCTGTGCTGCGCAGACGTCTGCCCTGAGCTTGCGCTCAGCTTGCTCAAACTCAAGTTGCAGGTTGATCAGCTGCACAGCATGCAGCTGCTGAACTGATTCAGCACCCTCTCTGATAAGGGCCATTGCTGAGTCATGCTCCCTGGATAAGTGACTCATCTCAGCATCATGCTGTGACTGAGCTGCCTGCAGCCTCTTCTGCCAGCCATCAGTCAGGTCAGCAAGTGATGAGTCATGCTCCATGGTCAGGTCCAGCAGCTGCTGCTTGTACTGCTGTTGCTGATCTGTCTGTGCATGAGTCCAGTCCAGCTCAGCTGAAGTCAAACTTTGAGCATGCTCATGAGTCAGCTGCTCCATGGCCTGAGTGAGATGACTCAGTGACTCAGCCTGATCCTGAGTGCGCTGAGTTGCAATCACTGTCAGGTGCTGCTCATGCTCAGCCACGAGTGACTCTAACTCGGCAGCATGAGCGGTCAGCAGCGTGCCGAATTGAGCTTGCCTTTTTGTCTCTGAGTCATGAGCTGCTGAGTTGAGTGCCTGCCCCAGAGCAGTTTCATGACTACGTCTTACCTCTGCAATTTTAGCCTCCCATGCTGATTCAAGACTCTGGACAGACTGAGCTTGCTCAGCGTGTGCCTCCTCAAGTGAGAGGCTGAATGCTATCTGCTGAGTCTGAAGCTCAATGCTGTGTAGCTGATTCAGGTCCTGAGTGAGATCAGATGTCTCAGCTGTCAGGGCCTGGGCTGCAGCCTGGGCTGCAGCCTGGCTGCTTGCAGACATAGCATTCAAAGCAACCAGGCTTTGCTCCATCATCTTGGCCTGCACTGAATCAAGCTGCTGGTCATGCTGAGTGACTAATGAGCTGAGCTGTGCAGCATGTGATGTGCTGAGCTCAAGCATTGCATCATCCTTCTCCCAGGCAAGGAAGGTGACAAGCTGCGATACCATCAGCGTCCGCTGTTCTGCCTGGAAAGCTAGATCTGAAGCATGCTGCTCGTTGAGCATGGCTGCTGTGTCTGTGAGCTGATGATGTAATGAGTCAAGCTCACTCTGGTGCTGCGAGGTGATCAAACCCACCTCGGCTGAGTGCTGAGCATCTGAGGCAGCAAGCTGAGCTGAGGCTGAGATGCTTAGCTGCGAGGCTTGAGATGCCAGCTGGTGGATGTATCTTGCATGCTGTTGCTCTTGTGCATCCATGTCATCCTGTGGAGGGAGTAACAGGCAACTTGCATATTGTCAGTAGACAACGATGATACAATGAACAACGGGTGCAAAAGTGCAATGTCCTGCTTCTGCACTCCGCATATGTTGAGCCCAGCTCTAATTCTCTTGGCTTGGCAACACTAGCAAAGCTACGAATTGGCTTGCGTGATTGAAGCTGAACTTGGCATCATGTGCAGAGCTCAGGGGAATGCCATCCCATGTGCATTGGCCCGTCATGCAGAATTACTCCTTACAGTTGTCGCCGGCATCCCAAGCACAAAGGACAGGGACTGTAACAGATGACTGTGCCAGCATGTGTAATGCCAACATGAGTAACAGTGCAACTAGTGTTGATGTACTACATCAAATTTTGCTGATGAAATCGTTTTCTGTGCTGGCTGACATTGCGTGCATGATTGCAACACCATGGTGTTGAAGCAAATGCAGATACTGCAATACCCTGCCCTGTGTGCAAACCAGGATTGAATAGAACCTGTGTATCATGTCAACTTTGTTGCCATGTGGGAAAAAGCATACCTGATGTGATTTCAACACAGTTTCCATGTGTGCTTGATGCTCAGCCTCATCTGTCTGCAGCTGCTCCTGCAGGTCCTGCAGCTGCCCCTCCAGCTTCTGTATTTCATCATCATGCGCTTGCTGTCTGTCTGTCATACAGGCTTCAGATGCTTGTTGCAGCTGACTCACAGCATCTTGGTGCTGCTGCCTCAAACTTTCTCGCAACGACTCAAGCTGCTCACCAAAGCCCTGAGTGAGCTTAGTCTCAGAGTGAATTTGCTCCTCTTCTAGTTGCTGAACTTTGTGCGAGAGCCTTTTTGTTACCTGCAAGTGAGCTTGTTCATATTCAGCCTTGAGTTCGTCCAGTGCCTGAGCTGACTCTTCTGCTCCCACCTCCCTGAGCTGCAGCTGCTGAGTCATCACCTGCTCATGCTGCTGACTCAGAGCTTCAAGCTCTGACGCAAGTTTACTTTGATGAGCTTGAGTTAGCTCACGCTGCAGCTCGCTCAACTCAGCCTCATGCTGACCTTGCAGCTCGGTCAGTGACTGCTCACGCAGCTGCCTCATTGAGCTCAACTCAGACTCAAACTCGGCTTGCTGCTGCTGCTGATCCTGCTGTGCTGCTCTGTCCATGCTTCCCATAGCAGCAACCAGCTGTTGATGCTGCTGTTCAAGACTCTCAGCATGTTCAGCTGCCTCTTGGGCGGACTTGGCTGCTGCTGCTTCCAAAACAGAAGCATGCTGGACACAGAGAGCAGCAACGGCATCCTGGTGTTGCTGTTCCTGCACAAAGCAGGTCCACGCTCACATTGCAGCTGCCGCAGCAAGACTGCTGCCACCCTCGGCTGCAGCCTCTGGCTGTGCTGCTTCAGTCCTGTCTCCAACAAAATGCGTGAGTGCAACAGTGCGGTGATGCAATGCGTGATGCAATGTGTAGCGCAATGCGTGATGCATGCAAGACCAGCATCTCTGACTATGAAGCACATTGCAATTGGTGCAGCTGCTTTTGAGAGTTCGTGCTCAAAGGCACAGCCAGTGCTTCAGCTGCTTTCAATGCAATCTCTATCTGATTGCTGCCTAGCAATGCCTTATGGTCATACGCCCTTCATCGCCAGCACAGCATGCAGTGTCACAGGCCAGGAGGTAAAGTATGCATCTGAGCGCAATGCTGACCTGCAGATGCTTACAAGCAATGATACTGATGCTATGCACAGTTACACTTCAACCGTAGTCTGCACTCCATCCTACAGCAAGCCCTCCTACAGCATGTTGGCAACTCCCATGCAAGCAAATGGATTTGAGTGAGCCTCACCTTGATAGCATCAGCAGCCTCGGCTTCTGCCAGGGCCACTGCGTGTGCATCAGTAAGCTGTTGCACCTCCTCATCATGGTGTACCTGTGCTTCAGCTCTGGACTGCTCATGCACTGCACAAAGCCGGTCCAGCTGTTGCTGGCACGTCATGCGTGCTTCAGCCAGCAAACGCTCATGCTTGAGCTGCTGCTGCGCCCTCTGAGTCTCCGCCTGCTGCTGTGCCTGTGCCACAGCTTCCTCTTGCTTCTGCTGCTGGAGCAGCTGTTGCTGTTGCACTTGGGCCTCTGCTTGTTCGAGTGCATTAACCAGAACTTTCTCTTGCTCCTCCTGCCGCTGCTGCAGTTGGCTCTCTGCCTGTTGACACAGCTTCTGGGCTTCGGCTACAGCTTGCTCTGACTGTACCTGCTGCTGCTGGAAGCGCATTCCTGCTTGCTGATGCTGACCGGAGAGCTCCTCAAGCTCTTTCTGGTGCTGTGACTGAAGCTGAGCTGCCGCCTGCTGATGTGTCAGCTTCATTGCATCCAGCTCTGAGGCGTACTCTGCCTGGTACTCAGCCAGCTGGCTGACGGCCTGCTGCTGTTGGTCCTTCAACTCCTGGAATCAACAGCTTTAGCATGGTCTGTACGTCCAGTAGTCTTTCGATACAGCAACTGCACTTGCTTCCAGACAAATTGTCACTACATCAAGATGTCACTGTATTGGACATGTAATTCTGAGGATGTCAAGCAATAGCCTCGACCTGATGACTCAAATTGACATCAGGAGCACAGAAACCCTGCAATCAGGCAGGTAAGCTTGACATGCAAGATATTGACAAGTGAGTGACTTGAACTGCTCATTGTGGCGACAGTGCACAAGAACAGCCTTCACTGATTATGTCGACCGTCGTTGACACTGTATCAGAGGGACTCCCAGTTCATCCCCAACATTGTGTTCATTGCATTACGATTGTCGTGTTATTGCATGCCAACATAATAACAGAGAACTGTACATGACACATCACAGCCGCACACAACTGCAGCAGATTTGTGGCTTCTGCCCATTCATGACGCTTGGGTTTTCTCAAGGCAGAAGACATGATATGAGTGAAAAGGCAAGCATGGAATCACATAGTGAATAGGTTTCTGATACAAATCGCCGGAGGCTTGTCTCACCTGCAAGGCAGTTTGCAGCTGCAAGTGCAGGTCAGCCGTGCAGCCCTGTTGCTGCTTAGTCAGGCAGTCCACCTCAGCAGCATGCTGTGCCTGCTGTGCAACCAGCTGCTCACGGCCCTCCTGAGCTTGAGCCTTGAGACTGTTGCATTCAGCCTGATGCTGAGCAAGATGCTCAAGATTGACCTGCTCATGCTGCTCCAGCTGATGAGTCATGAGCTGCTGATGCTGTTCTGTCAGCTGAGTCAGCACCTGCTCATGCTCAGCAGACAGCCTTGCAGACTTGTCTTCATTGAACGTCTGCGCAACATCATGATGGTTGTGAGCTTTGGGGGTGAGTGGGGTGGCAGATACAGGCATAAGCAGCATGAAATATCAAGCACTCACAGCAACATATTCGATCACCAGGCAAGCAAAAATGATTTGAAAGATTCACTTCAGGACAACTGACAGCATATGCCATATACGACGCGTGCAGTATAACACACTTTGCTGTAAGCTGAAGATCAGAAGGCTAGTGCAGACTTGGAGCTCAGACCCATGCAACAGTGGTGCTCATGGAGCGGCAGAAAATTATCCTCAGTGCCAGTCCTAGAAGGAGCTTGCCTGCATTTTGGCCATGTCAGCCTGCTGTTGTGCCAACTGAGCGTCCAACTCCTGCTCACGCTGCGACTGAGAGTGTGCAAGAGCAGCTTGTGACTCAGTCATCTGAGTCCTGAGCGCTTGAAGCTCAGACTCATGCTCGATGTGGGCTTGAGCACTGAGCTGAGCATGCTGCTGTGCAAGAGCATCCAGCTGGGATTCAGACTGCGCTTGCTGCTGCTGTGCCTGCTGTGCATTCATGACCTCATGCTTGAGCTCAAAGTCAGCCGCAAGCCTCAACTGCAGCTGACTGAGCTCTTGCTGAGACTCAGATCTTAAGTCATCCAAGTCAGCAGCATGATCGTGATCACCACGTGCCATAGACTCATCATGTTGCAGATTCAGTTCTGCTAAGTGGCTCTGATGGTCCTGCAGGAGCTGAGTCAGCACTGACTCATGCTCCTCACGACACTGAGTCAGCTCAGCATCATGCTCTGCCTGCTGCTGAGTCAGCTGAGCCCTGTGCTCAGCACTTGTTTCCTGCATTGCATCCACATGCTGCTGCTCCAAGGCTAGCAGGTGCTTCTGGTGGTCTGCATGGAGTCTGTCCATGCTGTCATTTGCTTCATGCTGCTGCGTCTGTAGCTGCAGCTGTAGCTGACCCACTGTGGACTGTAGAGCACTCATGAGGTCTGCATGCTGTCTCTCCAGCTCAGCTTGGCAGGCCTGAGTCTGAGACGCATGCTGAGCCTCAAGCTGTTGGACCGTGTCCTCATAGTCGGATCTCCATTGCTCTGCGTCAGTAGCATGATTCGCTTTCAGGCTATGTAATGCCTCTGCAAGCTTGGATTGAAGCTCTGTGACAATCACAGCATGCTCAGCACGCAGCTGCTCCTCAGCAGCTTGCAGCTCAGCCTGAGTATGCTCAGCATGCTGAGCTTGCAGGCTTGCCACAGCCTGAGCATGCTGATCTGCTAGGCTGTCCAGCTGTGCACTGCTCCTCTGCTTCACGTCATGCTCCATAGCATGTGCTTCTGCCAGCTGGAGCTGCAGCATGAGCAGCGTGCTTTGAGTCCCTGACTCAGCAGCTTTTGCATCCTGCAAACCCTCAATCCTTGCTTGAAGTCTTGTCACAATCTGCTGTGTGTCCGACAGCTGCTGCTCCACACCACTGCTGTGCCTCTGTAGTACAGTCAGCTCAGCCTGATGTTGCTCTGCAGCAGCTTTGGCAGCAGCTTCTGACTGGCCAAGCTGCTCCTTTGCCTGTGCCAAGTCTGTCTGTGCATGTGTCTGTGCCTCAGACAAGTCTTGCTGCAGGTTGCCAATTTGCTGTTTCAGCTGCTCAACCTTGCTCAATCGCAGGGCAGACTCCGCTCTACTTGACTCAAGCTGCTGCTGAGATTCAGACTCAGATACAGCTGAGCTGGCAGCTGATACCTGCAGCTGCTGCTGCAGCTTCTGGAACTGCTGCTGCTGAGCATCAGAGGTGACCGAAGCTGTGTGAAGCTGCAGTTCCAACTGAGCGACCTGGTCATCCTTGGCATGAGCCTGCTGCAGCTGTGAGCGCAGCGCTGAAACCTTGGCCTGTACCACATCAAGCTTGCCCTGTTGTCAATCTTCCAGGACTGGAGCTGGCAAAAAAGGATGGTCATGCATGAGTGCATCCAGAGCTGGACTTAGACATAGATGGCATGAAATGTGCAGGCTTCATGCCATTGCCCCAAGACCAGGCAAAAAGCAGGTAGGACAGGTCACCTTTTGCTGTCAATGCATACCGAGAATAGCCAAGGACGTGCCATAAACCATGCTCAACATGCCCAATTACTGGCAAATAAAAGGCAAATACAAGGCAAACAAAAGGCTGGATAGCTGTCTTGTGGTCATGCCACACACTGGCTGACATCAAACCAGTCCTTGCATTCACCTGGTGAGCATTCTCAGCCTCATGTAGCTGCTCCCTGAGCTTGGAAGCTTCATGAGTGCGGTCCATCAGCTTACGCTCTTTGACTACTCCTCTCTTTCTCTCCTCTGCCAGCTCGCTGACTGCCTCAGCAGCTGCTTGCTTTAGATCAGCCAGCTGGCTTTCAGCGGCCTGTGCAAGAAGAAGCAAAGAGCTATGGACAAGTATCACTGAAAAGATCAAAGGCAAAGGAAGTGTGGGCATCCTCACACAAGCAGGCTTGATTTGATATGTGATTTTTTGTTTGCTGAGTTGTGGCGGTCAGTGAGCAGGTGCGTCTGGCTGATTCCAACGCATTGCATGGTGTCTGTCTGTCCAATGTTCAGGCAATGCTGTTATATACTGATTGCCCCGGTGTAGCTTTGCACCCCGAGGGGCATAGCTAAGCTGGTGTGATCATATGATGTCAACATGGTGTCTTTTTTATCTTACGAACACACTTGGCAAGCATAGTGCTCTGTAACCCATACCATGATGGTGTTCTGCTGCTTGAGTCGCTGAAGCACAGCAGCCAAGTGCAGAACTGACACTGGGACAGAGCATGATTATGCCAGTACATGCGTTTTCCTCTGGTCATGACAAGCTTCTTTGGCCAAACACCATGTGTGGTTATGTGAGTGGTACCTGCAGAGTTTTGCGCTTATCCTGAGCAGCCACAGCGCTCTGCTGCAGCTCCATCTCAGCATCAATGAGGGCCTTGCGCATGCGCTGCTGCTCCACCCTCCCCACTTTTGTCTCTGAATCTGCACACTATTACTTTGGATTAGGTCATGTAGGTTAGATTAGGCCAGCATGAGGTTATGTGGACTCATACTTCTCTCTCCAAATCTGCATGATCCTGTTGCATCAAGTCATGCAGAACTAGACCATTGATGACTGTTGTCTTGGCTGACAACACAGATGAGGAGGTATGTGGCACCCGTCCATGCCACTTTTGTCTCTGAATCTGCACACTCTTTCTGCATTAGTTTACGTAGAATCATACTTCTCTCTTTGACTCTGCACATTCTTATTGCATATGTAGAACTAGACCATGGATGACTGCCTGTGGCTAACAACACACATGAGGAGGTATGTGATGACATGGATAACAAGTCTTGTGAATGACTGGCTGTCTTTGTACAATTAACCAGACTTGGTACAGTCAGGTTGTTTATGGCATGTACTGAATCGTCAAACCATGCTTGGTGTACAGCTGTACAGGAGAGTCCCTGCCCACATCAATTCCTCCATATGGTGTGTCAGCAAGCTGTACAAGGTTTCACCAGCAAGCAATGCGTTCCCAACTCAGCAATGACTTGGTCACAATGGGCGCACTTGTGCATATTCACTGTATGGACTGCGCTGCACAGCACATGATGCAAGCTCACCAGCCTCTCTGAGCCTGTTCTGGGCTGCTACCAGCTCTGCCTTCAACTGCTGGAGCTCAGCAGCCTGTTCTTGCCAGGCCTGGTTGCTTTGGCTAGTAGGTTGTGTGCCTGAAGCGCTGCCTGGTCTTTCATAATGTTGCTGCTGGGACATGTCCATCCTGCAACACAGCTTCCTGACACCGAAGACTTGATGCGGGCACTCTGCTTGGCATTCGCTGCATCTGTTCTCACAGATGCCCTCTAGATACATGGATATTGAGGTGATCATCAGTCAGTCTGACTTTTTGAGTTTCATTTGCTGTCACTAGCAGGCACATGAGCACAGACAGACAGGTAGAGTGTCTTATTGACAGAAGGGTAGAGTGTAGTTTTGACAAAAAGGTGGAGTGAGGTTACTGATGACTCAGCACGAGACTATGCTGCAATTTAGTATTGAGTTTTGAAAAAGTCAGCAGCAGCCAGCACGTGAGTAGTTGCTGCAGCCATGTTGACAGGTGTGGGCGTAGAGGCAAGAGTGTTTCGCTTGATGCATGCACAGAATCTTGCAAGGGGTGTTTCTATGCCTGAGAGAATGGATGAGGGCCTTCAGCTCAGTCATTTCATCGCCTTGACCAGGCCTTGTGTGCACGCTGGCAGCACCCATGGACCCCTGGTGGCTGAGCGTGTGACCCCACACGTGCCTGAGCTGTTGATGCTGATGCTGGGCCAAATCCTTCAGCTGTGTCGCAACCTGAGCCCTGCAGGTGCAGCTGGGAGGTCAAGCTTTTCTCTGATTCGGTCCAACAGCATGCATATTGTACAGCAGGGGTGCAGCTACAGCGGCATGTTAGGAAATGGTAGAGACTGCGCACCAAATCGGAGCCCTATGCATGTGTGCGCTGTCATGCATGTTGGGCCACTGTTGACCTTTGTTGCACACTCACCATTCTGTGAGCTTGTGCTGCATGACGGCTTTGCTAAGAAATGCTTCATACAGCTTGGATGCCACTGCCTCCTCTACCACAGCATCGTCAGGGCTTGTTCCCAGGGGTAAAGCTACAAGAAACTGGTCTACGTCATGCCGTATAGCAGAGCTGACTTGGCCAAGGGTCTCGCGGTAATTGTCATGGAGCAGCGCTGCTGGCATGGTCTGCGCAGGGACGCTGTAGTGTTGAGTTGGCTGCTGATAGGCTGGCTGTAAAGCAGGGGTCTCAGATCCATATGCTGCAGGGAAGACAAGAATGTGAGGCAGTGGGGACAAATGGGTTGCGTGCTACTACACAAGGCTAATGGTGGTGCAGGTACTACTATATTGCCGAGTTGCTGCTGTACCTGAGCTGTGTAATGAATCCAGGGATGAGCTGATACTCATATGCTGAGTGTCTTGCCGTTCCTGCTGCTGCTGAAGCTGCTGCTGTTGCACAAGCAAAACAGCAGCTTGCCGAGTGGCAAGACTGACAGCACTTGCCTTTGATGGTGCATCATGCGCGGCACCAGCGTTGTTTCCGGCACCACTGGTGCTTTCCTTGCTTGGATACTTCTGGTATCTGCATATAGCAGCATGGCAGCTCAGTTTATGTTTGTACTGATGCCGAAGCCGGACAAAAGATGCAGTGCAACTTGACGTGGCACCTGGGGTACTGTCTGCGCTTCATCCCTGTGATCAGCTGCCAGCACGGCTGCTAGAACTCAACATCGAGGCTTGCAAACTGATCCTGCGGGTGGAAGGCTTCTGCAGGCCAACGGGCCTCGAGCAATCCACCTCGCAGCGCATTGATCTACAATTGGTGCAAAAGCCACGGCGCTCGTGCGCGCAGAGCCTTCATGCGTCCTGCCTTGTGCTGACTGCAAGTTGACTTGCAGTTAATGCATTTCAAACGGGAAGCTTCCTTAAGGAGGCCAACGTTATTCCTTTGGCGAAGATTCGACCAACGGCGCTGACTGTCACTATCTCCTGTTTCGCTCACGAGCCAGTACTCAACTGTGTCGCATTGGGCTGCAACCGCTTTAGTAGGCAAGGAAGCTGAACTTAAGATCGGCTGGAAAAGATCACAGCGATCGCAGGTGTTTGCGCCACTGGGGACAGGCAGCTGCGGTATATCTGCGAGACGGAAGCTTTCATATAATGGCAGTCTTTGGCAAAACATCTCTTGAGCTGTACAAAGAAATCGCTATGTGCCCTCCTGAAGTATTTCCACCCTACAATGTAAGCCATACGTCAGATAATATTGCTGCAAAAGTATGGCTGCACTGTTCAAACTTAACACTCCCTGTTACAGGACGAGCTTGTGAGACTTGTGCAAAAAGAGATCCAGGAGCACAAGCTTCTGCTGGATGCTGCTTTCATGTAAGCTTCTGGCAACAGTGCCACTGTTTCGCTCACACCGTTGCGCTGAAAAGTAGGCTGACGCATTCGATGCATCTGCTGAAGCAATGTTGTGAGTTGTTTCAGATCTTGACAACCTGCAGCATACAGGGCAGCAGATGGGAAGGTACAGAAATCAGAGCAGGCAGGCACCTTTGGCTCAGTCCCTGCCAGCAGTAGGAAGATTGATAGCTTCCCTGAGGATGTGTCGACCATTGTGGTGCATCACAGCAGCATATTGCGCAACAAAAGGCTGCTCCTGGCATACAGGTGTGTTCACACAGGTGATGGGGTTGATTTTACACTGCCCGCCTCATGTACT
>JAABUI010002231.1_pt1 | contig 10815 bp, 15 predicted proteins | sample 5559111 | NCBI WGS metagenome assembly JAABUI01 (sample SAMN10711870, study PRJNA513365) | rock metagenome | isolation source: Antarctica rocks | place: Antarctica: Victoria Land, Buttleship Promontory
GAAGATGGTACCCACGACAAGCTTCAAGTTTGCCGACGCCTGCCGCTGATCTGCATGCTGTTCGGCATACTGACGGAGTGCCCGCGAAGCCCTTAGGAGGTCCACCCACAGACCCTCGTCGTACATGGCAATTCGGGCTGCCATGAGGCTGTTGCCATGGTGTGAAAGCGCCGTGTCCCAGTCCACCAAGCCCGCTGTTCCGGTCGGAGGCATCGGCCGAGAGCGAGGGTGTTACGTTTAGACGGTAACAGCCGCTCGCACGTGAACCTGACATACACATGAGGCGAACATAACTGTTCGGATCTGTCCGCCAAGTAACGCGAGATCCCTTTGGTCTCGGAGCGATGTAACGCTCCATCGATCGATCGGTCCTGTGCACAGTGCAATTAGCTAACGCTACGGCGCATCACCCAAGGTCCTCAGGTCCACATGCTGTGTTCTGCACTAGCAAGAACGAAGCAGCTCCGACTCCACTCGTCGGCGTTGAGTTTGTCAGGTTCGGGCCAACTTATCAAGCGACCGATGTTAAGGCAACGCTGCAACGCTACTGCTCGGGGAACGTAAGACGTTTGGATGAGTTCAGGCAGTGTGATTGACCCTGTTCTGTTCTGTCGTGATAGCATTACGACTGACTTCATCGCTCCCTCTGCAGGAAGCAGCAAGGGTTTCAGCAGATCAACGCTTTGGTCAGGAAGAACGCTGTATATCAAGTAAGTGTTGCTGCCACCTGGAGAATACCGTGCAGATACCTGAATGAAACGTCACGTGCCTGTGTTGACTTTCACTGCAGAGAAGGAGGCTTGGCACCAATACTTGTTTGATCATCACTCCCTTCCTCTTTTGCATCCTGCTGTGGGCCTTTCAAAAGATCATCAACCATCAGCTTGATGGCCCCTCTTTCAAATGTGGCTGCAAGTGTACCTCCTGTTGTGACTGGATCTCCAATCCAGGTGCTCATTTCAATCTCAGCTCCTGCATTCCAGCCTGTTGTTTTTCAGCACAGTTTAGTAAGTGTACTTGGTCCATGTCATTCAATGGCTTCAAGCTCAGATCGCGACTGACCTGCCAAACATTGTTTCTCATCTCAGCAACCACACTGTTGTCTCTGCTGCTACGACAAAGTTGTGTATGGTTGAGCCCTGTCTGTACCTTTGACCAAACATCATTGCTGGCACATGAGGGACAAAGATTTGTAGACAAAAGGCTGCATGCTCACCTGCAGGCACAGATCCAGCACAATATAGCTATCAGTGCTTCAATGCCACTGATGACAATCCATGCTCACCATACAGTGACTGCAAGGTGGTGCAACACTGCAACTGCCTTCTGCATCAGGATATTGCTCTGTGCTTTGCAAACACTGCTGCCCCACCCCACACCACACCACACCCCAGCTGTATTTGCACAGCATTACAGAAGTTGTCACCTGCGTTTTTGTATACGCAGAGCATCACACTCCCATTGATGACATGTTGTGACTGTTTCATGCTAACATGAAGAGCTGCTGCATTGCAAGGTCACACTTATCACGCCTTAGCTCAGACATGTGTGTTCATTTCACTGCTGCACAAGCACCCTAAGTCTGGTGGCAAGCTTGGCAGAACAATGAACTTTTACTTTGTTGGTAATTGGTAAATTGAAGCATGGTGTCTGTGCAGGCACACGACGACACACAGTGTGGCTTTGCCTATTCAACTGCAGATCAGGTTGCCTACTGCCCTGTGATGGAGCCCCCAACTTGGCCTGCCCTCCTACAGCTCCCTGAAGATCAGTACACTGGGGATGCCCCTCAGGCCCTGAATGCCTCTGGGACTGCCCTGAATATCAGCAGTGCCCCTCTGTTGTACACTGGGAATGACAGGGCTACTGCTGATGCCCTCATGAGTGCACTGTTTGCTAGACAGCAATTCGTAGGTGAGACTGTGACAACTTCTAATTGCTGCACAAGGCGGCAAATCTGTGCTGCAGACTGGCAGTTCCATTCGCCACTGGGGTTGGGCTTGAGTGCAGTAAGCAGTGATTGTTTTCCCGGCCCCCATGCATGTTCCGTGTCTTTTCATGCCCTGCCTGTGCACAAAAACACTTTTGTCCAACAGCTCGCCACCATGCATTACACGCATACACACACCATTGAAGTGTGAATGGACCCTTGAACAAACACCTCGGAGTCCTGTGCTGCTCAGGTGCAACAGCTGTAGCTGTCTACCAGAGCAGTGGTGCCAACAGCAGCCAGTCCACCAGCTTTGCAAGCACCAGCAATGAGGCGTCAGCCAACGATGACTACTTTGCTGCCAGCAGTGCCATTAGTCAGGGGCTGGCTGAGCTGCAGCTCACCATTGGCACTGCAGCTCCTTCTTCATTGTCCCTGTATCTGGAGCCTGCATTCTTTCCCCGTGCGGGTATGGGACCTGTTGACCCGGTTGGAATGTTGTCGCCTTAACAGTACTTGAGGGTGCAGAATAAGAAGGCAACCTGATTAAGCACAAGCATATGACATGACGCAGTGTCTTGCCGTTTTGCTGCACAAGTCAGCATGTTTCTACTCCATGGCTGAACAAAAGTTGGATCGTTGCTCATGACAATGCCATGGTCATGTACTTGTGATGTGGCTGGCAGTTCACCCATTGAATCTGACCAACCTTACGGCTGCATGCATGCAAAGATAGATTTTATGGCACATTCAACAACACCACAGTATCTCTGATACATGTGCCTGGATGACTGTGCTTTCACGTGGTGCAGGTGAGCTGGCTAGCAGCAGCGGCAGCAGCAGCAGCAGCTTTCTGAGCACAGATGAGGCTCAGACCAGCTCTTCTTCCAACTCTGCCATGGACCAAGCTGTGGCCACCTTCCCTCTCTCCTTCCTTATGCCCAACTGCTCAGCCCTACAGGGCCTCGATCAGCAGGTAATACCCATTGTAATATCCTTTCTATGCCTTCCCCCCCTTCCCCCGCCCCCTGCTCTCTACTATCCTTTCTGTGCCATACCCCCCCCCCCCCCCCGTGCCAAACCCTGCCCGTGCCAACCCCTTCCTCTTCCCCCCCTGGGCTCTCATACGTCAACCTCCTGCCAGTCTTACTGCATCTGTATGGAGCATGCTTGCCTGCATTACATCTCAGACACCAGCATGCATGCTGTGACGCATCTGCATGCTGTAACGCATCTGCACAGCTGGAGTATATGCCTCACGTGCAGCAATGAGGCAGCATGAGTGAGCTCGCATGTCAACATCAGAACTCTGCAGCAACCAGGTCTGCATGTGCACCACTCAAACTTTTGCCATGAGCAAGGGTAGCAAGGAGAGGCATTGGGCACCTGCCGTTGCTGCAGGATCACCGTGTGCGTGCCTGCAATTGGCACAGCCACATGAACGTGCCAAAGCATAGTGTAAAACTTATGTGGAACTTTGTTTGATGCAGGTGCTGTCAGGACTTGCTGGAGCCATCACCAATGCAACACAGGTCCCCATGCAGTGCATGAACCTGGCTGCCAGCTGGGTGGATTCACCAGCAGACATGGACAGTCAGCTGTACTGCGCCTGGCATAAGGCTGGCTGTGCTGTTGCAAGTCTAGGCCACAACCCACCCGGATCCATCAGGTCACTCTACTTGCATCATGCTGCATCATGCTGCATCATGCTGCATCGAACATTGCTTCATGCTTCATGCTTCATGCCTCATGCCTCATGCCTCATGCCTCATGCCTCATGCCTCATGCCTCATGCCTCATGCCTCATGCCTCACTGCTTCTCAAGCATTGCTACATGCTTCATGCTTGATCCACAGCTCAAGTCAACATCTGACTGAACATAAAGGAACGAGACTGACACAATTCGAGCAAGATGAGCCAAGATTGGGACAGCTTTTGAAACTACTGCTCCCTTGACATGCAAACCTGGAGGTCACAGTTGACAATGCTGTAGCTTTGTCTGAGGTGCCCGCCAGTCACTGTGCAGCAATAGCCTGCAAAGCAAGTTTGAAGGTCATTCACAGCTGCAACTTCGGTCTGTGTGCACTTGACATGTGCGCATCTGCAGGCAGTATCCTGGAGCTATTTACGACTGGCAGGCCACAAACAGCAGCAGCCTTCAAGTGAACATGAGGGTGAATGACACTGATGCAGCAGAGAGTGATGGTGGGCCGCCAGACGTGCAGCGCTGGAACCAAGCCATGAATCTAGCTGCTAATGCCTTCCTCACCTACTCTCAGGTATTTCACCTGATCACCTGATGCCTGTAGTGACTCTTGCATCTCAGGTTGGTAGTGTTTTTGCAGTATTGCATGGTAAACAGGCATCTTTACAGAACATTCGGCACTGCTGTCCTGGGCTCCCTTGGCTGTGAGCAACAGGTTGCTGCTATGTTCAGAGGCTGTCATGCCTTGGCTTGTGTGTGAGGATGGCAGCAGCCTCAGCCTCAGCCTCAGCCTCAGCCTCAGCCTCAGCCTCACCCTCACCCTCACCCTCTCCCTCACCCTCACCCTCACCCTCACCCTCACCCTCACCCTCACCCTCACCCTCACCCTCACCCTCACCCTCCACACCCACCCTTAACCACATGCTCAGGCTCAGGCTCAGGCTCAGGCTCAGGCTCAGGCTCAGGCTCAGGCTCAGGCTCAGGCTCAGGCTCAGGCTCAGGCTGGTAGATACCTGGCATGAACCACCTGGAACTAATGTGTCAAGGCCAATACCAAGCAGGGCCGTGACTGCAGGGGTCAGGGTCCAGGGTGGAGTTGACAGGGGTAAGGGATATGCCCAAGGGGGAATCTACCTTGGAGCTGGATTTCAGCAGCCTGTTGGGACCCCTGTTCTTTGAGTGGCTCATGCAGCTGCTGCTGCCGGTCTTCGTCTTCACCCTGGTGCATGAGAAGGAGCATTCTCTGCGCGTCATGATGAAGATGCAGGGCCTGCCGGACAGGTGAGCTCTATTTCATCTGTACTCAAAATGGGTCTGCTGTGGTGTTAGGGTTTGTGCTTAGGACATAGTGCTGTATTGCAGGCTGATTGCATGCAAGTTACTGTCATGACCCTTTAGATGGTGAAGGAGCACAGCAGACCAGCAGAAGAGGCTTGCCAGCAACAGGACATGGCAAGGTCATGCATGAGCAGGTTTTGCTTGGTGGTTGTGGTGGTTTGCTTGGTGGTTGTGGTGATTTGCTTGGTGGTTTGCTTGGCGGTTTGAGATGGTTTGCTGTATGGACTGACCCACAGGAGGTCAAACACCTGCAGATGATGACCAAGTTAGCATGTTTGCTATGCAGGGTGTACTATCTGGTGACATACATGTGGCAGATGAGTGTGTACATAGTCTTCATGGCAGTCTTTGCCATCTTTGGGTCCGCCATCGGCCTCAAAATGTTCACAAAGAACAGCTGGGGGGTTCAGGTAAACACCCTGCATGTGCACAGGCAGCGAAGACATGGCGCCTTGATACTCATGTTGCATGCACATTGTCATTGACATCACATCTATGCTGCAATTGCCCTGCAGCTGTTGCTGCAAGGCTTCAGCACAAGTGTGCATCCACAAAGGTGTCACGTGCTGCGCTCCTGTCTGGTGCTTTGCTGATCAAGGGCACATGCACTGCGTCTCAACACCTTGTCTGTCTGTGCTGTGTGCAACTGATAGGTTATATACATCATATGACATGGGGCATGAATCAGAAATGCTGTGCAGCAGTTGTCTGTTGGTGCTGTCTGCAGCTGAACGACGCGATCAAGCGCTCAAATGGCATGAGCATGAGATGTATTGATGCGCAGATTATGCTGTACTTCCTGTGGGGCAATGTGCTGTGTGCTGGCAGCTTGTCCTTCAGCGCCATTTGCAGGCAAGCCAGGCCTGCAGTGCTGGTGGCAGTCATCTGGGTCATCATGTCTGGTTTTGGAGCCAACTTGGTGCTGACTCAGTTCATTGAGCAGGGGCCTTCAGTTGCTGCCACCATTCTGCAGATCATCCCGTCCATGGGCCTGTTCAGAGGTAAGTCTTCAATCACAAATCTGCCCATTGGTGGGCTTGTTAGATCAAATGACACTGTCTTAAATCACTGCATGTAATGTTTACACCACACAATCAGCTAAGCCGACCTGGCCATGATTAATGGTGGGTTACCAAAGCTGATTTAAGAGGTAAACATGTGGTCACAGATCATCCCATCTGTGGGCTTGTTCACAGGCGCAGCTTCATTTACAGTACATTCACAGCAATGTAGTCCCACTGTGCTGCCTCAGCCTTCCAGTTGCAATCGATGATTGATGCTGATGCAGTGTCAGGTATATGGTTGTTGCATGCTACTGCTGCCTTTGTCCTAGAGGCAGCATGGCCTGCATTGATGAGTTGGACATCGGCTTGAATCAGTGCACAATCTGCTAGCATGTGCTTCAAAAGTATGCATTACAGCTATGCTTTGTCATGAACACATGGCCACAGGAGCTGTACAACGGAATTTCAGCAACTTCAATGCTGAGAATGTCCTTATTTTGGACAGTTTCATGTCATCTAAGCCAAGTCTATACAAGCATTGTGTTGGCAACAGAACCAACCACATGCAGGGTTGTGCCAAGGCATCTGAGCCAAATTTGTATGCATCAGCTCAGAACTGACAACCAAACCAAACATGTGCAGGATTGTATGAGCTGAGCCAATATGCCTTTCTGGCAGACCGCAATGGTGGCAGTGGGCTGACGTGGGCTAAGTTACATGACCCAGGCTGTGGCATGATCACAGTTTGGGGCATCTTTGCTGCTGAGTGGGTCCTGTTCATGACCAATGCCTGGTACCTGGATCAGGTACCTATTAGGAGCTGCCTGAAAGTTGTGTTGTTCATTCCATCTGTGTGCACTATCTATGCTTAGCTTTGGTATCATCCATGTTCCAAGCTAGGTGAACAGGCTGTATGCTAGACCAGTACCTGATAGAGCTTTAAGTGTGACTGCAACGGCACAGGACTGTACCTTCACGACATCACTGCTTGGCAGATTTACACAGGGTGTGATGTTGCCAAGACAGACCACAGCAGCACATTTTTTCTATGCAGAGTGATTGACACCGATTGTCTACTGTTTGCAGGTTTTGGATACAGGCATGGGGACCCCAAAGCACCCCATGTTCCTGCTGGGCAAAACATACAAAGACGCAGACAGCAAGTCTGATCAGGCAACCGTACAGAGACCACATGCAAGGGCACTGAGAACATGGTGGCTTGTCAGCAATTCAGACAATGCAGCTCCTAGGGAATTGTCCAATTCATCAAGGGTTTTGCACAATTCAGAACCGTCAACTGTATCAGCCATGCATGAGCAGCACAAGCAGCCATCCAAGTTGCCAGAGCATGCTGCAAAAGGGGAGTCTTCAGCCTCTTCTTTACCCTCTTCCTCTTCCTCCTTCTCCTCTACATCTTCAGTTCCAGAGCCGAACGTTCCTTTCCATCAGAGTGCTCCAATGGCACCAAATGAACGTTTGTCGCACTCAGCACTGCAGACAGGCAGTCAGCTCTACAGTGACATGTCACACAACATCCACTCAGCATCTACCAGAGATCCCATTGGATCCCGGCCTACAGTCTTTGCTCCATTGGCACAGAATGCAGCCGTCAAGAAACATCAAACCAGATTCCAAAACATGATGTCAGGGCCTCAGAGACAGGTACACACTGCACTCAACCAGGCACCTGCTGCATCAGCCATTGATCTAGAAGCTCAGAACTCGCCACCTATGCAACAGGAGCCTGCAGACACAGCACAAGATGCAGCTGACAGCACCGCCTCTGGTTCAGTTGACACAGAGTCTGATTGGGCAGGCAATGAGCCACCAGATGTGGCTGCTGAGCGCGCCCGGGTAGATGCCCTGTGGACCGAAAGGCAATCTCCAACCGAAGGGATTGTGACAGGAAGCTCCTCACGGCCTGCAATCCTGCTGCACAATCTAAGGAAGGTGGGTATCTCAGTACACAGGACCTCACATCACACTGAGACATTTCAGGAGACGTTTTCATTTATTGTGATCTGCCTCCCAGTCTGCTTGGCTGTCTCAACTGCCTGCGTCATGCATGCACACTGCTGCAGTAATAGGCTGTTGCCTCTGCATCTGTTTTGTTCTCAAGCTGTGGCTTGATGCAAGCCCTTCTGGCAGATGTTGCTTCTGCATCAGCTGTATTCTCAGGTTGTTGCCAGATGCAAGGAATTGTAACAGATTTGGTTGTGTAGCTTGACAGGTCAATCACCATATGGAAAACACTCACATGCAAATGCTACAGTTAGGTGGCTGCTGTCGCCTGCCCATGTGAGCCATGTGTCTGTTCCATGCAGGTGTACAAGGGCAAAGATGGCAATGGCCCTAAGGTTGCAGTGGCAGGGCTGTCATTGGCCATCAATAGGCAGGAGTGCTTTGGCCTGCTAGGCCCTAATGGAGCTGGTAAAACCACCACCATCAAGGTACGCCATCCTCTGCTGAGTAGTAGACAAAGAGTGCCATAGCTGGTGGAAAGGACACTGTACAGTCACAGGCAAGTTTGCTGCATGGCAACCACCAGCATCAAGGTACGCCAGCCTTTGCTAAGTGGTAGACAAAGCGCGGACAGGACCCTGCAGAGTGACAGGCAACTCTGCTGCATGGCAGTGCCCTGTCAAATCAGTGAGCAGTGGGCTGATAAGGGGAAGTTTGCAGTGTGAGCCTTTGTCTTGCATTGGCTTGCACCACATCAGTATAATCAGTTTGCAATTTGTGTTGAGCAAGATGTGCAAGATCAGTGTTTTTCTGTTTTGCACGATCAGTGTTTTTTGTCTGGGTCAGATGATGGAAGGGTTTATGGATGCTAGCTCTGGTTCAATAGTCGTTGAGGGGCACAGCGTGCGCAGCGGCATGGAGGGCATGTCAGGGCTTGTTGGGATCTGCCCTCAGCATGACCTGCTGTGGGAGAGCCTGACTGGCCGGGAGCACCTCCTCTTCTATGCTCGACTGCATGCCTTGAAGGTACATCACATGCAGCTTGGTACTCTGACAAGCTGTGAATTGTACATAACAGCAGCATCATCATGCAAGCCCAGATGAAATGCCTGCGCAGGTCTCACATTCACCTAATCTGTCCCATGCAGCTTATGACAGTGACTGTGGCTTTGGATGAAGTGCAGTCGAGCAATTGGCATGATGTGGGGTGGCCATGTTGTTGTGATGCAGGGCCAAGAGCTGAGTGATGCTGTGACAGAGGGGCTGCGATCTGTGAATCTGCTGGCAGACAAGGCCGGGGACAAGCTGGTCTCCGCATACAGGTCATCCCTCTGCACTACCTCCTGCCACTCTTCCTGCATTGCTGCTGCACTAATCTCATTCCTGTTTGTCCTATTCTGTCCTGTGTGCCTTCTCTCTTCTTTCTCCCTTTTTCTGTTCTTCCTGTCACTTTGAGATTTCATGCGTGAGTCAAGAACTCCAGAACGGTCAGTCACACCTCTACAAGACCACAACAGTACTGACTGTTCACAACAAGCAACATGCTCCAAATACATTGGAACCTGGATGTATTTGCAGCATGTTGCTTATTGTGAACAGTCAATACTGTTTTGGTCTTGAAGAGGTGTGGGTGACCGTTATGAAATTTGTGATCCACACCTGAAAAAGTTGACCCAAACAAACGTGAATTATTGACCCTGAATTTTTGACCCAAACAAACCTAACAATTTGACCCAAACAAACCTGATTTTCCACCTTGTAGGCAGACCAACACTCAATGCTGCCATCATTCGCCGTCTGCATTGTACGGTGGTCCTCGATGTCTCTGCATAAGTCACTGAGAGTCCCCACTCCTTCATGTGGATGGCAACTGATAATTGCACATCTTGCAACAACGAGATTCGGTCGTTTGATGGTACAGCCTGGGCAGGGAATACCTGCTCATCCAGGGTTGAGAGTTGATGTGTTTACTGAACACATGGCCAGATGCACTAATCAGGGTAGCTGTTGCTGACTAGCACTGTGGGTCTAGTGAATGATATGGATCAGGTTGTAGTCTTTGCAAAGCAAGGCAGGGGAAACCGCACAACTTCAGTTGAAAATGGCTGCTTTGACAGTGCTTGCAGATGTTCAGTACTTCCTCAGCCGCTTCATTCTGACCCAATGGTGCCGGTTGCTCTCATTCTCGCTGCACCTGCCTGCGCCACATGCAAAGACTCCTTCAAGTTGCTCACACCAGGGAATTGCACAATCATTGCTTCAGCGTCCCATGCTGTGTAAAGCTTGCACCATCAGGCCTGTGACTGGATTAGTCACAAGCCTGACTGTACAGTGTGGTCTGTGTGCATGCCCACGGTACAAATGTTGAATATGTGGTACAGTGGGGGAATGAAGCGGCGGCTGAGCGTGGCAGTAGCCCTAATAGGCCGGCCTAAAGTGGTGTACCTGGATGAGCCCTCTACAGGTCAGATCTGTGACGTCGACTCCAAGTCTTTGCATGATCCCACATCAGGCAAGGGCTGTCATATCAGAGAGAGCATACACAGAGACAGTATGATTGTCACACTTACTTTTAGACTAGGTGAACTGACCCTACCATGCCAACCTCATGTCCTCCTCTGCAAGCACACCTATGTGACATGAGCAGGCCGATGCTTGTGTAAATTTTGCTCATATTATGCATGAGCTGTGTCGTCCAAGTCCTGACTGTAGTCATTAAGCTATAGCGCACTTCAACATTTCTCAAAAGGTTGCTGAGATTGCATGACTGCAGTCATCAAGCTATAGCGCACTTCCACATTTCTCAAAAAGTTGCTGAGATCGCATGACCTGGCAGTGAAGAGGCGTGCACGAATGGATGGATATGTGGTTGATGA
>JAABUI010002235.1_pt1 | contig 10808 bp, 16 predicted proteins | sample 5559111 | NCBI WGS metagenome assembly JAABUI01 (sample SAMN10711870, study PRJNA513365) | rock metagenome | isolation source: Antarctica rocks | place: Antarctica: Victoria Land, Buttleship Promontory
AGCAGCAGTCGTGAAGTGTGATTTCTATAGAAGCTATCCAGGCATACCTGCTATGGCCGGCGTTGAGAGATAGAGTCGCTGCTGCACCACTGGATTTTAGCATGGTCTGATCAAAGCACAGAGCATTCGCTGCCTGATATCGTTGAATTGCACGAGCATGCAGCATCCCAGCGGGGAAACTGTAGCGTGTTTGGGAGGCCTTCACGCAGCCGCAGCCTGTAACGCTAGCTTATCCAACTTTGGTTAGTAAGCCAAAAACTGCAGAGGCGGACATTCCCAGGTTGGCAACTTCACACCCCCAGGTTGATGACACTAGTGCTATTCTCTTGTGGGCTGATGAGCTGTTGATCATGTCAATGGCAGCAACATTGCATGCATTCCTTTATGGTCTTCCTTTATTGATCCCAAATGCCTTTTGAGAATGTATACGGGGGTAGCGAACTCGTATAGAATTTCCATGACATTCGTTTGTCACAGTGGAAAAGGATTCTCATAATCCATAGGAAGGGTGTTACAGGAAGCTTCCTGAAACAACCTTCTTAAGATAATCTGGTGCAATTCCCAAGACGGTCTAAGAGCCGTCTCAACACTAAGATTTTAGGATAAAATTGCCCACAAATCCGACTTTGTGTCTGGTGTGACGCAGTTGATTTGGTCAGACAATGCGCATGACACAGTGAGATCAATGATGTGTGCAAAGCTCTTGTGCAATTTGTCGTTTTTGGCTTATACAATTCAACAGCAGGTGAGGCCTTGCAGCTTGTGCTCACCCTCATTGTGTCAAGCAAGACGACAATTAGCACATGACATGCACCATGTGCTGCAATCTGCAGATGAGAACCAGGCACCAACTTGGTGTAAGCGAGGCATACGCGCAGCACAGCTGGGTATAAGTATGTTTGCACAGTTTAGGAAGGTCCCAGAAGTTGAGTTTTTGGAATCATTGCCAGTTGGAGCCCCCGCAATGAGTACGCACCCTGGAACCCTGCTGTTTCTTGACATTGCTTTCTAAGCGCTTGGAGCTTACTGCTGATGTACCTGCCGAACGTGTTTGTCAATTGTATTGCACCTTGGTTTTAGACATGGGAGCTCTGCAAAACTTTCCTAAGCCAGGAGGTGACTCTGTCGCTCAAGCTCATGACATGGCTTTGCGTGCTGAAACAGTCAGGCATCCTCAGCAAGCTTGTCTGAGTGAGGCATTGCAACAGGAGCTGAAGAAGCATGATGCATGGAGCCAAGACCTCAAGCTCAGCTTGCAGCGGTAACTGTGTTGCTGCTTGCATGCATCAGTGTTCATCTTGTTGTGAAGCTGTTGCATGCGTGCCTGTGGCCATTGATACATTTGTGTCGTGCTTGTGCTAAAACCAATTGTTTGTCACAGCATTGCATACAGTTTTGTAGGTCGTGGATGGTATATCAAGGCTCAGGAGTGGACAGCAATGAATGGGTATCAGCGTCACAAGAGTTACATGCTATGATGCAGGTTAGTAATCTGCCTTGCAAATGATCCAAGCGTTTCTTGGATGTACAGTCTCTGTCTATCTGCTGTAGAGACCCAGTGTGATGCCTAGCTACTTGACATCTGCTGCGAGGCATTGTGCACTGCATTTCATTCGTCAGTGAAGGATTTAGTAACATGATTGCTCATATAGGACCAACTGCTGTGTGTACTCTATAGGAAGGGTGTGCAGAAGGAACAGATCATCGAGCATTGTGTGCTGCTCTGAGCTGTTGCATGCTAATGACGTGGTACATCTCATCCATCTTTAGTATTAATGCCCATTGCAACATGGTGCTACTGTGATGTGGCACCTTCAACTGACATTGCAGCTGCTAAGTGCACATGTGTGTAAGGTACATTTCTGCTATGCAAAGCATCACCTGAAATGCTGAGCTTGTGATGCAGACACGGGTCCTGCCTTGAACACGTTGGATGCCACCCCTGCTGGAGCTGTGGTCTTCTCAGGCTTGATTGAAGCATGCGGCAACAGCGTTGTATCATACGCTGGAGTCTCCTGGCTGCTTTATGAGCGCGCCTGTCATCTCAGCCTGACACTGAGCAGCAGAGCTCAAGCAGTGCTGTGGAAGCATCAGTCAGGTGACCAGTCTCTGTGCAGACCTGATGCATGACTGAGCGCATCAGTGCAGCAGCAAGCCTGATTGGAAAGCCGATCTGGATGCTTGCATTTGTATGAAAGCAGGCATGCCCATAGATGGTACCAGTGTACACTGTGTTGTCAGTCTGCATGAAGACCTGAAAGTTTACCTCAATGGTGTCTTTTCAACAAGAGACACAATATGCAATGGTTTGCCGTGCGGCAACATTAAGACTGCGCGTGCATGAGTTGCCTTGCAGCCACATCAGGATTGTCGATCTTGCAGGTTTCAGCTGTACCATGAATGGGAGGCAGGATTGCTGGTGGTTGTTGAACCTTCCCCAGACAGGTTGGAGGCGGTTGCTGTACAGTTTGCCAGCCAACGCAAATGGGCCTCGGCAATGTCTATTGGTGCTGATCTGGCTGGTCAGCAGCAGCATACGCCGGCTGCACAGATTGCGAGCACAGTCATGAAGTGCGTTCAAGGGCACAGCAGCGATGCCAGCTTGCTGTACCAAGCCCTGCCATGGCTGTCTGTTGCTGGCAAGCACAGAGAAGCCATACAGGTATATGCAGGCTTTGTTTGGACTTTGCATAGTTGCGTTTGATGCACACACTCAGTGTGACTGCAAACAGAGCTGAGTGCTTCATTGCAGCTTTCAACTGTTTTGCTGAGACACTGTGTAAAGTCCGGCAATTAGCTAGGCGCATACCTTGTGTGAGGTATGCTAATCCGAATGTTAGTCTGCTGACCGCTCTCATTACAGCATGGCGTGCAAGTGATGCACAAGGCAAAAGACCAGCTTGCATGCACTCGATGCTCTTGTCTGAACTGGTTGACTGCCTGCAATGCAGGTCTATGACTTGATGATGGCAGATGCATCCTACACAATTAACACTGATTCCCTTGCACTGGTCGTGCAAGCGTTCTTGAGCCTGGGCCAGCATCAAAATGCATACCAGACACTCAAGCGTCACAGCACATTAGCACGGACAATGGACCACTTTCAGGCATCAGACGTCATCACAGACACAGTCGAGCAGCTGAAGCCAAAAGCGAGCTTCCACTGGAGTCTTGTTGATATTGTGCTGTTCTGTCTGCAAACAATGCCCGAGGCTGCAGACCAAGATGGGCGTATCAGTGAGGTGGTGCATGTCTGTCTAGCGCGAGGTTGCACCAAGCTGGCTTTTGACGTAAGTCCACCACACCCTCATGCTGCAGTGATGCATGTCAATGTGTGCCAACTCATGCATACAATGCAGCTGATATTTGTGGTACCTCAACCTGAATTCTGAATGTTAAGGTGTCATGCATGCATACATGCCTGTCTTCAGACTACCCTGAGCAACGCGTGCATTGGCAAATGGCATCATGTGAAGCTTGGTAGTCATCCTAGATATATGTCTCCTTGAGCTCTGATTGTCGTAGCTGTCTCGGACACCCAACTCATGATGACTAAGACCCTGCATGCGCACAGGTTGCCTTGGCAGCTGCCCAGCATAAGCCTGTGCCACTGAGCATCTCCCAAGCTATTCTCAAGAGCAGCTTGCAAGACGATGCTCGCAAGCTAGCTCAAGTGCAAGGCTCCGGCCCTGGCCTGTCTACCAATGCTGAATCAGCTGTCACAGCCTCATCACCATCTGCAGCAACAACAGTTAGTAGTTTGCCAGCTCAGCCTCTCACTCAACTCACCTCAGACTTGCTCCACCTGTGTGATCAGCAAACTTCATTAGACAGAGCCCTAGGTCGGCTGCTTGACACAGAGTCAGCCTCTCTGCTGGCTGAGCTATGGCTCAGAGCGCACCAGTGGGACAGTGTGATTGCTGTCTTTGAGCAGCGCAAGGCAATTGATCATGTAAGATGCCATCTTGCAGTGTAGGTGGGTGTTGGTGTGTGTTACATTGATGCGTCCTAATTGGAGTAGATGAGCAAGAAACTGAATGTGTGATTATTCCCTGGATTATTCATCGGATCAATGAGCAAATGTTTGAAGGAACGCTTTTGTGCTTGAGCAATTGACTTTTTGATTGACTGGTACAATGCCTCCTGGTTGGGTATGTGCATGAATGAGTGAATTCAAGCGTGAATGAGTCAGCCAGAGAGCTGGGAAGTGGTACCATGGGCATGTTGAGTAAGCTGCTTGGCAGGAAATGAAGCCAATATGCCTGTGTACATCATGGAAGCTGATCAATGAGTGTCTAATTTGTCTCTGCTTCTGCACGCTCCTGCCAAGCTGCATATCCCAGTACATCACAGCACTTGTCCATTGTAGCCAGTCAGCTTGATCCTGTAGCTGCAGGGCATTAACAAGCAGCTGTGGAATGCGGCAATGATGGCCCACATGGCTATGAACAGTCAGCCAGGCCTCTCAGAGACAATACAGTGGGCACAGCGGAATGGCCATGACTGGAGGGTGAATGACCCACAATGCTACATCTGTGTAGCACAGGCCTTAGCCTCTGAGGCCTCAAAGGCTATGCAAGGTCAGCTTGAGTAGCTTGCTTTGAGTGTGTTTGCCGGCCTGCATTATGAATTTGACAGTCCAGTCAGCGCCATGGGCCTACAACTGCATTGGGTCTGCTAGCATCGACAATTTAACTGTATGCAGACAAGGAAAGCATGCACGCTGCTGACATGTGTTAATGCTGGTTGCAGGCGCAGAATTGCTGCTGGCGTATGCAGCTCAGAATTACAACGTGCCGTTGCCAGTCGAGGCTTGCAATGCTTTCTTGCGCGCATGTACTGGTCCTTCCACTGACAGGAAGGCCAGCACAGCAGCGGCATTGGCCTTGCTGCATGGCATGCATGCACCTCTGCCTGCACCCAACCTGGAAACCTTCTCTGCAGTCACACTGTGCATCCTTGCCCATCTTGACAATGGCATGCCAGCCTATCAGCTTCTAGTGCATCTGCATGAGCAGGTGCTGCCAAAGCTGCATGCTCAGGTAGGCATAGGACCTCAGGCAGCCAAAGTGTACCAGGCAGCAATGGCAGCGTTCAACGCATTAGATGCACAGACAAGTCAACGATTGCATGCACCATCGGTCATTCACACGGTGATGCTCAGCACGGCATGGCTGGACTCACTGCTCGGGGCTGTGAGCTGCTTCTGGAGGCTGTTGATGACTACAATGAGCAGTGGCTGCGCAGCACCTTTGGAGATGCCTTCCTGGACGAAGTTGAGGCTGTTTTCATTGGTGACAAGGTCTTGGCATCCTCTGCAGATTTGGTGCTGTTTCCTGCCCTGCCTGTGCCAGCTCTTGTTGTCAGGAAACTGGATGCACAGAGGGCATACCTGGACTTTGCAGAAGGCAACATGCCTGATTTCATGGTGCCACCAGAAGCACGGCCTACATACCATATGAGACTGCAGTCACAGGAGGTGCAGGAAACACCTAGTATGAGTTGAATGCAGCACAGTGTTACAAAAGCAGTACGGGCATCTTTTGCCCAAGGATGGCAGCCACAGATGATAGCTACAGCTGTACACACTGATAGCGCATGTGCTTTGTGTCTGAACCTTTATTTCTTGTATTGTTTTGTGTAGCCTTTCTGCCAAAAGAACTTCGGTCTGTGTTTTGCACCCATCATCAATGACTTCCCTGCTCCATGGAGGCCAATTTATCCTTGGTCATGACCTGATCAGGTCCTTGGTGTGATTGTGCAATTTCAGCCTGTCTTTCTTATTCTTGAATCGTTTTCTCAAGTCAAGCTTGAGGCCTGATCTTGTACAGCTAGCTCACATACTGTCAACTTGGTTCGAAGCCTTACTGCAGTGACTTTTTGAACCAGGCTGCTGAGCATGAGCGAGGCATGTCTTGTATCTACTGCTCTCAGCCAGGCCTGTTGCTTTTTGTTGCACATTTGCGTGCAGCGACCAGTTTGAAGCATATGAAGCTGACGCAACCATGCTCTGGCTGCTGAAACTACGCAGCGTAATTACTTACAGACTTTGTGGTGCATAACAGATTGGCCCACACTGCAGGGCATCAGAATAAAACCACTGAAACCAATGAATGGGACCGTTGCACTGCTAATCATAACAGCGTTCAGCATTGCCAGCATAGTGACTACTCCCGATATTGTCTAACGCTCACATTCATATGACATACTAGTCATACCTGCAGAAAACCTCCTTTGAAATGTGTGCCATGTCAGCTGTAGGCCATCGACATGCCGGCACAAAAGGCAGAGTGTGCCTGGTGCATTGCGGCTGTTGGGCAGAGCCAGTCCACGCCAAGCGTTACAGACAGTGTCAGCATGTTCTGCTATGTCAAATGGTGGTGGCAGCTTCTGATGTGCCATCTGTCAGTGCTGCTGACGTCCACATGGCCAACGAGGCGCCTAACAAGGAAGAAGAGGGCAGCCGGTTCACTATATGGCCAGCTGTCTCAGAAAAAGTCCGGCCGTTGGATGCAGTGTCTGCTTGTGCAGCTGAGATATGCCTGACTTGGCTGCAGCAGAACAGGGCTGCTTCAAACAGGCCTTCGCCACAGCTGCAAAAGGGCTGCAGCAGATGGGGGTGTACCACAAGGGGTAGCAGCAAAGGGGTTTTTACAATAGAGGGTCAATAGCAGGCTGAGCAGTGGCAGCAGCTGGCTTGCCAAGACTAGCTTTGCCTTAGTAAGGAAGGCTGATGAGGGCTGGACGCGGCAGGCAAGGAGCCAAGGATGGGATGTGTCATGCCAGCTGATCAGATCCTTGTTCAGCTACAAGGCAGCACCTTCAAGTCTTGGCCTGCCTCCTCAACCTTCTTCACAGAACCACTCTCAGGTCTATAGACTTGTCATTGTTGAACAGTGGCTTGGCGACGCTCTCCAGGTCGCTGTTACCAGATTTTGTTGAAGTTGCATGTCTGTGGGCTTTGGGCTTCACCCTCCTACACATGTGCTGTACAGCAGCATTCATTATGACTAAAGTCCTGCGACCTAGTTAGGCTTGCAGGTCTTAGTAGTTTACACCACTGACGCAGCAGCATGTGTGGTAATGTGCAGCTTGTCACAGCTTGTTGTTTGTTGTTAGTTGTTGCTTGAGCTAACCTGGTATGAGGTTGTTTGAGTGGGTTGCCAAGACTCAGAAATACCATAAGCACTTCATGCAGGCCCAAACGCATACAAAATCAAGAGCATGCAGCTGCAGGCCAAAAGTTCATTGACTGTGTACTGACTTGCGCATGTTGTAGTCTACAAACAAATGTATGTGTGCATGTGATCATGAGCAGAAATCAAGAACAGCATTGGAACCAGCTTCGCCACATTGTCGAATTTTTGGCTGTTCTATCAGACACAATATGTTCCCGGCCCTGGTGTCCCTTCGCTGCTGGTGTTGCCCATGCGCTGCACGGCACACAGCACAGAGTCAGCACTAGACACGGGCCTGGCTCAGCATGCATGCAGCTAACTACCTGAAGCAGTTCGCCATGCTATGCTGTACAGCTTTGTAGGCAATGGCAATCTCAGCTACACGCAAAAGAAGGCAGAAGGTCAATGTAGCTTATCATGCAGGTATTTCTTGCTAGACAGATGCCGAAACAAAGGAGGCAACTCATGCTGCATGCACCAGCGTGTGCACTGCTTGTACACAAGGTGCTTGGAGGTGGCAAAGTGCAGGGTGTTACAGGCCCTGCATTCCGGTTTTCTTGTGACGGTACCGCTGCAGGGTCCAGCCAGTAAAGTTGCCGCACATCTGCTGTGAGGCACGGTTGTAAAGCATTTAACTGTCATTTCGAGCAAAACATAACCAATTTGACCTCAGCATAAGCTGATCTCAGCATAAGTTGAACCAATAGTTCATAGGTCTGACTCAAACACACCACAGACCGACAGGTCAGAATGCTCACTCGACTGTGACTGAAGCTCCATCGAGAGCCTGAGGTGTGCAGGGACGTTTTCTGGGGACCAAGGCTGCTCTGAGGGACTGCAGTGTTGGGGCCGGGCCCTGTCAACCCCCCCAATACCCCTGTCTTCTCATGCCGCCTCGTCAGAAATGCCTGTGTAGCCACAACAGGTACATTTGCAACGTTAACCTTTTACAATGCAAACACAGCCAGACTGCAAGGCTTCAGCAAGACACTGTTCACAAGGGTCCCTCCAAACCACTTAGGACCCCTTTTATCTCATACCAGGTCAGTAATGCACACACAGCGACAAGAGGGATACTTTGACCAGAGCTACAGGAGAGACAAGACTTGCCCTGCATGTACCTAGCTCACCACAAACCAGAAAGCATAAACCTCATTATCATTATTGTTGTTGTTGTTACAGGTGTGAGCCAATAAAGCCAGGCAGCTGTGGAGGGCTGTCTGACTGCTTCCAGGAACAAGCAGTATCGGGCTGATCGAATCACCCAGACCCTCTTTCTGAATTTCCCTCAAGAAAAGCAACGTAAAGACAACGCCGATAGGCAATTCAATATTGATATAGAGAAGCTTGAGGTGATCCCAAGTACACCTAAGCTTCCCTTGGCCTTTCAGCCACTGGAATGATGGGACAGTCTTGAGTAACACCGAGTACAGCCACAGCAAGATGCACCAGGTCATTCGCCCGATGGACCTGTTGCAGATGATCATGGAATTTAGTCTAACCTGGGTTCATGCAGGCTCAGACCCAACCGGTCTTTGTACATTGGCTGCTTCTCTGGTAGCATGCCCAGCGCAGTGTGTCAGACCTAATGTACAGCTTGGTGGATACGTTGTTTTGAACGCAGTGTATCACATACCTTACATTGTATTGAACGCAGTGTATTACATACCTTACATTGTGACTGGAGGTGCTGCAAAGCAATTAGATGCCAGGTATCCCTGTTTGATGATAAGACTTCAAGTACATCAAAAGCACCACTGCCACATGATCTGCAAAGCGTTTTTGAACGCAGTGTATCACATACCTTACATTGCACCTGTGCTGCCTTGCCGGGAGCTATCAGAGTGTGATGCAGAGCAGCTTGCATAAACCAGTCTGGTGTACAGTGATGATGCACATAATTGGCATTTCCTGCATGATCATGTACTCACAACCTAACAACATCTTCCACCCTTCCTCGATGTTCCAACTGCCCCCCCCTCTTTGCCCCACAAGCTGCTTTCCCCCCCCCTCCCTCACCCTCTTCCCATCCACACATATATCTCCCAGCCCCCAACGCAGCCGTACCTTGTACATCTGATCCCTTGTTGAGGCGCCCAGGCTGTATGACGGCAAAGAGGGCTTTGTGGAGATGCCCTGTGGTCCCAGACTTCCCTTATGCTGGAACAGGCCGGTTGCAAAGTCCACATCCTGCTTCTGCCTGAATCGGTCCGCCTGCCCAATGTGGCACTCTGGTGCATTGCTCCTTGCTGACAATGCCTGCACCACAAGAGGCACAATCTCTGCTTTGCTAGCATGAAACTCTTGTTTTCAACAGTTGGGAAAGACAACACCAATAAAAGATGTTTATTTCACTGGCAGATGTAAAGCAAACATTTGGAGGTTTTTTGCATTGCATCTGCCGGCTCATGAAAATAAATTCTGCAGTTGCAACCACCAAGTATCATCATCATGAGTGCAGCGATGCGGCAAATGGTGCCTAAGCCTGTACTAAGAGAGTCTGCGCTGCAGCCACATGAAGAGGAAGAAAAAGGAGAACGCTGTCAGGCCATTCTATGCGTCCAAAGCATAGCCAAGCTACTCTGTGTTGTATGCTCCTAGGGTTTTGCCTATCTAAAACCCTATTGTATTTGCACCTGCCTAGCTCATGTTTCAGGATGAGCAGTGCCACAAGGCAACCACGTACTGCCCCAGGGCATGCCCCAGGGCACTCTCATAGGATCACAAGGCAGCATGCAAGCGACAAAAGGCAATGCACCCTTCAATGGGTTTGAAAGGCAAACTGTGACTGGGGCTGCCATCTCATTGCTGATCGAATGCCTGAGGCCCCACAGGACTTCAGCATGAAAGGCAACCAAATGCCAGGGAAGGTCACCAGTCAGCTGATGAAAGACCGTGAGGACTTGCAGGAGGCAAGCAACTACTGCCCCAGGCGCCCTTATATCACCAGAAGGCAGCATACCAAGTGACAAAAGGCACTGCAACCTTCGATAGGGAAGTCAAAAGGCAGTGCACCGGCCAGTAGGCAAGTCACAAGGCAAAGCATGACACTGACCTGCCTTCCCATTCCAGAGCCATGCTGGTCATATGCTTGAGGTCCTGGTGACTCCTTCCCAATGAAGGCTGTCTCTGACGCTGCGCCTGAGTACACCTGCTGGGCAGTCACTGGGTCACTAAGCAAAAACAAATAAAGGAACCTGAGCATACCTGCAGGACAAAGAGGAAGACATAGAGGGAGAGGGATAGACAAAGAAGAAGATGAGTAGACAATCAAGAAGAGGAATAGACAAGAAAGAAGAGGAGGAGACAGAGAGGCAGCCTGAGTATACCCGCAAACCAGTCACATGGTAAGCAACGACAAGAGGAAACTGAATTGTCATCTGCCGAAGACAACCCCACATGAAAGGTAGCAAAAAATTGACAAAATTGCAATTCTTTTTGCCCCTGCTGCAGCAGGTAGAAAGCACTTGTGAGACAGCCAGCGAGTGCAAAGGCAGAAATCATCCTAGGATATGCTGTGTGGCGGCATCAGAAGACATTTCTTGTATGGGCATCAACTGCCAAAAGATGCATCGTAAGCCACAAGACAGCATGGCTGTTACAAAAATTTGAAGGAAGAAGAGCAGCTGA
>JAABUI010002236.1_pt1 | contig 10804 bp, 14 predicted proteins | sample 5559111 | NCBI WGS metagenome assembly JAABUI01 (sample SAMN10711870, study PRJNA513365) | rock metagenome | isolation source: Antarctica rocks | place: Antarctica: Victoria Land, Buttleship Promontory
TCTCTTACATTCTGTCTCTCCGCGATTCTCAGAACGCCTCGCCCTCCTTCCCCCACTGACCACCACTCCCTCCCCACTCGAACCCATCTCCACTGTCCCCATACCTCAAGTCGAACCCGCCTACCCATGGCTGGCAACACCCATCAAACCCACCTCTGACATCCTTCGAACACAGCTTGCCTACCTACACACCGGCGCGACCGTCGCTGACAGCCTCGATGCGGCGCGGGATTGGAATGAGGAGATACAGGGGATCAAGGAGTTGCCGCGCGAGTCTATGCAAGAACGGGTGATACGGGAGAAGATGGCTCAGAAGACTTGGGCGGAGTTTACTCAGGCTTCCGTTCGTGGTGTTCTCGCTGTAGCAGTGGGTTTCACTGCTCTAACCTCGATTATCGCTGATCTTGATTCTTAGCGTGGCGATAAGCCTCCGCTGAACCCTAACGAGGATGCCCGAGCACACATGTGGCTCACTTCGAATATCTTTATCACCAAAGCGATCGACTCGATCGATGCGTATGCCCATCTCGGCGGAGACGCGGCTGCACACGTGTCACATGCAAAAGACGCAGCGGGAGTCAAGAGCCTCAATAAGCTTGATGTGGAGGGTGTGCATCTTCTGGGACATACGGTGATTGATTGGCATGGCGAACGATGGGTCTGTCAGAGTATGTTGCCTGGGATCTTCTCGCGGCCGCGGGATGAGGAGGTCGACGGCACCGAAAAGGACGACAAGGAGGAGGAGAAGAAGGTGAATGGCGACGCCAAGGAGGATGGTGAGAAGAAAGAGGATCGGGTGAAGGTCAAGGGTCATTCACCCAACAAGTCGACCGAGTCCGCCGTCTCCGAGAAACCAGAGGAGTTCGGCGTGAACCCGATGATCATTTACGGCCTCGACTCCGAGCACCTCAGTTCCATCCACTGGGACGCGTCGACCCATAAGGTCATGTCGAAGATCGCCTCGGCATACCGCTTGGCCGAGCATAAAGTCAAAGACGGCAACGGTGACAAAAAGGATTTTTATGCGAGCGCAGAGGTCAAGGCGTTGAGAGGTACAGATGGACGGAGGTACCTCCTCGACCTACCCAGGTTGGCACCGGTGGATGTGGAGTGGTTGGAGAAAGATATGGAGGGGAAGGATGGCGGTGAGGCGTACCCCCATCGGGTCATGTTGCTTCGTCCGGAGTTGGTCGAGACGTTTTGGGACAGTGAGCTGAAGAGGTGGGCGAGGGAGGTGGCGGAGAAGGAGAAGGAGGCCGACAAGGAGGGAGACAGTTCGGCCATCGAGAGCTGCAAAGCCAACGGCGATACCCCGGCAATTCCCGAGGACCAGGATCAGGATCAGGACCGATCACCCGCTGCAGCGGAGGCTGTCGCCCACCGTGAAGAAGGGGCAAAGCCAATCGAGGCCTCCCCATCTACGCTCAAGCAATTCGAGCTCCGCTTCAATCCGGACGCATTCGTCGACCAGCCTCCACCAAACAACGCTTCCGACAAATCATTTTTCGTCCCTTCTGCCACGACAGACGAGTCCGATCCCGCTATCAAGGCGGTACGAGACGCTTCCGTCTTCCTCCGCCAAATTGCGATCCCGGCGATCGCGCTCGACGTGCTCACGGGCAATACGAGCGGGATCATGGACGGTCAGAGCTTGTCGAAGCATCTCCATTCGAGGGGCGTCAACATGAGGTATCTGGGGATGTTGGCGGGGACGATCCAGCAGTTCTCGGCGGGTCTGGATGGGAAGCAACGCCCGGGGAGTGGGCATCTTGCTGCGCTCAAGGTGAGTTCCATCTTGCAATTGAAACCGCTGCTGATCAAGTTCAGGGAATCGTCATACAGGAGATGGTGTTCCGTGCTAGCAAGCATGTCCTTTGGCGGCTTGTTCGCGGTCTTCAGCCAGAGCACGTTCCGTGCGCTATCAGCCACTTCTTGAATTGTCTCCTCGGAACGGGCTACAACACCAGTCCAAGCGCGATCTACCAACCCATGGCCTTCTCGTCAGATGCGGAGCCAGCATACGTGGGTCTCACACCCGAATCGCTTCGAGCGGAGATTCGCCAGGTAGTGAAGACGCGCTTCCGCTGGACGCTGGATGAGACCTACCTCACGACTGGACTGCGGAAACAGCAACTACTCAGGGAGCTGGCCATGCGCTTTGCGTTCCAGCTGATGCAGCGGGATTACACGTTCGTGCGAGGGGTCGAGAAGGATTCGGATGACGATAAGGAGAACCGACCGCATTCGAAGGAGAAGGATAAAGCTCAGCGGAAGAGCAAGGCTGTCCCGGCTGCACGGGTCACCACGTTCGAGCCGATTGATGTGCTTACCCTTGTCCCGGTTGTTCGATCTACCGCGCCATCCGTGAGTATTTTTTCCGTGCAAAGAATGTGGCTGGTACTTATGCTCGCATACAGGCGTCCGTGGCCGAGGAGATCTTCGAAGCTGGACGAGCTACGATCAATCGCGGCAACCTCGATCTCGGCCTCGAGTTCCTACTCGAATCCGTCCAGCTCTACGAAAACATCCATTCCGTCATCCACCCCGAGGTCGCAGCGGCATACAATCAATACGCGTCGACGATCCATCAGCTCGCTAGACTCAAGATTTCACAGGTCACCGATCCGGACCAGCCTCTCGGATTGGATATTGGCACCGCTTTACGGTTGCAAAGACAAGCCGTCATCATCGCAGAGCGGACAGTCGGGGTCTGGCATGCGGAGACGTTGGGTTACTATTTCAGTTTGGCGATGTTGGAGAATCTCGAGGGGAACGCGGGCGCGAGTCTAAGGTACTTTAGGCATGTGTTGGAGATGTGGGAGGTGATTCATGGACTTGGTCATCCTGAGATCAGTACCGTCCTGGTGAGTCTCGCTCCCTCTACAAATAAATGTGGTGTTGAGTGTGGCCTCGTAGAGCAACGCCGGAGTCGTCCTCCAAACCTTATCCGAGCACTCCCTGTCCCTCCGCCTCCTCCTCCTCGCCCAATCCACCGCATCCAAGACCTTCGGCCCGACCCACATCCAGAACGCCCAAGCCCTCCACCATCTCACCCAAGCCCACTTCCTCTCCGGCGACTTCCCGTCCGCCCTATCCACCTCGGAGGAAGCGTATGCAATCTTCACGACGCGACTCGGGGTGGATCACGCGCAGACGAAGGAGGTGGGGAAGAATGTGGAGTTACTCAAGGCAGTGGTGGAGAATGTGAAGAGGCAGAAGGTGGCGAGGGAGAAGTCCCATGAGCGGATCCGTGCGGTTGCTGGATCGAGTAGACGCCGCTTGGCGGGGGCCGGTGTGGTGGGGCATGGGCTTGGTGGAGTGAGTGCTACGGGAGCGGGGCTGGTGAATGGGGGTAGGGTGAATGGTGGGGCAACAGGGGTGATTGGGGTTGAGGGAGCGAGCAGGATCGGGGAGCGAGGCCATTTGGATGTGGATGAGCTTGTCAAGTTCATCGGGGGATTTGGGACTGGGAAGGCGGCGCGAGGGAAGAATAGTCTGAGGGGGAAGAGGAGGACGGGGGCGAAGCGGTAGCTGGCGAATGTCGTAGTTGCAAGAAGAGCGTTGCTAGGGAAAGGAGTTGACGGGGCGGACGGTGGATTGGGAGGATCCGGAGTCAAAACTGGGTATGCGCATACGGAGTGGATTTTTGACACAGCATAGCATAGTTAGCAATCATTTGGCATCATGCACCACTCGAGCGAAGCAGCGCAAGGTGAGCCGTTCGGGTAAGTTACCGAAGAAACCGGACCAAAGCTCGCCGGAGTCTCTGATCTCCGTTCTTCTCAGCGATAGATTCTCCTTCACATGGGACTTGGCGAGAACGAGGGTGAGACGGCTCGAGGTATGCAAAGGACCTTGCGACGATTTGCAGCGAGCACTATGGCGAGTACATCACGACCGCAATATGTCTACAAGATCCTGCCTCACTCCTCGGTTGATACGCGGTGAGGTCTCGCTCCCTTATCACCACCCCCTCCGTGATCCTCTCTTTCTCGCTCTATCCTCCTTATTCTGCCTCTGATCCCCTCCCTTTGTTTCCACTCGTCGCGCCATGACCTGGCCCGTTCCCTCTCTTTCCCCTTCCCCTTTCCGTCGCCCCCAGCAGCAGGAACGAGCTGACGCTCCTGCCTCAGCCACACCTTCCCCATCCCCATCCCGGCTTCCCACACATTCTTCCTCACCGGCCTCGACTATGCCGACGGCTTCGTGCACCTCTCCACAGCCCATCAAGTCCCAGGCGTACTTACCCGATTCTTTGCGGATACTCCCGCGGTGGTGCTACTGAGATTGGAATGTGAGAGGGTTGGGGCTTGGAAGCGGTTGACTTGGGATGCGGATCCTCGATCTGGTGAAGGTATGTGCTGCCGCCCTGGGAGTCGACGGGGTGGAGAGCTGATTGAGCGGATAGAGTACCCGCATTTGAGAGGGCAGCTGGAGGGGGAGAACGTGGAGAGTTTCCGAGAGGTCCATCGGCGTAAGGGACGGGAGGTGAGGACGGAAAAGGATGAGGGGTGGGAGAAGGCGTTGGAGCAGGTTAAGGGATGGTTGGTCTGACTGTCGCGGTAAGTTGTCTGCAGGAACAAGGTGATACAGCTAATGTTTCGCAAGGTCCCTCTAGCAGATACAAGTTCATGACGATTAGACGACTCTTCAACGATTGATATGGCCCTTGCCTCTCGACTGGGGACAGGCTGGACGACGACATCGTCGCGAAATACATTGATGCGGCCTTGCGTCATGACCATCCTCCTTTGAGGCCGCCGAATCCGTTCGGCCCTGCTGCTGTTCGCCAACCGGAACACCCATGGTCTCTGTGACTGACTTCGACGCACAGCCTCGACCCGCTACGCGAAAAGGAAGATGATCATACGTGAAGTACATGTCAACATGTCCCGGAAAGCCGAATCGACACTTGAGACCACCAGCACGACGCGGATGGCCTCTCTCGGATCCAGTCCATTTGGTGCCAGATGAGAATACAGGATTGTTTGCTTTCGTTGAGGTAAGAGTGATTGCTCGTCCATCTTTGGTGCTGCATCTGTCAGAGGAGGATCGATGTATATACGCTCGAAATTGAGATCAGGCCATTGGCCCTACATGGGGTTGATTTCTAAAGCTGGAACAAAGGATCCAAAGCCTCAATATTACAAGAAAGCCTGACGCGTCAACGCGACCGGTTCCATATCCGGCGTGATTTCGATTATACATCGATATCTTGGTCTAAATCTCTTCTTGGACTTCATCTTTACTCTTTGAAATGAGAACCTTCGCCTCCCTCGCCTTCCTCGGCCTCTTCAGCGGACTCACATCGGTGCTGGCCAGCGATGTACTCGACCTCACGGTGGGGAGTTTCAAGGGGGAGGTCATGAATGCGGATCTGGCGCTCGTCGAGTGAGTCGCTTCGTCACGCTTCCGGCCCAGTCCAGTGTAGCTCGAATGTATGAGCTACGTGTTGGCCGCCGTCTCGAGCATGGCGCTGACAGCGATTTGACTTGCTTTGTAATCAGGTTTTTCGCCCCTTGTGAGTGTCTTCGTCCGGGCTTGTAAAACATCAATACCATCCTCTGGGGACTTTGATGTTCGATATGCTAATACAAGGAATGCGTTTAGGGTGTGGACACTGCAAACAGTGAGCTCGCTCATCCCACCTCTTGACTCGCTAACGAACCCCGCTCCTTTCTCCTTCTCTCGCCTCCTCGTCCACTTCACCAGGCTCGCACCGCACTATGAAGAAGCTGCGACCGAGCTGAAGTCAAAGAGCATCAAGCTGGCGAAGGCGCGTCTCTCTCTTTGTTCATTGTAACCTAGCTGATGGAGGAGTCGTAGGTCGACTGCACCGAGCAGCAAGCCCTTTGTTCGGACTACGGTGTGAATGGTTACCCCACGCTCAAGGTGTTCCGGAATGGCATGCCGACGGACTATTCGGGACCGAGGAAGGCGGATGGGATCATCTCGTATATGATCAAGTGGGTCGATTCCCGTTCGCCAGTCGATTGGGACTGATTGAATCCCAGGCAAAGTCTCCCGGCGGTCTCGGATGTGACGCCGGAGTCGCACGCCGAATTCATCAAGGCTGACAAAGTGTAACTGAAGCTGTCTCAAGGAACATGAAAGCAGGCTGATCCGTCTCAGCGTGCTCGTGGCGTACGGCGATTCGTCCCACCCGATTCCTCAGGCATATCTCGACTACGCCAACACCGCCCGCGAAACCTACCTCTTCGGGCGATACAACTCGCCGTCCCTCCCCTCCATCCCGGGCACCCCGTCTCTCCCAGCCCTTGTCCTGTACAAAACCTTCGACGAAGGCCACGCCGTACTCGCAGCATCCGACATGGCCAACCTGGATGCGTCGACGCTCGCCGACTTCGTCAAGCTCAACTCCGTCCCCTACATGGACGAGATCTCACCCGAGAACTTCGGGTCGTACTCCGAACAAGGTCTTCCCCTTGCGTACCTCTTCGTAGACCCCGAAGATATCATCACCCTCCGATCACTTGTGGACGACCTCACCCCGCTCGCCAAAGAGCTGAAGGGACAGGTCAACTTCGTCTACATCGATGCCATCAAATTCACGGATCACGGCAAGTCCCTCAACCTACCCGGCGACTCGTGGCCCGCATTCGTGGTCCAGGATCTGGTGAAACAGATTAAATTCCCGCTGACGGAGGCGGTGAGAAAAGAGAGCATCGAGGCGTTCATGGCCAAGTTCCTCAAGGGAGAGATCAGGCCCAGCGTCAAGTCCGCACCTGTGCCGGCGAGTCAGGATGCACCGGTGTGGAAGCTTGTGGCGGATGGGTGGGATGATTTGTTTGAGGATGAGGACAAGGACGTTTTCGCGGAGTTCTTTGCGCCTTGGTGCGGGCATTGCCGTGGGTCCACGTCACTCGGCAGGCTGTGCAGAGCTGATCTATGGACCAGAACGCCTCGCGCCCATCTGGGATACTCTCGGTGAGAGGTACTCGACCAACTCCAATATCGTCATGTGAGTATCTCACCGGTCTCCATCTCTCATGTCGCCGCACTTGACCTATGTGAGCTCCGCTGATGCCTGCGCAGTGCGCAGATGGACGCGACGGAAAACGACGTCCCTCCACAAGCGCCCTTCCGCGTCCAAGGTTTCCCGACACTCAAATTCCGGCCCGCGGGTTCGGCAGACTTCATGGACTATGCGGGGGACCGGAGCTTGGAAAGTTTGATCGAGTTTGTGGAGATGAATCGGAAGAGTGCGGGTGATGGGGGAGCGGGAGGGGTGGAGGAGGAGGAGGAGGAGGAGGAGGAGGAGGAGTTTGAAGAGGAGGATGAGGCGCGGGAGCATGATGAGCTGTGAGAGGTCAGGTAGACGGGGGAGCGAGGTTGGAGGGCTTTGTGAGGCCTTGTGAGATGGGGAGGGGTGGGAGATCATGCATATCATCTGCTATCGCCTACTATCATCAAGCAAGCGTTACCGACGTATCAAGTGCACAGCTGGTAAAGAACATCCACCCATAAGAAGCCACATCGGAGATGCCACACCACCGGGGATGTCGCGGCGTCGGCCATAATCCTTGTTTCAGCCCAAACTCCGATCTATCCGCCCCGACGACTCAGCTCGCTTCCGCTCTTGCATTGCTCTCTCTCCCCAGCTCATCCTCTCACGCACATCAAGCCCGAACCAATGTACGTCCTCTCCCTTTTTCCTTTGCTCTCGGTCAGATCCAGCTCCACACTCTCGAGGAGGTCTCGGAGTGACATGCGCGCCGAGAGCGTCTCGGAGGAATTTTGCGGTGACTCGGGACTCGCGCTGACCCGCTCGTCCGCTCGTAGATGCGTGAGAAATGGCGCAAGAAGCGTATGAGGAAGTTGAGGAGGAAGAGGAGAAAGATGAGGGCCAGGTCGAAGTCAGCTTACAGTCCTTGATATACTGCCCCTCCTCGTGAGGGGGAAGGTGTAGTTGGATTTGAGCTGATTTGTTTGTAGGTAATCGACTCACCAATCGACTCGATTTCGACTATACTCGACTCGACTACATGATATGGCCATCGTCAATGCTATTGGAGGTGAGGTAGAGTGAGGTCGGGTTGGGTATCGGATGGGATATGGGGAGAGAGGATAAGGGTTGGGATAACAAGGCTGTCAAGGTTCTGCTTCCGGAATGAATGAATGAATGAATGAATGAATGAATGAATGAATGCTTGAAGAATGGAACGCTGCAGCAGACTAGCATTGGGATGACGAGTGCAGCCTCGAACTTCTGTCCTGCCGTGAATGGGCTGAAGGATAGCCTTCGCTGAGCAAAGGTAACATCTTCAGAGCGCTGCGCCTGAAAGCATGTCGCACCTTGAAGCAGACACCATATGACCGGCGACGGTCTGAGCACACACGGACATACGTGAGCGGCTATGAGCTTGCTAATCACTCCTATTGACTGCGAGAGACGCCCCCTTGGTAAGTTACAGGCGGGTGTATCCACCACGTGGGTTTCGAGGAGTGGAGGCCGAACCGTATCGCTCTCTGCCTATGCAATGCTACTCACACTGTATAAAAGACCCTCCTGATCGTCCCGGCGGCATGTTCTATCCTCGTTGACTATCCTTGGCCATACGTTTTACATGCTGGCCGCTCTTCCCCATTCCCGGATCTTTCGCAATGGTAGGCCATCCCGTCTCCATGTTCTGACTGGGCTCCCCTCTTTCCGCTGCCGTCCATCACTTCCTATCTCGTCTTTATTCATCCGAGCTTTCCTTTTATCAGTTGCTACTCAACCGAGACATCGATCAATCGTTTTGACCTAATGAGTGTACGCCCAGACCTACGCCTCCGCGACCAAACGAAAAAAATCGAACCTCGGCTCCGCTCTCCGCCGACCCGCACCACCATCCCCAAACACCGAGAAAGGCCTGCAGTACTGGTCAAATATCGAGCCTTCCCTCAACGGTGTCCTAGGTGGGTTTGGTGATGGGGTATGTCCCCTTCATCCCTCCCATCCCACACGTCCATTTCTTTCATTCCACCCGTCCGGACCTCCATCCCAGACCATGATCAGTGGTACTGATAAACTTAGCCTGTGCCCCATGTAGATCAACTCGGATCCCGCCTCTTCCTCCTCTCCCTCCTCCCAGCCCTACACACATTCCCCTCCCCCCTCACCCCCTTCCCCTCACCCCGGCCAAAACACCGGACGACAGCGCTAGACGTAGGGGCGGGTATAGGACGGGTGAGTAGGGAGGTGCTGTTACCGCTGTTCGAGGACGTGGTGATGCTTGAGCCAGTTATGGGGCTGCTGGAGGAAGGGATGAGGTCGGCGGAAGGTGGGGAATGGAGGGACTTAAAACTAGGGGAGGCGGATAAGGGACGAGAGAAGAGGGCATGGTTCGTTAGAGGGGGATTGCAGGGTTTCGATCCAAGACACCCGACGAGGGGAGGGGAGGGGGTGGGGGTGGTGGGGGAGGCCAGAGGTGGGGAATCGGGTGGGTTTGGGCAGGGGGATGGGGAGATGATGTACGATGCGTGAGACCGCTTGACCTTGGCTTCAAGCAAAGAGAAGCTGACGTGCTGGATGAATAGGATCTGGTGTCAATGGTGTCTCGGTACGCCACGTCCTCTTATTCGCGGCACATCCTCATAACCTCGCTTCTACCGCTAGGCCATCTCTCCCACTCCGATCTCACATACTTTCTCACGCGTGCCCGAGTGGCACTGAGGGAAGATGCATCGCTCATATTCGTGAAGGAGAATGTGTGTGAGGATGGACCTGGAGGGAAGGCGGTCGAGTACCTCGATGAGGAGGATTCGAGCCTCACCAGGTAGGTGACCACTGTATAGGAGGGGTCCACCGGACTGATGTCCCACGGCAGGTCAAATGGGAAGTGGCTGCAGGTCTTCAAAGAGGCGGGATTGACGGTGGTCAAGGAGGAGATCCAGGTTGGGATGCCGGATGAGCTGTTCATGGTGAAGACGTAAGTCCGCTCTATGCAACCCGGCATGAGCTCAGCGTGCGGCCGCTTATGAGGGCCACAGTTGGGCTTTGAGATGATGGAGACGTTAGACACTTTAAGGGAGTATCAGCCATGCATCTTGTCCTATCGACATATCTTGAACTGTTTCGCAGTTGGGCTCTTACGGACATCCTTCTCGAGCGATCCGTGAATATCGGCCCAAAGCCTCCGCTATGTCCGAACGACGGAACCGGATGAATCCTTCTTTTTACCACTACTTTTGCGGCGTTCGTAAGTCCGTCCTGCCTCTCCAGTTGTATCAGTGCGGCAACAAGTACTCTAGTTCAGCGTCAAAGAGTAATCAGGTGAGCCGACCCCCTATGTGAAGCGCACCACACTGACGTAACAATGCCCTCTCTTTTCCCGACCTATATTCCCTCTCCCAAATTCCGCTCTGATCATTACCCGACCCCTTCTCCGCCCCACCAGTCAACATGGCGCCCCAACACATCCCGATCCTCAAGAAGCGCACAAAGATCTTCAAGCGCCATCAATCGGATCGATATCACTCGGTCAAGGAGAACTGGAGGAAGCCAAAGGGTATTGACAGTAGGGTGAGTGGTTTCACCTTTTTGCGAGTATTGGGTTGCAGGACGTGTTGCGATTGGAATTTTTCAGGATCGTGTCGGGAAGCCGATGGCAGATGCGACTGGTGTGTCAGAGTCGTCTGACCCGCTTCCAAGCCGGAAAGAGCCATGGCTTCATCACGAGCTCCGCCCTGCCCTCTTATCCCGGAAGCTATCCGTGCTCCTATTGCTGACCCCTCGCAGGTCCGACGTCGATTCAAGGGCCAACTCCCCATGCCCAAAATTGGGTACGTCGCATACAGC
>JAABUI010002237.1_pt1 | contig 10802 bp, 10 predicted proteins | sample 5559111 | NCBI WGS metagenome assembly JAABUI01 (sample SAMN10711870, study PRJNA513365) | rock metagenome | isolation source: Antarctica rocks | place: Antarctica: Victoria Land, Buttleship Promontory
ATTGTCGAATTTCCTGACGGCAGCCTTGTATGTGGCGCGAATATAACTACTAAGGAACAGTATCTCATGGCCGCAAATACGCGCGCACAGGACGCCAGCTTTCTATTAGACCAATCAAGCAACGTCGAGATCGTCAAAGAAATCATACCAGGAGCGAAAACCAGTCTTAATGTCAGCCAGGTCGCCATGTTCGGGCATTCCCTCGGCGGCGCCGCAACGGCCACCGCAATGCTATCCGACTCCCGAAACGCAGGTGGCGTAGACATGGACGGAACACTCTACGGCCCTGTGATCTAAGCGGGTCTCAAAAGGCCATTCCTGATCTTTAACGATGCAGGCTACACAAGATTCAACCATTCGAGCTGGATGCAATTCTGGGGCAACTCGGGTGGGTGGAAATGCGAGCTCAATCTGCAGGGCGCCCGTCTCGCCGCTTTCTCCGACTATCCGCTGCTGTTGAAGCTGATGGATACTGGCCCTTCGGACCATATTGTGGGGACGATTGATGGGATGCGCGCTTTTGAGGTTATGACGGCTTGTTAGATTACGTTCTTTGACTATGTGCCGAAGGAGAAAGACTCCCATATTCTGCAAGGGCCTAGTTTACTCTACCCGGAAATTGACTTTGGGGACTGAGATCCATGATTGGTAGTTAATTCATATGAACTTCTATCAGACGCATTGACCGCTCTCCCCAAAGCCGAAAACGCTGTGAATATCGTTCATAATCTCAAAACCATATCCACCTTCCACGTACACATCACCGATTTCGTCTCTTCCTTCCATTCCTTCCATTCCCTCCATTCCCTCCATTCCCTCCATTCCCTCCATTCCCTCCATTCCCTCCATTCCCTCCACTCCCTCCATTTCCAGCCCACATCTCAGCCATCAGCTCCTCGATCTCCCATCCAGCCGCATCCCACCTGCTACTATTCCCCTCAAAGGCCTTATTTAAGTAGCTTAACTCTGCTTTGAGCTGATTGATCTTTTTCAAATACATAGGCGGAATTTGAGGCAAGCCATGGTTTACCTACATGCGTACAGAAACACTCGTCAGGAGATGATTTGATTCAAGCTTCACCCTGCACAAATTTCTTCATCAAAATATGGGGGTGAACTTGCACGAAGGTGGTACAGACGTGTTTCCAGACGTTTGATATGGGCCGCGATGTCTGCGATTTGTTTGAGGATCCAATTCCTATGTTTTTCGAGACCATGTATGCGTTCGGTGATGGTGGGCGTTTGCTGTATATCCGTTCTTCTGTATGGGGGAGTTGGTAGAGTCATCTGCGGTGGTGGTCTAATAATACGCGGTGGAGCAATATACATTCTGGTGGGCACTAAGACAGTCTGCTGTAAGATTAAGTTATAGAAAAGAATGTTGATATGATTGGGACACCACGGTTAGTCTGAACATAGCATTGATGGGACTTGCGATCAGCTTGCTATATTGAAAATTGTTCTGATTCACTTTTGCACCGGGAAGCGACGATGGTGATTGTGTCCACAGGCTCAATTGTATGCTCTTTCCCTATCGACACGATTCTTGGTCCGCGGCTGAGCTAGCAGAGGTTGATCGAGCTTAACGCACTTTGTTTGAAACATTCAGTCGACCGTCATCCCGAGCCCTGTATGATGAGGCAACGCAGTCAGTGGACCACATAGTTTCTTCCTTTCTTGGCGAAAGGATGTTCTTTCTCAGGTCATGAATTCATTCGTCTAGCAATGAATAAAGCGCGGAACTCGTAGCTCATTGAATTACTGCGTTGCAGACGCAAGAGAAGAACATCATAGCCTAACGCTCGGCTTTTCATGTGAGTAGGTTTCGACACACTTAATAGACAATGATCGAATCCCATCCTTTGATAAGCAACTCGTTCACTTGCTCCTGACGGCTCATTCTCGGATCCATGTAAAGACGGTGATTACAGTAGAATAGACCATCGCGGTGAACCCTACTACCATCAGGATCATGTCACCAGTTTTGGCCCATCTTGATTCAGCAACTCCTTTGTAGTGTAGCAGGGCAGGGTATATGTACACCAGAGGCACGCAAGCAAAGCTTCCGATCAGTGCCACGAACTTATCTAGGTCGCTAGCACCAAGAATGGCAATGACGCCGCACAGCACAGTGATGCCAGTACGGAAAGCGTTCTTCTTCCACTTCATCGCTTGGGAGCGCTTTCCCGAGACACGCTCGCCTAACAGGGAGGTCTCGATGATGCGAGTGGCCGGAAAGAGCTGCACAGGAGTTCCGACCAATATTGCCATTGAGTAGAGAAATTGTATCGCGTTGACGAATTTACTGCTTTGCGGATAGTTTGATATGATTTCTACCCTCGTCTGAGCTCCGAATGTTCCGTAGCAAAGCGCACCGATAGAAGTGAAGATGATGGTTATGATGACCATGACGATGTAAAGAAGACGAGAGAACTTCTCGGGTTGCGCCATGGAGGATTGGATAGGCAGAATGAGCCCGATTCCCTCAAAGGTGAATATTACAGAACCGATTGTAAGTGTGAAACTCCGTGGATTAAAGAGCTCAACGGTGCTGTCAAGCCCATTCTTCACCAGGGTGGCTATATCGTAGTACCAGATATAGAAAAGCCCAATGAATATGAAAACGTCAGCAAGCAAAGCTGCAGGCCCGAGTTTGGAGATGTTGCGAATGAATGCCATCGGAATGAGTACGACAAGTTGTAATGCGATCAGGGCATTGGTGCCTAAGGGTGTGACATGATCTGACGTGACCGCGTCTAAGAAGGAGAAAAGGTTCTCTGCAATGAAGATCATGCCTGCACAGACAAATCCTATTTGAGACAGTGTGATGGAGCTGAGGATCAACGACCTGAATCGTGGGCCTCCAATCGCTGCTCCCAAGTCGCCATAGCTGCCACCGTGCCGCTTTCTGCACAGTAAAAGGAGATGGAAACATAGACAAGATATCAGAGAAACTGTGACAAGTGTCATGAACGAGAAAAGCATTCCACCGTTGTTGAATGCTTTGGGGAGAAACATGATCCCAGTGCCAATGAATGCCTTTAGTAAAGTAAAGAAGGATTTCACCGTCCCCGCATCACCTGGCCTCGTTACTCGCCGTGAGCTCTTACGGCGCCCAAGCAGTGGTCGAGTCTCAGTAGGCTGTGCTTCTGCTTCATCCTCAGTGACGTCGCTGGCAGATTCGCCATCGTAATCCCCAAGGTCCTCGCCAGCAAAGCTTCCATAAAGATCGAGAAATGAAACGAAATCCTTAGTCACTGGAGCTGCCACAGTTCTCAATCGACCTTGCTGTTTCTGGAGAAACTGGCGTCGGAAGCCGCCAGGAGCACGCTGGTCACTGGGTCTGATCTCATCCCCGTGAGGTGTAAATGTGCTGGACCTGCGTATGTTCGGATGTGCGAAAGTAGCAGACCTCTGCTGGAGCTTGGCTCTAGCCTCAATCTTAAAGATCTCCCGATGAATGTCGCCGCCTTGTAACTGCAGCGAGTCTTGCTTCCCTTTGGGTGTGGTGAGATCATGCGCAGATGCTGAAGCACTGCCAGGATCACTGGATACAACGTCAGGACTAGCAGCGTAGCCGCTTGGCAGATGTCTTGACACTACATCTGCGTCTGCTTCTGCCTTACTACGCGCTTTCTGACCTGGAGAATCTGTCATTGGATTTGGTTGTTATGTGGCGAAATGAAGGTGAAGACGATCCTTTGGCAACAAGGACTTTCCGGGCAGCAGTCAGCAATCCCACAGGAATCTTTATACAGTCAAGACTACCTCATATTCTGGTCTTATAAAATGCTAATGTAGTCAAAACATACAAAATAAGTGCAGAAATGAACAGTCTTTGTGCCGTATTCGGACTGTAATATAAATGTTAGCGACGGCTACGCTAGCCTCCAGAGTGGGGCCGGCCGCACGGTCTTGGCATCAAAACACGTCCACCTGAGGCACGCACTATCAGGAGATGTACATGACTGATGAATGAGGATGTCTGACGCAAGTCACACTATTGAGCGGTGGCGTAGGCCCGAGTTCTACAGCTGTCCGTGAGCCATTTCTCGACATTTCTTTAAAGTCCGATACCGATTCTGGGCGAAAGTCCTACAATGATTTAGAGCTATGAAGATTGAGGAGCCGGATTGATTCTTTGCTGGTGGATAACGTGTATGCCTTGTTGTAATGATCAAGCATTTCTCATACACCGTGCACCAAGGATCCAAGCATTGGCATCTTCCTCGCGGGTATATACATCGACACTTCTTGGCTGATATCTTTTCCTGCGGCTGGACACTATCAATCAATGGTTGGTACCAGAATCAAGTAGTGTACATCGACATCGAGCTCCACGCTTGTCTGTACATCATGATAGGCTGCAGTGCTCTCCTAGCATGTCCCCCCTTTTCTGTTGGGTATGAGTCGCGAAGTGGGTGTCCCAGCCGAAAGAAGGGGATCTTAATTCTTGGCAGGGCAGTCGTTAGCGTGCCTACGAGTAGTCTCGGGGCCATTCTTCAGCATCAATAAATGCTGTACAGTAGTACTCCAGCAGAAGCCTGATGATAGGTGTAGGCTTCCAAGGATGGTGTCTCTCCGCTCCCGCTACGTCTTCCTCCCTCTCATCCTCGCCCTCGCCACTCTGACCCTCCTTCTTCTCCGCTCCTCTCTGAACCCATACGCCCCCCCACCTCCACTTGAAAAGCCAGCGCTCACACCACACCCGGTCTACAAGCCGCCGAAACCTGAGAAACCACCCCCACTTCCTGAATACTTTCCCCTCGCCGCCAGTGCAAAGTCAGCAGCCGATCTACCTCCTATCCCCTCCTGGAACAAACCCCCCTCGCCGCATGTGCCAGAGAAGACAAGACTATACATTGGATTCACGAGGTACTGGCCACTGCTACAGCAGGTAGTCATATCATACATTACAGCGGGCTGGCCGCCTGAGGACATCTATGTGGTCGAAAACACCGGCACCTTTGATGCGAACAAGAATGGCCTCCTCACGTCACGAAACCCTTTCTATATGGATTACCATCGCCTGACCAAGATCTTCGGCGTGAACGTGATGACGACCCCCTCTCTACAATCTTTCGCGCAACTGCAAAACCTCTACCTTTCCGAAGCGATCAATAATAATCTTACCCACTACTTCTGGGGCCACATGGACGTCGTGGCGCAAACGCATGAGGACGCTGTACCGTATCGATCCCTCTATCAAATTGCTGTCGACACCATTCGCGAGAGTTTTGCGCCAGAGTATCTTGTCGACAAGGAAACTGGAAAGAAGGACAAATGGGCTGTCCGATTTTTCAGCTACGATTGGCTTGCGCTCGTGAACACAGCATCCTATGTTCAGGTGGGAGGCTGGGACAGTATGATCGGCTACTATGGGACAGATTGCGACATGCATTCTCGATTCGGGATGAACGATTTGAAAACCCCGATCGCAGACGCCGGGCAAGTGTTTGATGTGGGAAAGAGTTTACCGGATCTGGAAAGATTGTATCGGAGGAAGAAGAAGGCCGGAAAGACGAAAAGGGAAGAGAAGGTCACGGGAAGCACGTTTGATGACGATAAACAAGTAATTAATATCGGGGATGGAGGCAAAGTCTCAATCACACACAATGCAAACGCTACAGAGCCTCCTGCCAAGGCTGTACCTGCTGCTGCCGCTGCTCAAGCGCAAGGCGTCGCTTCGGAAGTAACCAAGAAGTATCTCGAAGAAACAGAGGAAGACACCATAGGTAGCGAGAACTGGAAGCAACTGCAGGATGATCTGGAAGCTATGGCCGAAGAAAAGCGTAAGGACCCCTACCGCAATTCCTGGCAATTGAAGCAGAAAGGCGGCCAAGGCGAGCCCTATTACTATGATGCGGAAGGGTGGGAGAAGGCGTTGCAGATGACGATTGAGACTGGAAACCAGATCTATCATGAGAAGTGGGGGCATAAGGGGTGTGATATTCAACAGGTGGGACTGAAGGAGGGAGATCAATGGAGGGTGGAGCATGATTGGTGAGTTACGCGTTGAAGATGATGAGGGGATAAGCTGCCATGTACTGACAGTGGTTTTCCGTGCAGGGAATAAAGTCACATGGTCCTACTACGCTTGAGCCGGGAGGCCAGAAGGACTCATTTCATCAATCCCAGGCTTACATGAATAATGGTAATTGACGTTGACCTATTATTTTCAACGGATGCTATCTACAATTTTTGAACATACTGTTAGGGATGGTCTGTTGTCTTCACTTGGGCGGCGCTCTTCTCTTCAATTGATAATGTTTGTAGGATAGCAGACAGTGATACTCTTAAGTACATAGCATCAGCAGGAAGCATGACTGTCATAACTCGACGACGACTTCATTACTTACCTCACGGGCAATGATATCACGATAAGCTCTGTCTCGAGTACATCCCCTCGCGATATGCATTATGGGCAGAAGTCATTCAGCTATTTCTCGTAGCCAGGCCAGCTTTGTCCCTTCCAATCCCTCTCACCGCAAGGCTCCGAAGCACACCACGGCTTCTCATTCGCCGCATACGGCACCAAAGGAAGATCATACGGCATACGCCAACCTACCACAGTCTTGCCTACCCCCTCCTCGTTTTCGGCTGCTCGATCATTCAAAGCCGGCGCATCCCTCTTAAAAACAGGCACCATCTCCGCACTCCCCTGCTTCCCCTCCTCATCCCACAACGCAGGCCAAGCAACAACGCCAATCTCATAACTACAAATCCTAACCTCACCACCCGGCGTCAACCCCCCACCCCAAGCCTGCGTCGACAGATTCGCCGACGTGACCATCGCCCAATCAATCCTCTTCATCTCGCCATCATTAAATCGAACATACGTCTTAATGTGCGGCGCCGCCCGTCGACGACCCGCTTCACGCACCGAGCTCGCTGCCGATTTATCGAAAAACGACGCTTTGGTGGGTTTCGAATCGCCAGCCCAGTGGCAGAGCATGGGGCGTAGGACATCGAGTTGTTTTGCTTGGGCTGGGGAGGAGATTTTCATGTGGATGGAGGGGCCGGCGCTGTAGCCGTCGACAGAGCGGCGGATTTCGTCGGCGGTGGGGAAGATGATTGAAGTTTTGGGGTCCGGTTGGGGTTTCTTGGATTTGGGGGTGGTGGATAGAGCGGGGAGGAAGGTGTTTGTGAGCCATTTTTCTCCTACTGCGGCGACTGATGATATTTGGGCAACGATTTGAGGCTGGCGGGTAGGGGAAGAAGTGTTGGTGGGTACTGATGGGATACCGCTCAAGATCCTTTTCAGTCCGGGCCATCCCCATAATGACTCGAATTCAGGATCCATACTTTGGACATTCTGTTTCCCTGGGACACTTGCTATTAATGCTCCTCTTACATTGCTAAAGTCGTACCGCGAGAGCTGGTTGATCAAATCGTGCAGCTTTCCGGGGCCATAACCGCGAAAATAAGCCGAGAGATCATGCTTGAATCGAGGACCGCTGCCCAGGGACGGAAATGAATCAATCGACCCAGACTCATCCTCTAACAGCGGAAGTAAAGGTGACCTCCAAATGGCTTGTGACATGCTCCAATCCCGCTCGATAAAGTTTCCTGTCAAGAGGATGACTTGCGCCAAGTCGTCATGCCTAAATAGAACGATCATCTTCGAATGATGGGTCCCATACGCTTCAGTCATATAGGCCTTTATTACTTGGATGTTGGGATAACGTCTGGCTGCGTCCTGCGTATCGTCAGTGGCTTACATATCGACCTGTTCTAGAAGCAAATACGATGATGCCGATTCCATTTCTGTCTTCTGCTTTCCAAGAACCGTGGACAAGCCTGATGTTGACTGAGGTTCTGGTGTCAGGGTCGAATTGCTTCCTAACATTATAAGTCCAAACATTGACCTCATGAATGGTAGCCTCACATGACAAAGTCCATCTCGAACAGATAGTTAAATAGCCAGCATTCATTGATCATTGGATCACCAAGGATCTCACTCAATTTGACGGTGTCCACGTTACTCGAAGAAGGTAAATCTTTAACGTTATTCAGCTGGACTGGAGATGGAACCACATTGTTCAGAATTTCTTGCGGGTTAGATCTATCCGCATCGACGGCGTTCTGCGCTACATCGGGCTCTGCTGTAAGGTCAATTGTCTCCGGAATGGCTTTTCCGACTGCTTTCAGAGCCTTCCTCTTGGGCGGAGGAGAAATTGAAGGGCCTCTGGCAATGTCCGTTCTTTCAAGCTGATCGTCACTTTTGGGCCTCTTCCGGGTGATGAAGGCATCCATTCTTGTGATACGAGATAGAGCTAAACATGCATCAAGTACAAGGCGGAAATCAAAGACAGGTAGCAGATGGAGTCAATGGCTGAACGCGTAAGGGAAGAAACGAAAGATCGCTTGTCAAGACAGTGGGCCCTAGGAAGAGGAAGTGAGACGGATTCTGCTACGATCCAATTCAGCCAAGGTGTGAGATATTTATGGTAATGCACTGGTCAATTGTTTGATTAGGTACGTCGTCTACCAGGCTGCAACGCTGAATTCCATTAACGGGAAGGTGGGACGCCTGAAGCCCGCGATTTCGTGCATAATATCGTGAGACCTAATCGAGCGCTAGCTCAGCCCTATCGCAGATCTTCTGCTTCCAAGGGTCTAGAACCCCGCCTTTCAGCCAATGCGTCAGTGCTCCTTGTACAACATCCCACTTGCACCATCTTCAGCTTCCCCTCTGTTTCATCCTTGACATTGACGTTCAGAAGCGTTGATTACAAGCCAGTCCACAGACTTATTACATTCACCTGTTAAAATTGGCAAACATGGTCACTCAATCGCCCGCTTTCAAGCAAGCAATCGAAGACTCCCGCAAGCTCAAAGCAAAGCCGACCAATGACGAACTACTAGAGGTCGGCTACCCTTGCTGCTCCTCTTGTGGGTCATGTTTGGAGGCTAACCTGTACTCTTCATGTAGCTGTATGCTCTCTTCAAGACAGGAAATGGGGAGGACTTTACCAAAGCAACGCAGCCAGGCACCTTTGATTTCCAAGTACGTGGAACTTGCGAATCTCTCACGCCTACGCGCCCTAGTCACTCAACCGACGCTTGAATTTCTCTGAACTTCAACTAATTTACATCGTGTTCTGTAGGGCAAATACAAGTACAACGCATGGAAGAAGGTCGTGGAAGAAAAGACTACACCCCAAGATGCCCAAAAGAAATATGTCACACTGGTCACAAAGTTGAAGGGAACATACGGGTTTGAGGCATAAGCGTGGAAGACTTCCATTCATGGAGGGAATGTGGCAATGACGGACTTTTTGGATTGGTCCAGATATTTTCTGCGGACAGGAAGTCACGGAGTTCAGCATTTGGGATCTGGTGACAGCACACAAGCTATGGAATGACACTTCCGAGGTTCACGACTCTCTCGTAGCTGTGAAGTTCGCCATTACTCGAATGACCTTATTGCCGGCAAAGTTCTATCAAAATGAAAAGCTTGACTCACAACACAAATTGTAAGGGAAGTCATCAATATTCTTCTTCTAGACTTCCAACGCACCCTGGAATCTTCTTTTGATTTCTTTACTTGAGTACGTGACTTGACGTACATCATTTGTCGTCCTGGCGTTTGTGCACTCTTTTGTGGCTTTCTCCCCTTCCAAATTCTACCATCAAGCACTAGTCTTACAACGATCTCCTCACACAAGTTCGAGAATCTTGCTGTCTCGCATGAGTCTAACAAGTACGTCATCATTGAGTAACATTTTGACATGGAGGCTGCTGATATTCAGCGCTGGGAGCAAATTGTTGATGGAATTGAGAAGAAGTATTTGGATTATAAGACCCTAATTTCGGCACCACATTATAGTCAAAAGAGGCTGACCTTATAAAGCTCTGACGGAAAGAAAAGAGACCAAGAATGCAATGGGAAGCGACTACAAAATGTATGTTGATTGAAGGTTGAAGAAGGAAGCAAAGCCAGCTTCTTCTTTCATACCTACGACTCCTCAAGAGTTTGGCTCACGCTTGCTTTCTATAATAATGACAACGATGGCTCGATTTACAAGTTCAGTCAGATGCTACAAAAGGCTCATCGCCACCAGATTATGCTTGGGAGGATGACGGCTACTTTGATGACCCTCAGTCCACGGTTCCATGCACCGGATGTCGGAGGGCTTGAAGATGCGCATACTTACGTTGATAATGGGCGCATGGGAATCGACGATTCTTTCTGCCGCATCTGGATTAGCAAGAAGTCATAGTCATAGAGCTCTAGGGTATGTACACGAGGGTGATTCTTCTGCAGAGACAGCGTCACGTCAATTCATGCCTTTCGGTTCTCTACGGAAGCACTTCGTGAAGTGAGTATCGCTTACAGAGGCTTGGAAGACATTCCGAAATTGAGTTCTAGGCTCCTAAGGTAAGAAACAACAAACTTGCGTATTCAGCCTCTGGTGCCCCAGGTACGTTGCCCATACCTTGTACCGATGAGACAGCTTCGGGCCGAGTAATGAAGGAGTCTCGACCATCTCTCAATCTGGGGCTTGCAAATTCCGATTGAAGGGTACTAGTTGTCAACAACAAGTGTGTCAAGAATAGACCAGCTTTTAGGCAACTACGGCCACCTAGCTATAAAGACTTAACGTTAGAGTCGTACACCTACACCTTTAAGATTTAACAGTACGCAAGATCGTACCGTTCAAGAAGATCGCAACGGCCGAGTGATCATAGGCAAAGGGACATTTCCTCGATCATTTCTCGATGGTTGGACGTGTCGCCATCCCAAAAAATCGAAGGTGCCTTGTACGCGCAAAGAATGGTTGAGGAACGGCAGGAAA
>JAABUI010002238.1_pt1 | contig 10801 bp, 4 predicted proteins | sample 5559111 | NCBI WGS metagenome assembly JAABUI01 (sample SAMN10711870, study PRJNA513365) | rock metagenome | isolation source: Antarctica rocks | place: Antarctica: Victoria Land, Buttleship Promontory
ATTGCCAGGGTTCCATGACTAAATCCAAGGCATCTTCCATCCGTTACGGTAATAACAATGATGCTCCCATGGATGGCATAGCCTCTGTATCGATTAGCCGCGACCTCATGAACAACGAACAGATTGACTTCAGCATCCAACCCAAGAAGAAGCGTCGGTCCATGGAAGATTCGACCATTGAGACACAAGATACTTCAGATCCAAATTCAGGGACGCCCACCCTCGAAGATCGGACTGCCAACAAACATTGCTCGCAGTTTATTGGCGCGGCGCCGGCAGCGCCTACGGCAATGACCAAAGGTATGTGAATAATTCAAGATCATAATGCGTTGTCTATTAGTGTGTATTCTTACTGATCTCGAATATAGGGTGCTGGTCCCTACCACAACCGACTGCAGATTGTTGGCGAATCTGGATGTATCCTGATTCAGCACCGGCGTGATCGTTTCATGGCTGAACTTGAACATGAGACCAGCTAGGTCACAAGACGTTGCAGCATGGAGTAGCATTATGAGTTTCGTATTTGCAATTTGCACGCTTTTTCTTTCTTTTAGACAAATGTTATTGGTCTGAATCTCTTCTTCCCTTTTCTCTGGCTTTGTCCGAAAATTTTCAAAATTGTAGTGTTTCGTTTAAAAATGCCTTGTCCAGCACTTGATACCCAATGCGGTACGAAATCACATCAATGTGCTTGAGCCGTTTTGAACAAAGAAAATCCCAAATAGCTGCAGACCAAAATAGGCACAAAAATTCCAACTGCATCTTCCTCCGACGACCCCAGAACTAACCCCAGAGAGATTCTCGATTACCACAATCAAGATTGGTGACAAGGCAAAGGTGCATATAGAGGATAACGCAAGATAAACGGGTGTGCACAACTTGGTCAATGGAGCAGCAATCAAGACCGAGCAATTCAGACCACTGCAATGGAAGACTTACAGCAATGCTATGGGAGACTCCATGCGTAATGTATGAGTATTTGGCGGAAAGGACCTTTGTCAACGGCGGTGGAAGCTGGAGATTTCAAACCCCTCCGAAAAGGACTAGCGCCTAATCGAAATTGGTGAAGACAGTTAAAATTTGAGGAATTCGTCTCATTTCATGATTCTCATACGAAAGGGCAGAGTTGTCCTGAATACTGAAGTCTAAATCCATGCAACAATACGAATGGGTATCAATTTCAATGGCTGCTCTAAAATCTACATACATAGCCACGTTCGAGTATGCAGGCAATCACTCTCCACCTTCCTCTTCTTCCTCCTCCTCATCTTCCTCCATACCTTCCGCGGCGGTGATCTTGAAGCTAGGATCCTGATCCACACCCACATAGCTATCACACATGAAATACAGCCTCAGCTCCTGCTCGCCCACTTTTGTTGGGACAAATTCCAACTTTGTCTCCAATTTCCGTCCTACCGTCACACGCTTGATGGCCAGTAGATTCTTGCTCTCCTCATCACCGACTACCAGCCACCAATTTTCCATTTTCTTGGTGGGATAGAATGGCGCATGGACAGTCGTGTCTGGCTCGCCTTCAACGTCCTCGTCCACATCTCGGGTAATGCTGATCTTTAGGTGCGCTGGAGAGTTGGTAGCAATTGACTCGGGGTCTTCGACCGAAAAGTCGATCTCGATGTTGGGATATTTGTTGTTCGTAAATGCGGCAGCCTGGGCAAGCTGTTTGTTATCGAGACCAAGTCGCTTGACCATCTTCTCATAGTCTTTGTTTTCGGACGGATCTATCAGTTCAATAAATTCAAATATGTCATTAGCGCCTGAATCGTTGGCCACTTTGATGACTTCGGGAGCGAAATAGGGAATCTGTTTCAGCGGTGAATCACGATCCCACATTGCCTGCACTACCATTTGAGACATTTCCATTGCGCTCATTGCGTTCAAATGTCCATCTGACGAAAGAACATCAACGCAGCCGCTGAGCAGATTGAGCACTTTCGAAAGGATAATCTCTTGGTCTTTCGCCAAATCGACCGGCAATTGCATGCGCGAAAAGTGCGCCTGAAGTAGCACGAAAGCTTTGAAGTGAGGAGACTCATATGCGGGCTGAGCCATTTTGACAGGGACGCGATCGTATATACGGCGGAGGATATGGTCTTCATGTCTTCGAATCTGAATGGATTCAAACTCTGTGGCCGAGGTGACAATCTCGAGGATTCCTTTCAGCTTCGTGCGACCAGACAATGAAAGTAGGAAGGTTTGCATAGTAATGAAGGAGATGTTGTAGTATGCGGCTATCATGGCAGCGTTGAGTGGAGTGACGGTGTCGTCTTCTTCGTCCAGTTCTATAATCTTGGCTTCGCAAAGGTCTTTGAGGGTGTTTTCGACCAACTCTGATAAATGAGTACTAAGACCCTCATGCGAAGTGTCAGTCAATCCGTAATAGCTGGGATTTGCTAGCAATCGGCGATAGAAGTATGTGTATGTAGCCCAATCAACAGCGTCCTGGGTCGATGCGATGATCTTCGTGCTGATCTCGGATACAAAGGCATCATGCATATATGCTTGCAGATGGCTTTCGATCGGCAAAGCCTCGTTCAAAAATTTCTTGTAAAATTCGCGTTTGGTAGCAGGGACCATGAGCACGCCTTTGCTTGTCTTGTCCTCAAGCGGTCTACTGGCTTTCCCAAACATCTGCAGTATTTCGCTAATAGGATAATCGATGTAACGGTGTTCTCTCCCTTCGTAGAATTGAGTACCCATCACGATGACTAGATGAGCTGTGAGATCAATTCCCCAACAGACATCTCGAGAGGCAACCATGACTTGGAGTGCCCCAACCGAATAGAGGTGGGAAACGATGCGCTTATCACTGGGGCTGAGAGCCTCATGGAAATACCCTACGCCATGTGAGATGGATTCGGCAAGAGCGCTTTCATTGACACGCTGTAGCAGAGGCGCTATTTCGTCAATTGCGGCATGCAAGAACCTGTCCTCGTCATCGTCGGCCACGCATGCAGCAATCAGGTCGAGAGCAGTAGCCCGCGTCTGCTTGCGACTTGGGACGAAGACCATTGCTGGTTTGTCTGGAGACATTCCGAGGACTGCAGTATATGTTGGTTTGGCCATGGCCAGCATAAGCGAAGGGAAGTGAGGTGTCGAAAACGACTGAAGATGCAATTCAAGTGGTACGGGTCGGACGTGGGGGCTGAAGTTATATATGGTGTGCTTCGTTCCTCCCAGCCATTCGCCAATATCTCGCGCATTGGAAAGGGAGACACTTAAGCCAACTAAACGCATGTTGTTCTCTGTTTGCAATGCAACGTAGTGCATACGGGAAACGATGATTTCATAAATGAAGCCACCTTGTCCACCAAGCATGTGCAACTCATCTGCGATAAAGAGCTGCACAGTCTGCACGTTCTTCCGCCTTTGCCATTGACGAGATAGGACGTCCCATTGTGCGGGTGTAGCTAAGATCAAGTCGCCCTTTTCCAAGACCTTAAGATCAGCAGTGGTTTCGCCTGTAAGCTTGACAATCTGTTTACCACCAGCGACAGTGCTAAGTCTTTTTGACCAATCCGCCAATCTGTGATCGACAAGTTCCTGGAACGGAGCGATGTAGACAGCGCGGCCTTTAGTCGGTTGCGACCAGTGCCTTAATATGGCAAACTCAGCGCAGACTGTCTTTCCACTCCCGGTCGGGGCTCCAACGAAGACATTGTCATTTGTAGTGAACAGAGAGCTATACGCCTGAGTCTGGACCTTATTAAATCTCTCCCAGCGTGGGTAGAGCCCTTTGAAATCGTCTCGTTTTAGAGCAGCGACTGGCAATGGTTGCAGATCAAGCAGCGGCGTATGTGGTGGGAACTTCTCAGGTAGAACGAGCTTTTCAAATGATACTGCAATTTTCGTCTCGGACTGTATCCAACGATCAGACAAAACAGTGATGAAGTAATTAGGTGGCATAGGCTCGGTTATAGGGACTGTAAATTCGACGAGATGCTCATTCATCTCAGCGATTGCATAGTCCTTTCTTAGGAGGAATTGGTCGTGGAATAGAATGTCTTCACCGTCACAGTCCTCTACAAGGACCCAGAAGTTCTCAGCCTGTCCGTGTACTGACTCATCCCACTCAAAGTTAGGCGTTATCGTCAGCTCGATACGAAGCATTGACCTTGTGACTGGCTGGACTTGTGCCTGAACTTCCAGCCTTGGAAATTTTTGAACGAGTCCACAAACGGTCTTTCCCGACTTCGTCATGCCAAGAAGCTCACCCATGCGAGGAGGGTCTAAATCAAAGTAAGCTGACCAGGGCACGTCAATCTTCTCCGCCTTCTGTATGATATCTCTAGGACAAGTCGGAAATTGCCGGAGAGGCGTCATAGTCGGCCACATGCGTTTTTCAGCCATCTTGCACAGATCGAGGGCAGTCTTCGCAACCGACGACCATCCTTTCTTTAAACAAATCTCAAAAATAGCACGCAAAATACGTCCCGCAGATTGCGTGACATAAACCATGTCAGCCATTAAAGCTAGGCCTTCGAGTTTGAGCCTCGAGATGAAAGCTTGCAGGAGCACATTGATCTTCGCTTGCGGCTCTTCAATGCTTTCTTTGACAGGAATGGGTACCCTTCCCAGAAGCTTGGCCAGCTCAAGCTTCTCATCTTGTCTGACCGGAATGTATTTGAATTCATCACTGAGGGCAAAGATTCGGAATAGCTCAATCGGAGTGATCATGGGCTGGATGTGATGGTTGTATGTCAGCATAGAGCTATGCGTGATGTAGTAATGGGAGGCAATGCGTCCAAGTTCTGTGGCCTGGAGTTTGCCCGATTTCTTGTCATACTTGACAAGACTCGATTTCTCTAGAACCGTAGCGGCCGAGTGGACCAGATCGACACGCTTCTGCTCCAGAAACTCGTCGTTCTCATATTCGGCGCCCACACTATACAAGCCGGGCGACCGCAGCATCCGTACAAACAAGTAGGTATACCCCAGCCATTCGACAGCCTCGTCGCGGTTTCGAATATTACCGAGAACGATCTCCGCGTTCATATTGTCAGCTAATTTACTGATGAATTGGCTCTCGATCGGAAGCTGTTGATTCATCAATGAGAGATAGTACTGCATTTCACTCTGCGTTGTAATGATTATTCCCTCACCGAAAGTATCATATTGCGGTCGACCAGCACGACCAAGCATTTGCAGGACGTCCTGGGGACTCAATTCTACCCAGCTACCCTTCTCAGGGGAATATATCTGAGTGCCTTTGATGATGACAGTGTGAGCTGGCAGATTGACACCCCAAGCCAGTGTTGCAGTACACACAAGGACCTGGATCGAACCATCGGCGAATAGATCTTCGACTGAGCTTCGATCGGAACGGCTCATACCAGCGTGATGGATCCCAAAACCGTAAGGCATCAACTCCTTGAGGTCTCGATCCATTACTTGTGCAGACTCTTCTTCGAGAATCTCTCGACTGGCCGCATCACTCCGAAGAATCTGACCTATGGTCTCCATCTCCAAAGCCTTGTCTTTGATATACTTGGCTGTCTTTGCGGTTTCCTTCCTCGAATGGACGAATATTAGCAGCTGCTGCTTATTCTGCCCTACCTGCTCCATAACCTTCGTATAGCAGACATCATTCATAGTCTTAAGTTGTTTGATCGCCTTCTTGTCTGTGACTCCAATAAATTCTTGCCGTAAAGGACAAGGCCTATAGGATCCGTCGAAATGGAAGAGGCCCGATAAGGGGTCGACTTTGAGGAAGCTAGCAACATCTCTGTAATTAGGAAGAGTCGCACTGAGACCCACGAGCCGCACCGGATCTCCCGTCTGTTCGATTTTGCGAATGGTCCTGCTGACAATACTTTCCAAGACGGGGCCTCGATCGTCGTGCAGAAGATGGATTTCATCGATGATGATCAACCTCACCAGATTAGTGTAGCTCATGTCAGTCGCTTTACGTGTGATAACATCCCATTTCTCTGGTGTAGTGACTATAATCTGCGTGTCTGCGATCTGCTGCTTAGTGAGCTGCCGGTCACCTGTAAGCTCAGAAACTTTGATGCCGTAAGGCTCCAGACGTTTTCCGAAATTGCCTACCTGCTCCTGGACCAGAGCCTTCAAAGGAGCGATGTATACAATCTTGAAGTTGTCAAGCATGATCTCTCCGGTGTCGGGATTTCGATTCCTTCCAATTTCTCGGAGTATTGCAAGCATTGCGACATTTGTTTTTCCAGATCCAGTAGGAGCGCAAATTAGCATATTACCGTCATCATTGAATGCTGTAGGGAAGCACTTTGTCTGAATGCGGTTCAACTCCTTCGAGGTTCCAAACCCCTGTCTTGCCCATTCCGGTAATTCGCTTGTTGGCATGTTGCTACGTTCGCTGGCATCCTTCCTGACCTTTGGAGCCGGGACATGGATTTCCTCATAACCCTTGAAAGTACGTTTCGTCGTTCCTTGAGGGAGCTTGACATTAGGATTCGTCATCAAATGATTCCCTTGATCAAAGACTAGGTTTTCAAGATTGATTAGTCTCCTGGGCTGCAAGCCACCAGTCAAGGTCCCTTCATTCTTCTCTGCTGAGCCGTCAGTTGGTCCTTTGGGCACATCGACATCCATGAGATCGAACTTGAGCTTCTTGTTGGGCTTGGAGACGCCATCGATATCTTCTTCGCCTCGGCCCTGAAGCTCGTCTAAGATGGCTCGGTGGCCCTCATCGATCATCTCTGCTTCCAGAGCAGCTCTAAGAGTACTATCTTCTGCGGCCCTTCGCCAACGAGTGACCCAGACAATCTTGTCACGATTCATTATGAGCTTCTCAGCAAGTTCATGGTGTTCCCAGTCAAATAGTCCCATTAGCTCATTCTCAATCTCTCGCAGTGGTTTCTCTTCTCCATCTTCAGAAAACCCGGATAACAGATCCAACGCTTCGTGAGTCTTCGATTGCTGAATGTGCGCATCAGCATAGATCGCGCCTATCTGCCTTTGGAGCCAGTATGCGTCTATGCTTCGCACGGATACCGCATTCTTTTCTGGCTTTCGATCTCGTTTAGCGCTAGCCCCATTAACATTGCCGTCAATAATCATCTCTTCACCTTCTCCGGTGTCTTCAACGGGACCTTCTCGCTTCTCACTGTCAACAGCAGCTCCATCCGGTGCGCCTTCAGCATCATCTGGCTCCTCGTCCGACGATGTGTCGCCTTCGTCCCTGACCTCGAATGTCTGGGCTCCACCTTCCTCATCTTCTTCTTCATCATCGAACACCACAGCCACGCCTTGCCTTTCATCCAGCTCGGCCTCGTCTTCAGCACCACCGTCTTCGTCCATATTCACATCATCATCCTGACCATCGTAATCCGTAATCTTCTTGCCCAGATTGACCAGTTCATTGAACTCCTTGGAGCCCATCGTAACGCCTAGTAGATCATCAATATCGCGCTTTTTATCAAAATCTTTTAGATTCTCGTCCTTAAGGTATTCCAAGATAGCATCTGCAGCGCTTCGAACAACCTCATGCGATACATCGCCGAGATTGTTTGCTGTAGTCGTGACAATCAAATCGTAGGTCTGGCGTGTAGCCGGTGTCCGCGGTCGGTACTTCAATCCTTCCACTGCCAGATCTGCAGCTGAGAGAACACCGGCCCCACGCATTTGCTGAGCATCACCACGCTTTCTCCTTTTCTGTTCCCTCTCTAATACGTCTTCTCCTTCTCGTATGCTGCCTCGCTCGATATTTTTGGGGCCGGATGTCTTCTTTTTCTTTTGCACAGGTGCATCTTCTCGAGCATCCCTCGAGCCCATGTCACGAATATTGATGCGCCCTGCAAGGGACTCAGGGTCGCCAGTGACTTCATCATTCCGGCGAGTGGAAAATCTTTTGTCATGCTGTAAAACCAAATTGGACATAGCAGCATACTTGTACTGCGAAATGTTATTGGGGTCCGCCATCTTGTAAGATCACAATGCCTTTATGCGACTATTGCGCAAAAGGTAGACGGAGTATGGCTGCTGGGCTCGAGCAGTAGAGAGCTTTCAAGTAAAAAGAAGGTCGAGGTGCTATTGAAGCAGGCCTTCAGGCACCGCCGTGGCGAGGATGAATATATGCTCACCAATTCTAGGACTCTGCATGTAAGGCTGAGTCTTGATATGGTTTAGCGCCATATCATAAGTTTAGAAGTGCTACTGTGCTACTGGAGCTGGGTAGACTTCATGCCCAGATCATGGACGCCTAGAGTGGCCATGGAATCGCGAGCAGTCTATTTGTGCTCACTGACTTCTTACTCTGATCTTGCTCGGCTTTCACAATCTGGGCTGGTATGCACACGTACAGCGGTATCTGAGGACTCAACTGTTCCATCAATATAGCAAAGCCCAGAACTATGGGCAGAGATATTTTCTAACTACATGATAGGCGACAGGCTCAGATAGGGGCGCCATACAACCGCATTACTCTTTGGTAATATCTTCCACCCTTTTAATGCGAAGGCTATTTTCTCGTGCAAGTGAAACAGGATTCTCCACAGCTTTCTGATCCCTCTTACATCGGGCTCAAAGTCAACTAACAGTCTTCTCATGTCTGCATCTGTTCATTCCCCCCCCAAGTATCTCCTAAACCATCTTCGCCAGATGGGACTGACCCAGTGTCCGGAATAAGCCGAATACGACATGAGTGGCAGCACTGACATCAATGTCTGCTCTGAATTATTCAACCATTATAGAAATTTTGCCGGCGTCTGACCAAACAGGCATTTTCCGAAGGTCAATACGTCCGGATTTTTTCAATAGGGCCGTTCCCCTTGGAAGATTTGCGTTGCGTTGGTCCACGTAGCTCATAGCAAGCGAATGGCGGTATTCGACGATTTGTTATCTTCATCCGAGATCTGCAGCTAGTAGATCTTCTTCTTTCACAGCAACCTCAATCTCTTCCTTCTCGACCTTAATTTCCTCGTCCTCCTCTTTCTTTACTTTCTTCTTCGCTCGTTTGACGACTTTTTTATCCACCACAGCACTAGGGCACAGCCCCTTTTCACTCAGCGTACACTCTCCACATCTCCTCCCGACTGGTAAACAGGTGGTCTGTCCAAACCCCACAAGCAGATGATTAATCTCATGCCACCTCTCTCTCGGCAGCCAAGCTTCGAGTGCCGCCCTTGTCTCCTCCGGTCCCTTCGTCTTGTGCCAACCCCACAGGTTGGTGATGCGATGAACGTGGACATCTACCCCTATTCCTTCGGTTCGTCCCCACGCCGCGCTCATACAAAGATAGGCCATCTTCGGCCCAACCCCAGGCAGGGACATGAGACCTTCGATTGTTTCGGGAATATCACCAGCGAACTGGTCGCGTAAGATTAAGGCGGCGGCTTTGATATAGCGGGTTTTGTTATTGTGGAAACCGACGATGAAGATCATCTCGTTCAATCTGACTGGGTCGACCTCCAATATATTTTCGAGAGTGAGACCGGGAGAAGGGAGCTCGTTTTGGAGACGGCGCATGGCGATCGCATTGGTAGTATCTTTTGTTTGGGAGGAAAGCATGAGCGCAATAAGGGTTTGAAAGCGCTTATCCTACAGCTTGATTCAGTACAAGATCAACTATGCGATATAGGGGAGACTACTCTTGGGGTCAGATGCTCTTCAGCGAGCGTCTCACATCCCATCGTATCAACCGGCGCTAGCTTCTCCTTTCGCATGTCTTTCACAGCGTCGTAGATATCTTCCCAGTTTGCAGGCGGCTGTACTTCCTCGTCGCCTGTCTCATTGACAATTCTTTTCGCCGGCTGGCGCTTTGCTTTTTTGGGCTTCCCCACGGTAGCATCGTCCTCTTTGACGCCTCCCTTTCTGGGCGAAGTGCGCGTACTTGTCACAGTGGAGACGCTTGTCACCGCTGTAGAAGGAGTCTCGAAACCTCGTTTCCGTTTTTTGGATACCAAGGTATCGAAGGGAGCATCTTCGATATCGAAGGCGCTTCCAGAAGCTGCTGATGAGAGAGATGAGTCATCGTCGCTGGAGTCTTCGCGCTTTGTGCTTTTTTCTTTGCTGGCACCATCGTTGTACGTGAAGTTTTGCAACGATGCTGCGAATGCTCTCGTCTGGCGCCGCGGAACGAAGTCGGAATGCGAAATAGAAGTGGAAGCTTTGACAATGTCGCGAGCCATCCTTGAGGTTTTCATACCAGTTCAAAAGCCGATGCGATTCCAGGGGTAACCGTAAATTCGATCAAGAACCCTGCATCATGCCAAGAATTACCCCAGATTCCAGCCCTATGGAGTCAAGATCTCATTCCCGCCAATCGCTTGCTAGCTTTTACTTCCATTCAATCCGCCTCTACTCATCAAGCATGCCGGCAGACGACTACACAGCGGCCGTCTCCGGCGGTCTAAAGCTCAAAGGCGTCAACTCCTCGTCAAAAGTCTCGAAACACAAAAAGAAGAAACCGAAAGCAGAAGCCAATCCAACGGATTCTGACAAACCCAAAGTTGAAACCCCAACGAGCGGCAATTCCGACGACCAGATAGTTTCAGACCGTGGCCCAGAAGCGGCTTCGACGATTGAGAGAGAAGGTGAAGATGCATCATCACCAGCGCGCGCAGGCAAGACAGAAGCGGAGCTCCGGCATGAGGAGCGGAGGCGAAAACGGGTAGGCCTTCTTTCCCCACTTATCGTGTATCTGTCGCCCGAGGCTGACGTCTCTACCATCCTACAGCTTGACGAACGTCTCAAGCGCGAAGGTACCAAGACGCATAAAGAGCGCGTCGAAGAGTTGAATCGATATTTGAGTAATTTGAGCGAACATCACGATATGCCGAGGATTGGACCTGGGTAAGGAGCATGG
>JAABUI010002239.1_pt1 | contig 10792 bp, 12 predicted proteins | sample 5559111 | NCBI WGS metagenome assembly JAABUI01 (sample SAMN10711870, study PRJNA513365) | rock metagenome | isolation source: Antarctica rocks | place: Antarctica: Victoria Land, Buttleship Promontory
GGCGCGGCCCCCTGGGAAAAAAGGCACAGTGCGAAGCGCCGCGCCTTTGGATTGGTCCCGACTGGTTCGAATCCAGTCGGGGGAGCGTTCTTCACCCCGCCCCACCTGCGAAAACAGGTGGGGCGCGTAGTACGTGGGGTGAACGTGGGCAATCTCTCAAACGCCGTGGACCGGTGTATCTCTCACCGGAGGTTCACCGCGTGTACGCAATCCATTCCCACCGAGCAGGTTGTGCCCGCCCTGACGGATGTTCTGCAGCAGCCTGCGACGGTGGCGGCATAACCCCCGTTACCGAAGTGGCCGGCGCCATGTTCGCGTGTTCAGCGCCCCTTTGGGCGAACGAGCCCCACCGACTTGCACTTGCACATGGGAACGGCGGAACACAACCGGTATGCCCAGCGGCCGCTGAACGTCTGCGCATGGCTCCAACAGCTCGACGAACTCGACGTGAGCGACGATGTGGTGACCTTCGTTCGCCACCAACCGACGATCATGTTGCAATTCGACAATCCCGGCGACACCTTCACCTCGGAAATGCTGCCGGTCGACCAGTTCCGGGACGGTTGGCTGCCGCCGCCGCCGGCCGGTATCACGGCAGAACGCATCGAGCTCGCACGGGACGCCGCTGCCGAGCTGCTGGTCATCCTGGACCGCTCGGTGACGGTTAGTCTGTCAGCGCGAAGAAGTTATTGAGGTGCGGTGCGCCCAGGCGTTGACCTTCTGGATGGGGAGAGTGGTCGGTCATGCTCGTTGAGCACGGTCCGCCGACGCCTAGGCGCGGCCACTTGGGCCGAGCATCCGCAGCCGCCTGCCGGGCGGCGTCATCTTGGCTCGTCGCCCGCACGTGGGTCGTCCTGGTGGCGGTATTGCTTGTCACCGCTGGTGCACATCTAGTTTTCGGGTCGGGCTTCGCCTGGCACTATGTCCAGACCGGCGCAGCAGAGATGGTCAGTAACCGCCGGTTCCATCTGTACGCCGATCATCCAGAAGTGCAGATGGGACCGCTGGCCCTACTGCTAGCGGCTCCCTTCACGTTGATCCATCCGGCGCGGCTGGGTGAGATTTTGATGATGCTATCGCTGAGTCTGGTCGGTCTAGGATGCCTGCGACAGATGTCGTTCCTCTCGCCGGCGTCCAATGCTGCGCACCGCAGGTCTTTCCTTCTCCTTGGCGTCTTGTTTGTCATCACCTGGACGGAGATCTCGGTCCATTGGGAGCATCCCGACGATGCGATGGCGCTTTTGTGCGTAGTCGTCGGATTGCGCTTTATCCGAGACAGCCGGTGGTTGGGTGGCGTAATTTTGCTGGCGATGTCGGCTGACTTTAAGCCCTGGGCACTTGCGTTCGTGCCGATCCTGTTGCTAACTCCTCGATCAAAGTGCGTGGTGGCTGCCCTGACCTGGTCGGCGGTCGTGGTCGCGGTCTGGACACCATTCATCCTTGTTGATCACACTACTTTGGCACGTCTTGCTTCGTTCGTCATTCCCAATGACCGTGCCTCGGTGCTGAGGGTCTTCGAGATTGATGATCCTAGGACTCCTAGTTGGTGTCGCGCAGCCCAATTGGTGGGAGGAGCGGGCCTCGCGCTCGCCCTGGTTCGTCGTGGACGCTGGCCGGCCGTCATTCTTTGCGTTGTGACCGTCCGGATGTTGTTGGATCCTGGAACAAAGACCTACTACGACGCCGGTCTTGTACTGGGTGCTGTCGTGTTCGACCTCGCGGCTCGCCAGGGCCGATGGCCCTGGGCAACTGTGCTCAGCATGACGCTGGTCCTTCTTCCGTCCTACATCCTCCTTCACGAGCCGACATTGCGTGGTTTACTCCGGGCCGTAGGTCTGCTGACAATTCTTTGCCTGGCGTGGGTCCTGGACTTTCGTAAGCGAGACCTAGCGCAAACCAGAGGTCCCACGGTCATCACACCGGGGCCCCACTTGGCAAACTGACGTGTGACGCCGTCGCACGGGTTCCCGGCGGACAGTCGGCAGACGCACGGCAGGCAAGTCAAGACCTACAACCCCGCCTTCCGGGTCGTTTCTGACTGTAAACAATCCCGCTTCTAAAGGAGCCGCCCCAAGTGCGCCAACCCCCTAATTGGCTCGGCGGGTGATCGCCCCGTCAGATAGTCCCGTGCGCCAACGGTCAGCAGCGGATCGCTTGCGGCTGAAGTAGATTGGCCCCGCGACGTCGAGGTTCTGCAGCGTTGTCACATGGCCGCCTATGTTCAGCGAGTTGTCGGAACGGTGTCATCCCAGTTGCCTGGTGTCAGGTGAGGTGGAGCCACCGCCGGACGGTGGACACCGCGGAACGGACCGCACGTCTTGTCGACTCGATGAGGCCGCCGGCAACAAGCGCGGCCGCTATCAGGAACACAATCCAACGCGGCGGCTCAGGCCGCCCGTCACTGTCTCGGCCGTCTCCCTGCAGATCGCGCTCGTCGTTCACCATGAACTGGCCATAGGCCGCAGCCTGCTCGTCGCTCAAAAACTCCACCGGCACAAGATCTGGGACGTTCGAGCTTGATCATTGCGCCACCCACATGTCGCTGATCTTGACCGACGATTTCGCGGACCCGGTTCGCAACAATTCGCTCGGACCGTGCTACCCCGCCCGGCGTGGCAGGTCTCCTTGGACCTTGGCTCGGGGCTCTCAGCGGGCGGGTTCTTCTGGGCTTTCGTCACGGCGGACCGTCGCCCAGCCCGGTTCCTCTTGGCGGCGCACCGCCGGTCGGGGGAACGCCTGCCGAATGAGGTTGGTTAGTGCGATGGCCAGGCATGCCAGCATCAGGGCGTTGCGCACGGTCAGGACGGCGACGATTGCGGGTTGGTCTTGCCGCAGTTCTGCGGTGAAATAAGGGTAGATCGCGATGGTCGCTGCGGCGATGGCCAACGTCGTGGCGGCGGTGAGCCGGTGGCCGGGGGAGCGCTGGCGTAAGCCTGCGATTACCGGTGCCGCGAGCCAGGTGACGTACTGGGGTGATCCCACTTTGTCGAACACGAGCAGTGTGGAGATGAGGGCCATGGCCAGCACCGGAAACGTCTGCGGCGCGGGGTGCCGGCGTGCCGCCTGAAGGCCAAGGATCGCGATGGCGACGAAGGACAGGGGCATCGCGATTGTGACTATGGCGCCGGCTGTGGTGGCGCCGGGGCCGCTCACCTCCATGGTGCGCAGGGCGGTGTTTAAGAAGACGTGGGTGGTCGAGTCCTTCGACATGGCGGCCCACATCCAGAACGTGCTGACCGGCGCCTCGTATTGGAGGTTGCGGGTGCCTTGGTCGCCGACGAACGCCAGGATGTGCGGCAGGCCGCCAAGGGCTGCGTCGACACCGACGATGACGGCGCTGACGGTAAGTGTGGCGGCGAGGGCTCGTAGTTTGCGGGGGTAGACCGCGACGGCGGCGGTGATGACGGCGACGGGCCACACCTTGATCCAGACGGCCACGGTGAGAACGGCGTGCGCGGTGGCAGGCCGGGTGGCGATGACGGTAATTGCGGCCACGGCCAGCGCAGCGGCGACGGTGTCGATGCGTCCGATCGCGACCGGGCCGAGCAGGAGCAGGAACAGCAGCCACCACCAGGCAGCGACCATGTCCCGTCGCTGGCCACTTGAGGTGAGAACGGCGACGGCGACGGCGTCCGCAGCAGCCGCCATGACGATCCAGGCGAGCGTGTAGTGGTGGGCGCCGGCGACGATCGGCAGCAGGATTGGTGCCAACGCGACGACGGGGTAGACAAAGGGTCGGTCAATACCGACGATGCCGCGGCCGGTGACCACGTCGTGGGCCCACGGTTGATATACCTGTGTCACGTCGCTGAGGGGGGACGCCCCGTGGCGCAGGCCCTGGAACGCCAACACGAGGTGGACTGCGACATACCCCGCCCACAACGCGAGACGACTGTCGAGCAACGTTGTTCCGAAACGAGCGAACCCCGGCGGCTCCGGCCATCCCGTCCGCACCGGCAGAACCTCCCACCGCTTGAAATCTGAACTGCTTTTGAAGTGAGCGTCTCATGAGGTACCTCGGGGCCCCCGACGAACCCACCGCTCCAACGGGCGCAGGACCAGTCCACTGACCTGCGGACCTTGGCTCGCGCGCGTTACCTAAGTGACGATCACTGCTCACGTCGGCGTGCGGCTGCAGATTCCGACGAGCTTGTCCACGGCCACGCCGGGTCCGCCTGCCGCCTGCCGTCGTGCTTACCTCGCCGGACTTGCGCGTGGTCGAGTTCGGAAGGGCAGAGCAACCGGGCGCTGATCAGCTCCCGTTCATACTGGGCGGCGGAAGCCAGGACGTTGGCGGTGAACCGACCGGCTGGGTCCAGGTCCAGGGCGGGGGACAGCAGGACCAGGCCCCAGCCTTTGCGGCCGGCGCGGTCGAGTAGGCCGGCGAAGTCGGCGACGGACCTGGAGATCCGGTCGAGCCGGATCGAGATGAGGTGTCGGCCTCCCCCCGGTCCAGCCGGCCCAGTGCCTCGAGGGAGGTCAGCTTGATCTGTCGGTGGGAGTGTTGCCGGGGGAGCGGCCGAGTCGCCAGGTGGGTGGTTTGGCGCCGGGTGTGCCGCGTGGGGTGTTCTGGATCGCTTGGGCGTTGCGCTGCAGTTCCCGGCGGGCTTGCGCCTCTGCTGCTGACCAGTCAATGGGAGCGGTCGCCGGTGGAGGCTGCTGGTTGCGGCGTTGCCGCTTGCGGGCCATGAGCCATTGTCCTGCCCAGGTCGGTCAGATCACCGCGCCGACATTCCGAGCTCGGGTTGCTTCTCGCGCTCGGGGCGCTGAGCGCGCCTACGACGCAAAAAGCCCCCGACCCGGAAGGGTGGGGGGCGTTCCTACGAGACCTCACATGGGAGGCACTGACAGCAGTTCAACACTGACAAGAGCCGATCGCCGCAGGCCATCACGCCGCTCGATCGCCGGATTCGACTCACTCGCCAAAGTCTCGAGTCCGGGTATCGCACATAACAAGAACAGTCGCAAGACTATCCCTCAGCACCGACAGAATCCAGGTCGGCGCGCTGGTGTGTTGCGCGGCTCGGGTGGATTCGTCCCGCTGGCCCCACCCGCAGTAGAGAAGTCCAGCGCCCCCGTTGCCGTCAGGTCGGGGTGCCCGGCCGTGAGACGGTGTCGGATGAATAACGCGAGCACGAGGGCTAGCAGCTGCTCCCCGGTGAGGTGACTCCCGGGTGCGAAGAGGCGCCGAAGCTGTGGCAGGTGCAGAACCTGCCGCCAGAACCAACTGGCTGATCCCGTGCACATGCCGCCGCCGCGGCCGGGTAATGCCGGCCGTCAACCACCCACACCCTGGTTGTCAGATGACCCCCACCCCCGAACCTTGAGGGAAAACGGGTTGTCACCGACTAGGGCAACCCGCGCCCGAACGTAGGCACACACCTGAACGTTCCGGTTCGTCCCCGACTAGGTACGCGCAAGTCCTGCAAGGCGAGCACAGCGAGGCAGGCGGCCGGCGGACCCAGCGGGAACAACAGCAGCCTGGAAGCGACGCAGGCTAGGGCGCGGGGCCGGTCCGGTCGGCGCGGAGCGTCGAGCGGTGCGCGAGGGGGGTCCGGGGGGCCGGCGCGGCCCCCTGGGAAAAAAGGCACAGTGCGAAGCGCCGCGCCTTTGGATTGGTCCCGACTGGTTCGAATCCAGTAACCGAAACGGGGCAGCGCGGGCGCCTCGTGGCCGAGCGGGCACGCGACTGCTGGTTCATGTCGCTGGCAGCTCGACGAGCTGGATACCTTCATTCGACCTGCTATCTGGAACGTCCGTCCGTGAGCGCCACCGAACAAAGCTCGACGCGCCCGCCGATCACTGAGGCGATGTTGCCCGCCTGGCCCGCCAAAGTCTGCGCAGGTGCCAACTCGCGTTGAGCAAGATGGTGACGACTCCTACGACCAGTAACGCCAAACCGATCCACCACCACCAGCCCAAGTGCTGATGACGTTTGGCGTTGGCCAACAGATTGCTCCCGATGATGCAGACCAAGATGAATGGTCCGAGGTTCTGCCACGCGGTGGGAAAAATGAACCAGGGCCGGGGCAGGACGTACCGGGGCCGGTTGTCGCTACGCCCGTCGATAGCCATAGGTCCATGATGGGCCCAGGACTGGCCTGGCGGACGGACGACTGAGAATCCTTCGGCGCTCGGTACTGCGCCTTTCCGAAGGCCCGGGTAGGGGCGGTGGCACACCGGGCGCCCGACAAGTGCCGGGTTCTACTACTGGATGCGATGTTTGCTGGGCTGGCCTATCTGTAACAGCACGATGCCAACTACCGCGAAGATCAGAAACGGCCAACCCGATCGGGTAACCAGCCACAACGCCGTAGCGACAACAGCGGTGACCACCGCCGCCGCGGTAGCATCGGCGGTGTGTTGTTCGGGCTGGCGATGGGCTGGGGTACCCGCCGGCAGCCGGTCGCCCGGGAACAGCGCACCGCCGGACTCACTGCTGAACGGCGAACGCTGGCAGTGCGGGCGAGCCGCCGCGGCCCAGTTCCTGACGACCCGGCGATCCGCGCGGCGGCGGCCGGCGTGACTGAGGATCAGCTCGAGCAGTCCATCAGTCAACGCAGTAAGAATCTCGCCATCTTCGCCGTCATCGGACTGCTCGAACTGGTGATGGCCCTGACGTCCTCACCTTGGTACTGGGTGGCAACGCTGATGTTTGCTGCGTTGTTCGTGGCGCAGCTGAAAGAGCCGCGGACCCTGCGCCGCCGGCTGGCATTGCTCAGCGCTGCCGGCTTGCACCAGTAGATGCAGCCAAGCCGCACCACCCGGTTTGGGCGTTGGTCTTTCGGTGCGGTGATCAACGCCGGTACGGAGCCGTCCCACCAGGACGCCCCCCTCCAAGTCTGGCCAATAGCCAGTCTATTTTGTAGTTGCCTGCTCTGCCGTCGCGAGGTGCCAGAGGTGTGCGTTGATGCAGTCCTGTTTTTCGGTGTTCGGAGTGGTTCAGCGGGCGTGGGCGATCAGGCGGCGGAGTTCGGCGACGCTGACCACCCGCTGGTCGTCGGTGTGGTCGGCGAGTTGCTGTTCCACCCAGTCCCGGATCAGCGCGGTGACCTTGACGCCGCGGCCGGCGGCCAACGCGCGGGCGGTGTTCAGCGTGGAGGCTGGTAGCCGGATGGTGATGCCGACCATCGGATCCTCGACGGTGCTGGCGTCCAGTTCCGCCGTCTCCAGGGCTGCGGACTGGTCGGTGGTGTCGTAGAGGTCCCGCACCGCGGCGAGCTCGTCACTGGTCATGGTCGTTTTGTTCAGTTGCCCTTCCTGGGCGAATGTGCGTTTCTCGGTGTCGGTCATCGCCCGCGCGGTCACGATGCCCACACCACCATCTGGTGCGTCGGCGATGACGACCAACAGATGCCGTCCGGCGGCGGTGGCAGGCGAACACCAACCGGGTGCCGCCGCCGGCCGGGAGGAGGTAGCGGAGCCGGCCGTAGCGGACTTCTTCGACCTCGTGCGGGGCCACCTGGTGCCGGGCGATGTGCGTTTGGCGCCGACTCGGTCCAGGACACCGGCGGCAACACCATTCGAGTGTAACGCGAAACGTAATCGCGCCTCGGCGCATCATCGCCTGGCGGCGCCTTGCCATGTTGTGCGCCAGGCCGAATGTCCAAACTTGTCGTGCCAACGATTGAGTTGCTACCCGACGTAGCAAGCTATAGCCTGGGGTACCCCCAGGACTGATTGCCCCCTTCCGGGGTCGCTCCGCTGGGGATGGAACAGCTAAGCCGGGCGGGATCACGTCGGGTAGAAAACGGTCAGTGTGGCAGGCGCCTGTTCAAGGCCTGCAGTGCTTGGTTGAACACCGGCAGGATGGTGTTGAGGTCGCGGCTGTAGATGCGGCCGGTGTCCAGTTGCCGGGCCAATTCGGTGAGCAGCGGCGCCCAGCCACTCCCGGCCGGCGCTGGCGCCGGCGGTGTTGGTCGCGTCGGTGTGGGTGCAGGTAGCTGCACAGTCACGATCCGTTCCACGACCCGCTCCACGACGTCCACTGCGGACCGGCCGGATGCGGCGGCGCGGTGTTGTTCCCAGGCGCGGTGCCGGCACGAGGTGCCGCACCACTTCGGCACCCGCCCCTTCGCCGGCACGTTCACTTCCTGCCCGCACCAGGAGCACGTCACCGTCACCGGCCGAACCACCCGCCTCCGCACACCCGGCGTCACGCTGCTACCCGCTGTCGTCTCCGTCATCGCCATCGGTCTCTCAGACTTTCGTTCGTCGTCTCGCCTTGGACTCTCGCAGATCCGCCGCCGAGCTGCCCTGTGCAACCTATCGTGCCAACGACTACCAAGATGCCACACACCTCTGGCACCGCGGCGAGTTAATAACGTTGTGACGAATAAGCTGGGTCGATGAGCAGCGAAAATTTTGACTCGTCCGCCGGCTCTTCTGCGGCGTCGGCGTACCCGGCGGAGCGAGCCGGGGCGGTGATGACGGTGCGCCGCCGGATCCGGACCGGGGCCCGCCCGGTGTCGGTGCCGTGCGCCGGCTGCGGAACGGCGGTGGCGGTCGCGGCCAGAGGACCGATCCCGAAATGGTGTGGGCAGACGTGCCGGCAACGCGGCTGGGAACTCCGCCGCGCGGCCGGGCAACTATCGGATCCGTCGGTGTCGGTGGCGGTGCGGGAGGTGGTCGAGGTGCCCGTGACGATCCGACCGGAACGGATGGAATGGGTCGGGGAACTGGCCGAGTTGACCCGGCAGATCACCGCGGCCGAACTCCCCGCCGGGTGCTTCCACCCGGTGTATGAAGCGCTGACGGTGGCCATCAACCAACTCACCCACACCGGCCGCTCCCATCTCGGTGAACGGCAGTTCGGGTTCGTGCCGCACCCGGCGCTGGCCGGCCGTGAACGCATCATCGCCGACCAACTGGACACCACCAGCCTCAGCATCACCGGCCGGGACCCGGCGGTAGCCCGGCGGCTGCAGATCGCCTACGAACGCTCCGACCGCCGCCGAACAACGCGGATGCAACGCCGATTCCCGAACAGCTTCTGACCCCCAAGCCCAGCGGCAGATCGGGTCGAGCAAGCTACCGTGCGGCGGTGACGCATCGACGGCGGGTGGGTGTGCTGGTCCTCGGCGTGGTCATGTTGCTGGTCGCCGTGGTCGCCGGCCTTCGCCCGCACCTGGTGGCCGGCGCCGCCCAGTCCGTGCCTGTTCCGGGGCCGCCCGCTGTCGGGGACTGCGTCCTGGATCCACTCCCCGCTGACTCGTTGGACGGCAACACCACCGTCACCTCGGGGGGCACCGTTCCGGTGTATCCAGCGTTGCAGATCCGGCCGTGCAGCGGAACCCGCTACGCCGAGGTCGTCTCCGTCATTGCGGCACCGAGCCCAGTGGTGGTCCAAGGGCCCGCAGCCAGCCCGTATCCGGTCGACCCGAACCTCGCCAGGTGCTATCCCGTAGCGCTGCGGTACTTGGGCGTGCCGACACCGCCGATCCTTCATTTTTGGGAGCTGAACCTGCAGCTCACCGTGGCGTTGTCCAGGCCGTCCTCCAGGCAGGAGGCGGCCGGGCAGCATTGGGCGGCGTGCATCGTGAAACCCACCGGCGTGACGTACGCCAGCCCGGCCGACCAGCAGTACGGCAGCTCGATCCGCGGCGCGCTGCAGACCGGCCGACAACGCAACCAGCTCGGCAGTTGTGCACCGACTGTCGACTGGAACGCCAGCGACGGCGGCGGCTACTGCGCAGGACCGCACTCGTTGGAAGTCTTCGCCTTCGGCGGCAGCGGCGACCATCCGGTGACCCGCAACCAGGTCGAGCTGACCTGCCAGCAGGTGGTCCGCCAACTCACCGGTATCCCTGACCCGACCGTCGCCGGCGCCCTGGCAATACAGGTCCACATCACTGACAACAACAGCGATACCGCCATTACCACAGCGCAAATTCCCGCCCGCTCCAGCTTGACTTGCGGTGTCGCCACCACCGGCACCCGCAAACTCGGCGGCAGCCTGATCGCACTGGGCCGGCAACCCATCCCCTGGGCCTAGTAGGACCACTGGCGACCGGCGTGTCACCTGTCACCGCCTTCCATCCTTTGGATGATCAAGGAAGCTACAACTGTCCAAACTGATCGTGGCAACGATCAAAAGTGGCCCGGAGAGCATGAGGTGTGTGGCAAGTACAGGTTCGGGATGACGCCCGTTCAACCATTGATCTGTGGGCGGTGGAAGTAGCGGATCTCCGGGTCGGTGCTGGGATCGGGACCATCACACAGCGGGTCGTCATCAGCCTTGGTGTGCCAACAGACCCCGATGGTTGGGTCGGCGGTGATGATGTCGTGGTTGGACACGTAGATCTCCTGGGCGCATTTCGCGCAGTGCATCAAGACCTCCGATCGGTTCAACGGGCAGCACAGTGAGTGTGCCCGCCGCGGTCCACTCCCGAAATGGTGCGGCCAGACGTGTCTGGCAACGCGGGTGGGAACGGCGCCGCGCCGCCGCCGAACTCATTGTTGCCGGGGTGGCCGTCGCCGTTCGGGAAGTGGTGCAGGTACCGGTGACGCTGCGGCCCGAACGCAGCGAGTGGGTCGGGGAACTGGCCGAACTGACCCGGCAGATCGCCGCCCTGGAACTACCCGACGGCTGCCTGCACCCGGTGTACGAAGCGTTGACGGTGGCTATCAACCAACTCGTGCACCGCAACCGCACCGGCTACGCCGGCCACCACTACTCCTTCACACCGCACCCGCGATGGTCGGCCGGGAACGCATCATCGCCGACCAACTCGACACCGCCACCGGCGGCACATCGGCAGCGACGGACCGGATGGACGCCGCCTACGACCGC
>JAABUI010002240.1_pt1 | contig 10790 bp, 11 predicted proteins | sample 5559111 | NCBI WGS metagenome assembly JAABUI01 (sample SAMN10711870, study PRJNA513365) | rock metagenome | isolation source: Antarctica rocks | place: Antarctica: Victoria Land, Buttleship Promontory
CAGGCCGCCGGCGAGCAGCGTCGCCAGCGCCTCGACGTCAAGCCCGTCCTCGTCCATCGGCACGCCGCGAACGTCGGCCTGGTAGCCGGCGAAGGCCATAATTGCGCCGAGGTAGGTGGGCGCCTCGACGAGCACGACATCACCAGGGTCGAGCAGGCTCTTGGCCAGCAGCTCCAGCGCGTCAATCCCGCCGCTGGTTATCATCAGCTCCGCATCGTCGGGCCGCCGACCCTCGCGCGCCGCTAGCCGGTCGGCGATAGCGGCCCGCACGCTCGGCAGGCCAGGGGTCGGGGAGTACTGCAAGGCAACAGCGGCGTCGTCGGCCAGCAGCCGGCTTGTCAACTCGGCTAGCACGGCCACCGGGAACGTCTCCGGCGCGGGAAAGCCGCCGGACAGCGTGATGACGTCGGTGGCGTTAGCCAGCTCAAGGATCTCGGCAAGCGCGTCGCCGCCGTGGCCGGCAACGGCCCGGGCGGCCAGGGACCGGGACCAGTCCTGCGTCGTCGTTGTCGCCATGCGTCCTCCTCGTCCCCCGGCTGTGACGGCCGAGATGAGCCTTGACAGCGTGCTCGCAACCGTAAATGCTGCGCCAGCAGAAGTCGAGCAACCGACAGAGCGACGTAAGCACCACCTGCCAATTGCCAGTTTTTTGTCGGACGGAGATGCCGCATGAGTACCGTGGACGCTCCGCTCGCTGGGCTTGTGCACCTCAGCCTGCCGCCGGCCGCCCCTGTCCGGCTTGATGACGTCGACGTCGCCCTGCTCCGCCTGCTGGCTGAGGACGCCCGGGCCTCTCAGCGCAGCCTGGCCCGGGAGTTGGGTATGTCGCCGCCGGCCATCGGCGACCGGCTGGCCCGGCTGGAGCGCACCGGGGTGATCCGCGGCTACAGCGTCGTCATCGACTGGGCCGCCGCCGGCTTCCCGGTCGTCATCTACCTCGCCATCACCGCGTCGCAGGGCCACGACCTGGGTCCGGTCATGGCCGAGGTGAGCCGGCTGCCCGAGGTCGAGAACCTCACCGTCGTCACCGGCGACCTCGACCTGCTCGTCCGCCTCCGGGTCCGCGACTACGCCCACCTGCGCGCCCTCCTGCTCGAGAAGGTCTGGCAGATCAGCGGGGTGCAGCGAACCGAGACCTACCTGTCCATCGCCGAGGGGCCGCCGAAGAACTTCGTGGCCGAGCTGGTCGCGTCCGCCGGTACGACCGACGTCGCGGCGACATCGCTAGGAGGAGAGAGCGCATGAGCGCACGCAGAATCGAGGGCATCGGGCGCAGTGGCTTCGTGGCCGAGCATGGCTTGCACACCGCCGAGCAGCAGGAGGCTGCGCAGCGGGTCGCTGCGCGGATCCGCGAGCTGGACCTGCGCACGATCCGCATCATCGTCGTCGACCAGCACGGCATCCCGCGGGCCAAGTTCCTGTCCGCCGAGGCGGCCCTGGCCGGCCTGCGCAACGGCGTCGACTTCTCTGCGGCCATCTACAGCCTCGATACCGGAAACGCTGTCTTCCCGCCCGCCTTCGCCGAGGGCGGCGGCTTCGGCATCCCCGAGTTCACCGGTTTCCCCGACGTGGTGGCGGTGCCCGACCCGACAACGTTCCAGGTCCTGCCATGGGCCGACCGAACCGGCTGGCTGCTGTGCGACACCTACTTCAGCAGCGGCAAGCCGGTTCCCCTCGACGGCCGCCGCATCCTGCGCGACCAGTTGGCCCGCCTCGGCGATGCCGGCTACCGCTACCTGGCCGGCCTAGAGGTGGAGTTCTACATCGTCCGACGGACCAATCCTGTAATCGGGCTGGACGAGACCGGCGCGCCGCCGCCGCCGCCGACCGTGGACGTCTTCGAGCATGGCTACCAGTTCTTGTCTGAGGTGCGGCTCGACGGCGTCAACGACAGCCTGACCGCCCTTCGCGATGCGCTCTACGCGGTCGACCTGCCGCCCCGGTCCATGGAGGACGAGTGGGGGCCGGGTCAGATGGAATTCACCTTCCGACCGATGGAGGGGCTCGGGGCCGCCGACGCGATGGTGCTGTTCCGCAGCACGGTCAAGCAAATCTGCCAGCGCCGCGGCCTACTCGCCAGCTTCATGTGCCGGCCGGGGCTGCCCAACTTCTTCGCGTCCGGCTGGCACCTGCACGAGTCACTGCTCGATCCGGCCGGCGACAACGTCTTGGCGAGCCCCTTAGAGACCCTTTCCTTCGTTGGCCGCTCCTACATCGCCGGTTTGCTCGAGCACGCCCAAGCCATGACGTTGTTCACGACACCGACCGTCAACGGGTTTAGCCGGTTCCAGCCGTACTCCTTCGCGCCTGACCGAGTCAGTTGGGCGGTCGAGAACCGCGGGGCGATGGTTCGCGTGCAGGGAGGTCCTGGGGATCCCGGCACGCACCTGGAGAACCGGCTGGGCGAACCGGCCGCCAATCCCTACCTCTACTTGGCTGCCGACATCGCGGCCGGACTGGACGGCCTGACCCGCCAGCTGACGCCGCCCCCTCCAGTGGAGGCCGACCCCTACGCCGCCGACGCGCCCGCGCTGCCATCGTCCTTCGAGGCCGGCATCGAGGCCCTGGCAGCGGACTCGTTCTACCGCAAGGCTTTTGGTGACGGTTTTCTAAGCTACTACCTAATGATGAAGCGGGCCGAGCTGGCCCGCTACACCGCGGACGTGAAGGACAACCCGCCCGCCAAAGGCGCATCGGTCTCCCCATGGGAGATGCGCGAGTACTTCGAAATGTTCTGACCGCGTAGAGAGGTCCGACTCCGTGTCCCTGCAGCACATCGTTCTGTTCAGCTTCCCCACTGATCTGTCAGCCGAAGACGCTCGCGAGATGCGTGATCAGGTCGCCTCGTGGGCCACCGAAATTGGCCTCATGGATCGCCTCCGCCTGGGCAAGGACCTGACCGGCGCCCGCACCCGCGGCTACCAGTACCTGCTCTACAGCGAATTCGCTGACGATGCAGCGTTGGAGGCCTACCGCGTCCACCCGGTCCACCAACGCTTCCTCGCCTGGGTCACCGAGCGCTCCGGCACACCGCTCGCCTTTGACTACCACCTCGACGCTACGACCGTGCTCGGCCCCGAGCCGGTGCCCTCACCCAAGGAGTTGTCATGAGCCCTACCTCCAGCGAGGCAGCAGGCGCGACCGTGGCCGCCGACAAGCAAGAACAGCATCTCGCCAAGGGCGCGCTGCGGACCATCGACGCCATCGCAATCTCGATCTCTGTCCTGTCCCCCGGCATGGCGATGCTGCTCAACGTCCCCGGCGTCGCGGCCGTAGCGGGCGGCTCCACCCCACTCGCCTTTCTGTTCGGCGGTGTCGCCTGCCTGTCGCTGGCCTTTGTCATCATCGGATTTACTCGACGAATGGCCTCGGCCGGCTACGCCTACACCTACGCCAGCCGGAGTCTAGGCAAGGAAAGCGGCTTCATGGCCGGCTGGCTCTACGCCTTTGGGCTGATCTGTTTCGTCCCGATGACCATGGCCGGGACGGCCGGGCTCGCGGTCGACCTGCTGGGCTTGAGCACCGGCTGGTGGTTCCCGCTGTTCCTGGTCGGAATGCTGTTGCTCATCGTCCTGTCGATCGTGCGGATCTCTGTCACGACTCGGCTGCAGCTCGTCATCGGTATTCTGACCGTAGTCATCATCCTGGTGGTCGACCTGGTGGTCACCGCCAAGGGCGGTACGAGTGGCAACACGCTGTCGCCGTTCACGTTCTCGCACACCGTCAGCGGCGGCTTCAACGGTGTCTTCTACGGGATCATTCTCGGCGTCACCTCCTACATTGGCTTCGAGACCGCGGCCGACTTCGGTGAAGAGACCGCGAACCCGCGGCGTTCCATCCCCATCGCGATCCTCGCCGCAACCATCTTTGCGATCGTGCTCTACATCTTCACCACCTACGCCATGACGATCGGCTTCGGCATCGACAATGGCAAGGGCTTCGGCGCCGACGCGTTCGCGCTGAAGACGATCGCCGAGAAGTTCGTTGGCGGCCCGTTCGGGGTGCTCATCGAGATCGGCGGGATGCTGTCCGCCTTTGTCGTCTGCGTCGGCGTCGCGACCGCCGGCAGCCGGACCCTGTTCGCGATGGGACGCGAGGGCGTGCTGCCGGCCTGGCTCGGCCGGACGCACCCGAAATACCAGACCCCGGCCAACGCCACCATCATGGTGGCGATCGTCAGCACGTTGGCCGCGGCTCTGGTCGGCTTCACCGACGGCGCGGCGTTCGGCACCGCGACCACTACGGTCTACTACTTCTACGCCACACTCGGCACCCTATCGATTATCGTCGTCTACATCGGGCTGTGCATCGGCGGGATGGTCTACTTCCGCCGCAACGAGCGCTACAACGTTCTGCTGCACGCCGGCGTCCCGCTCGTAGGTGTGATCATCTTCGGCGCCGCGCTCTACGGGTCGGTTCACCCGAGTCCCCCGGCGCCGCTCAACCTGACGCCCTACATCACTACCGCCTGGTTCGTGCTCGGGCTGGTCGCCGTGCTGGTGCTGCGGTCCCGCAACCCGCAGGCGGTCGAGCGAATCGGCTCGATCCTCGGCGAAGAGGGCGGCGAAGACGCCTCCCTCAGCGCCGATGCCCGGCCACTGCCGGCGACCTGACCTAGATCACGCCGACCGTTGATCGACCACCACGCCCATCCCTTCCCACTGACGCGGGCCGACTTTGCCCCGGCGGACGTGACGCTCGACGTCGCCACCGGCGAGTCCGCCAAACGGCGCCGAAGCAGCCTCGGCCCAGGTCGGCTGGCCGTGGAGATGCTGCAGATGCGGCTGGCCGGCTACCTCGGCTGCGCAGTCGAGGACGTGCCGGCGGCGCGGACCGAGGCCACGACCGACTGGCCCGGCTACGTGCGCGGCCTGTTCGCCGATGTCGGCTTGACTGGGATGCTGCTAGACCCCGGGGCGGAGACCTTTCCGGCGGAGCAGGGCGTGGCCGCGTACGCCGAGATCGCCGGCGCGCCGATGTGGGAGCTGGTCCGGATCGAGCCGCTGGTCGACCGGCTGATCGGAGCGGGTGCCCGTACGACCGAGATCCTCGGTGCGGTTGACGGGCTGCTCGCCGCCGCAGCCGCGCGCGGGGCGGTCGGCGCCAAGACCGTGCTGGCCTACCGGACCGGTTTGGCCGTCGACCCGGACGCGACCGTGCAGGCTGCGGAGGAGTCGCTGGACAACCCGCTGCCGATCCGCCGCAGGGCTAAGCCACTGCGGGACCTGCTGTTCCGGCACGTGCTGGCCACCTGCGCCGAGCTTAAGCTGCCGCTCCAGGTGCACACCGGATTCGGGGACTCAGACCTGCGGCTCGCTGGCGCCAACCCGGTGCTGCTCGACGACGTCCTGCGGACGCCCGAGGGGGACGCGGCCAAAGTGGTGCTCATCCACGGTGGGTTCCCTTGGCACGAGCAGGTGGCCTATCTGGCCGCCGTCCGGCCGGGGGTGTGGGTGGACTTCTCGCTGTCCAACTTGGTCAGCCCCGCGACCACGGCCGACCGGTTGCTACGACTGCTCGACCTCACGCCTACGGGACGCCTGCTGATGGGCAGCGACGGACACGGTGCACCGGAGACGCACTGGTTCGCCCTGCACGTCCTGCGGGATGCCTGGTCGGAGGTGCGTAAGCGGCTGGGCGCCGTGGCCCGCGCTGAATGGCTCGGCGACGCCGAACGAGCAGTCTTCAGCGAGAACGCTCGAGAGCTGTACCGACTGTGAGGAGCCCGCAACGATGAAAGTCAATGTAGCCGCGGCAGGCATGCCGTCGTCCGGTATCCGCGAGATCATGAACGCCGCCTGGGGTCGGCCCGAGGTGATCCACCTCGAGGTCGGGCAACCAGACTTCGCCACGCCGGCGCACATCATTGCCGCGGCCCACGAGGCGGCGCTCGCCGGGCGCACGGGTTACACGCCCACCGCCGGCATTCCCGAGCTGCGGGCCGCGCTCGCCGAGAAGATCCTGGCACGCAACGGCTTCAGCGTGGATCCAGCTCAGGTGGTGCTGGGAAATGGTGGGACGCAAGCCATCTACGCCACCCTCGCCGTGCTGACCGAACCAGGTGACGGCATCCTGCTGCCGGACCCGGCGTGGCCCAACTTTGCGATGATGGCCGCACTGCTAGGACTCGACGTCGCTCACTACTCCCTCACCGATGCCGGCGGCTACGTTCCCAACCTCAATGAGCTGGAGCGGCTCATAACACCGGGCACCCGCGTCCTGCTGCTGAACTCGCCGTCGAATCCTCTCGGCTCGGTGATCGACGCCGAGCGCATGAAGGCCCTGTTAGCTTTCGCGGTCAAGCACGACCTGTCGGTGCTATCCGACGAGTGCTACGACGAGATCACCTACGAGAGCCCCGCGGTGAGTCCGGCGACGTTCGACACCGACGGCCGAGTGGCCACCATTTACAGCTTCTCCAAAACCTACGCCATGACCGGCTGGCGGCTCGGTTACGTTGCCGCATCCCCGGCAGTGGCCGAGGTGCTCGCAAAGGCGCAGGAACCGCTGATCTCCTGCCTCAACACGCCCACCCAGTACGCCGCACTGGCCGCGCTGCAATCCGCGCCCGGGGTTGTCGCGACAATGGTGGCGTCATACCGGCAACGCAGGGACACCGTCACCGGACGGCTGACTGCACGCGGGATCGACGCCTTCCGCCCGGCCGGAGCGTTCTACACCTGGGTCGACGTGTCCGCCTGCGGCGCGGGCTCCCGCGAATTTGCGCTCCGCCTGCTGTCGGAGGAGGGCGTTGCGGTCGCACCCGGATCCGCCTTCGGCGCCGGTGGGGATGGGTTCGTCCGGATCTCGCTCGCCGCCCGCGAGCGCGACCTCGAAGTGGGCTGCGACCGGCTGGCAGCACTCTGGCACCGGATGGGCAACACAAGCGAGGCGCGTCGATGACGTACGACGGTGGAGGCGGATCCGATAAAACGATCTCCCTGGCGCTGGTGGGCGACGTCTTCATCAGCCGCGACAACTTCGGGCTGGACGGTGGTGCAGCCGACGAAGGCTTCAGCGGAGTCGTGGATCTTCTCGCCTCAGCAGACGTCGCTTTCGCCAACTTCGAGATACCGCTATCTGAGAGGGGCTACCCCGCTGACAAGTACATCACCATCCGCACGTCTCCTGATCGCGCCCGCGACGTGAAGAGGATGGGCTTCGACGTCGTTTCGCTCGCTAACAACCACATCATGGACTACGGCCCAGAGGCGCTTTTCGACACCATGGCTGCGTTGAACCGAGCGGGCGTCGAGCACGTGGGCGCGGGTGAGACCCTCGATGACGCCATGCAACTTTGGGTGCGTGAAGTAGGCGGACGCCGCATCGGGTTCCTGGCGTGGTCGACCATTCTCCCCCCGGGCGCCGCCGCCACCGACACCCGCCCTGGGGTGGCGCCCATCGCGATCCACACCGGCTACGAGGTGCTTGTGCGGCTGCTCGAGGCGCCGTCGGCCCCTCCGGTAATCACCTGGGTCGACCCCATGGCCCAGGAGCGCGCCGTCGAGCAGGTGACCCGAGCGCGACAAGCCGTGGACTACCTCGTCGTGTCGGTGCACTGGGGTGCGGACTTCGGCGACGACCTGGCCGACTACGAGCGGCCGCTCGGTCGGAGCTTGATCACGGCGGGGGCGGACCTTGTAATCGGGAACCACCCGCATGTGGTTCGCGGGATCGAGGTGTATCAGGGCAAGCCGATCCTCTACGGGACAGGCCTGTTCGTGGAGCAGGTGCCCCGTGAAGGTTCCTCGGAGGAGATCCTGGCTCTCTACGAGAAATTGTCCCCCGACAGCTATGTGGCCCTTCTCGACCTCGGCCCCGCGGATGCGACCAGGCTACGGCTGGTCGCGACATCGAACGAGGGGACCGGGCTGCCGCGCGTGGCGCAGGGCGAGGTGTTCGAGCGGATCGCGGACAGGCTGGTGCAGCTCTCAAAGCCACTGGGCACCGAGCTGGTCGTCGACGGAGGAGGGATCACCGTTCCGCTGCCCCAAGGCGGCGCTAAAACAGGCGGAGTTCGAGCTCACTGTTGCCGGTGATCGCGCCGCCGAAAGGCAGCAGCCTCTGCACCCTCCGTGGCGTGTGGATTTCGGGCAGCAGTACCGAGACGCTCGACCCACAAAGAACTTACCGACGCCCGGCTGACGCGCTGGGGGGGAGCCGCTCGAGGACGAGGCGAGTCTCGCAACCCCCCCTCTCGACACGATGGGTGTGTCGCTTCGGCGCATTGTTCGATGGCGGTCGCATGGTCGTGGCATGCCCATTCGCAGCAGTGCCCTGGACGACCTTGCGCCGCTGGATGGCGGCGAACGTAGGCGGCATGTCGGACAGCGGCGCCTGGCGATCGACCCCTCTCACCGACATGGAGAACAGACACATGTACGGCGTCATCCTCGGTCGGTTAGACGTCACCCCATGAGAAACGAATGCCTGTCCTCCCGGGTCCTGGGTAGCGGGAGGGCACCTGGTGCTGTCTGGCCGTTGTCCTGAAGGCCTGCCTGAGCCGTGGCCGGGAAGTGTGGTCTTGAGTCGCTGCCGAAGGTGGCTGACGCGGTTACGGTCCGGACATGGCGGCGGACAGCGTGAGCAGCGACGGCGACGACGACCGGATCGACTTGCGTGCGTTTCACGCTGATCTGATGCGGGCGGTGGCGACGCCGGCGCTCACTGCCTCGCTGGTCGCGCTCGACGCGCAGGTGCAGGACCTTGCGGCGTCTGTGAGCCGGACGCTGGCAGCCCAGGTCGCGCCGGTTGCGCTGGCCGCGCAGCGGCAGCAGGAGGAGCTCGTCCGCGAATTCGCCGGAGCCGTCCTGTCGAAGCAGCGCCTGGACGAGGCGCTCCGGCCGATTAGCCAGGAGATCGCCGCGGCGCAGACACGGTGGGCTAGCGCTCTGGCCGTGCCCGTGATGGCTCAGGCGCGTCTGACGGCCAGCATCGCCGACTTGGTGGTGACCCCGGAGCTGACGGTCGCGCTCGACCGCATCAACGACGTGGTGCGGGTCCGCATGGTTTTCCCGGACGGGGACGGGATCGCCCGTCTCGACTCGCTGATCACGTCGGGTGACGTCGACGCGGACATCCTTGCCGCGGCGGAGGCCGGCGTCGCCTCGGACGCCGAGCTGTCGGCGGCAATCGGCGCGGCCGCGGACGTCCTCGCTGCCGCCCGGCCGTGGATCCCTCGGGAGCGCGCCCGGCAGCTCGTCACCTTCTGGGTGTGGGCCATGTGGTCCGCCGCGCTGTTCGCCGTGTCGGTACTGGCGCCGCCGGAGGTCGTCACGGCGTTGGGCGCGATGGGTGCACCGGCGGCCAACACGGTGGCAGGCCGTGCGCGCGAGGAGTTCGACAGGCGCTACCCGCCCGCCGACGGCACGGACGACACGCAGGACTGACCACCGACCGCCGACCGCCGACCGCCGACGGGCGACGGGCGACCCGCGGGTTACCGGCCCTCGGCAGTCCGGTTGTCCGCTCAGCGGCGGATATCGCGGCCACGCCAGACCGGGCGCCCGGCTCGGCCGGCCCGCGAAGCCGCCGCGGCCTACGCCGAGCGCTGGTAGGCCGCCTGGAACGCCCGACACCTCGCGCGGATACTGGACCTGTACGACGACCCGGTCGTGCTCGAGAGCCCGAACGCGTTGCGCCGCCTGCTCAGAAGGCCCGACGGGAGGGTCGCCGGGCCGGCGACCGCCTGATCCGGCTGTCCGACATGGCCTAGGTGACGGACCCCGGCATCGTGCAGGGCATGCCGGCGGACGAACTGGCCAGCGTCCCGGAGGTGCTGGCCACAGCAGGGGGACACGGCTTCGACCTGCCGCGGCAGTACCTGAGGACGGGCCCGCACGCCGTTGCTCCCGCGCACTACGTGGCGTCCCTGGAGGCGCGAGGTCTGCTCGAGCAGGACGGGCTCGTCCGTCCTTCCGTGCACGACCTCAATCCCTCCCTGCCCGACCTCGGCGTGGTCGCGGGCGCCCGGGTCGAGCTCCATGAGGAGCTGACGTGCCCGCTGAACAGGCACCTGCTGACGTCATCGAATCGGGGATCCTGGACGTCGCCGGTCAGGCCGACCTGGTGGCGGGCGCTCCCTGCGATCCGGACAACACGCCCAACGACCTGCCCGACGGGTGGGCCTGTTAGCTGACCCAGGAGCTGGAGTACCGGTACGTTCCCGGCCGCGTCCTCAACGCCAAGAAGGGCGACGTGCTGCTGTCCTACGGCGGCAACGGGGCGATCGGCCAGCTGCTCAAGCAGGTCCGCGGTGCGGCCGGTGCCGCGGCGGGGTCCGGGACCAGGAGCCGGAAGCCGCCCAGCCGTTCGCCGTCTCCGCGTTGCTTGTCCGGTTGTTTCATGGCGTCCTCACTTGTCGTTGCGCGGGTAGTGCGGGCTGGACGCCTCGCCAGGACCAGCCACGCGTAGACGTTGACATCGGCCGGGTGTCGGGGCAGGTGGAGCCGCCGAACGGGCGTTGCCACCAGTCATCCCACGGGGCGACTGGCGCCCCGACGCGACCGACCGCGATCCGGCAGCGGCCCGGGCAGGACAACCACCCGCATTCAGACCGCACCTGAGTCGATGCTCGGCGCGACGACGATGCCGAACAACATCCGCGTTGGGGGAGTGACTGGGTCGAGCAGGAGATGCCGGAGCATCCGTTCCTTGTGCCGGCCCCCGTCGCTGTACACAGTGATGAGCTCGGCACGGCCCGTCATGTGGGCCTCCACGCGAACGTCACGCACCGCGGGTCGAAGTACGGCTCACCTGGCTTCCACCCGGCCGGCCGGCCGCGATGACCG
>JAABUI010002241.1_pt1 | contig 10789 bp, 9 predicted proteins | sample 5559111 | NCBI WGS metagenome assembly JAABUI01 (sample SAMN10711870, study PRJNA513365) | rock metagenome | isolation source: Antarctica rocks | place: Antarctica: Victoria Land, Buttleship Promontory
TCTAAGAAAAAGAAAGTTTGGAGCCACTTCAGCAATAGGGTTTCGGAAGAAGCGAAGTGGTAGAGAGCGTTTTCGTAGCTATGATTCTTCTCCGTTGAATCTGTAGAGATAGAGATAACATGATGAACCCAATAGATCGCGCTGTACTCCAAGAACTGATTAGGTTCAAGCCTTAGGTGTTTCTCAAATCGCCGGATCGAAGTCTGCTCGTCGTCCGCCGCTCTAATATATTTCTGATCCTCGTAACAGAGATACAAGAGGCATGCTTCGGCAAGAGATGCATGTGCAAGATGTAGGTTAAATGTCAAAGCTGGATAAGAGCGTTGGCTCAGTAAGTAATCTCTGACAGAGGCGTGCGTCAGATTGACCGTATCCGAAGTCGGGTTAATTTCAACGAGTGGAACACATATACGCAGAAGTGTTTCCCTGAACGCAGCAATCCGCTTCTTAGGGTCATACTTGAGCTGACCTAGGGCAACAACGATGGCGATATCCAATTCTGAGACTTTCAAGGGCCTGATAGCTCCTCCAATCCACCGGAGCAGCTTATGAGCAATTTGGCGAAGTCGTGGCTGCAATCGATCAATGTCATTCGGGATTCGGCTGTAGAATGCATCTGCGTCTTGGGGAAATTCGGAGAGAGCTTTAGCAATCGCAGAATAGCTAACCTGGGCAGACAGGTGCTCCAACATCAAGCGTACCTATAGGAACATGCCTTGGGCCCCCGAGGACAGTGTGGCGTTTATCCGCTCCAGTAGGTCAGTGTCGAGATCTCCTCGCCTTCCAGCGAGCTCGGGAATCTTGACCAATAGATACGCATTTATATCAGCTCTAGTAGATTCTGCTATGATCTTCACATGTGCGAACTCTTTACCCAGAGCTTGCTGAATTTCTGAACCAATTGACAGATCTTCTCGGCTCATGATAGCGATGTTGTATAATTTGGCTAAGTAGCCACATTGCTTGATTATTGTCCGCTGCTCTTATGCGGGGCACTCATCGAGCCCATCTAGAATAAGCCAAGCTGGCGCACTGCCCATTACACAAAGATTCTCAATGATTTCAGTGACATTATCAACTCCTACTGGCTCGCCTCTCTCGTAAGACTCTCCGACTTCCTTTGCTTTAGCCTTCACATCAGGGGTCGTCTGCAACAACTGCCATGCCCAAGTCCGTAATATACCAAGTGCGAGTCTCTTACTCTCCGTCTGGACCTTACAAAAGAAATAAGCCGTGCTGTAGCGTTTCTGCAGACTAGTGACGATGTGGGCAGACATGTAGGTCTTGCCGCAGCCTGGCGACTAGTGACCCATAGTAGATTAGGCTGACCGGCTTTCGAGCTGAAGAATCGGGAAGCTGTAGGATCATTTTCTATCCATGAACAGCTGCCTGCATGTTTGGTCTGTCTGATGGTTTCGAAGTCCTCTTTAGTTGGCACTGGCGCTAGCCAGGTACAGAGACCACGAAACAAATCATTGCCTCGATCTTCATCTCGCTCCTGATTCTGTTGGAGAAGGTTTCTTTCCAGCAACTTCGCGTTACGTGCCTGATCTTCCGCAGCGGCCAGTCCCGCTTCCTTTTCCGTCTCTCGGCTGAGCGAGTCAATCAATGCTATCTATTTGATTGCATCGTTCTTGAAACTCTTCCAGACGCTTTCTCTTAGGACTTTGGAACTGACTTTGCTGAACAAATTTCGATTATCCTGGCGTTTGAATAGATCCCTTGTCTTTCGGCAAAAGCTTAGGAACTCAATGAAAACTTTGCAAAGAGCGTCACCGACTCGAGTGGAATCAGAGAACAATGATTCGTATCTTTGAAGGCGACTCAATATTGGGCCTATGCGGGTCAAAAATTCAGCTACCTCGGAGAAGTAATCGTGAAACTCTTTGACGGCCTACCGTGAACGTCAGTCACTAGTATACGAGAAAGAAAAGATTTCGTCCGCGGAGCATACTACGAGAACAAGTCGCACACTACCCCACAATAGAGACAAGATTCCATGGGGATCTGCGTTCGAGAAAACGTCCATAGCGGCTCCAAACCTTTCTAGCCCTTGGAGGAAGGGCTGGAGTTGGTTTGCATACTTGCGGTCCTACTGCTGCTCGTATGGCGATGTTCCATTGAGTGAATATCTGATAGGACATCTTGTGGCGAGCATGATGTAAGTATAGCGCGCTCATCTGTTGACAGACTTGGATCTGCTAGTTGCGCTTCCCTTACAATTGCCCAGGCGCACTTCTGCATAACCTCAGGTGCGCCAGTTGGTTCATTTTTTGGGCTAATGCTACTGGAGTCAGACATAATTGTTAAGTAAATGAAGGGAACCTGATGTGTGGCTGGTCTCCATTCAAAGGTAAATATGCCTGAGCAGAGACGAGTCGTGAACGATACGGACTGCCGGATGTCTCAGAGCTGCTTGCTGCCTTTTTGCGATTCAAGAACAGCCTTGTACCCTGCGCGAGCGTATACAGCGTGGTCACTGCGACCTTTTATGCAGGCGACCACTCAACTGCGGCTGAAGCAGATACTGCCGTAGGAGTAGTACAGGATTTCGGTTGTTCGCTTAGTCAATCAAGCTGAGATGCAGCTAGATAAAGGCAAGGTTACATTACAGCCTTATGCACTAGCGGCGCCGGTCGGTGATCTTCCAAGAGCGAAAGTCACTTCAAATCCATCGAAGGATTCAAGCTGCATTAGCCAGGCTTCAATAGATAATGTATCCTCACAAGCTACCATATCCTCCCTGGGCGAGTCCAGTCACCTATGACGACTCACAGCCAGCGCCAAGCGCCCAGTCATTGAAGCTACCGGGCGACTATTATATCCCACCTGCGCATCTGCCTCAATTCCTTAAGACCAATCTCGACGTTTCTCGCTTGAGCAATATTTTTTTTTCCTTCTGGTTCGCTGGCCGGCCTTGCAACGTCCGCCCCTTGCACCGCCAGTGCCTCTCCTAGCGCTCCATCATCATCATTGAGCAAGCCGACCTCCACCTCGTTTGGTATGATAAACAGATTTATATGAAGCCACTTCCGCCTTTTCTACTTTGCTATTGAGTTCTTTTCTCGTCACATTTGCGCGTCTCCGTTAAACGCCGATGCTTGCGGCCTGGTGTAGTCATATACGAAACTTGTGCAGCACGAGAGCGATTACCGCATAGCAGTCGAGATGGGTTTACTACACTAGGGCATCTCGTGGGCGCAATGGAGCGTGTTTGCTGCCTAGGTACGGCCGACTGCGGTGTCTAAGCGCTATTAGTATGACGAGCTTCGACTCTTCCGTCTGAACCTCATCTATCGTTTCTGTTTCAGGCATTGGATGGATGGGTATCATCTGCTACACACAAATTTCGACTCCTTCTTTGGGAGGAATCTCGCGTGGCCGCTGATACTATTCGCCTATTTGACAGTGGTACTGAATGCCATGCAGGTGGTCCTAGCGTCTGGGAGACAGGACGGCTAGACTGAAGGGGCTTTCTTTGGGTTGGGTGTGGTGGTGGTGATGGCGATTGTTGGGACCTTCATTGCAGTAGCTGGGTTTTTCATTGTATTGCTGTGCTTGAATTTGGCGAAAGCGCTGCGATGCTTCTGGGGATTATGCCATCTTCCTTGGTTTGTGGGGACGGGTTATATCTGTCTCATTACAACACTGCCCATTCAGGGTTATAGGGCCGTGGTATTAAGGTTCATGATTTTGCCGCACAGCGACACCAACTTCGCTGCCCGCAACACTAACTTCGCTGCGACTCTCAGTATCGCGATTTCGCGATCTATTCACCACTCTAGGCCCACTATCGGCAGGCGGATTGCCCATCAGATTCCTCGCTTTCTTGGGTGCTGCGGTGCCACCAAGGCCTCCACTTGCTGTCAAGGCAGCCGCCAATGTACCTAGGGAAAGCTCGATTTGGGATGAGTTCCACTCCTTGGTAAAGTCGACACGACCCGCTTTAAGGAGCTGTTCGGGGTGTGTGTGGATCGTTGGGTGGGTAGGCGCTGTGGGTTTTCGTAGGACTTTAGGAATGTTTTTGAAGAAGTCGGCGGGACTGTTATACCGTTGTCGTTGTTCCTCAATTTGGACCGCTGAGTCGACCTCGCCTCCACTTTCGAACGTGGCCTTAGTGAACCCCACAAGCTGGCTGTAGACCGCGAATTCAAGTTTGAGTTTGATGGCGTATATAAGCGATTTGACGCTCGCTTCGGCGACGTAGTTGTCACTGAATTCAAGTCCAATCAGAACCATGTCCATACCAATGCAGATGAAGTTGATGGCTAATAGTCGCAGCATGGCCCTGCGTGTGCGCATGTAATATACTGCCCCAAGCAGTTTCACGGTCGCGACGATGTAGATGCTACTAATGACCGACTCTTGAAGACAGAAGCCCATAAGCTGAATGCGCTCCATCGTATTGAATCTGTTCACCCATTTGCCAGAGGGCGAGTTGGCCCCGTATATGAAGACAAGTGTTGGAGTGTGTAGAGCCAGACCGTCAATGATTATGGCTGCAAGAACGCTGCGGAGGAGGAATTTGTGTCGAATGACAAGATTGAGGCGTGAGTAGAGGACGAAGGATTGGCCAGAGACCATTGCGATCCAGCCTGCCATCCCAAAGTCAGTACCTATCTTCCCGAGCATGCGCAAATGTTCAGGGGCCAGAGTGGGAGCACATACCAATTTCAATGAAAGCAAGGTCTACCAGCCACGAGGTACCCACGAGGAATTTCAAAATGAAGCCAAGTGCGTGCAATATGCAGCCCCACGAGCAGATGAGCAAGGACCAGAAGTAGATACCTGAGCGTCTGTGAAAAGTTAGGGCGACGGTCAGGTCCAGCTCAATAGCGAATGCCCATGCGATCGCTGAGCATGCCGCCAGCATACAGTAGTCGAATGGGTCATAGGTAAGCCGTCCAGTGACACCTTCAATGGCTCTCTCGGACAACATGGTGGTTGGACGCGGCTGGTCGATTTGAGAATCAGGGGAGCTGTCTTGACAGTCTCATAACTGGAGAATGGCGCTAGACTGTATCCTAGACGCTGTGAAATCCACAACGCAGTAGTTGACGAAAAGGCTCACGCTGGTGGATAGTGGAGGTTGAAGAAAGGCCAGAAAGTGGAGACAGAAGACACTCACCCGAGTCCCACGGGAGGACCCATCAACGTCATTGGTCTCAGCGGGACGGGTTGATCTCACGCGCTATCCGAACTCAAACTTACACTAGCCGAATCTTAATCCCCTGGGGGGACTGGGCGAGCTGGGCGAGCTACGCAGATGGGAACAGTGACCGGATACAACAGCTCAATGATGAAACATTTGAGTGATTTTGCTCATCAAGGTGACTCGGTAGAGCGCGTACTCTCAATTCCTGGTGAAAGCTTTGCGCGCTAATAGAAGGGCTGAATCCTAAATGTGGAATAGTGGCCCTCCACATTACGCGCAAGAGACACTTTGCAGCCTTTTTGCAGCCATTAGGGTGACGAGCTTAAGTAGGTATGTCGGAAATGATGCAACCAAATCGCTATCGCACATCACTTTGTGAACTGTAAGATGTCTGGCAAGCTTCCCAGACACTACAGGGGACCCATAGGAAGGGTCGTGACTGTACGATAAATGTTTTGCCATGGGTTGGCTGAGATATGGCTTTGTCCCTTTCCTGATCGAGATGCACATCACTGGAGATTCTGTCCAAATGCCGGCATTTGGCGGTCACGGGCCCTTAGAAGGGGTCACCCCCCAACCGAACACACCCTCCAACCGAACGGCTCATAGGGCTGAACTGTGGCTTAGAACATCATTTTTGCAACGTCACTGTATGAGAAAACTTTGTATATGAAACTTATATCAATTTTGATTTTGGGAAGATTTTATATGAGGCACTTTTCAGTATCTCGCGCGGTTGTAAGGATATAGGGGGGGTGTTCGGTTGGAGGGTGTGTTCGGTTGGGGGGTGACCCCTTCTACCGAGCCGAGCAGTTGGCAAGGTCATCAACATCAATCACGAAACCGAGATACCCAGAGGGTTTCTTCGCCACCAAGAGTTCGCAATTATCAAGTATGTCGAGAGTGAAAAATGAAGGCTGGTTCGCGTGAGTTTTGACACTCAACGCAAATGTTGCAAAATGGTAGCGGCTTGGCGCCCCTGTCTCCTAGACAACTACCGAAGTAGACATGTCAACCCGATCGCGCCAAATGTTTTAATTGATACGAGTAATTCTCCATTTTTCTACTCTGACGCCCTCAACCCTTCGATACATGCGGTCGGCTGAGATCTCTCAGTTTTCATAGCCTGAACAGCCTCCACTGACGAAAGCCACATATCCCCAATGTCGAACCCACCAGCTGAACCGACCACGAAACACCCTGGAGACCGTCTTGCAACTTACTTCGAGACCTTCTTCAAAGGATTTGGTAGTATAGCTACCCTAGGCGCTTCTTTGACTTTCTCCAAGATCGTTCAGAGCCCTGTGCCACCTTTCCACGACTATGGGTTTTCGAGTCAAGGAATCCAGTACCTGCTAGCGACATCTTGGCTTCTCTTCGTGATCACGCTTGCTTTCACATCATTAATTGCGAGTGCTCTGAGTCTGTGGCGGCCTCAGGCTGTGTTGGCCTTCGGAACCAAGGATAGCGAAACGAGGAGACAAGTCCTTTGGTTTGCTTCGGGTGCCTCGGCCCTGCTGCTTGGACTGACCGTCGCTGCGTTTCTGACTCTAGCTTTGGTTGTCGTGGCATATGTAGGACCAGTTGGATGGGTTGCTGTTGTGTTTACTGTCCTCCTCGGAATGCTAGGCTTTGGCGCCATCATCTGGCAAAGTCCACTAGGGTGGCCAAAACGGTTGACTAAATCACAGCGGAGAGAATTGGAGACCTTAGAGGCACACCTACCACGAGCTCGCGGAACCATGAAGAGAGAACAGGATAGTGATCTGACTAGAGAGCAACAAGGGCGATCGTTGCGGCAGCACTCTAAGGAGCCAAACGAGGGGCAACGTGGATATGGTCGCTCTACCAGCGGAGATTATGCAGGCGGCAGATGGCGCCATAGCCAGAAAGATGAGCCACATACGACAAATCGATACAGTAAAGCAAGCACCATTATTTCGGACGCTTATGGACCTGGGATCTACGGGCAGCGAGAGGTTACAATGTATGATGATGGAGTTCGTGAAGGCTTGGTAGTCGGCGAGTATGCAAGATGATTGCATATTGTGGGGTTCTTTTGGATTCGGATGATTTCTCCTGAGCATTACTCGGGCCACCTTAATTGAATTTTACCTTTGTAGCACGAAGGGCGACGCAAGCACCTTAGTCTTTCGGATACCGCATGAATTCGGACTACAGTAAGAGTGTGGAGACCGTCGCTCAACTTTTTGGAATATTATGCCAATGTTATTTCAAGGAATGAGAAAACTAACCAACATCCTACTATCAAATAAGCCAATTTCAGCTGTGTCAGAGTTGGATTCCAGCTCTCAATCGAATCCGGCGATCGCATTAATTACCAGCACGCCGCAAGGACTATTGCTAGATCGACGCAAACAAACGTCTTTTGTCAAGATCTCTCCACCACGTCAGAATTCGACTTCTAAGGCACGTTCACAAGCGAGCATCCGGAAGTGGCAAAGACGGAATTGAGCTTCCCAGTGATGAAGGAGAGCACGGACGCAGGCAGGTTCAGTACGCTACTCAAGCTGTCGGGCACATTGTCCGTTGCGATTTGATAAAACAAACAGAGCAAGTCCCCCGGATCGGTAGTCAATTGCCCATTTGTGATCGACTGGCCAAGATTGAGAGCGTCGAAATTACCTACTCCAACGTTGCCGCCAAAGAGTACAGAATGCGCCGTATAGAGAACGATAACCTGTTCGACGAGCGCAGTGAGGTTGTATTGATTGGTGCGAGCAAACCAGCCTGGGCCACCTGTAGGGTTGATTGGTACGTGCTCGGTGGTAGTGAAGTGGACTTGGCCGTTGGTATCTGGGTTGGATGTACCGTAAAAGGCCGCCTGGTCGAGCAAAGAGGGGGAGCCATCAGGACCATGGGAAGGAAACAATTCGTATAGAAAGGTTGCGGCGCCGTAGAGGAGGATGGCCTTAGGGCCGATAAAGAAGTTGGGGTTGGTATTGAGGGAGTCCTGGTACCGGTTGAACTGGTGCTGTGCGACCACACTTGGGGAGTAGATGTAGTTGTTTGTTTTGGTCTTGTCACCACCTATGTAAGCGAGATTTGTCATTTGTTGAAAGAAAGAATTGTTAAAGCTGTGGTCATCGCCAGTGAAAAAGAAATCGGTGGGTGTGAGTGATGCGTCGGCTTCGAATTTCTCCATCCTCGTTGGTGGCGATTTCATCGGGAGAGAAAGAGACAAACACCTTCGGCCCCTAGAAGTCTACCAATAGGCGAGGTTCGGCTTGTGGCATCACACCCGATGGACATATTTTGGGTAATTGGATCGCCATCGAGGCCAACTCCAATAGCGGCAAGGAAGACCGCAAGATCGTACCCAACATTATAGATGTTCTGTTGTGCATCAAGAAGCTCGTTGAAGTTTGTAATGCCATCGTGCGCAATAAACTAGATTGGAGTTCAGCAAGAGGTGGTGATCAAGAAGGACTTCAGAGTAACAGACATTCAGATTTGCTGCAGTATTTAGACCAGGGCAAGGGCCTCTGATATCGTTGGGGCCAGGGGGTACGAATTGGTGAGCTGTGTCACCGTTTGCAGGAACTTGGAAGTTCCCCGGATTGGTGCTTGGAAGGCCGTTCTTGGCACCTGCGTATGGAAACTGTGCTGTGATCGGGGAGCCGTCTTGATGATTGGTGTTGGATGGACATGTGCCCTGGCGCTTGGAATGTAGTGATTCGACTTCTGGAGCGGACCGAACGTTGGGTATTCCAACCATGAAAGGGAATGACATGGATCTAGGTATCAATATCAAGGCAAAAGGGAAGATTGAATACATGGTCGCAGTCTTCGTGGACGGTCGTTGCGTTTTATTGAAGGATGAATTTGGGGAGACTGTCGCTTGAGGAAAGGCAAAGTGAGGGGGGATCGATATGGGGACAAAGGGTTTTCTTATGCATGATAGGAGTTCGTTCATGCTCGTACCGTTCTACCTTGTCTCAGCCACAACCATGGGATATTCTCAACCCAGCAGTGTCAGCTCTAGACCCGGAAAGATCATCATTGGGTGTCCATTACAGATACAACGCTGTTCGAAAATTCGCCTAGCAAGACCCGTCATCGTTAGCATGATTGGAAACTTGTCTCTTCGAGCCGATGTAGCTAGCCATCGATCAATGCGCCACCGATCAATCCTGAGATGTACTATTGAGAATCTCACGATGAGATACCTTTGAAGTCGATTTCTGACCACGTGGGAGGGTTTGAAAGCACTAACACCTCGCTCGTGGATGCCACTGGTGCTATACGCGAAAGCCGTGGAAATCGATGCCGAGTCTCTTATGCTTCGATTGGTCCTTCTGTTCTCTCGCTGTTCAATCACTGCATCACTTACGATATCTTGAACGGTCAAAGTGGCCAACAGACGTCATATTATTGTTCGAAGCATTGGGAGAATTTTTGAAAGAATAGTGGTTGTCTTATAACAGACCGCTATTTTGAGCGAATGGTATAGATCGCGTTTCATTGGTGCGAGAAAATTGAGGTTACTAGATGGCTGGTCTCTTCGTTGAACTCAGAGCCCTACACATGGCTGCCTGTAGGACGAACACAGCCATCAGGCCTCTGGAGTACACCGAGTGCGATCAAACCCGGACCAGGGAATACGACACTGGGCGTTCATGGACACGGGTGGCTTTAGCGCAACATTGTCAAAATACGAGGAGAAGTTGAGGTCTCATAGGTGTGGAATTGATTGATTGAGTTGGTTACATGGAGAAGAAAAAGAAGTGTCAGGGTGATGCCAAGACGCTAAACCGCTTTAGGCCATCCACCAATAAAACCAGGAATACTTGGTAGCATAGGGCTGAATTCCAACACTAACCCTCTGACTGACGAAATGGCGTCTCCTGAATGAACAAGAACAGTAACAGCAGCTATCCTCTACCCGCCAGCCCTCTTCATCACCCCTCAGCATCTAACCGATCCACCAAACTCCCCCTACAATGTCCACCACAAGCCTAACCCGCCCCCCAACCCTCACCTCCACAACCTCCATCCACGATTTCACGCCCCTCACCCCCGCCTCGACCCTCTCCCTCCTCTACGCGCACTCCTTCGACGCCCTCCGCACCTATGCCCTCCGCCAAACCACTCCCTCCAGCTATAGCCTCACGCCCGCTTCCGCCGCCCGATCCGTGTCATGGAACGTCAAAAGCAATGCCACAGGAGGATTCATGAATCGGAAACCGCATATGGTTATATCACGGCTTGAAAACGGTATAGGGAGTGAGTTCGCAGAAGTGCGCTTCGAGCTCCACGGTAGCGGGACGAGTGTGCTGTATAAAGATGGGCGAGCGGCGCAGAAGCTGGTACTAGAGAGTTCGCTGGACCAGCGCTACGCGTGCCTTGTGCAGGGACGAGAGTATTGGTGGCAGTCTCTGGGCCCTAGCAGGATGGTGCTGGAGTTGGTTGATGGGGCGGGGGAGAGGGTGGCGCTGTTTGTGTATGCGGGTGAGGGTGCGGCATCGACGGAGATGGGTGAGAAAAGTGCGGGGAAGAAGAAGAAGAAGGGAGGGGAGGAGGTGGGGGAGTTGCATATGCTTGAGGAGATGGAGGGCGGGGAGAGGGCGACGGAAGAAGTGATTTGTGGTGCGCTGGCGGTGGTGGAGAGGG
>JAABUI010002243.1_pt1 | contig 10781 bp, 10 predicted proteins | sample 5559111 | NCBI WGS metagenome assembly JAABUI01 (sample SAMN10711870, study PRJNA513365) | rock metagenome | isolation source: Antarctica rocks | place: Antarctica: Victoria Land, Buttleship Promontory
AATAAGCATAGAAAAGAAGTTGATTATGAGATCGAATCAAAGATGTTTCTGAATGAAAGAAACATCGTTACAGCGAGATCTTTCAAGAAGCTAGATGACAAAATGCTCGATTCTTTCATCAATCTAGATTTCATCGACTCTTCATATAAACTGGAATTATCAGAGTCTATGCGTGTTCATGATGTATTTCATTCTGACCTGCTTCGCTCTGCCGTCGATGATCTCTTGCCTGGTCAAAAGAACGAATCTTCAGGTTCAATAGTGATAAACGACGAAGACGAGTGGAAAATCGATGATGTATTGAATTTCCGTCGATATCGAAGACGACTTCAGTATAGAGTCAAATGAAATGACTATGACAATGATCTCAATTGATACAACGCTGATGACGACGAATTTATGAACGCTCAGAAGGTCGTTGACGATTTTCATATTTGATACTCGAACAAATCGCGCTAATCGACAATTCAATCAATCACGATTTAACAGGCCTGAGTCTGTAAAATCATGATTGAGCAATCAATCGAGTCGAGCAGAAAATACATTCATGCAAACATGAATCGTCGAAGAAAAAGAATAATGTCACGATTCTAGCCTTGCCAGGCTCAGCCTTCTAGCCTTATCAGGCCTATTCTCGCTCCGTCACCTTGACTAGTTTCTATTGAGCCTAGCGTCGACTGAGAAACACACATATGTAGTCAGCTTCTTTCTCGTAGCTATTTTTCTTTCTTAGCATTTATCTTCTAGTTAAATGACATCTCTATCTGACTCGCTCTAGACAGACTTCTAACACTCAACATTGACATAAGTCAGAAGCGTTGTGAAGATCTTTCATCTTTTATCTGCTTCAAGTCTTTTCAAGAGTTCACTTGCATGTTTTTGACATTGTGATTCTCGTTGACATAAGCAAAGTCAACGTGCATAGTACTCATTACAATCTCTTTCTTCATTATCATTTTTCTCTTCATTCATCTTTCAACATGAATGCTTGTAAATTTCTTAGAAATTCGTATGTGATAGATCTCTCAGATTGACATAATTCAGATGAAAGTACTTTCTTTTGAAAATCATTCATAATGAGTCTCTAGCAGCGAATTTCAACTCATTAATCATTTGAGATTAGAATTCATTAAAGTTTGAAGCTGATTCTTTATATTTCATAAGTTTACATCGTTGAATGATTAGACTGATTGCATCGAGTCAAGTCATCGAGATCGAGTCGAGTTCTCAACTCATCAAGACTCAATTCGAGTCAGAATTTTGAAATCAAGTATTTAAGTTGAGTCAGAATTTTGATATCGAGTATTCAAGTTGAGTCATGATGTTGATATCAAGTATTGATTCGAATTTTTGACTCGATTCGTCAAGATATGATTTACTACTACTAATATCTATCTGATAATGCAATTGATTCAATTGCATCTTCATGACTCATGAAGATACTGACTACTACTGATAGAAATTTTCTCATGAGTATTGATCAGAACTCACGAGAATATTGACTACTATTGATACGTGTTTTTTCAACTTAGTAATTACTACGCATAAGCTTTAATCAATTGCATTACTCTGTTGCATTATCAATAGTACATTATCAATAGTGCTCGAGAAACTTCTATCAGTAGTAGTCAATATTCTCATGAATCATGAGCTCTGAAGATGTTGATCACTATTTATGAATCATGCTCGAGAAATCTCTATTAGTAGTAGTCAGTATTCTCATGAATTCTGAAGATGCTGACTCTGCTCGAGAAATTTCTACTAGTAGTAATCAGTATTTCTTCTCATTGAACTCTGAATTTTCAATTGCTTGATGAGTTGAATCGAAAACTCGAATTCTGACTCGACTTGAGATCAATATCGAGTTGAGTCACGAGATTGATATCGAGTACTCGAGCGAGTCAGAAAGTAGGTATGAAAACTCGACTTGACGATCAGTCTATGAATGATAAGAATTTGTGTAGTAACAGAACTTTAATGTCAAGAACTTTTAAATCAACATACTTGTTGATCATTACAAATCACTCATCAATGTTGAAGATTGACACTATAAAGACGCTGAGTTCATTGATAAATCAATTGTGATGTAGTTTGCATTCAGACTTGCATGAACATCAAGCGAATCACTTTTGATTGATTTTAGATAATGAATAAACAGAGTCACTGAATGCATCTTGAAAACAATGACGTAAAGTATTCAATTCTTTCTTTCATTCTTTTCAGATTTCTCTTCACTTCAGTCAGAGTTGCATGCAAAACATGATGATAGCAAGCGCTTCAATGATCTACGATTGAACAACATTAGCTACTCAAGTGACATTAAGAATGAGTGACTGTATCTTGCTTAATCTCATTTCATCTTCGATTAATTCTTCATACAAATCATTAGCATTACTGTTCATGTGAATGATGATCAAGATTAAATGCAATTGTCAATGAAATATTAACAAGAAAAGATTAAGCAACATTCATTTGACGAAATCTTTGATGAATTTAAAAGATATGAATATCAGATGAGTTAATTGAGTTCATGATTTCTCTTTGAAATGCTTACAGAGCTGATTATTCTGAGTAGCTAGTACTCTGAGAAAAAGATGAGTTATATCATTCATGTAAGAGAGCAAAAGACTAATCATTGATCTCAATTCTTTTCGTCATTATCTTCATCACTATCACTTTTCTTCAACTGATTGCTTGAATCATTGATGAAAGAACATGATGCTATTGCAATCATCACATTTGTCTTTGTAATTGAATTTCTTGAATCATTTGCATTTGTATGCTTTAAGATGCTTATGCTTGAAACAGACTCATCATGAAAGAAGATATTATTTGTAAAGCTTTTAAACTTAATTCACTTTCACATAATTCTGCTATTGAAAGAATTTGATTCTGAATCTTTTGCACTATTGATTTGCATATGCTTCGATTCATCTGAACAAAAAAGTCAGCGAAAAGCGATAGAAAAAGTGAACACAATGTCATATGCTAATCTTTGATATTTGCAAAGCATATCAATAGCTTTGCATGATGATGATTGAACGAGAGAATCATTAATATCACGATGCTTGAAAGTTGATTAACAGAAGAGAAAATTATCATCATCACTGTCTCAAGATTAGAAAAAAGCAGAAGAAACTTTAAGTTGACATATCAAGCTCATTCTGACTTCAAACATTAATCTTGAGAAAATTTTGCAAATGATTTCGCTGTGCAATGATTGCATTACGCAGATCTCAATTCAAAGCAATGTTGATAATACTTTAAAGAACTTCATAAAAAATGCGATGTTTATCATCATTAAGAAAGATATCATTTGTCTTAATTAACTGAAGAAATGAAATGAAGATGATGTTTTGAAGCTTGAGAAATGAGTCAGATGTCACACTGAACAGTTGCTCAGCAAGTACTACATATGACATGAATCATATGTTAAGTTAAGATAAAAAGATTGAAAATTCAAAGTGTTCAAGATTTAATGAAGAATAATGTGATAACACTGTTAATTTTACAGATAATTCAAAGTCAAATAGACTTGAGTGAGATTGAAATGATGATGCTGATGATTGTACAGAAGATTCAGAGTAAAAAAGACTTAATGAAGATTAATGTAAAAATGCTGATGATCATGATGAAGATAAAGAGATGAAGATGAGCGTGATGAACATCAAAGAAAGCTTTTCAAAGATTAGCTGAATGATCTTGAGTTTTTGTTGCTTTGCAGAACTTTTCTCTTACTTGTATTCTTTTGTCAGCACTACTCATGTATGTGACAGTTCTCTGACACAAATGTCACTCAAAGATAGAAAAATTTATAATTTCAATCTTATTTGCAAATTTTGATTGAAGTCATTCAATCATTTTCTTTCATTTGAATCTTAAAAGTTTACAAGAATTTGATTCATTCTTGAATACTTTCAAGAAAAGATCATGTTTTTTCAGTAATGCAATCATTTTGTCAAAAAAACATTTGATGATGTTTTCTTGCAATGAGTACGTTGACTTTACATACTCTTAACTTCATGTCAGAATCGTGTCTAGATGATACAATCAATGAAGATCAGAATTGATAGTGCTTGATCTTTAGAAATAGCTATAACTGAATATTAAGAATACAGAAGAAGATTGATACAAAAGCTTCTATTTATGTAATGTTCAGAGACTGCGCTAGACTCGAAAGAAATGTGTTTGTGACACGAAAAGAATGTGATGTAGATGAACAAGATGTTGGTGAAAGAAAAGAGTGTTGAGAAAGAAAAAGAGTGTTGAGTCATATCTGAGTCATATCTGAGTCAAACCTGATGCGAATTGATTAGAGCTTCAGTCTTGTTCAGTCTTGATACGCTCGTAACATTACTCTCTTCTTCGAAAATTCATGTTCGCATGAATGTAGTTCATCTGCTCGCTTTTGTTGATAGTTATTTCGATATTTAGCGCGATTTGTTTGAATATAGCTTATGAAATTCGTTCAAAACTTTCTCTGAGTCATCGAATTTTTCTTTATCAACATAGTATCATTCGTCGTTTCTATCTAGATCTGTTCATTTGACTTTGTACTGTATTCGACCTCGATAGCGTCTGAAGTTCAATATATTGTCTATCTCTCAATGTTCATCGTCTTCGATAGTGATTGATCTGAGTGATTGTGAATGCTGTTCTGATAGAAAATCTTCTGAATACGATTGCAGTAGCTTCGAGCTGAAAATCGAATGCAAATGCTTCATGCTGACTGATAGACGAAGATGATAGAAGATACTCACTTTGACAGTGATTTGATAGAGATCTAGCTGTTTGTCTTTCAAATCTTTGCAGAGTCTTGTTGTCTTGACGTTTCTAGAAGATAGTCAAACTCAGTCATTTACTTCATACATTACGTCTCGTCTATGTTTATTGATCTGAACTTCGATGATCAGCTTCGTCTTTTTCAATTGTTGATGATCGAAGTTCAGTAGCTCTTTCATTCAAATGACAATATCGTCTGCTTTTCTGACTTCAAGTCGTTCACGAGTTGTTTCATAGTCAGTCGTATCTGAATCGAAACTCATTCGAAGATGAAATTCTTTATTGAAGTAGAAGAGAATCATTGAAGTGATTGAGAAGATATTGAAATTGTCACTGAACTTCATCATAGATATTCATTTGACTCAGTTGTTCTGCATGTAATTGCAGTAGATTCTAAGTTCTCGTTCGACGTCTTGATTGACTCGTTTCGATTGATCGTCAATCTCAAGATAATAAACTGTGAATAGACTAGCTGTGATTCTCAGTCGCTTGCAAAGACTTTTTCACATAGTCGATATGAATTGAGAGTCTCTGTTCGAAACAATGAGACTGAGTAGATCATGCAGTCGATAGATGTTTCATAGCATGATTCAAATCGTTTCTTCGACTGAGATGTCATCGTCTTTTCAATGACAGAGAACATAGTGACATTCTTTGATTAGACAACATATGATTGTGCAAATGACGTTATAGTCTTCTGACAGAAGTAGTTCAGTGATGAAGTTCATAGCTATATCTTTTCAGCGTTTCTGTGATATCGAAAGAGAATGATGAAGTCTATTGATGCTATCTCTAGAGACTTTGCTTCGCTGACAAGCATGACAGTTTTGAATGTATTGTCGAATAGTAGTTCAATGATCTGATCAATAGTAGAAACGCTGAACTAGATCGATGATTCGTCTATTGTCGAGATGAGAGATTGAAGATTGATCATGCACTTCTTGTAGTAATTTCGTGTGCATGTTCTCAGAAATTCACAGTAGATCTTTTTTAAATAGAACGTCGTCAAGAATTTCGCAGTTCTTCAGTTTAGTGATATGAAATTTGAGCTTGTTTTCGTTCATAGCTTGTCTATATTCGCTGCAGAGCTCATCTGTTTGATTGATCATTCATACTCGTTGATAGAGATTTGCTTTCGATTCAATAGATAGAACATCGACTCTATCGAAGGTCAGAATAGTCTGAAAACGATCTTCAAGACGCTGAGCTGATTCAGAGACGTTCGCTAGAGACATTCTGATTAGAGCATCGACTTTAGTGTTCATTTTGCCTGATCTAAAGATGATCTGAAAGTTGAACTTCGATAGAATGTTCAGATAGTTGACTTGTCTTCGACTCAACTGTTTGTTTTTCATGAAGATCTTCAAAGTCTGATGATCGATCAACATCTGAATGAGTAGTTCAGTGCATTTCAGCTCGAGTCATCAGTGTTCGAAGCATCGAATAATGACTAGCAATTTCTTGTCATAGATGTGATAATTGATTTCAGCGAAAATCATGCTTTTACTTTAGAAGATCATCGAATAAAGAACTCTCTCGTCATCGTACTGAGATAATATTTCATCTTTTACATAGTTTGAAGCATCAATCTTCAGAATAGCTTGTCGTTTGAAATCAAAGTGACGAAGTACTGAGATCAAGCTGACTTGTTTCTTTAGATTGTCAAAGACTTGAACACAGATCTCGTTTCAAACAAAAGACGTGTTCTTTCTAGTCAGCTGAGTGAATGATTTGACTAGCTTCGAGAAGTTCTTAATGAAACGATGATAGAAGTTAACAAATCTCACGAAGCTTTGAATTTCTTTTAAATTGATCGAAGTGATTCAGCTGACTATGACTGTCACTTTGCTGAGATTCATACGAAGATCTAGTTCTGATACGATGACTTCTAGAAAGACAGTCTTTTCTACATTGAATTCGCACTTTCGAATATCTATCTGCAGTTCAGCTTCGCGTAGTCGACTCAATACTAGTTTGACGTGATCTCTATGTTTCTTTCTCGTTTTGCTATAGATGAGAATGTCATCTAGATAGACTTGACAAAAGTCGTTCAGAAAGTCTCATAGAACGTCATTCATATATTGCTGAAAGAAGATCGATTCATTAGTCAGTTCAAATGATAGCATCTTGTATTTATATGCTTCTAAAGCAGTGATAAAAGTGATGTAATTCTCACTATTGAGATGCATTCGAAGTTTGTTGAACGCTGATATGATGTTCAATCTAGTCAGATGCTTGCAACTCACTATTTTATCAATAATCTCGTCTATCAGCGATAGAGAATATCTATTTCTTTTGAAAATGACATTTAGCTTTCGATAGTTCACGCAGAATCGAAGATCTTCATTTGCTTTGAGAGCGAATAGAACGAAAAAGAAATAGAGAGTCTGACTAGAAGTGATATATTTCTTCGACAGATTCTCGTTTAAGTACTTCTTTACTTTCAGAAGTTTGACAGAGAACATTTGATAGACTCGACAGCGAGAAGACGTTGAATCACTGATGAGCTCGATTTTATGATCGTAGAAGCGATGAGAGAATAGTTTATTCAATTGAGCTCGATCAAAAACATCTAGAAACTCATGATATTTCGATGACAGCTTTGCTTTAATATCTTTCAAATTCTGAGTCGTTTCATCGATTGAAGAGACGTTTAGAGCGTTCAAATCGCACTGAGTATTGTACGCGATTTCTCTATTGATGTTCGTCATGAATAGAGCAAAGACTTCGATCTTGTTCTTCTTTGAACGATTCAACAGCGTTTTGAACGAAGCTGCGTCTATGCTTCGAATCGAGAATGACTCTTCTCGAACGAGTCGTTTGAGCATCATAGAGATCTTAGTCTGAGTGATTGAAGAAGACGAAGTTGACTGCGATCAACTTGAGTGCTTTGAATTGAGAGAGATCGAAAAAATCGAAATAGAAGTATTCAATTGATTCGAAAAAACAATGACGTCGTTCCGTATATTCAATAATATTTCGTTTTTGTTCATTCAGAGCTTACTCAATATGACTTCATGATGATCAATATCAGCTATCAGCATTGATACAGTCAATTTCTTATGACTTTCGATGATGAGATTGAGTAGAATTTTATGAGTAATGATCTTCTTAGATATCTTCTCATCATAACCTCTTATTAGCTTCTCTTTTGCCAGTGATATAGATTGAATTCTCAGTTTCTCGCATACTTTATCGACTAGATTAGAATGTATGATCGTGTAGACGACTGAATCACTGTCTATTAGAGAACGAAGACTGAAAGATCGATTCTGAGAGATGAGATGAGCGTCAATTAGAAACGACTTTTCAAAGTAATTTTCTTTCGATAGAATTTCGTCTAGTTTGCACAAAGATATAATCTCTATTTCTTCGATGACTTTTGAAGAGATGACTAGTTTTTTGAATCGAAATTCGAATCGAAATCGAAGTGATCATATTCATTGTTCACTGCATTGATTCTAGTAGGTCGGTCGAGACACTCTTTAGAGCTATGATCTGATTTATGACATATGAAACAGCTTTCGACTAGAATGTCTGCTTCTTTGACGCTAGTTAAAATCGCGTCGCGCGACTTTAGCTGATCAGACTTCGAGTGATCGACTGACTGAGTGACAACAGTCGCTCTATGAAAGATAGTCTTAGAAAGATCATCGACGCGTTTGATCTTGTTCTTGATCTCTCGAATAACTCGCTGATCATTATTCAAATGAATCAGATAGAAACGAATTTCTTTTAAAGAATCAGATTGAACTAGTTGATCTACTCAAATGAATCGAAGACGAAGATGTATTTTATCTTTCAGATCAGCGATCAGTTGCTTCTCGTGATAGTCTAGATAGAAAGATAGACATTGAAACTGAGTATAAAATTCATTGAATTTCTTGAATTCTTGAACCAAGTTGTAGTATTCTCTATGAAAGTTGACTTTCTTATTCGAATCATCGAACAACTGAGCTAGCTCTTTCAAAAGATCGTCGACGATCTTATAAAAATTGACACAGTCACGTTCGCGTCTAGCTTGAATGATCTCAGCTGCGTCATCGAATAATCTAGAATGTATATAGCTCAATTTGACTCGTTCATTAGAAAAGAGATCGACGTTGATCTCTAGTTTATTCTGAATTTTTCCGTATCAGTTCTCTCAAGTAGAGTTCTTTTCATCAGTAAACAGCGAAGAATCAGGTATTTTTTGAGATCTAGAACGCTCAGAGTAGATGAAATCAGAAGGAGTGTTTTCTTTAGCTTGAAGTCTAGTCTTCAACTCTTTGATTTCGTCTTCTTGTTGTTTATCTAACTCGTAGAGTCGATCTGTTTCTTCATTAAGAGCTAGACTTTGAGCCTTTCAGATTTCGTAGAACACGAAGAGTATTATCGTTTCAACGAATGATTCGTCATCTTCATGAATGAATGATGCAGCACTTGATGATTTCGTTCGTGATTTCGATGAATCAGCATCAGAAGTTTGAAAGAAACGATTTCGAAATTCTTCGAAACGCTCTTCAGTAGACGAATGACTAGGCATGATGAGGTTTGTTTGAAAGAAAATCGAACGAATGACGATGTTCAATGATTTGAAAAAGAAAGACGTATAGAATGATGTTTAATCTTCAACAAAGAAGATGAGATTTGTTTGTTGATTGGTTTGATTGATTCTCTAGCAAACAATGAAGATTCTTTATCGTTGAATCTATCGATCGATTTGATTCTTGAGCAATTCACGAAGATTCTTTATCGTGATTCTCGTAATGAAGTGAACTTTGCGTACTTAATGAGCAATAAGTAGTCTAGCAATTCAAACAGTCTCGTCGTTGATTCTATTCAATCTTCTAGTGTTGTTCTATCTTTCAATTATCGTCGATCATCAGATAAATGAATTTCTTTAGACTCGTTCTGTCTAGACGAGTATGTTGAATGAGTAATGAGATTAGTATCGTGTGATTAACGAATTCTTAATATAATGTCAGAATCGTGCCTAGATGATACAATCAGTGAAGATCAGAGTGAATAGTGCTTGATCTTTAGAGATAGCTATAACTGAATATTAAGAATACAGAAGAAGATTGATACAAAAACTTCTATTTATGTAATGTTCAGAGACTGCGCTAGGCCTGAAAGAAATGTGTTTGTGACACGAGAAGAATGTGATGTAGATGAACAAGATGTTGATGAAAGAAAAGAGTGTTGAGAAAGAAAAAGAGTGTTGAGTCATATCTGTTACGAGCGTATCAAGACTGAACAAGGCTGAAGCTTTGATCAATTCGCAGTGAACGCTAGCGAGTTCTCTGTGTAATGATTAGAGCTAATCAGCGAGCTAGTCAGGTTTGACTCAGATATGACTCAGATATGACTCAACATTCTTTTTTTTCATCAACATCTTGTTCATCTACATCACATTCTTTTCATGTCACAAACACATTTCTTTCGAGTCTAGCGCAGTCTCTGAACATTACATAAATAGAAGCTTTTGTATCAATCTTCTTCTGTATTCTTAATATTCAGTTATAGCTATTTCTAAAGATCAAGCACTATCAATTCTGATCTTCATTGATTGTATCATTTAAACATGATTCTGACATTATATTAAGAATTCGTTAATCACACGATACTGATCTCATTATTCATTCAACATACTCGTCTAGACAGAACAAGTCTAAAGAACTTCGTTTATCTGATGATCGACAATAATCAAAAGATAGAACAACACTAGAGAATTGAATAGAATCAACAACAAGACTATTTGAATTGCTAGACTACTTATCGCTCATTAAGTACGCAAAGTTCACTCAATTATGAAAATCACGATAAAGAATCTTCGTGAATTGCTCAAGAATCAAATCGATTGATAGATTCAATGATAAAGAATCTTCGTTGTTTGTGTTACGATCCTAGCTACGCACCTATGTTGGTAGCTATGTTGGTGGCTATGTTGATGACTATCGCCGGCCGCTCGCCGCTAGGCTATAGGGTTGTTCCGAGGCCAACCCTATTCAGGGTTA
>JAABUI010002245.1_pt1 | contig 10780 bp, 18 predicted proteins | sample 5559111 | NCBI WGS metagenome assembly JAABUI01 (sample SAMN10711870, study PRJNA513365) | rock metagenome | isolation source: Antarctica rocks | place: Antarctica: Victoria Land, Buttleship Promontory
CGGTCTACGCACACCGAGTCAAACGGTGTAGGCTGGTAGGGTATGGGGGGGGGGGGGGGGGGACGCACGAATCGACCATTTGGACACCACCTTGGAAACCGGAATCGAAGTGCCCCTTCCCACGACCACCAGCGAGCACCTGCGCCTTGATCACAAGCTCGTTCTTGCCTGCCGACCCCATTCAGTTCGCACTCCTTAGATAGAAGAGAGGTGACATACCGAAGGATGTGGCGACTGACTCCGCCTCGGACACAGAGAACGCAGGCAGAGATTTGGGCGTGGGGATCCCATACTAAGGTGAAGGATGGGTTGGTTAAGAAGGGTTGGGGGAGAGACCTACCGAGTTGAGGAGCTGGACGGATTGATATTCGTGGATGGAAAGATGTCTCCGTTGTCCCGCCGTTCGGGCGGCCTGCAGACTTGTTCACCGGGATCAGGGATTTTTACGATGAGTCACCTACATGGGAGACCGTACGGGCAGCTCGAACTCCCCTCATGATGGTGGGTGATTTATGCAGGAATCAACTACCCCGAGGCGTTGAATAGGTTATGGAGATGCGATGGGTGACGTCAGCTTGTGAGTTTTCAAGTGGACTCTCATGACGAAGCATTTTCAAACAACACTTCGACGCGTAAATGCAAAGATGCTGCATGACAAGGATAATATGATCTCAATGCTTGAATCAACCCGGACCGGCCCATCCCATGTCGTACCCACCGGACATCGTGACGTCGTATCTAGGTGGTAAAGCTGGAACAGGACATCAGCCGATTCTGTATTGATCGCAGAGCGACGGGGAACACAGAAGGACAGCAGGGGAGACGCATGGTGGGTTGAGTGGGGCGACTCACACTCCTAGTATCTTGAATGGCGGTGAAGATGTCCCTGCTTCGCCTAGCAATTGGCACTCGACCTGAACCTATCAGCAGGGCCCGAGTCCGTCTGACGAGACTCACGAAATGTGACCCCTTTGACACTCCTCGGTCGATGATGACCAGTCTGATACCTATCAGCACACCCACATAGGCCTCGAAGGGAAACCCACGTCGCGATGACATCCTCCACCTCGGCTGTACCGTGAAGCTCAGTCCCCCCTGCAAAGTTATCGTCCACCCAGCATTTGGTCATCCCAAGCGGCTTATCGACCGGTGACTGGAGGAAGTAAATCCCCACGTCACCCGCGCTAAGCTTAAGCGGGATCCGCAGTCGTGCAGTGGGTTGTTCCGCATACCTGTACCACCCATCAGCGCGACATCAGCCTCATGAAAGAGGACTCACCAAAAATCTCTGTCCTCGAAGACGGCATCCATGGGCGGATGATATGTGTGCCATCCGGACCCGTAGAACAGACTCGGTGGTAGCGGATTTATGAGATCACTCGCCGCGACGCAGAACGGGTCGATCTCCCTGAAATTCTGTACATCGAGTGGTCGGTCCGACAACCTCATTTGCGGGACCCTCAACCCCTGATAGCGATCGGAGAGCGATGATCCGGCACTATCGCCATCTCCCGGGTCCTGTCCCGGAATGCCTTTGCGCAGGCCAACCCCGCCGAGAAGGGAGGTTCCCGCCGAGGTGCCATCACTATCCGATCCAAGGGCGAGTGCGTCAAACGAGTGGCCTTGGAGTGTGGACCAGCCTGAGCAGATTTGCGACATGAGGTATGAGATGAGGACGTCGGCGATGAGGTCGTGTCCATCGGAATTGGCGTGATTGGGATCGTTATAGTAGGTAAATCGTGCTTGGTCCGGGGTTTGGAGGTATGCATCGTAGATGACGCCTTTAACGCTAGGCAAATGTCAGAAATGTCGCATTTTATGGGTTTCACTCACCTGATATGAGGGACGTCGTAGAACTGAGCAGCCACATTATGCAGAAGCTCTGGCCCCGCAAACCCATTCTGCGCCTGGACCTGCGGGCTGAAATGACCAAGGATGATCACAGCAGGCATCTCCGGTCGCACCAGAATCGATCGGACCAGCAGCTCGAAATGCTGCAGCCAGTCCGGGTCACTAGGCTCATCAGCGCAGAATATACCACTATCACAGCCGACTCACTTTGGATCCGCCGCGTCGAACTCCAGGATGACCAGATCCGTCTTATCTGGCATATGATGTGAGTTGCAATAAGCATAGTAGGCCGAATCGGTCTTCCGCGTCGCGCCGTTGGTGAGCTCGTTGGCTGGATGGGGGAAAACCGAGTTCCACCAATGGAAGAACTTCGCGGGGTAGCAAGTCTCCCCTACAGGATCGTCGCCCGCGCCCGTACATGCGGAAACTAGGGAGAACAGGGTCAGCCCAAAGCAGCACGAGCCGGACAGCTCACTGGATCCCCCGAGGATACTCATGGTGACAGGTGCCCCGCTCATAGCTTTATGCAGCACCCTCTGCACTCTCGCCCCCGTCCCCATATGCAAGCGTGACTTGAGCAGCTCAAACTGTCCTCGACGAGCAGCGATGGCGTCTCCAGGTCCAAAGACGGGACAGAAATCGAATGGTGCGGGGTCGGTGCGGGAATTGTTGAGGTAATCTCGGGGGGTGAGCGTGTGGGTGTCGGATGAATGGGTGTGGGAGTGGGAGTGGGTGGGGTCGTTGGCTATTTGCACACTCAATTCCGACACCGCTGCAAGAGGGAGAAATCCAGACTTACGGAAGAGGAATTTGGAGAGCAGGACGAGACCAACGACGATCGTGACTATGAGCCAAGCGCGGTGTGTTAGACCTGCCAGTCACCTCATCAGCTGATCCCAGTATGACTTCGCAGGTCACTCACCGAGCCTTAATCCGGCCTTCCCCTTGCCCTTCCCCGGCAGCCCCAAGCCCAATCCCACCAGACTCAGACCAGGCACCTTCTCCCCCCTCCTCCACGCCAGACCCGAGGTCGCGCCTACACCTTTCTTCTCATCCCGATACCCTTTCGAGCCTCGATCCCCATCAACCCCGTGTTCCGCGTGATTCGCGTCCGACATGAGTGTGCTCGGGGAAGAGGAAGGGAAGCCGAAGTCGGCTTGGGAGCGAGAGGGGTAGTGATCGAAGGGTGTGTCGGGTTCGGGAAGGCAGGAGGAGGAGGAGGAGGAGGAGGAGGATGTCGGATGGGCGGCTCGGGGCCGGAGCATGGGTGGGTGGGGCTCGGGCGGCACGATCGGCCTGCTTGTTTACTTGTCGCGTATAAATCGGGAAGGTGTGGGAGCGATCGTCCTTGATACCGATCGACAGGTCTCTCATATGGTCAATACGAGATGGCAAGAGTGCGACGAAAAGGAAGCTGAAGTTGGACGAAAGGGCCCATGCAACCGCGTGTGGTCCCCAACGCGCGTGGTCGGACGGAACTTTTTCTCCCAACTGCAGCCTCGTACATGGTCAGCCAAGTAACCTGCATATGCATGGCTACAGTACACCTGTTCGACGTATGGTACCCTACAACCTAGCTCAAAAGGGAAACTTGATGGCGGATCGGACGCCTCGAACCACACCGCACTCATAGGCTGGCTTCTGGGTTCCACCTTCCGACATTCACTATTGTCCAACTCCGAATCTCTTTGACTGTACACCTACGGGTGAGGAAAGCGGGGAGCAATTGTGACCCCCTCGCGTGCATTTCCTCACATTACGATTCACAAGATTAACCGCATGTGAACAACCATAGTGTAGGAGCCCATGATTGCGCTGCCACACAACCACGGTAGTGGACCGGGCCGGAGTGGGTGTGCTCGACCAAGCTGATGGAATACGTGGGTTCTGGCAGGCTACAGACACTCAGAACCTGCGCATTTCGGCGCGAGCGGGGTTAGCGAATCAATTAGGTGGGTAAGGGTCAGTGGTGAGACATCTGGTTGAGATTACAATATGAGTTGTACAAAACAGTATAATCGTGTACATGTTGATGCCTGATGCTAACGTTGCGTGTACATTCCGTTGCATAACGATGCGACATTGATCCGTATGATTCCCCATCTCCTCCCTCAGCAGCTCAAGGCCCAGCTTACTAATGGAACAACTTTTTCTTCTGCTTCTCCTCCGTTACAACCCTGATATGCTTATGAGAACTTGGCCTGCCCGGATGATGACTACAACATTCGATATTCCTGACCCATTCGTCGCCGGTATCATCGTCCTCGCTCGATACACCCGTCACCTCGGGAGGCGGGAGGGAGATGTTGCCGCCGCAATCTGGCGAGCCGCACGTGCACATCTGATTGTCCTTTCCGCGCCCGTCAAGGAGGTCCGAGAGTGTACATCGGATCGAGGGTTCAACCGCGAGCATGCGCATGACGGCGGAACGAGACTCCCGGGGCAGCAGTCGGAAGATGGATTCTGCACCTCCAGTCTGGAAGGTTCGTGTGGAGGAGATGGAGGCGGCGCGTTCTCGTTTGAGCTGCCGTTCGTGTTTGTTCTGCTGGTCCTGACGAGATACTACTCGTGACGGGTTCTCCACGGTCGGTGTAGTCGGCACAGGGGGACTGGTGACTGCGCGATTTCGCCCGTACGGTACGTCGCCAGGCATGAGTAGGTCCGGTTTAGGCGAGCTTGGGGCGAATGGATTGACCTGGCGAGGATCGAAGACCTGAGAGGGAAGGCGGGACGTGGGGACACTGACTGCCGTGTCGCTTCGACGAGGGAAATACTGGTCACTTCGATCTTGCAGGCCGCCTGGGCTCTCATGTAGTTGAAGATTTGCCATGTGCGGGGTCTGCCGCGTCTCATCGGATGAGGAGCTGGTGGCGGACACCTCGGATATCGACTTTCCTCGCATCTGGATCGGAGAATCCGGTTTATGATCAACCGCGGTACTGGTCGTAGACGTGGCTGATGGACTCCGGAAAGGCAGCGAGCTCGATCCATCCGGCATGAGCCCGTGAGGTCCACCCACCCTATTCGACATGCCCTCGTGACCGTTCGTCATGGACGGCGCCGGCGTGGGGATGGCCGGCTTATTGCATAGCTCCGGATGGGTGTTGACATAAAGCCGATAACTCATATCAGACTTGTAGTCGGGGATTTTCCACGGGAAGCGACGAAGGATCATGCACATGTAGATGATGGCGACAGACCAGACATCGGTGAGACGGGGGTCGTAGGTGTCCTTGTGCAGCACTTCAGGCGCGAGGTAAGGGTCCGAGCCGACCACACCGGAAGCTGGGATCTGGTGCTTGCCAGGGTAATGGAAGACAGTCGCAGTGCCGAAATCGATGAGCTTGACGATGTTGTCGGTCGTCATGACGCAATTGTCGAGCTTGAGATCGCGGTGCGCCAGACCCATGCCGTGAAGGTAGTGCACGCCATCGATGATCTGTCGGAAGACGCAGTAGATCTCAGGACGGGACATCTTGCCCGACATCACCACAGAGAACAGGTCGTATGGTGCGTATTCCATGATCTGCCAATGATCAGCCAAGTTCCAACCAGTAAGTCTCACCTCGTAAAAGTGCCCGTGATCGTTGACGATATCTACTGTCTCGATGACGTTGGTGTGCCTGAGTGTCACGCCCACGCAAAACTCCGCAGTGACTTTGCGCTGGTACTCCTTCTCGCTCTCACCCTGCCTGCGCGGTCGAAACTCCTTCACAGCATATGTCGTTCCGCCCTGTTTCTGATTCGCCTTGATCAACCGTACCGTCCCGCCTGCACCGGAACCCAGTACCTTGCCCCATTTCCCATATTTCTTGGACAGGTGCGCGTGAGTCGCTTCATGCAAGGATGGATGAGTGAGGGCCAGGACGGGATAAGGCACTCCCGGGTATTCTTGCGCGTTCTTCGGAGTCGACAGCTCAGGAGTGGAAGCAGGGGAGGGGCTATGGTCGCCGACGTGCATAGGATGAGGCTCGACGTGCACAGGGTGGACAGGGCGAACGTCCGCCTCTGTCATCGCCGAAGTCGTGGTGCGGCTAGGAGCGGCACTAGACACCCTCGAATCGGTAGGTGTCTTGGTCCCCTTTTTCTCCTTGATTGGCTTCTCCTTGTGCTTCTCCTTTTCTGAGTGATGTCCAAAGAAGCTAACCAGTGCGGAGTGAGACTTTTCGCCTTCATCCTTGTGATGGTGCCGCATAAATCCGATGAGATGGGAGGATTGAGCTCCATGGTGATCTTTGTCGTGGCCGGGGCCGAGGGCAGGTGTCGTAGTACCTGTGCCACCAAGCGTCATGGCGCCGAAGCCGGAACCACGCCGTTGCATGGCAGGAGTCGCCGCTCCAGGCGTGGGTGAGATGGGTGTGGATGTGCCCGACGTCTCGTTCAAATGCGCATGAAGGGCTTGAGCGCCGACAGAGTTCTGGTGAACCGGATGCTTGCTGTCTTTTTGGTGACCCTCATTCCCGATATGGTGGTTCAAGAAGCGGCGCAGGTCATGTAGAGGTCCAGCGTGGTGTTTTGCGTGTCTCGTAGTGTTAGGTGAATTATGCGGGCTGGACGGGGCGGTCTTCGAGAGCATATGGTCGTTAAAGTGGGGCAGGCCGGGAGACGGAGGACGGACTGCAGGGGTCGCAGGAGTGAATGAGAGGTTTGAGGGGACGCCAGGGCGGTTGATCGGGACGGTGTGATCAGGCTCGTCATTTCGAGCGCCAGGAGAGATGGATCGGCTGCTTTGTTTGAACGCGTTGCGGGACTGGAAGGGGTCAGCGATATTCTCGGGACGCGTGCGAGAAGGAGTGCCACGACGGTTCGAGTCAATGAAGGAGGATAGTCTCGACTATTTCCAAAGTGAGAGACAACTCAGGCCATTTATACCTGTGTCGTTGCATCTCAGGGGTCGGATTCGCTGTGCAGTGGCTATGATTCGCTGTGCAGTGGCTCTGTCTTTCGAGCTAAACGCTCGAAGAAGGGAGGAGAGACAGGTAAGAACCATAGCAGGAGAGACATCAGTCGTTTTCCGGCTTGCATGTCGTTCTTGTCCAGTCAATTGAACCCAAGACTTCGACGAAGAGGGAAATACGCAAAGTCTGAAAGAGGAAGCCGATCCGGGCCGCCTCAAGCAGCGAGACGAAGGACTGATCGTCTTTCCCGCATGCCAGAATGCGCCAAAACACTTTCCAGAGAACGCAGCCAATCTGACTCACCTCATCATGCCAAAGTCCTCCTCGACTCGGAACCTTCCTCAGACTCGCTCCGTCCTCACCAGTGTATCCCTGCGCGCTTCCCCGCCTACTGATCGGATTGCTACCCGCCTCGCTTCCAGCCGGGCTCACGGCATACGGGGTACCGCTGATCGGTGTGAGATGTTCGGGGCTGGGCAGACCATCGTGAGCGGTGAAGATTTCCTGGCCGTGCCCTGTGACGAGGGAGAGACGTCGTCGATGCGGGTCCGGGAAGTTTATCGATTGGATCGGGACCGCGGGGCTGGACGAGAGCATGGCGGAGAAGGTGAGGGTTTGAGAATGCTATAAACAGATAGAGTGGTGGATAGTGGAGATTTATGGCTATATCCGCATTGGATCGTCGGTGTGTGGGTATGGTTGGATGGTTGGATGGGGTAGCGAAAGGGCGGAACGCTCGGCGATCGGGGTCTTCCGAATGCACGGCGAGATCTCGACTCAGCCAAACAGATACTAGCGGCTTCACGTGAATCCGTCTATCGTGTCGAGCACCAATCTGCACTATCGAGAGCAATGTCGCAAGTGTATGAGCAAAGGGAGGGAAATGACGGATGTCGCCAAAGGAAGCGATTTCGGCGGAAAGCGCGCTGGGGGACAACGTGCTGCCGATTAGCCGGCCCGCCTGCCGACACGGGGATGGGGAGCGATCAAGTATATCTTATAACTTACACACTGATTATTTATGCAATCTTAGAAGAGGTTGTGACCAAGCATAAAGATAGATTCAACACTACATGCATCGCCCGGCATACCCTGCCCCCTGTGACTTGCGAGTTTCTCGTTCGATTGGCCCGACTCTCCCCCCGCAGGGCATGCCCATATTCTTTCCGACCATCACCGACGGCAACCGATATATCCCAGAGCAAGACTTCGAATGTCGATCATCTTCCTCAAGGGGAGGGATATCGGTTATGACGGCCGCGGCATCAACGGCCGTCCTTTCGGATCCCCTCGGTCTCGAGTAAGAGAGTAGTCACGTGATCCTCTCTCTGTCGAGCCTGTCTTTTTACCCGCCGAATTTGAAAGGTTGTGATCAGCGGACAAGATGACGTCCGTCGACGAGATGGTTCTCCCTGCACCGGCAGAGTATGTCTCGCATAATTAATGCAGTGCGTACAAGGCTGACACGAACAGCTTTCACGTCCACGTCCGCCAAGGACCGATGTGCGAGCTCGTCACGCCGCATGTCGCGCAAGGTGGGATACGGACAGCTTATGTCATGGTGCGTGGCTCGTCAGCTGACTCCCACTTGACCTGTCTCTGAGACGCGATTCTGGGACTCGGAGTGTGTAGGAGCTGATTGAGTGACGCTGAAGCCAAACCTCATGCCTCCCCTCACCACGACCGCCGCAGCTCTCGCGTACCAATCTGAACTCCGCCGCATCTCACCCGAGACGGAATGGCTCATGACGCTTTACTTACATCCGGATGTCACGCCGGAGGAGATCCGGAAAGCTTCCAAGGCTGGGATCCGAGGTCGATTGCAAGCTTGAACCAAGAAACAGCTGACGGGTGCGCAGGGGTAAAGAGCTATCCTCGGGGAGTTACGACGAATAGTAGCTCCGGCATCGAGGATTACTCGGTGTACTATCCTGTATTCAAGGCGATGGAGGAGGAGGGGATGATCTTGAATCTTCACGGCGAGGTGCCAAGTGATCATGCTAAGGTCAGCTTTCTCTCGCCCTACCCCCAGCCACGGACCCTTGTTGGGAAGCAAGGGTAGAGCAGAGAAGCTGATACTCTCGCCAGAACATCTCCATCCTCAACTCCGAAAAACATTTCCTCACCCACCTCCGTCGCCTCGCCGCCGACTTCCCGAACCTCCGCATCGTCCTCGAGCACGCCACCACCTCCGAAGCCATCTCCTGTGTCCGATCCCTCTCCCCGAGAGTAGCATGCACTATCACCGCCCACCATCTCTTCCTGACGATCGATACCGTCGCGCCTCAACCGCACCACTACTGTAAGCCGCTCGCCAAGGAACCGAAGGATCGGGATGCATTGCAAGAGGCGGTACGGAGTGGAAACCCGAAGTTCTTCCTTGGATCAGATAGCGCGCCTCATCCTAGTAGCTCGAAAGCTCCGGCGGTGGTGGAAGGAGGCGAACCGAGTCCGTGTGCGGCGGGAGTCTATACGAGCCCGATACTCGTGCCTCTCGTTGCGACACTTCTGGAAAGCTTTGGGGCATTGAATGGGCTCGAGGGATTCGTCAGTGGGAATGGGAGGAAGTTTTACGGTGTACCTGCGAAGGAGGGCGAGGAGGTACAATTACGGCGGTCGACAGGGAAGAGGGTGCCGAGTGTACTGCGAGGGGAGGTGGGAGTCGAGGTGGTCCCCTTCTGGGCGGGGAAAGAGCTGGGTTGGGAAATCGTAGAGTCATGACAGACACAAGTCGTATCAACCCTTCCCATCCAAAACCGCTTCGACATCTTTCAATCTGCCCTGGATGCTCTTCCGCGTATCCCCACCCATCTCTCTCAGCTTCTCCAACATCCCCCTGACCCTTCTAGTGATCTTTCCCAAACCCGCCATATTCTCCTCGATCGCCTCATTCAGCATCTGCCAAGTCCGAGTATCCCTCGCGAACGTGTGTGTCTGAAGTCAGCTTCATCTTCGCCTTCGACGTACAGGAAGGCTTTCCGCCCCGATCTGACCGGCTGCGAGACTCCATACAGCCATAATCACCAGATCAAGCGCGGCATTCGCGATATACTCGTCCACACCGCTTACTCCACCCTGAACGCCTCGAAGCTCCTTCGTACAAAATTGCCGGACCATACTTTCCGCCGCTTTTACCGGTTGAGAATGGGAATCTCGGAGGAGGAGGGAGATCTCGTAGACTGCTTTATGTAGCCAGGTATCGCCTTCGGACATGATCAGAACTTGGAGGTAGGAGGATAAGAGGGATGAGGAGAAGGCGGGGAGGAGGGCGTTGTCGATGGCGAGTTTGAGCTGATATCAGCGGATTCACAAGATGGCTACCCACATTCGACCCTGTCATCAGCACAGCTTCGTGAAGTTGGACTTACTGAGCGCTTTGAGGAGGTTCTTCGTCTCTTTCTTCTCGAAATCCTCCCCTTCCAGGTGATTCACATACCTTCCACCATCAGCCCAGCCAGGTCACACTCAAAAACTCACCTGGAAAGAGCCCCGACGAGCAAGACAACCACATCCCGATGACTATCCCCTATCCTCGCCGCATAAACAATTGGAAACTCTCCCGCGTTCTTCTGCAACAACAGCGGGAAAGCATGATCCCTGACCCTCATGATGAAGTCGATATCATGCTTATCGATCGCCTGATACAGCTCATAGGCCTGAGGTGGGCGGACAAATCCCTTCGTCGGATCGTTCACCGCCTTGGCCTTCCCTTTCTCCGGCATCCGTCCCCATGAGCCATTTTCCGCTCCCGCAGCAGCACGTTGGACCTCCCATTCCTGCTCTAGGAGGGCTTCGGCGAGTTCCCGCTCGCGTTGCGCTTGCCGGTACTGCCGGTCATGCTCGAGCTCTGATTGGGCGAGGGATTCACGTTGCAGTGCAAGCGAAGGGGGGAGGGGTGAAAGGAGGACGGGAGAGGACTGCAGGCGTGGTGAACGGGAGGGGGTTTCGGAAGGTTGGGTAAGAGGGGGTGAGTGGAGGGAAGAGAGGACGTGGGTGTAGTTGTATGACATGGTTGGTGGGGGCGAACATGG
>JAABUI010002248.1_pt1 | contig 10766 bp, 10 predicted proteins | sample 5559111 | NCBI WGS metagenome assembly JAABUI01 (sample SAMN10711870, study PRJNA513365) | rock metagenome | isolation source: Antarctica rocks | place: Antarctica: Victoria Land, Buttleship Promontory
TCCCGCCGACACCGGTCCGGTGGTGCTCGCGTTGCCTCAAGACGTGCAGGCCGAGGAATTCGACTTCCCGACGGCCATGTTCGCCCGCCGGGTCCACCGTGTACCGCGACCCCGCCCGGACATCAATGCCCTTACCGAGGCCACCGCCATCCTGCGTGCGGCCCGCCGTCCGCTGCTCATCGCTGGCGGCGGGGTGCGTTATTCGGGAGCGGCGCCGCAAGTCCTCAACTTCGCGGTCGCCCATGGGGTGCCGGTCGTGGAAACCTCAGCGGGACGCACCCTGCTGCCTGATCCGCATCCCCTGAACGCCGGTGGGCTCGGCACGATCGGCTCTTCTTCCGCGAACGCCCTGGCCGCGGACGCCGATGTGGTGTTGGCCGTGGGCACCCGGCTGCAGGACTTCACCACCGCGTCCTGGAGCGTGTTCTGCAGCGACGTCCGGCTGGTCACGATCAACGCCGCCCGATTCGACGCGGTGAAACACGCCGCGTACGCGGTGGTCGGGGACGCCCGGGAATGTCTCATCGAACTCGGCGCTTCACTGGCCGGTTGGAAGGCGGACGCGGCGTGGACCGCACGCGCGGGCATCGAGCGGGAGTCGTGGAACACCCACATCGACGCCCTGCGTGCCGGAGTGACCCCCGGTGGCACCCTCACCTACGCCCAGGTGGTGGGGATTGTCAACGACGCCAGTGGCCCCGACGACTACATACTCGGCTCCTCCGGTGGGATGCCGGGGGAGCTGAACGGCGGCTGGCGCGCCGGCGCGGTTCCCACCACCGCCGGCGCGACATCCGGGGCCACCATGGACCTCGAATACGGCTTCTCCTGCATGGGCTATGAGATCGCCGGACCCTGGGGTGCAGCGATAGCACGCGCGGTAACCAACCCTGCCGGCTTGGTTACCGCACTGTTGGGTGACGGATCCTATTTGATGCTCAACTCCGAGTTGTACTCCGCGGCCTTCGCCGGGCACCCGTTCGTCGCCGTCGTCTGCGACAACGGCGGATACGCCGTGATCCACCGGCTGCAGACCAACCAAGGCGGCGACGGTTTCAACAACCTGCTCAGCGATTGCACGGGACCCGGCGCAAAACCGGGCGGGGTGCGCGTCGACTTCGCCATGCACGCACAGGCACTGGGCTGTGCGGTGGTCGATGTGCCCGCCGGTGCAACGGTGGAAGACCTCCGCGCGGGCTATGCACGGGCCCGGCAGCTCGCGGTCAACGAGCAGCGTCCCGCTGTGCTGGTGTGCCGGACGCACCCGTCGGCTTGGACTGAATCCGGCGCCTGGTGGGAAGTCGGCGTTCCCCCATCGCTGTCCGGACGAGAGGCCTACGCGGCGACAAAGCCTCGCCAGTTGCGCTGGATCGAGACCTAAACCTGCCACCAGCGCGTAGATCCCGGAGCGTTGTTCAGATACTCAGCTCTGCGACGAACGCACAACGCCTGCGGCCTCTTCGAGATACTGGTCAGCGAGCTGGGCGGCGAGGTCTTCGCGATCCTCATCCAAAACCATGTTCACTCGGTAGGTGTAGTCGTCCCGCAACTCTTCAAGGCGAGTGGTCAGGTCGGGGCTCAATGTCACTGTCACGCTCGCTACAACGGCTGGCGGGCACGGGATGTTTCGGACAGAGCTGTGGTGTCGCCCACTGGCGTGCGCGTAGCTGCGGCTGGGGCTTCTCCTGGGGTTCAGGCAGTGATCAGGGTCTTGAGCTGGGTCCGGTCGGTGAGCGCGGTGTGCAGCGCGTCAGCGGCCTGGCGCAACGGGAATCGTGCGGTGATGAGGCGGGGGAGGTCGATCCTGCGGGTCTGCGCGAACGCCGCGGCAGCCGCGAACGCGCCCGGGCCGTACCGGAAGCAGCCGCGCAGCTCGTATTCGTAGCGCTGGGCACGGATCAGGAGGTCCTCGGGGACCGTACGGCGCGCGGGTGTGCCGACGAGCGCGATCCGGGCGCCAGGGCGCAGCGCACCGAGATCACTGAGGGCCTCGGGCGCGCCTGAACACTCGAACAGCACGTCGCTCGCACCCTCACGGAGGTCGTCGGCGCGTTCGTGCACGGCGTCGGCGATCGCCCGGGCTGAGGAGAGTCGGTCCGGATCGGGGTCGATGACGTCCACCCATGTCGCGCCGGCTGCCCGCGCGACTTGGGCGACGAGCTGGCCGATGGGGCCGGAACCGGTGACCACGACGCGCTCGCCGAGGGTGAGCCCGGCGCGGCGTACGGCCCAGACCGCGACCGCTAGAGGCTCGACGAGCGCAGCCTCCTCGGGGGTCAGGCCGCTCACGGGATGGACGTTGGTCGCGGGTACGACCACGGTCTCGCGCAGCGAGCCGTCAGTGGGAGGGGACCCGAAACAAGTACCGTTCGTGCACAGGTTGTACCGCCCGCCGCGGCATAATGGGCAGGTGTGGCAGGCGAATGCAGGCTCGATCGACACATGCTGACCGATCAATCCCGGCAGAGCACCGTCTGTGGCTTCGATGACGACACCCGAGGCTTCATGTCCGAGCACGAGCGGTCCACGGACAACGTTGGAGCCGTTGCGACCCGCGGCGTAGTAGTGCAAATCGCTGCCGCACAGCCCGGTCGCGCCGACAGCGACGCGCACCCAGCCCTCCCGCAGCTCGGGGACGGGCAGTTGCGCAATCCGGATGTCCTTGACGCCATACAGCACCGCGGCGGTCTGCGTATGAGTTGTTGTTGACGGGAACGATGTCACTGTGCCACCCACCAGGAACCCTTCCTTGGTTAGCTGGGTAGCGTGACCCATTGCTGGTCGCGGGCGGATTCGGCCATACAGTCCAGGGCACGCGCGCTGCGGACGGCGTCGTCGACAGTGGCACCGCACGGCTTGCCGTCGGCAATGGAGCGCAGGAACCGGGCGGCCTCAACGACTTTCAGGTCGTCGTAGCCAAGCGCTATGCCGGAACCAGGCTGAAAGGCCCCGGTCTCACCCTGGCCGGGACCGACGAGCACGGTTTGCACCGTCTGATCGAGGTAGTCCTCACCGAGGCTGATCCCGAGTTCGCCCATCCGGCGGAAGTCCCAGTAGAGCGCCCCCTTGGTGCCGTGAATTTCAAAGCCGTAGTTGCACTGGTCGCCGACGCTGATCCGGCTTGATTCCAGCGAACCCCGCGCACCGCTGGTGAACCGCAGCAGGCAGTTCAGGTAGTCCTCGTTCTCAACCTGTCCGACTTCACCACCCTCAGCCAACGCGAAGTGACTCGTCGCCCGGGTCGCCTTCGGCCGCTCGCCAATGAAGATCGCGGTGTCGGCCACCAGCGAGTGGATCTCGCCCAGCAGAAACCGGGCGAGGTCGACACCGTGGGAGACCAGATCCCCGAGCACACCCGAGCCACCCTGCTTGCGCTCAAACCGCCAGGTCAAAGCGCCGTGCGGATGCGCGGCGTAGTCGGTGAGGAGGCGGAAGCGGGCATTGGTGACGGTGCCGATGGCGCCCTGCTCAATTACGGTGCGCGCGTGCTGGACGGCGGGCGCATTGCGGTAGTTGAAGCCGACCGTGCTCTGCACCCGCGCGGCAGCGACGGCGGCAGCGACGGCCTCGGCGTCGGCAGCCAGTACCCCGACCGGTTTTTCGATCCACAAGTGCTTGCCTGCGCGGGCGACGGCCTCGCCGATCTCGCGGTGCAGGAAGTTAGGGGCGGTCACGCTCACGGCCTGGACCCGGTCGTTGGTGAGGACGTCTTGCCAGCGGTCGGTGCTTCTGGTGAAGCAGTAGCGATCGACGGCGTCACTGAGCCGATCAGGTTCCGGGTCGGCGACCAGGACGAGCTCCGGGGCCAGCGCGAGCTCGGGATAGTGCTGCAGGACGCGGCTGTAGGCGCGGGTGTGCGCGTGCCCCATCCAGCCGAAGCCGACCACGGCTACGCCCAGTATTTGCCGGCTCATCGCGCAGCGATCGAGGTGAGAAAGTCGATGCTGCGGCGAACATCGAGTACAGGGCCGGCGCCGTCAGCGGGCTCGTCGTACAGCGCGCAGTCCTGCTCCAGGACGTACCAGCCCTGGTAACCGACGTTCTCTAACGCTGACACAACGGCCGCGATGTCGAGATCGCCGTCGCCCAGCGGCGCGTACAGGCCGTCACGGACGGCCCCGATGTAGCTGCTGTCGCCGGCGGACACCCTAGCGGCCACCGCGGTGCGAACGTCCTTCAGGTGCACATGCGCGACCCGGTCGGCGGCCTGGGTCAGCAGTTCAAGCGGCTGCATCCCGCCGATGAGGAGGTGCCCAGTGTCCAGGCATAGCTTGACGTCGCTGGAGTCCAATAGCCGCAGTACGGAGTCCCTGTCCTCGATGGCGGTTCCGACGTGGGGGTGCAGGGTCGCAGCCATCCCGTGTGCGGCGATCACGTCCTGCAACCGTCCAAGGTTGCCGACGAGAATCTTCCACTCGTCGTCGGAGAGCGCTACTTTCCGGTCGTAGCTCCCATCGGTCGACCGCGCGGCGAGGACAACGACCTGAGATCCGGCGGCCGCAAGAGTGGCGATCGCCGCAGTGGCTTCGGCCAGATCCAGCACGGGATCAATATGCAACGGAACCGGCAGAAAGCCACCGACCAGGCTCATGTCGTAACGGCCGAGGTGGGCACGGACATCCGCTGCTTGCGCGCCGAGGTAACCGGTCGGGCCAAGGTCCGTGGTGCGCAGGCCAAGGTCATGCATCTCGGCGAGCACGCGGTCGGGGGCCAGTTCGTAGCCCCACCCGGGGGCCTCGCATACACCCCACGAGATGGGCGCACCGGCAATCCGGTCGACGATGGAAGTGGTGTTCATGCTGGCTCCTCGTACCGCGGGGGATGCTCATTGAGAATTGACCTTACAACTAGAGCGCTCTAGTCATCCAGTATCATCGGGGCCACCACCGGTTGTCAATAAGCTTTGGAAAGGATTCAATGCGTAATGTGTCGGCGCGAGACGTGTCGGCGTCGTCACGCCCACTGCCGCGCCCGGGTCGTGCGTTGACCCTCGAAGACGTCGCCGCCCGAGCGGGTGTGTCCAGGGCGCTGGTCTCCATTGTGATGCGCGAGGCCCCCGGCGCTAGCGCAATGACCCGGCAGCGTGTGCTCGCCGTGGCCGAGGAACTGGGCTACCGGCCCGATATCCGGGCCAGGCTGCTCGCCCGCCGGCGAACCCGATTGCTCGGCGTGACACTGGCCCTGAACAACCCGTTCCACGCCGACATCACTGAAGGCATCTACGCCGCCGCCGAGCCGCTGGGCTACCAGGTGGTGCTGAGCGCGGTAACCGGTACCCGAGAGCCGGGCCAGGCCGTCGATACGCTGCTGTCCTACCGTTGCGAGGCGGCAATCCTGCTAGGCGCCCTGATGCCAAACTCTGCGCTCGCAGCAGTTGCTGAAATGTTGCCAGTGGTCGTGGTTGGTCAACCCACGTCGAATCCAGGCGTCGACGTGGTGCGCGCCGCGGACGACCAGGGAATGCGGCTGGCCGTGGACCATCTCGTCGAACTTGGTCATCGCTCCATCGTGCACGTCGATGGCGGCAGAGCTCCCGGCGCCGCGGCGCGTCGTGACGGATACCAGGCCGCGATGAAACAACGCGGACTCGCGCCGACCATTCAAATTTTCGCTGGTGGCGACGCCGAAGACGACGGGGCGGCAGCCGCCCGCACACTCGCCGCCGCCTACATACCGGACGCGGTGGTGACCTACAACGACCGCAGCGCGGTCGGATTGCTCGACGTCTTCGCCCGCTCTGGAATCACCGTCCCGGGCAACATCTCAGTGGTTGGCTACGACGACAGCCAAGTCGCCTGGCTGCCCTATCTGCGGCTGACGACGGTGAGCCAGGATGCAACGCAGCTCGCGAGCCTCGCGGTCGAGCGTGCCGTGGCACGACTGGAGCACCAACAGATCGCTGACCGCGAAGTGACCCTTACACCGCATCTGGTGGTCCGCGGCACCACCGGCCCCGCGAGAACCTGACCCATACTTGTCCTGCTCCGCTGCGACGCTCCATGGCCCCATGCTCAAGAACAGAAGCTAATCCGGACACCGTCATCTGCTGCCACGTGACGAAAGCCAGGAGGACACCCTCCGAACGACAGACGACCAGGTGGGTGCGGCACATGAAAGATTGGAACAGTGAATCCTGTGGGAGCATCCGTGAGCACCGGTCGAAGCGGCACATCGTGGCGTCGAGAGCCACGAACAGGCAGTGGTGTGCTGGCTCTTCCTCCGCTGCTCACGGTGGGGGTGGACATCGGCGGCACAAAGGTGGCAGCAGGCGTTGTCACGCCGCAGGGTCAACTACTGGAGTGCGTCAAGGCTGATACGCCGCATTTGAGCCAGAGCCCCCAGGTCGTCGAGGACACCATCACGGAGCTGGTGCAGCCCCTGATGCGTCGGCACGAGGTCTATGCCGTGGGGATCGGTGCCGCGGGCTTCGTCGATTCCGCACGTTCCTCCGTTCTTTTTGCTCCGCACCTGTCCTGGAGAAACGAACCGCTCCGTGAGGCCGTGAGCCAGCGACTTCACGTACCCGTGGTGGTCGAGAACGACGCGAACGCCGCCGCGTGGGCGGAGTGGCGCTTCGGCGCCGGCCGCGGCGAGGACTACTTGGTCTGTGTGACGCTCGGCACCGGCATCGGCGGGGGAGTGCTGGTCGACGGCGCGCTGCAGCGAGGGCGCTACGGTGTAGCTGGGGAGTTCGGGCACATGCAGGTCGTACCCGGCGGTCACCGCTGTGAGTGCGGCAACCGAGGATGCTGGGAGCAATACGCCAGCGGCAACGCCTTGGTCCGCGAGGGTCGGGATCTTGCGTTGTCCAAGTCCCCCATGGCTCACGGTCTGCTGCGTCGGGTCGAGGGCGACATATCACGCCTGACCGGGCCATTGGTGACCGAGGTCGCCGCCGCTGGCGACCAAGCGGCAGTGGAGCTGCTCGCTGACGTCGGTGACTGGCTGGGCATCGGTCTGGCGAACATCGCGGCCGCGCTCGACCCAGGCACCTTCGTGATCGGAGGTGGCGTCAGCGACGCCGGCGAGCTGCTGCTCGGACCAGCCCGCGAGTCCTTTCGCCGCAAACTCACCGGTCGCGGGTTCCGCCCGGAGGCCCGCATCGTCCGTGCCGAGCTCGGCAACAACGCGGGGCTCATCGGGTCGGCCGACCTCGCCCGAGAGGTCGCGCGCCGTTTCGGGCGATCGCGCCGACAGCAACAACGCCGGCGCGCCAACCCACGCAAGCGATGAGCAACCCCACGAGCCGGTTGCCGCAATAATAGTTCTCCAGGGGGGCGCTTCGCTCCCGACCGCCAGAGAAGCTGGGAAAGTTACCGCGGCGTCGGACATGCATCAGTTGCAATATGTTCACTTGGCCGCCGATAATGGGAATTATCGGCGCATTACATTGGGGCGGGGGAGGGCGAAACTGCGGCTCTGCCGCCGCTGCTGTCCTTGCTCAAGATATCTGTGCGTCGCCCAAGATAGTTGTCGCACCGCAGGTCCGACGACTTCCTGCCGACAACCAACTCCAGCAGGGACGCAACGCTCCTGCGGCGACTGTCCGCTGCCCTCGACCGGACGCATGGCCAGCGTGCCTGACGCACGTGTGCGGTTTCTCCCGATTCGCCACTACTTGCCGTCCCTTCCTGCGTGCGCTCTAGACGCAAGGACCGAAAGCGGTTACATTTGTTGCGAGGAGGAGGTGTCCCGTGAGTACCGCAGTAGTTCGCAGAGACCCAGAAACGTACCTGCCCTCCGCCGACAACGCCGGTGGGCTCGCCCACGTCCACGACTTCCTGGCCGCCCATGAAGCAGCCGGCAGGTCAGCGATCGCCCCGCGCTACTTCCTTGTCGGTGCCGCACCGGGTGACCAGGTCGAGATCCCCGAGGAGATCCACCGGGCCCTGCACCAGGTCGTCGACGCCTTGGCCCACGGGCTCGCCGTCACCGTCGCCCCGCAGTCGATGACGCTGACCACCCAGCAAGCGGCCGACCTCCTCGGAGTGAGCCGCCCCACCGTCGTGAAGATCCTCCACGACGGCGGTATCCCCTTCGAGCGGGTCGGCACCCATCGCCGACTACTGCTCCATGACGTGCTGGCATACCGCCAGCGGCGCCGCGCGGCGCAGTACGCCGCCCTTGAGGCGACCTCGATCGACCTGGCCGACGAGGACAACCTCGACACCGTCCTGGACGACCTGCGGGGCGCCCGCGGGGTGATCGCCGAGCGCCGCAGACGGTCCGCGACGAACACCTGACACACTGCTCGGGTGTTTGCCGCGCTGCTGGACACCTGCGTGCTCTGGCCCAGCCTGCAACGGGACGCCTTGCTGTCCTTCGCCGTCGAGGGCCTCTACCGGCCCACCTGGAGCTCGGCCATCCTCGACGAACTCGCCTACCACGAAGCGAACAAGCTGAGCCAGCGGCACGGCGTCCACTCCCGTGAGGCGCGTGCCCGAGCCGACCGCCTCGTCACCATGATGCGTACCGCGTTCGATGACGCAGAGGCCACGGGCTGGGAAGCTCTCGAGGGCAGCTACGGCCTACCTGATCCCGATGACGAGCACGTCGTGGCCGCTGCCGTTGTCGCCGGCGCCGGGGTCATCGTCACCCACAACCTCAAAGACTTCCCCCGCGACCGGGTCCCGGTGAGCATCGACCTGCAGTCACCCGCAGACTTCGCGCACCACACCGTTGCGGTCGACCCGCAGGCAGCCCTACGGGCTGTGGAGACCATCGCGTCGAGAAGCGGGCGCCACGGGCCGCCACGCACCGTCACCAACATCCTCGACACCCTCCACGACCGGTACAGCTTCACCGACGCCGTCGCGATCCTCCGCGAACTGGCTTCCTCCCCGGACCGCTAATGCGGCTGACCGCGCCGATCGACGATGCCGGACAGCCGATGATCACCGTCCGCCAGGCGGCACAGACCATCGGGCGAGAACGGCCCTGGATCACCCGACAGTTGCACGCCGGCGCACTACGCGGAGGCAAGATCGGCAACGACCCGCGACTGGGCCCCGGACTACCGGCACACCCGCTCCACCACCCGCCCCGCCCGGCCAAGAGCAACTGAGCGGCGACACCAGTCCCCCACCGACGCCGCGCTCCCCCACCGAGCCCCTTCTCTCCTGGGCATCCGCAAAACTGACTCGGAGCGACGCCCCCGGGTCCCCGGCCGAAGGCGTCGACCCGACATAACGTTTATCGCCTGCCTAATGCGGATCCTGTATGACTGCTACCCGGGTGCGGGTGGTGCCGCCTCACCTGTGGGTGGCGGTCCGTACAGCCGGCCGCCGAATTGTGCGGCCAGGCGCACCGCCTGCGGTACCTGTGTTTGCTGCGCGGCGAGGGCACGCACCGCCGCCAAGTCGTGCGCGTCCTGGGCGGCCGCTTCCTGCTCCTTGCCTTCCAGGATGCTCGGCGCCGCCGCGACCTGTGGCGGGCCCGCGGGCGAGCTATCGCCCTCGTGGCGGTGGTCGAGGTCGAGGAGTTCCTCGGCGTAGGCGTCGAGCACCGCCAGGTCCTCCCCCCGCTCGAGCACGGTGCCCCGTGCTGCCAGGTAGCGGCGGTCCCGCATCCGCAGCTCCTCGGCGTCGGTGAACCCCCGGCGCACCAACGCGTCCAGAGCGTCGGTGCTGGTGTCCTCGGCCAGCACCGACGCTCTGGCGTAGATGTAGGCCCGGTGGTGCTCGGGCAACCCCTTCACCTCTGTCATCGTCCCCACTCCCTGTCCTCGCGGACCGCTCCGCTATCGGATGGTCGCTGCCGCGACCGGTTGGCTCGTTTCCCCGCCACCGCGCCCGGCTCGGGTACCACCTGCTGCGCCACCGCTGCCCGCTCCAGGGTTGGTGGTGCCGCACTGATCTGGATGCGGTGCGCCGCGACCCCCGCGCGGTCGGCGGCCTCGGCCGCCCACCGGGCCTGTCCCAGTCGGCCAGCGGCCTCGTGGGTATCGCTGATGGTCTGGGCCAGGAGCATCATCTGCTGCACCAACACCAGGGCGCCGAAGACCTCCGACTGGGCACCCCCCACGGTCAGCATGGCCTGGGCCACCCTCCACAACGCACCCCCGTCGGGGGGCCGTTCGATGTGTTGGTGCGGTGCCCGCCACGCCGCGCACGCCAAGGCGTGCGCCGCCTGGGTCAGCGGTGTCCGGACGCGACGGTCGGGCAGTTGTTGTGCCATCGCGGCGAACACCCCCGCCCCGTCGCGGGCGAACGCCGACCACGCCGCCCGGTCCCCGACCGGGGTGACCGCCATCCGTTGCTGTGCCACGGTCAACGCCCGGCCCGCCGCGGTCACCGCCCGGGGATCATGCACCGGGATACGCCGCAGTGCACCGGCGCCTCGTTGGGTCGCCGCCTTCCACACCGCCGCCGCCCCCGGGTCGGGCTCCCACCCCGCTCGCATCGCCGGCAAACTCAGATCCCGACCCAGTGCCAAGCCGGAGAAGAACACCAACGAGTCGGTGGCAGTGTCGGTGGACGGGCGGGCCGCCGCGTACCCGGTGACTTCCGTGCTGGCGCCTGTGCCCCACCGCGGGCGCAGGATCAGCCCGTTCGCGCGGGCATGGCCGATGAACTCCGACTCGGTGCGGGCCGCGGTCGCCGCGGAGCGCACCGACCGGCGCACCACCTCACGGTCCGACTCCCGCCCGGTGCTCAGCTGCCGCGCCACCTCCACCCGGGACAGCTCCGGGGTGCCCGCCCCGATCGGTGCGGTGCGATCAGCCAACCCGAAGCGGGCTTCCATCTCCTTCGCCACCCCCCGCAACA
>JAABUI010002255.1_pt1 | contig 10746 bp, 12 predicted proteins | sample 5559111 | NCBI WGS metagenome assembly JAABUI01 (sample SAMN10711870, study PRJNA513365) | rock metagenome | isolation source: Antarctica rocks | place: Antarctica: Victoria Land, Buttleship Promontory
GGTGTGTCTCGCATCAGCTGGAGCACGTCTTCGGTGACATGGGGGTTGTGGCTATCATCCCTATGGTCGCCTTCTTCGGCACCGGGATCCTAACTAAAGAAGATTTCAATAATTTCCTCTGGACCATCATCATTCTCGCAGCTGGTGGACTATCACTCGGCAAAGCTGTCTCGTCCTCGGGCCTACTGCATACCATCGCTGGCACAATCACGGAGAAAGTGGAAGGCATGAGTCTCTATGGCGTTCTCGTTGTCTTTGCGGCGTTGATCCTGGTCATTGCAACTTTCATTAGCCATACCGTTGCCGCTCTGATTATCCTTCCGTTGGTGCACCAGGTTGGAGCCGGAATGAAGGAGCCGCATCCGAATCTGCTGGTCATGGGATCCGCGCTTATGTGCTCTGCAGCTATGGGTTTACCGACCAGCGGATTTCCTAATATGAGTAAGTCTCCTACATCTAATTTTAGATTGATGCTCGAATAATGGATCTTGCATGCTGACATCAAAGCAGCGGCGATCATGATGGAAGATTCACAAACAGGTCAGCGGTATCTACGTGTGCAACATTTCATATCGAGAGGTATACCGAGCAGTATCATCGTTTTGGTTGTTGTCATTACTTTGGGGTACGGTCTTCTGCGCGTTGCGGGATTATAGATGGGTCGGAGTATAACTCGTGACAGCCCTTTTTATTTGGCGCTGAATCTGGGCAGCATATTAGGATCGTATGGGAAGTAAATGGATATAATTTCCATGGCGTCAGCAATTTTGGTCCAGAAAGCTTTCTGGGCGTAGTGATCCGCCTTTTCGATACATAAGCGCTGCTCATATAGCTTATCCTCAGTCCGTTTAAGCAGTACCGCTCACCTTGCCCCCTCCAACCATCCCACTCCCCTTCCTCCCATCCCTCTCCCATCTCGCTCTGCTTACCTCAGCAGCCCCACAACTCCTCCACGCACTGAGAATGAGTCCCACGATGTCCTTGACCGCCTTCCCCTCCTTGACAACCGCAAAAACCACCGGTCCCCCATCCCTCATCCTCCCCGCATCCCTCTCCATAACCCCCAAATCCGCCCCCACCGCCCCCGCCAAATCAACCTTATTAACAACCAGCAAATCACTCCCCGTGATCCCGGGCCCCCCCTTCCTCGGCACCTTATCCCCGCCCGCGACATCGATTACATAGATGATAAAGTCTGCGAGTTCGCGGCTGTAGTTGGCGGCGAGGTTGTCGCCGCCGGATTCGATGAGGAGGAGGTCGGTGGTGTGGGTGGCGTGGAGGGATTGCAGGGCGTGGAGATTGGCGCTGATGTCTTCGCGGACGGCGGCGTGGGGGCAGCCGCCTGTTTCGATGGCGTGGATGCGGGTGGGGGGGAGGGCGGAGTGGCGGGTTAGGAATTCGGCGTCTTCGCTGGAGGGGGGAGGGTTAGTTGGTGGGGGTGGGGAAGGGGGGAGGGGAGTTACCGGGTGAAGATGTCGTTGGTTACGGCTGCGATGCTGTATTCATCTCGGAGGGCGAGGCAGAGGGCGAGCATGAGGGCGGTTTTGCCGGAGCCTACGGGTCTGTTGGGGGTAGTGTCTGTCAGCTAAGTTTCACGTTGTGGTTGATTGTTCGTGTTTCTCGGCCAGTGAGTCATCGAGCAGACGGTGATGCAGGCATACCGATTGGGACAACTGTAGTATTGAGGCTTACCCACCGATTCCCACTGTGAACGCCCTCTCATTCCAATCTCTGCCTGCTAGGATGGGCATTTCACGCATTGTATAGGAGCCAGGGCCATTGAGTATTTCGTGCGAGTGCCCATGCTCGGCGGCGTTGAATTCGTGAGAGTGGGATCGGGGGGCCGAACCATCGTGACTGTGAGTTGCTGTGGCCATTATTGGTTCCGTGACCAGAGAGCTTTGGCAACTTTGAAACATCTGCTTCAATGTATGGATTGGTGAGGGATCTGTTTGCGGGGAAAGGTGGAAGATGCGGATTTAGGAGATAAGCTGAAAGCGCGGGAGGAGAGAAAGAGTTGAATCAAGGGAAGGACTGCAATTATGAAATCTAGTGTACACTTACTGATAATCAAGATCATTGAGACAGCCCGATGCAATATAGTCAGCAGTCGCCTGCTGTCGCTCTGTCGTCATGTAAAACAAGGTCGAACACGCCCATCAATCTCTCCACCCAGTAACCCGCCGCGAAGGAAATCATAAAACATCAGTACCCAGAGAGATACTCCCGTATCCTTTGAGCCATTTCCCAGTCAGGCCCACGAATATTGCTCTCCATACCTCCCCAGCCACTCCATCCTGGCCCCAGCGTGAAGACATTCTCCCCAGGTTCCAGTGGAAGTATATTGTATCCATTAGCACGAACTCGCCAGTCCTTTTCCGTCGGGTGCTGCTGACGCCAGGCTCGTAGTATCCAAAACATATTCTCCATTTGTTCCACAGTCGTTTGTAGGTCTGGTGCGGGCGACTGTCGTCCATCTTCCATTGTAGCGCCTCCTCGACAACTCGCAGCGTGACCAAGTGGTAGGGGACGTGTGCCGGACCATTCACATTCACACGGTGCATCTTCTCTAACATCCGCAGGATCGTTGTTTTTTCTGTGATAAGGATCAAATTCGTCACGGATTTGCGTCTTCAGCAATTCTTCGGTATCAGAGTTCCATTCCCCAGACAGGCGCAATATCTCACGTAGCAGGCTGTAGAGATATCGGATGATCTCGTGTTTGCGGACATTGAGAAAGGCGATGTTTAGCAAACGCTCAATGCGTCTGTCAAGCTCTTGCCAATGTGGATGTACCTTTGGCCAGCCCGAGGTCTTTGCCGCTTGTGTTTTTGGGTTGAAAAGCGTATAGTGCCCGCCATTGCGCATTGAATATATCTTCTGGCGTTGGAGCGCAGCAGACTTGATTCCATAAGTTCCGTTCTGCTCAATTATCCCTGGTGGCTTGTCGGAAAACCAAGGTGGTTCTGAGTTGTGATCAGCCACATATTCTAAGACTAGTCGTCGGTTACCGCATTCGGGCCAGTGGTCGCCGATGTCATCGATTTGATGCTGAAAGCAACAGTAACGGACCACAGTCTTCGGACCACATCCCTGACACAACACAGTTGAAGGGCCAAAATCCATGACCAGGGCTCCACAATCGGGTTTACGGCATCTTAATGCATCCCGATCGTGCCTCCAAACGTAGTAACCTGCTGCTTCACATGCCTGGTATTCTACTAGTCTTCTGGGTGGTATAAAATCAGGATGGCTCTCGACGGTCCGGAAGTCTTCCCATGGCTCAGAGTGTGGTACAATGTAAACTACCTCCCCGTCATATTCAATCATTGGAATACGCTTGCCAGTCCTTTCGTGGCTTACGACAACGGGAGCCATAGTATGCCCATCGGAAATCTTCCTATGGACTGGGTGAGGGTAATAGTACGTGGGTGGCTTTGGCCACAACCATATCCCATCGGCGATCATTTTATCATCCTTTTCCGTATTTTTTGCGTAAGCCCACTTAGGATTCTGAATTCCTCCAGCAGGAATATCGAGAATTCCCTTGGAATCAAGATGACTTGAGTCAGGGACGTTGCCGCTTTCTATCGTGAGTTGTTCCGCTGCCGGCACTTTTTCGGGATCATCATCATGATCAGGCGCACAGGACATGATTGCAGTTTCGCATACAGTTAGATGAGAGCCGTTATCCATGGCACGCATTGGAGAAGTAATCTCAATTCTAGGTATGAGAGCTAGACTCGGCTGATGAATCGCTGGCAACGGTTCTTCAGAGGGGGCCAGCTGCTCCTCCCGTGTTTCCTGACCAAGCGAGCAAGGGACTGAGGGACGCATGATCGGAGATCTCAACGGTACTGCACAGGAGTCTTGAGTGGGAAAGGGCAAAGTCTCATCAGGTCCTTGTGTGGTGCTTCTAGCCAACGAGGCCGGCTCTGTGGATTTCATTTCTTCCGACAAAGCAGATTCGCTTGTGGCAACTTCATCTTTCATCATACTTTCGGGAGAAAATGGCTTTAGTTCCGGGGTAGACTCTTGGACAATAGCTTCTGCAAATGGGGTGTCTTCTGTCCTCACAGCATTGCTCTCATTGTCTGCACACTCTGACTTGTCAAGAATTATGCCCTGAAGTTCTTGCACTGATGATACATTCACGGGTCTGTTCACTGTGGTGTTCAGAACACCCTGGGAATTCATCACTGTTTTAGAGCGCTTGTTCTTGGCTTTGGATTTCTTCTTGAATTTTGTCATCGCCAGTGCTGTCGATTTGCTTGTTTGTGTTATTAGATTCTCATCCTTAGGTATGTCTGACAGTTGTGATACGTCATTGCTTGATCTTGTTCTTTTGACTTTATTCGAAGCGGTGTGGAAAGGCTCTACAATTCCCCACCAGTGATTTTCGGCGAAGCCTCTTCTACCCTTCCAAGACTCGTTAGTGTTTTTTGTGCTTGCGTCTGTTTCAATGTCACTAGTCCGGTTGATGTCTGTCGATGCAATAGATTCCTCTGCATCGAGGAGTCTTAACTTTCTTCTCTTCGATGCGGGCACCTTCGATGGCAACGTTTTGGAGCCAGTCTTCACTGTTCGGAGTTGTTCAGACCCATCCTTCCGAGAAGATTCAACCCGCTTGGGCCCAGGATTCAGGAACATCTCTAATAGAGCCGGTAGTAGCTTATTGGCATTGATCATTTTAGCTGTAGCTTCCGCGGTGCTGATATCCATATCGTCCAGATTCGTGTAGCGAGACCCAATGAGCTGAGCGTACTCTATGGTCTTAGAAGCCAGTTCATCCGCGTCAAGCACACCAAGGCTGCCATCATGCGCTGCAGTCCACGCGAAGGGTAGATGTGCTTGTTTACTGCCCTGAAACTTGTAAGTCTGGCCGTGATCCCACAAGTGTCAACAGGGCTTACGAAAGGTTTCATTAGGAATGATGTTGCAAGAGGAACAAGGTTCTTGGCATATTGATCCTGACTGAATTAGATTGTCTAAAAAAATCCAGATGTCTTTACTGACCGGATTTTTTGTCTTTGGATCCTTGACAGATGCCAGATGCTGACATTTTTCGTTTTGTCGCATGAATGTATACTCAATGTGAAACGGGATAAAGCTAGGCCTCCAAGTCAGGACACATCCTGCCTCTTCATATGAACCTTCCCTATTAGCTCGCTGTTTTTGGGCCACAATTTGACAAGCAGAGACTATGGCAGCAGGATTATTGCGGACGACAATATTACGTTGTTCCTTAGTCAGCGTTTGTGACAGTCTCGTGTCCTCATTACCAAGCAGTAGAACAAGTTGAGGTCCGACTGTATCGTCAACACAGCTAGCCTCCACTTCCAATTGCACAATGGATCTTTGGAGTGATTTGAGTGCTTTTTTGACATGAGCTTCTTTGCTAGGATCTGTTTTGTTGCATGCGGACTGATCTCCATCCTGTTTGGCCACTAGCATTTGTCAGTAAGCTCAGAATGCAAATCACTTTGCGTAGAGTCTCACCTTCATTCGATGAACTTGTGGGTAGGTTTTCGGCATGGTCCACATCGACATTCATAATGGAGATTTACAAGACTCAAATAGACGAGGCGAGATGGTGCCATCTGACTTTAGCATCATGGACTTTTGTAGACACCTCAGCCATTAAACGCGGTATGTTGATAGTGGACTAAGCGAGCCGCCTCCATAGCTAGCTCCAGTCCGCCCGAGTGAATATGCATTTTCCCTAGAACCAGCCCTTCTGAATGGTATAGACCTCAAAGTAGCTGAGTTTCCCGAGTATTTCTTGTGCGACCCCGGTGATCTTGAGCTTCTCCATGAGCCGCATTCTCCTTATCCATTGTCGGAGTGATACCACTATCTCTCAGAACGGCTGCCTCAGTAAATTCAACATAGAATATCGAGGACTGTCTATCACACACTGAGATCTCCGATAAGATACACATTTGTCCGAGTCAGTGATCAAGTGCCCCTTGTGCAAAAGGCTAGTCATAATGCAAGTTTACAGAGGTACAGACATCATCAGAAGCCTACATTTCCCTTACCGTTGTATGAAGTGATGGAAACATGCCCCGCCTTTGGCTACCTACCTTTTAAGACAGAATTCTTATTGCCACGTTTGATTGCTAAGAGCTGCTGATGTATTGAAAAGCAGGAACTTGGAAGCGCCATAGATTAGTTACTCTGATACTTTTGTGATCTCTGGAAAATACATGGAGTAACAAAGTATTTTCGGTTGTAGTGCAATAATTGATATGCCCATAAGGAAGCCCTTATGATCATTAAGGCGTTCTATCGCCCATTGACGGAGGCTAGCCCGCCAGAACTTGGAACAAGATCTGGAGTTCCTAGATTCGCACTATGCATCGTCACACCCCCGTTGTAATAAATATGGGTCTTCAAATTTCGATAGTGTTCTTTCCGTATATCTCAAGTCTTTCGTGGATTGTGGATTACCAAAGAGAGGTGACACTAGGCGACACTCAAATTGTGTGGATTATGTCACCTTATTTCAGTCCTGAGTCTTGATAGAGTAACATGTAGAGTGAGAAAGTAATAAGCGCGCGTCAATGGTCATGCTCGAGCGCGGTTTGAAAGACTATGCCGCATCGCGCTTGATCTCTGCAAAAAAGATGGGCGAGAGTCAGCAAGGAATTTGATTAATTCAGTGATTTCATGAATTGTGGTTCGCTTGCAGCATGACTTAGTCAAAAGTCCATGTTAAGTGTCTTGACGATCTAGAACGACAGTACAGTCAAACTCTCATTCACACCTTACCACAGCCGTCATGTCGGATATCTCTCAAATACTAGCTGCACTCGGTATGCCCTTATATAGCATATCATCCGAATGCTTTACTGACGGCATTTCTGATAGCAGCTCAGCGACCGGATAGCGCTTCTACGCAATCACAGCCTCCACCACAACAGCAGCAACCGCCTCATGGCTATCCTCCCTCTTATCCCCAAGCTGGTCCTCCACCAGCTACAGCACCATATCCAGTCCCGCAGCCAAGCAACAGTGGCAGCATCGACTTGAGTAACATCAAGCCCGTTAATTCTGGCTCCGTCAGTTTGGCAGATGCAGTCGCCAAGGCGCGGGGCATTGCTGCAGAGAAAGGTGTCTCTTATGCAAGTGTTCGAGGTGAAGGTGAGATATTCCTAGGTGCTGTCGACATGAACGCATGATTGGACTGACACTTCTCTTACCAGCACTAATGCGAGATGGAGACCCTCGTCTGGCAGGTCGAATGTATCGACGTTCGCGTTCCCGTTCAAGATCCCCTGCTCGTATGCCACAGGGCTTCTACGACAATTACAATCCGTACCGTGATGAGCGTCGCGATGATTCGCGAAGATCAAACTTGATGCAATATCCGCGTGAGAGAACCTTTTCCCCTGACTTGCGGGGTCATCTGCCGGAGTCCCATTTCACCCCTCCAAGAGCCAGCTTCGATGACAGATCTCCGATGGGGATGGGTCGTAACGGAGGTGACGAGGGCTCTGAGACCATTCCGATAGAATCCAATCTCGTCGGTCTTATCATCGGCCGCCAGGGCGAAAACCTACGGCGCGTAGAGGCGGACACCAGGACCCGCGTTCAATTCATTACTGGCCCCGAGACAAGCGGCCCAATGCGCCAGTGTAAGATCACGGGCTCTCGTGCGGCACGAGAACATGCGAAAAACGAAATATTTCGGATCATCGAAGAGAATCCCAATGGCGGAAATCAAGGAAGTGGGAGAGCTCCACCGCCACCAGATCGTGCCCTAAGCAACACCGGCGTCAAGACAGTTGGCACACATCAACCAGCTCTCCGAGTAGGAGAAGATGCTACTCAGATCATGGTGCCAAACAGGACTGTTGGTCTCATCATAGGCAGAGGTGGTGAGACTATCCGCGATCTACAAGAACGAAGCGCATGTCATGTCAACATTGTGGGGGAGGAAAAAAGTGTCAACGGTCTGCGGCCGGTAAACCTGATCGGCACACCCCAGGCAGCGACCATGGCGAAAGAATTGATCATGGAGATTGTCGAAAGTGACACGAAGAGCCTTGCTAGTCGAGGCAATCAAACTGGGACTCCTCGTGAGCGGCAGGCAGTTCCGAGCTTTGGCGGAGGTGAGGGCGACAAAATCAACGATCAAATATTCGTGCCATCTGACGCAGTGGGTATGATCATTGGCAAAGGTATACTTCCCCGATGATTAGTAGCCTCCTTCTCACGTGCTAACAATGGCTTTTAGGTGGCGAGACTATCAAAAACATGCAAGCGGATACCGGCTGCAAAATCAATGTTTCTCCCGCTAGTGGCCAGGACTTCGAGCGAGAGATAGGCCTCATTGGATCGCGAGACTCGATAGAGAGGGCAAAAAATGCCATCATGGAAAAAGTCCATGCAGTGGTATGTGTTCAATGCCGCCTTTAGAGATGTGCAACTGATAGCTTTGTAGCAGGAGAAAAACAACCGGCCAGCAGGTGGACAACGTCGCGGTGACGATCAACAATACAATAACCCAAACTTCTCTGAGGTGAACACACAACGATACAGTCAACAGCAACAAAGCGCTCAAGCCCCGAGTGCAGAGAAAGATCCGTATGCCGCCTACGGAGGTTATGAGAACTATATCGCGCTTTGGTATTCTAGCTATCAGCAGAATGCTCAACAGAATCCCCAAGCTCAAGGTCCCCCAGGCTCGTGATATGCTCGTGATCTCGACTTGTCTCATGCTGCTGTTCATGACTCGGCGTGACTCGAACTTTGAAATTGTCTGATGAGATGACTTGATACCCTGGCATGTATGACTCGATTTGGGTGACTCGACTTGTGTGAAGATGTCCCAATCTTGCTCAGACTTGGCCTAATGGAGATAACTTGAGGAGACGTCTTTAATCTGAAAGCTATCTCGTGAGAGCTGTTTCCAATGCTGTCTTTGGCTTCTCGTCACATCATCTCGCCCAAGCATGCAACAAACGTGAAGATGGATTGGCATGGGGATCTCTCGGTATCGCTTCAATTCATTGTGTATCAAAAGTGAAGCTATGGCTACATTCGGTGGATCTGATGGTGCCTCCTTATTACTGCTCCGCTGTATCTGCAACCAAGCTGGAATTGCAGCCCTGGCGGGTAATCATACTATACTAACCAATACCAGTGGCATGGAGATTCCATGGGGCGCTCTTTGGAGGCTGTCAGGTTGGGAATAGCTTCAAGGATCGAGGACCACCGGGTTTTTCTAACCATTGAAATTCTTTAGTCGAACATGGGCGCATCACTTTCCATTGATTCTTCACCGCGTGTGGATGTGGAATGCATCAACAACAACGCAAGTACTGAGATACGATAGTTCAATGAATCCAGTCACCAACCGAGAGGACTGATATGCAAGTCCTCGCGTGATTTTGGTCACAGTACTAAGACTCCTCAAAATAGCTTGATACGTGTCCTGTCCGAAAAAGAATTCAACCAGCTCCATCACCTTCATCCTATTCCGTTTCTCCTAGACTTCCTATCGCTTGCAGCTCTTTTCACGCTATATCATTACCACTGGCGTATTTCGCGCTCGTCTGATTCCATCAAATGATCAGTATATCGGCAAGGCTATGATTGTATTTGCCACCTTCTCTTTAAAGCCTGATGGCTTTGCAGCTCATTTCTATGGCAGCTTTTCCATTGATTTGCTGCATGGCTCTTTCAAATGAGCCAAGCGATAGCCATGGATCAAGCTACATGCGTGTTGTGTGCCCCCCGCTTTCAGCTCCCAAAATGCTACATACACATGTGAATGCGATTGGTGAAAGTTCTAGGAGAGGGAATTGGGGGTAATTCCACGCCGCCAAAGTACTGCCCGTGTTTGCCTAGAACATAGTGAGTGTTTTGATCACAATGTCTTCTCTCCTTGCCATCGGATTGCCTGTCTCATTGTATGCTTCCTCTTCCCGCTCTCACAGTCTCCTGCGCTATGGCATCAAGTCCGATATTGCTTCTTTTTCTGTGTGACCTTCTCGCAGAGCCAGGGTACAGCCAAAGCACCTATCCGCCACAGCCATGTCAGTGCTCAAACATGACCTCTCAACGCCATCGTACTAATCCAGAATTCCTGGTGTAATTTGCGGTCGATGCACGCTGAACCCTGCGACTACGGATCTTGCTATTACAGGATTTACAAACACCCCAACGCAAGCCTTACCTCACTTACTCTAAGAGTGTGAATAATGATAGGAGATCCTAGTGGGACGGCGTCGCCGTACATCTATTCCGGAGCTTCATACATACTGTTCACTGGGTACGCGATAACTTCAGATTATTTCACCAGTGGAATCTGTACCGCAATCGCAGGGAGCCAAATCGAGTTGGAAACAGAATACTCTTACTCCAAGCCAGCGAGTGTAGATCCAACCATATTTCAATCTAGTATGTTATCACAATTCGTCGACTACCTTGGTTTTGCGAGCTGCACAGCTGGCGTGACTGGTACCGCTTACTTCCTGAGTCCAACAGATGCGGGACCATCAACGACATTCACAACCCTGTTGACGACTCGAGCGGTGTCCCAATTGGTAAGCGCATTTAACTCGTCGTCAACTTCTTCAACTCCGGCGACTGCACCGCCCTCAGCCCAGAGGAAGTCCACTCCTACTTTCAATAGCCAAGATAAAGTGGCTGTCGGTGTTGTCGTGCCAACTGTTCTCGTCTTGTCAATACTTGGCATGATTCTAGTCCTACGAAGATTCAGGAGATCACGAATGC
>JAABUI010002258.1_pt1 | contig 10742 bp, 10 predicted proteins | sample 5559111 | NCBI WGS metagenome assembly JAABUI01 (sample SAMN10711870, study PRJNA513365) | rock metagenome | isolation source: Antarctica rocks | place: Antarctica: Victoria Land, Buttleship Promontory
AAGGGTTGATGTAAAAACATTGAAATGGTCTGCATATGTCTGGAAATTTAGACACGGGAGCCTCGTCGAACCCTAGGTAACTCGATCTTGGTATAAACAGCCCTGCCACTGCCCCAGATAGACGCCAAGACTTTGCATTACGAATATCATTATTCCATGTCTGTGCATGCCTCTACCTGTAGAAGTCATTCGGGTTTCCATCACCTCCAGCCGCGTATCCTGTTTGCTGCTGTGAAGACGGCGCATGATAAGCCTGGTAGCTACCGGATGGCGGTCCTGAATTCAGTACGGGGTATGGGTTCGACCCTAGATTAGGAGATGGCACCTGTGGAGGCGGTTGTGATGGGGGTGCTTGGAATGGCGGATAATTTTCTTGACTTGGAGGAGGCTCGTGGGGGGTATGTGGATATGGAGCTTGTTGTTGTCCATGTGGTGCCGAGGATTGTGGGGGCTGCTGCTGCTGTTGTGGTGGTAGCGCATCATCAGTGGGAGAGTAGACAGAGGGCGAGTATTCATTTGGGGGTTGAGATTGCTGCATGTGGGAGGGATATGCTTGCGGCCGGGCGTCTGTAGGGCTTTGGTAGGAGGATGTCGAAAGCTCTTGTGGCTTGTCATATGTCGATTGAGGGCGTTGATTGTAGGGATCTGAACTTGGTGGAGGTGCGTTTCCCGACGGGGTACGGTTTCGGGGGTCATTTGGTGGGTATTGGGGTTGTTGTTGCTGAGACGGAGGCGCTTGGCCGGCATATGTGAATGGCCGAACATTATTCTGACGTGGATATTGAGGCTTTGGCGTGTGTGATTCTGTAATTTTCATCAATGAGGGGGGAGTGACATGAGACGGGAGAAGAATTACCTGGTGGAGCGCCCTCAGGACCTGGAGTGTAGTATTGACCAGGAGCTTGCTGAGGACCAGGACCCTGTGTCGGATATCCACCTCCGTAACCATATTGTGGCTGACTTTGACGTCCACCATACTGGGCCGGTGGAGGCTGCGACATTGATGTTTCTAGAAGGTACTCATAATCTCGTCGAGCTTTGATGAACTTCTCATTCAGCTGAGTGAAATCATCTGCAGGCGCTCTTAGCATTGAATTATTCGATCGGAAACACTAAGACTCACCTTTCTTCTGCGAGTATTTCCCAATCAACTCAATAAGCTTTGGCCGGATTGCTAGAGTCGAATGGTAAAGTTCCGTTATCTCCTCATTATCCCTGACGTTCAACTCTGAGCTACTGGTACTAAGCAACGTCAAGAGCTTCTCCACATTCTTGATCTCTCCAAAGACTTCTGCTTCCATTTGAGCTTCTCGCTGGAGATCATCTTGTGTCGGGTCGGCAAGCTTTTCCACGTAATTCAGAGGGAAAATGCCAGTCTGTCCTCTCAGTGAGCCTTTCCACCAATCCTTGTATACTGATTCCATGACAGCAATGATGTCTCCTTTACGAAACTGCAGCTCCCCTGGTTCTGACGGTTGGAAATCGAAAAGAGCCCGTACTCGGGAGACAGTGGCAGCTGTGGTACCTTGTGAAGCAGGTTGCGGAGGTGCTGACTGCCGCGACGAGCTGGCTGCTCCAGATGTTGATGCTGCTACTGCTTGATTGGCTTTCTTACCCGATGCCTGCGAGGCCTCTGGCTTATCTTTGATGGAAAGGGCAAGCGCCATTTGTAATTCCTCCTCTTCCTTTTGTCTATCGACGTCGGTTATTTGTCGCTTTGTAGGTGCTGCCGGTGGATATAGGTTTGGATCTAGGGTGTCGTCAGTATCTAGGTAGCCTCAATTTCGATAATAGAATTCACTTTGACTCTTGAGCTTCATGTAAGCCTGCTCCATTATGCCAAGATCAGGATTCTTCTTGAACATCTCCGACCACTCTCCCATGCGCTCCAATATCTTGGCTTTCACCTGCTGATGTGTGTTCTAATTTAAATCAGATTGCAAATCTATGTTGTATAGGCTCCATCCTGCTTGCGACATACCCTGTCGTTCGCTAACCGTAGCAGAGCGTCTGTGAAGCTTCGTGACGCCAGTTCCGTATGCATTTTTGAACCACAGTTCTGCGACAATGCATTCGCTAGCTAGTGACCATGTGTCAGCGCCTGCGTCCGAATTCTAGGTGGGTAAAGCCTGACTTCGAGAGTGTATAGCTGCACGTTCGCATTCCGGTGGGCAAGCCGCTTGATCATTGAAGCCACGGTATCTTTCGCTCTGAGCAAAGGCATTGTAAGCTTCCAAATGCTTGCAATCTCATCTTGTGAATAGCAACTAACCCTGAATCCTCGGCGCCAACCCGGTCACAGACGTCCTGGATATTCTCAGTCATGCCTTATACCATTAGGCTGCGGTAGCCAATGCCATACCAATATGAGCTCCCAGTTCTCCGACGTGAGGTTCTCGTCTGTCGCTTTTGCTGTGCTGGGAATCAGTGGCTGCCTAGCATGGCCATACCTGGAAGCTTACCAACAGCATCATCGAACGCATTCTGTTGAGCACGGAACATGATTGATTATCAACACAAGAGTCTCAAGGCTGAATCGTTCGCAGAGACACAACGGTCCAAAGTGGATAATTGTAGGACTCAGTGATCCTTATAAGTATTATTCAGAACCTTACAGCATGAACACTGATGGACGTCCTGCCTTACGGCCCACTCTAGCGTCATAGCTTGTGTGGCTGGAGCATCCGAATGACGACGCGTACTCCTACATGGCCCTGTGGCGTTTCAACGGAGATGGCTTCTGCTGCACAAGGAACTTTGAATGAGGGCAATCTTTGATTCCATAAACTATTTCATTGCTATCCATTTAAATGTCTAATACCTAGCTCGGTAGATTCCCATCGTACGGGGGTACAAATATGGGGAAGGGTATTGCGCTCGAATTGAAACGAGTACAAAAAGATCATCATACCATAAATACCCCCTCAACTCCTGTCTTAGATATCAAATTTTTTGTATCGTTATAGATCCCTCACTGGTCCCGAAGTCGAGAATGAATTCACGCGACTGCATTATCAGCGATCCAAGCAATGGTTGGGGGAATTCTCTCTGGCGCATGCGCTGGAAGACCATGATAATGATGCGATCGTCGACGGGTGGTGATCCCGAATCGACAATGGCAGTCCGACAATTCAAGGTATCCGTGGGTAAAGAAGAGAAAGATGGTGTAGAGCGTTCACCGGCCATGGTAGTGGAAACATCAGGTCGTTCAAAGTGGGTGGAAGTGCTGGGCCTGGCTCTACGGCTGCGTAGAGTGAGTATCCAAAGATAGCGGCTCGCACGGGAAATGATGGTGAGCTCAAGATCCCTTTTGGGCCCTCTCCGCAGCACGACTGGCACGGGCCGAGCGTACGAGAGGGGCCAAATTGATCAGAGGCTCCGCAGTCTTTATATAATCGTGCTGTGCTGTCGTCAGTAGATGACAGAGAGCTCTGTGCATGTTTCACATACCCTTAAGAGATCATGTGCAGAAGCTCGCTTATCAGGGTCCACTCTGAGAGCAAAGTTCAGGAAATCTTTGAATGTTTGCGATAGTTCATGCTCCTCCTTGATCTTTGGTGTTCCATTCGTAGCAATAAGGTAGAGGGCTCGAAGTGGCGACTCTGTTAAGTATGGTGGCTCCCCCTCGATCATTTCAATGGCCATAATACCCAAACTCCAGATATCTACTTTGCGGCCATACTCTTTCCGGGTTACCACTTCTGGAGCCATCCAATAAGGAGTCCCGACCATTGTAGTTCGCTTATTGTGTGATTCGTTAATCTGAGCGCAGAATCCAAAGTCGGCTGCGGTACATTAGCTTCCCGAAATCACGATACTTGAGCCAAAGCAGCATACTCAGCTTGATATTGCCATCCATAGCGAGCAGAATATTGTCTGATTTAATATCACGATGAATGACACCTTTCGAATGCAAGTGCTGAAGTCCATTCAACGTCTACAACGGTCTTAGTAATCTTCCACAGTTCTTATAGCTTTACAAGGGTAGACATACCTCCCGACAGACTGCTGCGATTTGCCCTTCGCTCATCAGGTTGAAAGTCACTACATCGGTCAAACTGCCTCCTTCCATGTACTCCATGATGACCCAGAGATCTCCTTGACGAAGATAGCTATCCATGAAGTTTACAATGTTCTTGTGCTTGCTATCTTTCATTACGAGAATCTCGTTGATGATCAGATCCTTCTTTGGCTGCTGCTCGAGATTCATCTGTTTGATAGCCACACATTTATTTGTGCCAACTTCCGTGGCCGTGTAAACTCCACCAGATGCACCCTGACCGATCTTGTTCAAATTCTTGTACTTCCTCATTGGATCGCCCGTAGTACATATAGCGTTGAGTCTTGCCACAATGTCTATACCAGTGTTGCGATTTGGACGACGTCTGGGCGCAGCGTTCGCGCGAGGTTGATTTGCGGGGGCAGGTACATCCTGAATGTCTGGAGAAGTTGGAGAGAATTGATGCTGGGGTGGAGACACTGGTGTGATCGGCTGCTGAGGAGGCTGCCGTTGGCTTGGTGATCGATCAACGGGCTTGCTCTGATGCGTTTTGTGACCTGCCGCAGGGGAAGAATCCGACTGCTGATGATAATGGTTTGGGCTCCCAATTCCGCCAGGTGTAGCGCGCGGAGCCTGCCCAAAGTGACCGTTAGTATGCGGCTTGGAAGGTTGACGCTGAAGGCCTAGATCGCGATCCGCATCGTCCGCGACCGGAGCAGCATTGGATTCTGAGCGATTGCGAATTGGAAGCTCGTCGTTTGATCTCGCCTGACCTTGCAGATGATCCTTCGGGACATTTGGTGCGTGTGGTGCAGCCCGAACAGGTGTGAGGTTCGGAGCTTGAGGTGGTCGAGGTGCCGGACGACCAGGTAATAGATTAGGCTGAACTGGAGATGGAGTAGTGGGACTGAAAGCACTGGGGTTTGGTACACTTCGGGGAATCGGTGGAGGTGCTCGTGGATTTTCAAAACTCGTCTCGTGGTTTGATGGGAAGCGTGGGCTTGCTGGGGGACTTGCGATAGTGGAGAGAGGTGCATTAGGATTGGGGGCTGAGCTTGAAGGCATGAGAAGACTCAGTCCGGAAGCTGATGGGTCCTCTGCTCTGGCGTTATCAAACTTGTGCCAAACTTCGTCCTCCGCTTGGCCTCCTTGAGCGCCTTTCCAAAACGTGACAATGTCCATGATGGCTTGCGGATTGCGCTCTTGGTCAGTCTTCGAGATACCGCTCTCCTGAAGCAGTCTTTGCCATTCTTTTGGTAGACCCTTGAAAATGTCAGTGAACGTCTCATAGCCTCTAGGCGAGATCCAGTCAGAGCGAAAACCAGGGCTATTGAAACTTCAACGCTCAGACTTTGAAAAGCGTCCCACACAGCTCGCAGGATGCATGCATAATCAGATTGTGGGAACTTCGAAGTAATGAACTGCTAGCATCTGTCTCAGACATACCGTGAATTGACCGGTCTCGTTGTCATACCCAACGTGCGTAACATGGACGGGGTTCTCCGGAGCAGAGATTTTGACGGTGGTTGAACGCGGCGAGCCCAACACATTTCCAAAGAAGGACGAAATCCCACTCTTCTTCTTCCATGACGTTGTGTTTTTCCCTGCTTCATCCGAATATCTTTTGGACGATGAGACAGACACAGCGTCTCCGTCCGGCGGGGTAGCGTTAATTGACCGCTCGCCCATGGAGAAGCTTGCGGACTGGCGCAGAGAAGGACTCATCAACTTCGCGTTTGGGGTCGTGTAGGATAGTGGAGGTGGTCCGGGCCGACGCAGAGAGTTCTGATAACCAGTCGCTTTGGTGCTGTCCAAGGTGCTCAGGGTGCCGGGGTGCGCATTGAATTCATCAGGAGTCTTTTCATCCAAGGATTGTCGCGATGCGTACGGGTAGCGATTATTGTATGATTCGGACTGCTGGGCGTTGGCGGAATGTGGCGAGCGTTCCAAGCTTGAGCTGGAGGACGTGTGGTAGGAGGGGGTGCGGCGGTGGTCGTGACTGTCCTGGCTGCTCGCCGGGGATTGCGAAGAGGAAGGGTGTCGCTGGAGGCTCGCCGTGGTGTTCTGATTCATGCTACTGTTGGCGGCGCTGCCCGGCGGTGGTTGCTTGGTGAGCCTCTTGTGTTTGGTGGTGGTGGTGTTGGGACTGTAGCTGTCCATGATCGCTGGCTGGGCTGGTGTCGTAAAAGGCTGAGCGGCCAGCAGCCAATCGCAGTGCTGGCTCGCTCGATTCGGGCACGGGAGGAGTGCAGGCAGGATAAAGGCTGCTCGTCGCTCTCAGTGTGACACTGTTTGCTACATGGACGAAGGCATACGCGCAAGGTTATATGGATAGTTAAATGGCAGTATTAGAGGGATCATAAAATGAAGTGGTGATGGGCCCGAGTGAAGTGATCTCGGTCGGGAGTGCTGTTGCGCGTGGCTTGCCAGCGCTATCACTCCCACTAAACCGTCGGACTGCTCGTCACTGCCATGATCATTCTAGCTGCTGGTGACACGTTCGCGACGGGGGCGGGTGAGGCTTTGGGAAGGATTGGTGGGAATGTCCGAGTATTCAATGATGTTGCTAGGCATAGAAATAGGGAAACGCTCTGCATGCACTTCGATTGCTCGTTCCTTGCATCAAAGGCAGCGCCAGCGAATATGCGCATCGATGCAGCATCCGTGACAGAGACCGGAATGCATGAATCTCAAGCCGGACTGAAAGATTCCGTCGACTTCCTTCTTTTAACCCATCCTAACATCTCAACATTGTAGTAGGTTCGATACGACTCATCATCGCCACCATATTTGATCGCCCCGAGACTACCTGTCATCCCTTGTGGAAGAACATATCAGAAGGGTGTTCGGAAGAGCATGTCCACCCCCAGGTCGACACAGAACACAGGAAAATGATGGCAATTCTGGGGTCTTCAAACGTTTTCATTTACATTGCCTTGTTCAATGCGGTATGGTGGGCAAAACCTGTGCCAAGGCGCTACCGTATTAGCCTCGGGCATGATATTTCTCTTCTTCAAGCCTTGAAATGTTCCATTTGTAAGGTTCGCGACGTGGTCAATTCGACTGGCAACAATACCGGTGTATGAACTCCCGATTCTTCTCAATTCTACTCTCCTTTAGCTCTTAACATCAATTTCCACTATGCACTTATGATGTTCAGGTGGTAGCCTTGAGCCCTTCACTGTTGGTACTCGAGCACCCTCCAACATGTCCTTGCAATAGCCTCCAAGAAGTCAACCCATCTGTCTGCATTTCACCAAAAAAGCATAGCCTTGCGTTGATAATATTCAAATCGCCACTGGAGGAATCGTACATCATGGCTGCCGAGCCCGCAATCAATGGAGACAGCTCCGCAACAGCTGGGAGCATGTCTGCAGCGGAGAGACTAAAAGCAAAACACGAAGCTGACACTGCTCACCAACCTATGATTGAAGACGATGTCGATGAGGAAGACATTGCCCACCCACCCCCCTCAATGCTTGCTGCTCCAGCTCCAGAGCCGACGCCTGCAGTGGAATCCGCGAAACCCATGTCAGAAAAAGCTGCGGGGAAACAAAAGGCTAAGGAAGAAGAGACTCCTCTTCCTCCACCAAGCAGAGGTGCAAATGGCTTCCCGTCTCTGAACACCCATTCTGACGAAGCCTTTCCTGCCCTCGGTGGCGGAGCCAAAGCTCCAGCATCAACCTCTGCTCCTATGGCTTGGGGAGCAAAGAAACCTTCGTCGGTGCATTCTAGTGTCAATGGACATGCTTCGCTGTCAAGTATGCCTTCATCTCGTGCCTCCACACGGACCTCGGGTATGGCAACTCCAGCATCTACCAATGCATCGTTTACGCACCAGCCACGAGGGCTCTCGATGCCCCATATGACAATGCCCGGCAGGCACACCGAGAGAATCCAATTCGCACCATCACAGTTACTGCCAAAAGATAAGATGAAGAAGCCCCTTCAAGAGGTCCTTCGAGGTATCAATAAGAGGTCAAAAGCAAAAGTAGAGATGAAGCCTGGTCCGAATGGGGTCATCATTTTTGAAGGAATAGGTCCCGTCGACGCGGCGAGGCAGGCATTGAAAGATCTGGCCAAGGAGGTGGGCTCTACGGTACGTTATCACGCCCTTTTACACTGACTCCAATAAATAACATCCAGTAGCAACATGTCAATGTCCCCATTCCTTCGAGCGTTCGATCACACGTCATTGGCCGACAAGGTGCCGTCATTCAAGACATTCAAAAGCGAACAGGCGCTCGTGTTCAGGTACCAAAACCTGAAGAGAGTATATCTCCGGAAATAGAAGATGACGATAGCCTTACTATCGATGTTACCATCGAAGGGGATGCAGTTGCGGCTGAAATGGCTAGGCGTGAGATTGAAGCCATTGTCAACGAACGCACCTCCACTGTCAATTTACGCTTGCGAGACATTCCCGCTGAGTTCTACCCCTTTATTGCAGGTCCACGTAATTCCAGGATCAGCGCTCTCGAGGATGGCCGACAACTGAAGATCCATGTCCCTCATTACCATACCTGGTCGGACCAACCCCCTCCCCAACAGCCGTCGTCTGGTATGCCTTTCTTTGTCCCGAGTCAAAGCAGCCACATCCGCATATCTGGCGATAGACTCGCAGCTCAAGCAGCACGAGCTGAGGTCGAGCGCCAAGTTGAAGAACTTCGTCGTGAGATCACATTAGCTCAGATTCCTATCGATCGAGGCAGACACCAATTTGTCATTGACCAAGGAGGTGCTTCATTACATGACCTACTTGAGGAGACAGGCTGCGCTGTGATCCTGCCACCGTCCTCCGAGGACACCGAGATGCTTACTATCACTGGACCACAAGACAGGATTGAAACGGGCATGGACAGAGTTATGAACCTGGCTATGAGCATGCAGATGTCGGGCGTTGATGTTACTCGTGATATTGCACGTCGACATGCGAATGCTCCCATGGGCCCTGTGGCCCATGCGAGAGCATTGACAAGGTACTTGCAACAACGTAAAGCAGTGGAACAACTTGAACGGCAATACGATGCTCGTATTATATTGCCAGCACCCGTCGATGGCGCTTCCAATTGGGAGATCTATTCTCGCGATGGTACAAAAGGTCTTCGCGCTCGTTCAGATATCATGAATATTATAGGGGCACATCCACCATCGCGGCTGAGACATGTAGAGGTAGATCCTTTCTTCCATCAGCACGTCCATCGGCAAGGTGCTCGGCACATTCGCGATCAATATGGTGTACATCTTGTTGGCTCTGAGGAACATGACGAGTCCCCTCATATTGTACTAGTATATGAGGGCCCTGGGGACGCTGAGGAATACCAGTTACCTAAACATCAGCCCTCCCCTCAAGACATTACGAACTTCGAGCAGAGTCTGATGCAGGCTCAAGAGCACATCCTGAGTCTGGTACAGGGCCAAGAAGACATTGGCGCAGCAAATGTTGAGGTTCCGCCAAAGTATCGCGACAAAGTCCGCAAATTCACTCGCCATGAGCAGCAGGATCTTTCACATACAGGTATTCCTGTGCAGATTAATTTCGGGGCCACAAATGGCGTTGGTCGGGGAACGTCGACATCGCAAAGCCCAATAGCTACGGCTGCACTTGAGAGTCAGTGTTCCCTGCGCGGGCCTAGTAGTGCCGTTGAGACCCTCGCAGAGAAAATCACGGCTTTCGTTGAACAAGAGAAGCAAGATGAACTCGAGCGTGGGCACGTCACGAGCTTCGACTTCCCCCAGAAATATGCGAATTATCTTATTGGTAAAAAGGGCGAAAACATCAACAAGTATCGCGAGGAATTCGATGTAGACATTCAGGTCAAAGAAGGAAAGGTCGACATCACAGGACCTAAAGCCAAGGCTGACGCTGCTAAATCTAAGATTATCGCCCTCGGCAAGAAGATTGAGGATGAAGCTACCCATGTTCTAAAGATCAAGCCTCAATACCATAAGGATATGATAGGTATTAAAGGTACTCAGGTAAACCAGCTTCAGAAAAAGTACAATGTCCGTGTCCAATTTCCTCGCACCACTCACTTAGACGACGATCGCTCTATTGCCGAGGACGCGAGCGAGGCTGGAAGCGTAAGGAATCGAAGACCTAACCAAGGTCCCGATGAGGTTATTGTTCGGGGTCCCAGAAAGGGAGCTGATGAGGCAAGGGACGAACTCTTGAACCTTCTACAGTGGACAGTAGACAACTCACACACATCGACCGTATCCGTTGCGCAAGCGCAGTTGCCCTCTCTCATCGGTCAGGGCGGTCGCGAAATGGAAAGTGTGAGGCTTTCGACCGGGGCGCAAATTGACGTTCCTGGCAGTCGAGACGGTGCAGACACCAATGGTCGTGTGCAGATCCAGCTCAAAGGTACTAAGAAGCAGGTCGAGGACGCAAAAAGACTCCTGGAGCAACGAGCGAGGATCTTCGATGACAGTGTTGCGCGATCAGTCGACATTGATAAAAAGTACCATAAGTCCTTGATCGGCAGCGGAGGTGAGTCTACATCTTCAAGCCACAAATGACACAGACTGACCTCTTTGCAGGCGCAAATATACGCAACATCGTTATTGAGGCCGGTGGTTCAGACGATCGACGTGACCTTGCTAGAACCGTTCGCTTCCCTCGTCAAGACTCAGATGATAATACCATCCGCGTCGAGGGTCACAAAGCTGTCGTCGACAAAATCATCGCAGCAATTGAAGCCTTCGCAGGTGAAAGGGATAATCAGATCACTGAAATCGT
>JAABUI010002259.1_pt1 | contig 10740 bp, 8 predicted proteins | sample 5559111 | NCBI WGS metagenome assembly JAABUI01 (sample SAMN10711870, study PRJNA513365) | rock metagenome | isolation source: Antarctica rocks | place: Antarctica: Victoria Land, Buttleship Promontory
CTTCGACTTCCTCACCTGGTTCGAGTACGCCTCGGCCGACGCTGACGCGTTCGAGGACCTCGTCGCACGACTGCGGCGGATCGAGCACTGGAGGTATGTCACCCGCGAGGTCGACATCCGCCTGGTCGGGGTCGACGATTGACCCTCGCGTCGGCGCGCACGGCACTTGCACCTGCGCCGATTGACGGGTGACCAGGGCGTCTTGAGCTACTGCTCCGTACATCGATCCTCTGTCGGCGCAGCGCGAGGTGTCCGCGGGGCCCGGCTCACAACGGGGGGTGTGCGGCCAGGATGGGGAGTGACGCGACGGCCAGCGGCCTCGGGCTCGTCGGTCAGCTGCGTCCCGGCTCGGCCAGGGGTACAAGGTGGGCTTCTCCGAGTCGAGTCATGGCGGCAAGCGGCTTGGTCGCGGCGCCGACAACGCGGGCCATAGCGGGTCGCCCCTGACGACGAAGAAGTGCCGGGCCAATCGCTGCCATGACCGCTGTCACGCCCGGCAGCGGCCGGCCAAACAAGGTCAGTTCGGTGATCAGCCCGTCCCGGTCGAAGCGCAGCAGCTGAGCTTCTTCGAACTGCTCCCTACCGCAGCGACCGCGGTAGAACAGCGCCCGAGTGACATCGTCGCCGACCTCCGTGTGATAGCGGATGTCGCTGATCACCTCGAACGCCGCGGCCAGCATGTCCTGAACCTGCTGCGGACCGCAGAAGCGGAACTGAGCTGTCAGCGGCGACACCACCTGGATCGTCGCGGCAAGACAACGCCCGGCTGCTGCAACGTCACCCTGCTCACCTGCCGCACGCCAGGCTGCGGCGGTCCGCGCCGCCTCGCTGGTGCTTCCGGTCCCGCCGCGGTCCATGTCCATGCGTCCGCTCCCTCGTGGGTCACAGCCAGCGTCGCATGCGCCTCATTTGGTCCGCGGAGTTGTCGGCACCACCGAGTGCCCGATAAGCGTTGGGTCTGCAGTCCCGCAAGAGGAACATCTATCGGGAGCGCTGCAGGTCAGAGTAGGTGCGTCGGTGATCTTGTCCCGTTAGACCCGTCCGGTTTGGATTCCCGCTCAGGGGCGTCATGCGGCACATAATGTCGTTCCACTTGCTTGGAAGTGAGACAGCCCGCTCCTGGTGATGCTGGGGGAGGATGCCACGCTGAGGTGGGTGTCCGGGAAGTCGTCCCACAACGGCGTGTCGCGGCGGTCGTACGCCGCCGAGTTCTCGTACGGTCGCAGGGTGGAGTTGGGGTACGCGCGGATGTCGACCGCCAGGCAGGACCTGGAGCGGCAGATCGAGGCGTTGACCGCGGTCGGGATCGCCCCGGAGCGGATCTATCTGGACAACAAGTCCGGGGCGGCGGTGGACCGGCCGGGGTTGCGGGCGGTGCTGGGGTTCGCCCGGCGAGGCGATGTGATCGTGGTGCACACCCTGGACCGGTTGGGCCGCACGGTGCGTGACACGTTGAACCTGATCCATGAGCTGACCGAGCGTGGGGTGGGGGTGCGCAACCAGGCGGACCCGATCAAGGTCGACTCGGCCGACCCGACCGACCCGATGGGGCAGCTGGCAGTGGTCCTGCTGGCGTTGTTCGCCCAGATGGAACGGACCTACACCTGCGAGCGGGCGGCGCACGCCCGGGCGGTGGCGGCCGCGCACGGCCGGCAGGTGGGCCGCCCGAGCCAGCTGGACCCGGCCGTGCTGGCCTACGCGGCGCACCTGCGCGACGCCGGGCACTCGATGGCCCAGATCGTGGCCGAGACTGGGATGACCCGCAGCAGCCTGTACCGGTACCTACCGCCCCGTCCGCCGGTTGCGGTGACAGCGGCGCAGCGAGGCGAGGGCGTGACGGTGGCGCCGGCCGGCACTGCCACTGCCGGTGCGGCGGTGGTGGGCGCGTCATGACTGCGGACGGGGTGGGGGAGCGGTTGGTGACGGTACTGCTGACCCTGGCGGTGCCGGAGGTGGCCGATCCGGAGGACGCCGCCGCGCTGGTCGCCGACGCCGCGGCGACCACCGCGCTGGAGGTCCGGCACGCGGTCGGGGTGGAGGGTCACCTACCGGCGCCGGGCGCGACCGTGGTGCGGCCGGGTCGGCGGCAGCCGTGGCAGGTCGTGGCGGTCACCGCTGACACGCTGCGGTTACGGGACCTGACCGGGGACATCGTCGAGGTCGCCCGGCGCAGCGTCCGCCCGGACCCGCTGGACACTCAGATCGGCCTGCTCGCCTAACCACTGGCGGCTCACCCGCGCCCAAGCACGACCGGTCCGGTGGCCACGGGCCCTGAGCTAGCTGGCCTTGTCGAGTAGACCAGTACGTCGAGCAGCACCGGCCGTCTGGGCCGGGGCAGCCATGAGCCGGCGCCAAGCCAGGCCAAGTGGCTGCGTCAACCTGAGTTAGCCCTACCGTGACGGCTTGAAAACCAGCCGGGGCCCAACCCCTCCTTGCGTTCTGCATCGAAAAGGACCGTTTGTGAGACAGGCGTGCCCAGGGCAGAACGAGCGCCTCTGGTCGCTTAGGATCGACCGCAGATCGAGCCGTCAGCGGCAGATGAGGATGTTGGGCTGGCCGTGGACGTCGTGGTGCGTGCTGTACCGGGGGTCGACCGTGTGACATGGCGCAGTGCTCAAGCAAGGGCGGCTCGAGCAGAGCGGCGCCACAAGCGACTCCGCTCCGCTAACGCTCCCGCAGCGCGGAGCTCCGCTCGAAGGGAGGCGCCGTGGTGGCTGGGCTGCACGCGATGGCGGGCATGCAGCCGCCTCTGCGGGAGGGCGACGGCCGCATGAACCTGGAGTTCACCGGCGGACCCGGCGCGGCCGACTGCGCCGCACTGGCCGCGCTGGGCCCGTATCGATATGGCCTGACCCGCCCTGGACACGGTTTCATACGAGGAGCGTTTGTGGCGTCGCGATGGGTACCGTGCCGCCTGTGCGAGACGAGTTCACAGCGAGTGCTCGCAAGGTGCTTGCCCAACGCGCCGGGTTTCGCTGTAGCCAGCCCCAGTGCGGGGCGTCGACGTCAGGGCCCGGCTCGGAGCCGACGGGCGTCGTCGACCTCGGCATGGGGGCGCACATCACGGCGGCATCACCGGGCGGCCCACGCTACGACGCGTCCCTGACGAGGGAGCAGCGCAAGCACGTCTCGAACGGCATCTGGACCTGTCACAACTGCGGCAAGCTCATCGACTCCGACGAGTCGAAGCACACGGTCGAGCTTCTCCGGAGGTGGAAGGCGGCGGCGGAGGCGCGGGCGGCTCAGGTGCTTGCCGCAGGGGTTGGCTGGCTCGAGCCGCCGCTCGACTTGCGCATCCCCGAGGAGGATGCGGAGGACTCAGTGCTCTCTTACGCCAGCACCAGCCTGGCACGGGTCGGCCGACGCGCCGAACTCGAAGAGTTGACCGCCTTCCTCGCTGAGGATCGGCCGTTAGCCTGGTGGCTCTGGACCGGGCCAGCCGGCGTCGGCAAGAGCCGGCTCGCCGTCGAGCTCTGCCGCATGGTCAGCGACGTCTGGGACGCCGGCTTCCTCCCAGACACGCAGCAGTCCCGGCTAAGCGGGTTACGACCCGTCAGCCCAACCCTCGTGGTCGTGGACTACGCCGCGCAGCGCAGCGACTGGCTGTCCGACGTGCTCCTGGACCTCGCCCGTCGCAGGGGCGGCCCTCCCGTACGAGTCCTTATCTTGGAGCGCGCGGCCGCAGGCGGGTGGTGGGAGCGGATGCTGCGGCAGCACCGACTGAGCGAGGCAGCTCCCATCGCTGCCGCGCAATACCGCCAGCCCCGCAAGCTGGGCGGGCTCGACCCCGACGAGCTCCGCCAGCTCATCCGTGGCGTGTCGGCCACTCGCGGCGCCACCCTGTCGAGCACCGACGTCGAAGACGTCGCCGAGCACGCCGCCCGCCTCGACCCCAGCGGCAGCCCGCTGTCGGGCGTGGTCGCAACGCTGGACTGGCTGGACAGTAGCGGAGTCAGCACGGGCCGGGACGAGGCACTGCGCCGGCTGATCCAGCGCGCCACCGTCACGGTGACCAGGAACCTAGCCGAACCCACGGCGGCGCTAACACGGCATCTACAGCTGCTCGCGACCTGCATAGGCGGCCTGTCCCTCGACACGTACAACACGCTGCGCACGGCCGGCGCACCCCCGGCCGGGCTCCTGCCGGGTCCGTTCGAACTGCCGAGCATCCTCTTCGAGCAGCTGCTGGAGGGGCTGCGCCCAGACCTGCTCGGCGAGCTGCTGGTGCTCGACCAGCTCGAGACCGCCGGCGTCGAGCAACATGCAACGCAGACTCTGCTGAGGCTGGCAGCGCAAGCCGCCCCTGAGGCGTATGAAGCCTTCGTCGGACGGGCGGCGCGTGACCACCGCGACCACCCCCGGCTGATCGCGCTGCTGGAGGTGCTAAGCGCACCCGTGGAGTGGGCAAGTCTCGCCATCGACCTCATCCCGCTGATGCGCCGCAGCGACCACCCAGTGGTCACCCAGATCCTCAAGCGCTTGGACGCATTGGACGCCGCCGGTGAACCCGCCCTTGCCGAACTCCAGGCGACGGCGCAATCCCGCCACGCGAACCTCGTCTGGGCTGAGGGGGATGCGGCGCGCGCCAACGAGTTCTATACCCGCACCCTCGCTACGGCGGATGTCGGATGGCCGATCCACGCGAGCCTGCTCAACAACCGCGGCATCACCTGGCTGACCCTGGGCCGCGTCGATCTAGCGGTGGCTGACTTTACCGCCGTGATCGAGGCAGCTTCAGCCACGGACGAGGCGCGTGCATGCGCGCTGAACAACCGCGCCGACACCTACGAGAACGACCACCTAGAGGCGGCAATCGCCGACCGCAGCGCGGTCCTGGCACTCACCGACACCACGTACGACAGGCGCTACATCGCCCTCTCCCGACGCGCCCGTGTCCGGTACGCCCTCGGCGATCGCCGTGGCACGTACGAGGACTTTGAGGCGATCCTGCAGACCGAGGACATTGCCGTGGAACAAAAGATGGAGACCCGCCTGCAGCGCGCGGAGCTGCACCTGCAGCGAGGCAGGCTCGAGGAAGCGGTGAAAGATCTGCGCGCGGTTGTGTCCTCAGCACGCAACTTCGAGAACGTCGAACAGGCCGCGCAACAGATGCTGGTTGAGGTCGGCAGAGCCTGACGACCGCAGCCGCGAGGCCCTGCTCCGACGGCGCCTCGATCGCATCGCATCCCGACGAATTACACCAGCGACGGCATCGAGCCGCACGACGCCGCCCGCCATCGGCCAGCGGAGTGACAACATGCGGCATGAGTAGCGGACGTCGTTAGCGATACCCCGGAGCTGCGCGCCGGCATCGGCGCACGCCGCGCGGCGCGAGCGTCATGTGTCCACGTCGATCACTACGTCCAGGGACGCCGACACGACCGCGTGCAGGTCCACGTCGACGTCGCCTAGGTCAACGCTCACGACGAGCGAGAACGGTAGCCTGCGATCGGTCAGCCTGCTCGTGTCCCACCAGCCCAGGACGGGATAGACCGCCACGAGCCGGGTTCCCGCGACGGCGCTGGCGGGGACAGTCGCCCTGTCGTGTTGAGTGGTGCCGCGGCTGCGGGTGTCGGGCCCGATCTGCCATTCGTAGCTACCGCCGCCCTGTTCGACGCCTTGATCGCGGACGAGTCGGTTGATGCGGCTTCTGAATCCGTCGGCGGTCTCCGTCGGTCCTTGCATGTCCCAGCGGGCGCGGGCGCCTGCGTAGGAACGTCGGGCGCGGCTGGCCGTCGGCTCGGCGAAGTAGATGAGAGTGACGGTGACCTCAACGTCGGCTTCAGCGATCTGGTCGAGTTCGGCCGCGGGCATCGGCAGCTCGACGAAGACGGCCCGCCGGTCGGGCTTGCCGTCCTGTCCCACAGCCCCGGGCACCAGCTCCCCTTCGTAGACCATGATCGGCCGGTTGCTCGCCGAGGATGCGCGTGCCGGGTCGGGGACGCCGTACCCGAAGGTGCGCAGCAGGTCCCGCACGTCGGGGAGCTGGGCCGCAGCGGCCGTAGGCCATCGCGCGGTGTGGACCAGCAGGGCCTTCGCCGTCGCCGGCCGCAACGCCGGGTGGGCCGCGCTGACGCGGGCGAGGGCGTTGCTGGCCGCGGCAGCGGCCGGGCTGGTCGCCCATGTGCGCGCGAGCAGCGCGCCGCGGGGTCCGCCGGGAAGGCCGGTAGTGAGCACCGACAGCCCCGACATGCCTGTGCCGGGCAGTCCATGCGTCGGGGCGGTGTTCCCGCCCTCCATGACGATCTCCGGCTTGCCGATCCAGCGGCCACCGGGGCCGCCGAGGGACGTAGCCGTGTAAGGGCTGAGTTCTCCCGGCCTCGCCAGCGGCGGGCCCGCACCGAGGCGCATGTCATGCGGACCGTGCTGCGCGAGCATGGTGTAGGCCCCTACCGTGAGTGCGTTCCATGCCTGCGCCGGATCCTCGTGCGGCGTCCCCAGGTTGACCGCGGGGTAGTCCGCTGCATCGGCAACGGGGTCGGCGTTGCCGGCTGCGACGACGAGCAGGCGCCCGCCTCCGCCGTTCCACGCGAGGTCGTCCACCGCGATTGACCACGCAGTCCGGTCGCCCGGCGTGGGATTCTTCGCGCCGATGCTGATGTTGTGGACGACGACCCGTCCTGCGGCGAGGTCCTCGGCCTCTGCGACCGCCAGCGCGGTCCGTTCCGACCAGAGCACTCCTCGGTCCTCGTCGCCTCCCTGTCGGTCGGCGTCGGTCTCGATGAGCCGCACGCTAACGAGCCACGCGTCCGCGGACGCGGTGCCGGACGCAGCGGCGACGGCCATGTCGCGGAAGGCCGCCACCCCCGCCAGCTTGGTGCCGTGCCCATGCCTGTCCTCAGCACCGGCCGCGGGGACGGCCGACCCGGCGCCGAGCAGGACGCCTCGCAGGTACGGGTGGTCGACGGCCACGCCCGTGTCGTGGACCGCGATGGCGGGCGCGTCCGGGGCCGGTGCTTCTACTCGGACCGGCTCCGCCCGGTCGTCCGCGAGCTCGGCGGCTTCCACGAGCGTGCCGCGGGCCGCCCGGTGGACCTCGGCGGCGTCCGGGACAAGCTCGGGGAGCCGCCCAAGCAGGGCGCCGGACAGCCGGACTAGGTGAACGTCGCGGTCGGGCCCCTCGAACACCTCGGGCGAGGGTTCGTTGCCCGCCAGACGAGACAGCGCCAGGACGGTTGCGGGCCCGAGACACTTCGTCTGGGGTCGCTTCCGGGGCGCTGGGGGTCCACACCTCCACCCAGTAGACAGCGTCGGGGTTGACCTGGCCGGCGGACAGCTCTCCGTTGCTGAGGTCGGCCAGAGTGGTCGCGGCAAACGTCTCGAGCCGCGCGACGAGGGCTTGGTTCTTCGGCTTGCCGGTGCTGGTCTCCTCGTCGCCGTACTGCTCGACCTTGCGGCGCAGCGACGCCAGGCTTCGGGGGACTCTCAGTAGGGCGCGGTCATCGTGGATATCGAGGACCGTCACGCCGGTCTTGCGGTCTCTGAGGCTGGTCACGACGTCCGCGAGGCGGGCTCCGGTGGCGGTCACGGATATACCGGCGGCCCCGGCCAGCGCGGCGTCGCCGGCGGTCGCGGGTGCCAGCGAGTCGATCTGTGAGAGCAGGGACGCGGCGTGCGATGCCCTGTCGCGTTCCGGCGGTGGCGGCGTGCGGCCGCTGCGGACGTTCACGAACCGCTCCTGCGCGGCAGCGGTCAGCCGCAGAAGGGGAAGCCCGAGGCGGATCATTGGTCCACTCTGCCGGGGTCGCCGTGCCCGCGGGCCGCGCCGCGCCGACCGGGCCGTCCGGCATGCAGGGCCTGCATGAAGTGTCAGCGGAGCCTGACGGCTCGCGCGCGCAGCCGCTCCTGGACGGCATGCAGCGTCGGGGTGTCGCCGCCGCTGAGTACAGCGTCCTTTCGGGCGTCGTCGACCGCCGCCCTGATGTCGGCGAAGCTCAGACCGTGGGCGGCCTCGGCCAACTCCTTGGGCCGCCGGCGCGTCGGCGGCAGTCGCAGCAACCGCGCCAGAAGCTCCCCGGCCTGCTCGGGCGTGGGCTCCGCGAGCTCGAGAACGTCGTCGAACCTGCGGAACAGTGCGGGGTCGAGCTCACCGCCGATGTTTGTCGCGGCGACGAAGACGCTGTCCCCGGGATCGGCGTCCAAGAGCTGAAGGAACGTCGTCACGATTCTTTTGATCTCGCCGACGTCATTGTCCGCCAGCCTGGTCCGACCCAGCGCGTCGAACTCGTCGAACAGGTACACCCCGCGGACCGGGGCGGCGTGCGCGAAGACGTCCGCCAGCGCCGCAGCCGTCTCGCCCAGGTACCGGCTGAACAAGACCTCCAATCGGACGCGCGCCAGGGGAAGGCTCAGCTCGCCGGCGAAGGCATGCGCGATGAGGGTCTTGCCGGAGCCGGGCGGCCCGTGGAGCAGGAGCCGACGGCGGGGGCGCAGTCCGTGCTCCGACAGCAGCTGCGCGGCGCGCTGCTCGACGATGTAGCTCTCTAGCGTCGCGCGCTCGTCCGAGCCAAGCACCACGTCGCGGAGCCCGACTTCGCTGTATTCGACGGACAGGACCTCGGACAGCTCGCGCGGCGGGCGCGCGAGCGTGGTCGCGCGGGCGGGTGCCTGCTCTTGGGCGGCGCGCAGGTGCCTGAGCCGCTCCGCCAGCCGAACGTGCCCGGCGCGGCTCTCAGCGGCGATCACCTGGTTGAGCAGGTTGCCGAACCGCGCTTGGTCGTCCGCGTAGTGCGCCCGCACGAGTTCGGCGAGCAGCTCACCGGTGGCCATGGCAACTCCTTCGTCCTGTGCAGAGTACGACCGAGCCGTACAAATAAAACTTTACCAGTACAGTGCCCTGCGTGGCGGAACGCGGACGGCCCAGCCGAGCAACCCGGCCACGGGAGGCTGCCGGCGTGCGGCTGACCGCTGCGCTAAGGCAGGCCAGGGAGGCGGCTGGGCTGACCCGGCAGGTGCTGTCCTCCGCGAGCGGAGTCCCCTTGTCGACCTTGGCGAAGATCGAGCAGTCGCGCAGCACGGATCCCGGGTTTCTGGCCGTCGCGGCGCTCGCGGAAGCGCTCGGGCTCGACCTCGCCGCCCTCGCGGTGTCCACCCGCCAGGCCGGGTCCGCTCCACCTGGACGCCGTCCCTGATCCGCGGTCGTCAGCGGCTGTAACCAGCGGTTCGGTCCGGAGCGCCAGAGGTCCATCCGGACTGCAGTCTGTGCCCAAAGGCCAACGGACAGCGGCCGTAGGGGCTGAACGCGAGCCGTCGCGGTGTCCGTTAATGGCGGTCTGGGGCACGAGCCGCTTGACGCCGTTTCGCACGATAAGCCGGGGGCTGAGCCCACACCTCGCTCTACAGGAGCTCCTGCGAGCTCAACGTGCCGACCCAGTCGACGTCCCGGGGCGGGCACCCACAGCCGTCACAGAGCACGCGAGCTCGGACACGGGGCCACGACGACAGGGCTCTCGCGGGCGACGTCAGGTGCCAGCAGCTGCCACACGGAGCGCTGACGAGCGCGAAGGACGGTATCCACTCATCGGCAGTTGCGGACGTTCCGGCCGGTACCGGTGATCCTCCCCGTGCGAGCCGGCCCTTGCGTAGAGAGGGGCATGTCACGGCGTCGCCGTGCTGCAAGATGCCCGTGTGGACCAGCCGCAGACCCTGCTCACGCCCCCTCGCATCCGGCCTGTTCGGCAGGAGGAGCTGTTGGCGTTGCGGGAGATCGAGAGCGCCGCGGGTCTGTGCTTCGCAGATGTCGGGATGCCGGAGATCGCCGCGGACACACCTCTCCCTGTCAGCGTCCTCGACCGCTGCCGGCGAGCCGGGTTTGCCTGGGTAGCAGTTGGCCCAGACGACCAGCCAGCCGGCTATCCCGTCGCGGACCCGGTGGACGGCAGCCTTCACGTCGAGCAGGTGTCGGTACACCCTGATTACGCCCGCCGGGGGATCGGGCGCGCTCTCTTGGAGCACGCTGCCGTGCACGCCTCAGTCAACCGCATGGCCGCTCTGACTTTGACGATGTTCGAGCAGGTGCCGTGGAACGCGCCCTACTACTGCAGGTGTGGCTTCCGCATCCTTGAGGACCACGAGTGGACCAAGGGCCTACGTGCGATCCGGAAGCGGGAAGCGGAGCAGGGACTGGACCAGTGGCCTCGCGTGGCGATGCGCAAGGGCTGACGCCGCGGCGGCGGCGGCGGGTATAGCGCGTCGACGTCACGTAGCGGCGGCCCGCGTCACGAAGCCGTCCCGTAATCCCTCGTTTGTGGGCCAGTCCGGGCTCGCGCGGGCGATCGGTTTGATGCCTCCCGCTGGTGAGCGTGTCGCGGGGGCCCGGCTGTATCACGTAACTAGTGTCCGGAACCTACGTACCGCGAGCCTGCTATGTCAGGGGTTTGCGGCACGGTTCGGGCACGGCGGACCTCCTGGGCTACGCGCGGGTGTCGACGCTCGAGCAGAACCCGGACCTGCAGGTCGACGGGCTGACGCTCGCGGGATGTTGGAAGGTGTGGACCGACCACGCGTCAGGGGCGTTGGACCGGCGGCCGCAGCTGGACGAGGTCTTGGAGCAGCTGCGGCCGGGGGACACCCTTGTGGTGTGGCGGCTGGACCGGCTCGGCCGGTCGTTGCGGCACCTGATCGAGGTGGTGACCGGGCTGGACGAGCGGGGAGTGGGGTTCCGGTCGCTGCGGGAGAACATCGACACCACGACCGCTGGGGGCCGGCTGGTGTTCCACCTGTTCGGGGCGCTGGCGCAGT
>JAABUI010002260.1_pt1 | contig 10729 bp, 16 predicted proteins | sample 5559111 | NCBI WGS metagenome assembly JAABUI01 (sample SAMN10711870, study PRJNA513365) | rock metagenome | isolation source: Antarctica rocks | place: Antarctica: Victoria Land, Buttleship Promontory
TTGCCTTTTACAAGGGATTGTAACAGATGCACTCCTGATAAGGCTCCTTCTGCAAGCGTCAGCATACATGCTATATATACATACGTAGAGCATCACAAATGCAGCATCATGGTGAAATTCTTGGTACCTAGTAGTTACAACACTGTTTGACGTTTAAGTCTGTGTTACTGATAGATGTTTATATTAAAGCCACCAGATCCAAACTGCAAGGAAACTTGCAAGGAAAGTCTACGCAGATACAGATCAACATAAACTTTAACACATCATGCATTCTGCCTATAACGTATGCTTTGCATTTTGACATGCTGATCTGACGCTGGTGAAAACAACTACCATGCTGACATGCCTTAGCTCGAAACAATCTGTGGACCAGCAAGGAGACTAGCCAAAACCTGCACAAAAGACCAATACAAAGAACACTGCAATTGTGGACCACGTGGTGATGCCCAATGCACGCTTGGCTTGTCCATAATTTGCAAACAAACTCATGTCATTCAAATTTCTAAGCAAGGCGTTTGATTTGGCTGTCTGTGGTGTGACCAGAAGCAGAACTGCTGTTCCTGCTACCATCACCCAGGTGTGCATCTGTGTCAGACTGCGTAACGATTCAATGAAGCCTGTTTTCCAAACCAGAAACGCTATTACTGAAACTGCTATGGCTGGCAGAACATATGCAGCGGCCCAGTCTACAGTAGCTTGAGCAGCGTGCTCTGCGCTTTGTCTCAGCGCTGCCATCTTTTCACTATGCGAAGGTTTTGCATCATTCACATGACTGCTGTCACCAGCTGCTTGAGAAAATGTTGGCTGGCTGTGACGTGAGGTTCCCTGGCTGAGAGGAGGTTTATCTCTGGAAGGAGCTTCGTTGTCCATGCGGTCCACATTGTTTGTGATCCCATAGTCACTGTTCAACAGGTCTTCATAGTCCATGTCTTTGCTAGTGCCAGCCTGTTGCGAGCCTGATAAGGAGCTTTGTACTGCTTGTGATATCTCTGCTGCACGTCTCAGTGCTTCAGCAGAGGCCTGGGAGGCAGAGTTAGACCCTGGGCTTCCTGACAAAAAATCGTCTGCAGCGCTTGATGAACATTGGGGAGTTCGGAGAGGTGTCTGTGATTGCCAGACAGGCAAGTGTCGAGGATTGGACATCCACTTAGGGCTGTGCTGCCAGTCGTTGTGACAACTGGCGCACAAAAACAACCCTGATCCTCTGCTGTTGTATGCGCGACGTCTCTGCAGACAACATGTGGGAAGCTTTCGTGGCTTTTTGCAGGCTTTCTGCAACCGCAGAGCTGCAGGAACAGGAGCTGCTGCCAGGCCGTTTGCGGCTTGCCGCCGGAGTGCGGAAGGCTCAGCCAGGCTGTTTTGGATTTTCTGGCAAAACTGCAATTGCAGCTGGCGTGGGGCGCCGGCGTTCGGGCCTGCAATCGAGCAAACCACAACCTCATTGCAGGCATTGACACAGAGGCAACAGGCCAACAACAAGCATGCAGAAGAGCGCTCACAGTGTCGCGTGCACTGCTCCCTTGTGGCTCTGACAGTTGAAGCTGGCATGAGTATGTTGTTGCTGGTCGTGATTGTGCTTGCAACTCTTTCTAGACAAACACAAGGAAGAAGTACACTGGTTTGAATGCATGTTGATCATATCAATAGTCTTAGCTTTGCGAGCACGTCACATCCATGATGGCTGACCAACTGAACAGGAATACTTGGATGATGCAACAAAAGCCAGCAGATCCAATATCAGACCCGTCCAACTACACTGTATGTCAATGTGCAGATGCAATTCCATCAAAGCCGCTTGCAACCAGAATTTCAACTTTCTGTCAGCTGTTACAGCTGTGTGACAATGTAATACATTGAATGTATTGCAGTGCATCACGGCACAACATCATTGTGTGCTATTGATGGGGATTGATTGCAGTGTAACAAAAGGGCATGGGTGTTGTTGTCATGCAAATTGTAGAGCCCATATATGCATCCCAGACGTCACAAGCAGCATGTGTCTTATCTGCAGCCGAATGTGCGCATGGTTTATTGTGTTTCCAGCAACACTGAGCTCACCTACAGAACATGCGTTACTAGCTTTTCTGATGCTCTCTTGACACAGTTTGGCAGCAAACACTTTGCATAAGCCATCTTCAAGCTTGCTTAACTTCAGTTGTTCATGCGTCACTTTATGCAGCACAACTTATGATGAAGGTAACTCAAGGTTGGATCACGAGGTAACTCAAGGTTGAATCACGATAACCAGCTGGATCACTCTTCTTTGACCACAACATCCTGACCTGGAACAAAGACACAATCTGTAAAGGAATTCTGACATGCAAAGTGGTCAATGTAGGAACACTAGCTTGCCTGAATGTCTTCAACATGCACATCCTAACGCTGCAAAATTTATTGTGTCACGTACTACTGAATTCTCGCCTATCTGCCAGTCATACCAGTCACATGAAGCATAGAGACAAGCTGGTCATCTGAGGTAGACAGCTTTGTGCCTGAATTTCCAGCAGGAGAAAAGGCAGCTGAAGCATAGAGTGCCAGCTAAGAGCCATGCAGCCACAAGCTGCCTGTTACGCTGCTTCAGATCTTTCAGCCAGGCACCAGAGTTGATGTGGTGACCCACTAACTCAGAAGGCAATTCGTTTGCAGCTTGTATCTGTGCATGGCACTTGTAGTCATCCCACTTGCAGGGTTCGAACCATTGCCCCATGGGATATATGTGGAAGCTTGTGTTTCTGATCAACCAGTGTCCTGCCCAACTGTCTTGCAGCCCACCAGCTTCTTTACTAAAGTCTCTGAAGGCATCTCTGAAGGTATGTGGCCCTGCAGTGTACTTTGCGCTTGAAGGCGTATGTAAGACAAGATTCATACATAAGATCTCTGGTTGCATGTCTGATGTTCACAGCTGCAAATGCTCACAGCTGGTATCCTTGACACTGAAGGTAAACCCACCGGTTGTCTTCAGAACGGTGCCAAGATCCCGTAGGCCAAAAATGTTGCGTTCATTCGCTGTGCTACCACGATCCAGCATGAGCTGAACTACTTTGATCCAGAATGGGTGTCCAGGCACACTGGCCATGACTGCAAGGTTGAGTGACTTTGGACTTGAGTCCTCCAGTTGTAAGACAACCTCATGTCCTGACAATAGTGGGTCAGTCGGCGAGAAACACTCCACATCAATGTCTAGATACATCCCTCCGATTGCGTGCATCAAGAAAGGTCGTAATGCATCACCTGCATTCCAGCCAGAATACAGGTTGCAGCTGTTGGTTTGGAGTATGTTTACAGTTGCCATTTGCAGTGAGTATATGTATCGCTGGTACAGTGAGGCAGATGAAAATCACCTTTTTGCACGTAGTTGTTGTACGACTGAAATGTTGCCAAAAACCAGGGGTAAGCAGTTCTGATCAGATTCTCTGCCTGGCTGTTGTTCCAGAACATGTATTGCCAGTGATTGTGCACAGTGTGGCAGGACTGGCGCCAGGTGCCATTGTATCCAGGAAATCTTTGACCCGGCTTTGCACCTTCGTTGTTTTCTGCGCGCTTCAGTCTGTCCAGGCCATCGAGGTATACGTGGTGCAAAATCTTTGGGATAGGCTGTGTATTTCTAACAGATGCGTCAGAACTTGGATACGTACGCGCAACGTCTGATTGGAGATCATGTGTTGCCACTCGGAACCTCATTCGTACCTGTGTGGCCAAAACGGAATCAGCGACTTGAGTGCTGATCAGCAGCAAAGCTGCAGTGCAAGCGAAGACGAGAAAAACCATCGCCCGCGCATACGGGCGAGTCATCCCCTGCCTTGCCTCACCCCAAGTCACCGATTTCAGAGACTTCCTGTCTTGTGCTGGAGGCTTCAAAATCTTGGCGCCATCTTCGTCAGAAGTTACGCTTCGCCGTACGCGTCCTGGTACCGTACGTCCACGAATTGATCGCGGGTTTGTCGAGTAACGCGCAGAGTAACGCGTTTGCGTTCCGGATGCATTCCGCCCAGCGTTATTTCTCATTGGTTCTCACCGTTAGGGCTTTACACAACCCTAAAATTTTCAAAACTTTTAATTTTGTTAGGGTTGTTTGATTTTTGGGGTTTAGGGTCTGAGAAATAACGCTGGGGATGCATTCCAGTCTGCATTCTTCCTCTTTTCGCTCTTTCACCTGAATGCTTTGTTCTTTGCGTTGTAATCTCTGTTTGCGGATGCACAAATCAACGAGATTCATCGTCCACACTTGACATGTTGTTTTCTGCTCCGGATTTGAGCGAGCAAAGCTCGTCATTCGCGCCAACGTTTGTCACACTCAAGTCAGTAGGCGTACATAACGTCTCGGAAACGTTTAGTTATGCACCCCGCACACCTCCGCAGCTATTGCATACATTATCGTGGGAATGGCACTCAAGAAAAAGGTGTGGGCGTGATAGAAGCTCTTTCCGTCACTCAACTGAGTTTACCTTCAATTGCCGTTCACGCATAAAGCCTGACGCTCCTCGGCAGGGTGTTGAACGGCATTGCGGTACGCGTTGGAAGGGAGGACGACGCAGGCCGATTGATAAGGTCGAGGCACCCAACTCGACCGCTGTGGCAGCTTGACGACAACTATGATCACAGTAGTGCCGATGCACAGCAGCCAGCTGCTCAAGTGGGCGCTGAGGCACAAGCTCTACATCCGCCTGAGAAAGCTGACAGCGAGCATGGCAAACTCACCGCCAGGGACCCCAACATCGTTGGCTTTGTGCCGGCGTATATCCTAGGCAACGTGTACATGTGCAAATTGCCTGACAGGTACTCTATGCTGCCAAGTATATATTTGCTCAGGCTGTCTATTCAGTCAATTGCTCACCAATCACTGTACAAGAGCACAAACAACAATGTCCACTTTGATCGATGATTGGTGCAGTACAGTGGCAGGGCACACGCAGCATCTGCATGATGCATGGCTGTATCTCAAAGGCCCCATAGTGGTTGATGGCAATGACTAGAGGGATACCTGAACATTTATGGACTCCATTATACAGATTGATGCCTATACTTCCTGCTGGTATCCTGAAGTTCAACTCTGCCTGAGTCCTGCAGACAGAGGTTGTGGGCTCATAATGCCATGCAAGATCCACCAGTGTTTGACATTGAACATGCAGTACGGATAACCAAATCAAGGAGGGAAGGCTAGAGGAGTCAACAGACAGCACAGAACCGCCACACAGATCCCAAGCTCCTCGTGCAGCTCACCTGTCATTGCTGTTGGCTATGGGCAGCTTGGGTGCTGCTGCAGGTCAGATTACCTTCCTTGTCATGCATGCATGCACTCAGTCATATGCTGAATTTAAACGTCAAGTCAATCATCAATGCATTTTTTAATACGTTCATTTATGACTTCAATCAATCGCTCGCTCACTCACGACTATGTCCAGCTTCCTGTGGAGAATTTGGTTGCATGGAGCCTTTCACCCTTAGTGAACTACCCGTCGTGTCAAGCAGACTGTCGCCAACATGCATAGTCAGTATTGAGAGGGCAGCTGCATTACATCCTATATACGGTTTGATAGAGGTCTGTCAAGGCATTGCAGCATCGTCAGCGCTATGATGATCATGCTCTCTTGCTCAGGTGTACTGTGAAGGCGCATTCATGGCATCTATCATTGCCTCAAACAAGCAATGAATTGCACCCTCAATTCATGAGCAGCTCTGCCGTTCACCTTGCCAACTGCTTGACACACATTGTGTGCCAAGACAGAATGCACCGTGCATTCTTATGTTTATGTTTTATGTATTTATGATCGGCCTATTGTACACAGCGCTCGCCAATGGTTGCCGGCACAAATCTACATTCCTGCCCATGTATGCAATCAGTCTTTATATTTACTGACTTCCAATATTGTTTACGTGTTGGCTCACAGGCTTGGTGGGCCTCTTTGCATCTAAAGCGGCAGCCCAGCAAGTAGCTCGCCAGGCTTACAAGCAAATCAAGCCAGCTGCTCCGTACAAGCCAGGTACCTCCTGCCAATAATGCTAAACAAACCATCATCCTGCAAGGGTTCCACCTGCTGGCATTACACTGCCCAGGAACAGCTTGAGCCCTGGATTGTCCAACAAGGCTATTTTGTCGACAAAGTCCACCTACAATATGGCCCCGTTCATCTTTCATGTGATGGTCTGCACCAATGCCCTGTGTTGGCTTGTCGTGGTTATCTTTTGAACTTGTCGACCAGTTGCAGCTCATGTCAGCATCACAACAAGTATACATAGTTGCTCTGAAGAACTTGCTCACTTCCCTCTTCCTCTTTGAGGCTCAGCTACAGTTAAACTTTTTGTGGACTCCAACCTGCCTAGTGTTTACACAGCCACCTTGCAGCTATAAAGCAAGCTATTTGAGCCACTCCATTCCAGGCTGCCAGCTTGCTGCAAGCTGGAACCTGCCTTGTCAGCAAATGTAGGGAGAGTGTTGTCATCCTTGTTGACACTCACAGCAGCATTGTGAAGTCCTATCACTTCCTGTTTGTTTTGTCCAAGTAGCATATGACCCTCCCAAGTTTTGGTAGATCCACATCTGAGCAGGGCGACTTTTAGCTTCTCCCTGCCAGATTGTGTGTTGACACATTGAGCTTGAGCTGAAAGCTCATCGCTTGTCGCCTTCATGCAGCCAAATCAACCACTTCTGCCTTCATTCTGCTGCTAGCTCTCTATCTGCCGGCAACATTCAAGCTGCACTGGGTCCCTCAACATCACTTCACTGCATGCAGCAGCATTACTGTGCCAGCAAACTGACAGGCTTTGCGTGCTTCACGCAGCAACAGAAAGCGCTCCTGCCGGAAACCCTATTGCCAATACACTGCAGCGAGCAGCTAGAGGGATTACAGTCAGGGCTGAACGTCTGCTGCAGCTGAAGCCAGGCAGCAAGCAGGGAGAAGAAGACAGCAAGGATGCGGAAATGAGGAGCAGCATGAGAGACGCCATCAGCAGAGCTGAGACAGCTATGGCACAGGCCGAGGGCATTTTGAAGCAGCTTGATCAGGCGGCAGAAGAGCTCTTCATGAAGGTAGGCTGTTGATGAGAAAGAAAAGAAAAGACGACGCCATTAGGCGTTCGATATAGAGAAGCTTGAGATGCTCCCAAATTGACCTGGCCTTGCTGGTGATGACATGTCAGTGTGTGAATTGGCATCAAAAACAGCTAATCACACTGCAGCAGAGCTGTTCATCAGTTCAGGCAGCTAATGACTCACTCCAATCAACTTGTGAGTGTGTGGCCCAATGCGTCAGAAGATGGCATGAGCGAAGGGTAGCTGACCAGATTTTAATGCGTGTATGTTTGTATGAGGGATGTCATGAGCAGAGATGAGGCAAATGATCAGGCTGATGAGAAGCTGTGCATTGAACTCAGATGCTGTGTTTTCTGCATTGCACATTGTCACCCCATGGGCTTCAACAAGATGAGATGTGGTGTCTGCTACCTGGCATCTTGCTTCATCACGGTTGTTTGGAGACCATGTGCAAAGCTCAGTCAGCCTTTTGTCATAGGCTCACTGCCACCCTGAGTAGTCTGATCCAGTTGCAAAACAAACTTCTACAAAGGCAGGCTGTGAATCTTGCATCACCACACCTCTCACGCCTCCGATAGTACTTTTTCTGTGTTGCTGTACACGCCCGAGCAATGATGCGGAGAGTACCGGAGCTCCAAATCTGAACTAGCTAGGGTCTGGCAAAATTTGCAAGCCCTGGTCGAACTGAGGTCAGCATGCCGGAACTCAAATCTGAATTAGCTAGGGTCTGGCAAGTTTGCAAGCCGTGGTCGAATTGAGGTCAGCATGCGTCAAGTGGTGCAGGAGCTGAGTGTGATGCCCATGCCCTTGGCCCTAGCACTGGACCTGGTCATGGGCCACCCCAATGGAGTGCGCCTTGTAAGGCCCCCCTCGAAAGGCAAAGCCAAAGCACAGAAGGCAAGCAAGCAGAAGCACAAAGGGTGAGAGCAGTCTGTGCATCACTGTTCTGCTTGTGTGCTTGTTGATTGCCTGTGAATGTCTCAGCAACATCCCAGATGCTGTTCCTGCTACTCACTTCCTAGAGTCACTCCCTAGTGTCGCTCTTTACAATCCATTTGTGAAAAAGCACAGGTTGCTACAACTCAAAAACTTGCTCTGCATAAACTTTTTGGACAATTGCCCTGCAGCTACCTTGGCCATATTTGCTTGCATACACCACTGTAGATGGAATCTTGGTTAGTTGCCTTTCCTTTAGCTACTAAGACGTTTCAACTTCAATAATTTCACTGCTGTGGGCAGCACAGACAACAACATGCTGTGAACATTGCACATCCCACCTTTGGCTGATGAAGAATGCTGATGCCTCAAACAATTGTGATATGTGCACCCAGTACCCATGTTGATGGCAAGATAGGTGCGTGTTTGATGTCTGCCTTGCAATGGCATGCGTGCGTGCGTTTGCAGGTCCGTGCACATGTGCATGCGCTTGTATGTCCGTGCATGCGTGCATGCTTTCTTTTACAGCCTGATGGTGTCATGCAGGAAGAATGATCAAGCAGGTGATGCACCAGTCCAGCCTGGTATGGTGACATACACGATTCCAGGGATTGCTTTTGGGATGCCCTCATCTGTGGGGCCGCTGCATTTTGCCCCAGTCTTCACTTCCCGCCACACTGCTGAAATTGCCTGGGTACAAACCTGTCTTTGCACTGGCTGCATAATCTTCTTGCAAACTTTGGCCAAGAGAGCCAAACTGAGGCCTGTCTTGTGATGGCGTCTGCCACACACTCAGATGTGGTTGCCATCTGTCTGTGTATGTGTGTGTTCATCTGTGCCTGCCTGTCCACCGATCTGTTTGCTGGTGCATCGGCCTCTCACAACCAGTCCTGAGCATGACATGCGCATGTGTTTGTGCGTGCATAGCCCTGGCCGATGTGGCTAAAATCACTGATCCTGACCTTCATGCCTTCATTAACAATTATTATTATCCTTATTGTTATCATTATTATTGTTATTGTGATTGTCATTATTATTGTGATTGTTATTGTTATCATCATCCATGTTATTGTTATCATCATTATCATTATCATTATTGTTGTTATTATTACTGTTATTATTACTATTATTACCATTTGATCATGATCATTATTATTATCATCATTATTACTATTATTATCATCATTATTATTATTATGCCTATGCCTTCATGTTTGCAGGATGTGGTTCGTGAAATGCTGATCTTGCGGCATGTACAGAAGCGCAAGCTGAGGAGGCACATCAAGCGGCACATCACCGAAATGAGCGCAGCTCACCTGACAGGTACTGTACAGTGTCAAGGTGCACTTTTTGTTATTCGGCCCAGACTACCAACAACGGGACAACTAGGCTCTTTTTAGGACAGAATCCCCACCAGCTTGGTTTTGTTGCACACTACATACTCCTGTGCTTTCAAGCCAGGATGTCTGATGAGTCACAGCTGGCTCCACACCCCAGAATGGAAGGTATAAAATGATATGAATGAAGTGAATGACTCAACGTACACGTCCCCGCATGCATTGCCATGCAAATGGTACTGCTTGCATTGATGTTGACCAGCCTGCTGCACTCACTTGTTTTGCTTTCACATGTGACTACGCTCGATACAAATTGAATTGACAGTCCTTCAATAGCTGACAGTCCTTCAATTCAAGCAAAGGCTGCATGGCACATGTCGGCTTCACTGCCTTGGGTTTTGATGTTACCTGTGTGAGTGCACTCTGAGATGTCGTTAGAATGGCAGCATTGAAATGAGTGTTGGGTGCAAGGAGGGTTGAGGTGGGGTGTAATGTGGTTTGAGGTGGGGTGTACAGTGGGTTGAGGTGGGGGACAGAATGGGATGAGGTGGGGCGCACAGTGGGTTGAGATGGGGTGTACAGTGGGGTGAGGTGGGGTTTAGAATGGGTTGAGGCGGGTGCCGTGTGTGTTGAGGTTACGTTGTGGAATGCAGGGTTGCAATCCAGAGTAGAGACTCAAGAGGCAGATGAAGACGAAGAAGGCATGAGCGAACCAGCTGAGGTCGCTGACTTTTTGAATGAGCTTGGCGAGAGCGACAAAAGGTGGACATGCTACCATAATCTCATTAACAGTCACTTTATGCTTTCCAGCTCATGATAAGCTGGTACATGCAAGACAAATCTTGTCCCTCCAGAGCATCTCATTGGTGCTATGTGAAGCAAGCCTTGTTGATGACACAGCTGTGTTGCTGCAATGCAGTTGTGATGCATTTATGGTGTTGTGTGGTAACATTGCCCCAGGTGTTTGCAGAGGTGTTGAGACTAGTCTGGAAACAGAAAATGAAAAAACATGTGCGTATACAAAGTCAAGTCTGCCACATAACGATGGTGCAATGTTGCGCTCACAGGCCATCCAAGAACAAGACCAGGTTCAGGCCCAGGGGACCCCTGGACCTGCTAGGGGCCCTGGCATGTGGGGTGGTGTCCCTGTACGCAAGGACTGTTGCATGGGGCGGTGATGCAGCTGATGAGGTGCTGTTCCATTCACCAATAGGTCAGTCTTCCTGTGCATTGGCCTCTGTGTTAATCCTACAGCTCTTGTTAACCCCAAAACGTCTCTTTTTATCCAGAAACGTCATACCTACACTGGAAAAGTCAAACTCAGAAACGCCTAGGGGGGGAGGAACAGCAGAAACGCGTTCCTACATCAAGGAGATGTTTTAGCTCTGCCAAGCTTGTCAGTTTGAGCTCTATAGCTTGGCATCAC